>Ga0302120_10001672_pt1 | contig 10376 bp, 10 predicted proteins | sample AG5_Bottom_MG_FD_203118 | JGI IMG/M metagenome (GOLD analysis project Ga0302120, IMG submission 203118) | Marine microbial communities from Western Arctic Ocean, Canada - AG5_Bottom | ecosystem: Environmental > Aquatic > Marine > Oceanic | place: Canada: Western Arctic Ocean | collected 2017-10-01 | reverse complement strand
TCCAAACTGCCCAAAGAATCAACAGTTTGCTGCCCCGAGATGCCAGTCACAGCAGCACCAGAAAGATATTCATCCATAATACCTTCTCTTATTTTATCAATCTTACAGTACGCGACTTGATATCATACTATTCTTTGGCAGGACCGAGTTTGCATACTATGTCACTTGACCTTAAACAAATTAGGTCCGAATTTCCCATCCTTGAACGTAGGTTACCAAATGGTAAAAAATTGGTCTATTTTGATAATGCTGCCACATCTCAAAAACCCAAATGCGTAATTTCTGCCATGTCTAATTATTATGAACAGTATAATTCCAATGCGCATCGAGCAAATCATACCTTAGCAGATGAAGCAACCACTGCTCTTGAAGAAGCAAGAAATAGTATTGCTAGATTCTTCGGAACATCCCCTGAACAATTAATTTATACCAGCGGAGCGACAGAAGCGATCAATTTAGTTGCATTTTCATGGGCGAGAGCAAATCTTTCTGAAAATGATATTGTTGTAGTCACTGAAATGGAACACCATGCAGATATAGTTCCGTGGCAGCAACTCTCTAAAGAACTTGGAATAGAAGTTCGGTATGCCCCCATTAATACTGAAACATTCACCTTGGATATGGATGCTTTTTCTGTTGCTGTGTCCGACTCCTCTCTCGTCTGTGTGGTGCATACTAGTAACGTTCTTGGAGTCAGGAATCCTATTGAAGAAATCATTCAGATATCTCATTCTTCAGGTGCTAAAGTATTGCTTGATTGCGCCCAATCAGCATCACATGAAAAAATATTGTTTGATCAGTTGGGTGCTGATTTTGTAGCTATTTCTGCCCATAAGATGGCCGGGCCAACGGGCATCGGATGCCTCTTAGTGAAAAAAGATGCAATGACTCAAATGACTCCTTTCATGACCGGAGGTTCAATGATTAGAACTGTAACTACTGAAGGTTCTACCTTTCAAGATGGGCATGCTATGTTTGAAACCGGAACGCCCAGAATTGCTGAAGCAATAGGTTGGGGGGCTGCTGTAGAATGGCTCAATCAATTTGAAATGAAAGAGATACACTCACATGTCAATAATATAGCCTCTTGGACTGCATCTGAAATGAGGAAAATACCCGGAATTAAAATTTATGGTGAGCCCGAAAGAAAAGATAGTAGCGGCGCAGTTTCTTTCTTACACGAATCTATTCAATCTTTAGATCTTGCTTTGTTACTAGATGAAGGAGGTTTTGCAGTAAGAACCGGGCATCATTGCGCCCAGCCACTCATGGATGCGTTAAATGTCCCTTCTACAAATCGTGCTTCTTTTTGGATATACAATACCATGGATGAAGCAGAAATGTTTGTTGAATATCTTAAGCATATTGTAGATAGATTTTCTTAAGATATTATGATTATGATAAGTACGGAGTTCAAGATTATGTCCGAAGATATTAAATGGCCAGATAATTTAATACCAATAATAGAAGAATTTCGGGACTGTTTTGATTCAATGGAGAGATATGAGCTACTTTTTGATTATGCTAAAAAGCACCCAAGTCCATTATCTCAGGATATGTGGGATGAATCAAATCAAATCATTGGATGTCAATCCCGGGCTCATGTCTTATGTAATCTTGATATTGATGGTAATTTTATCATGAGGGGGGGAGCTGATGCACAAATAGTCCAAGGATTGATGGCTATAACTGCATTAGCAGTGAATGGTATGTCTCCTGAGTACGTGTCCCAGATGTCTCCGAACTATGCTAATGAAATGGGCATACAGTCTTCTTTAACTCCTAGTAGGGCCAATGGATTCCTCAATATGTTTAGACGAATTCAAGAAGAGGCTAGGAAGTTTTTGTGAAGTGATATTATGGTGACCGAATCAGAAGTTAGACAATCATTGGTTGAAGTAACAGATCCCGAAATGAAAATATCGGTCATAGATTTGGGATTAATCTATGGAATCTCAATAAATAATGATCATGCCGAGATAGATATGACGCTCACCAGTCCGGGGTGCCCAGTTGCTCCCGAATTAATGGCCGCAGTACATAGAGCCGCGCTTAATACCGAGGGAATAGAATCTGCACATGTAAATTTGACCTTTTCTCCTTTATGGGATCCTCGGATTCATGCAACTGAAGATGGTAAGTTGGATTTAGGAATTTTCTAAATATCTTATTTTTTTACTGCTGCAACTACTGTATTAGTTAGTAACATAGCGATTGTCATTGGACCAACTCCGCCAGGTACAGGAGTCATATGGCTGGCTACTTCCATGGCCTCCGATTCTACATCTCCAACCAGTTTGTACTTACCGGAATTATTATCCATTACTCTTGATATTCCCACATCTACTACAATGGAGTTGGGTTTGATCCAATCCGCTTTAATTACTTCCGGCTTCCCTATGGCGGCAATAATTATATCCGACTCTCTGCATATTTGTGCTATATCTTCACTTTTGGAATGCATTATTGTCACAGATGCATCTATTCCTTTACGCGCAAGCATTAGCGCTACAGGCATCCCCACTATTCTAGATCTGCCAATTACTGTAGCTCTTTTACCTTCTAGGTTGATATTTGCATTATCTAATATTTTCATTATTCCAGCAGGAGTACAAGGCACTAAACCTCCTGTCTCTCCTTGCACTAATTTACCTAGATTGTATGGATGAAATCCATCTACATCTTTGGAAGGAGATATTTCTTCTGTTATCGCCAACTCATTTATTCCTTCTGGAGTTGGACTTTGCACGAGTATCCCATGAATGGAATCATCTTCATTCATTTTTCTGATTATCTCCAAAACTTCATTTTGTGATGTTGAAGAAGGCAATATTATCTTAGTACTCTTAATTCCGATCCTTTCACAGGCCCGTTCTTTATTCTTGACATAAATTTGACTCGCCTGATCAGTGCCAACAAGAATTACAGCCAAATGAGGAAAAATATTTACTTTTTTCAAATCTTCAATTCGGGTTTTCAAATCTTCTTCAATTGAGAGACTAAGAGATTTACCGTCAAGTAGTGCCGCACCCATAACATAACGTGGCAATACCTCACTCTTTCAACTTTACAATTGGAGCCCCAGGAGGGAGTTGAACCCCCGACCGTCTGATTACAAATCAGATGCTCTACCGGGCTGAGCTACTGAGGCGTGACTCCCGACGGCCGCCTTTTGCACTTGAACCCTATAGTTTACAAATTTTATTTCAGGCGTCAAATTGATTCGCTAATGCCTCTTCGTAAGCACGTTGTCAGTAGATAGTAAAGAATACCATAAGCGATTAAATATCGTTATATCTGCATGGATATGTATAGCACTAGGAAGCACAATAGCAATATCTTCAGGTTCTTCTTCCTTCTCTTTAGCTTTAGCAGCGCCCCTCTCAATAGGAGGAGTTATACTTCTTATTATAGGATTAAACATTGATTCCAAAAAATCAGTCGACTCTCGTATTATTGAATCATGGACTCCGGATGCATCATTGATGCCAGATTCAGGTAGAGCAATGTATCGAATTGATACAACTCTCAATGAACCTATAAAGACCTCAATTTTATGCGGCAGATGCGGAAATATCGTTTGGGTAGAAGGACGTAAACCAAAATCTTATTCTTGCCATGTATGTAATGTTCTTCTTTGGGCATCAGAAGAAGAATGAATTTTGAATATAGTGGCTCGGCAACCATCAAGTAAATAAGTCCCTTCCGAAGTGTTGGCGGTAGCATGAATTTGGGTAATAATGAACGTAAAATGCTCCGTATAATGTTATCAAATCCTCTCAAAAAATGGAATCTAGATGATTTACTTCAAGGTACTGGTTGGACTGATCAGGTATACGTTGCTGGTGCTGGAGGTTATTTGAGCGAACAAGGTCTTGTCGATATTGCCGAAAATAAAAAATCTGCGATAACATTAGGTTCAGAGGGACTAAAATCTGTTGAAAAAGGACTATTGGAAAGCCGAATATGGGATTGGATTTTATCCCAGAATATTAAAGATAGAACTATGAAAAAACTCCTTAATTCGGATTTCGAGCGCCATGAAACCGGCCCCGGAATAGGAATAATGAAAGGACTAGGAGTAAGTATAGACAATGGGCATTTTACATCCAAAGATGACTCATCAGTGTCTTCAAAAATCAAAGAAAGAAATAATTTCTTACATAATATTTCTCAGAACTATTGTGATGTTAACGATTTGGACACCCGCCTTGTAGAACATTTTTCATCCCGTAAAAATTTAATCCAAATCGAAGAATCAATCTATAGAATTTGGTCGTTAACAGATTCGGGAAAGGAAGTCCGTGAATCAGACATACAAGATTTAGAATTAATTGGAGAAATAACTCCCGAATTTTTACAAGGAGATAATTGGAGAAATGCTAATTTCAAACCGTTTGATGTTAACGCACCCGCCCCAATACCAGCAGGGGGAAGGCCACACCCTATGCAATCCTTGATAGATAGGATAAGATCAGTATTTCTTGAAATGGGGTTTTCTGAAATTGAAGGAGAATATGTCCAATCAGCAGGCTGGAATATGGATGCATTGTACATTCCCCAATCTCATCCTGCAAGAACTATGCAAGATACATTCTATCTATCAAATCCCGACAAAGTAGATGTAGATGAAAAATATCTTGATTTATGGTCCAGTGTCCATGAAAATGGACATGATACGGGCAGTAAAGGTTGGGGTGTAGAATTTGATAAAGAAGAATCAAAGAAAGCCCTACTCCGTACGCATACTACAGTAAATACAGTAAGACACATAGCCACTAATCCAGGTGTTGCTAGCCGAGTTTTTGGAATAGGAAGAGTCTTTCGTCAAGAAACAATAGATCGTACGCATCTACCAGAATTTCATCAAATAGAAGGCATTATACACGAACCAAATGCGAATCTTCCAATGTTAATTTCTACTTTGAAAACTTTTTATGATAAGATGGGATATCCCAATGTAAGAGTCAGGCCAGCATATTTTCCGTATACTGAGCCAAGTGTAGAAGTTGATATCTTATGGCGAGGTGAATGGTTAGAATTAGGTGGAGCAGGTATTTTCAGACCTGAAGTGACAGAGCCCCTTGGTACTGAATGGCCTGTATGCGCATGGGGCATGGGTCTCGAACGACTAGCTATGCTGATATTGGATCTTGACGACATACGTCAACTGTATCAGCCAGACTTGGAACTCCTTCGGAAAATGCCTTTAATCTAAATCTTGAGATATAGGCTATACACATAATCATGAAGATAATGATTCCACTAATTGGGGGCATCTTACCTTCATACCACATTCCCGGTTCTACCTCCATAGTAGGTGGCCCTGGATCGCAGCCATCTGGAGGAGGGCCTATCCCTGGCCCCCAAGTTTCCCCATGGCCCGCACAAGGATCGTCTTCATCACCGTCACTATCCTCAGTAAGTAATTCGCCTCTATAGCAATTAATAAAGTATGGAAAACCTATCCCTCCTTCACCGTTTTCCCAAGTCGTGTGGTAGTGATATGTGCCATTTGGATAATCAGGAGTTGTTCCAAACTGTCCATTGCATGAATCTAAATCCCCCAATCCAGCGATATATTCATAATCATCAATCCCATTATATCCATTTGCGCCTTCTTTTAGCTTATATGATGAAAACATCTCCTTCACAACCCCATTTTCATCCCAACCAACGAACCCATATATCGGATAACCATCGAAAGCAAATCCAACTATCTCGGAGTGTTCACTAATGCCCCTTGATGAAGTGATTGAGTAGTCTTCCCATGTTTGATTTGATTCCGGATGCCAATGAACGCAATTACTATCTGCATGGTAATGATACTCCCCTCCAGGGCCACTATGGCCATGACAAATTCCTAACCAAACTTGTTGCCTGTCTTCTTCATATGCACCTTCTTGACCTGCTACAGCATCTCCCCCAGGACCATCTTCTGGACCATATATTGCTACCCCATTCACTGCAAATGCTATCGCCCCCCTCTCAGGAGCCATAGTACATCCTGTAGTGGAGACAATGGGCTGGCAATCTGTATCATTCGTGGGTTCTAATGGCATAGTATAGGATGTAGTTTGGGCACTCGCACAGCACCCGGGCCCCGATTCTAAATCATGGTTAGGTAAACCATTTGTAGATATTGTTATGTTTCCCGATTCAATTGAGAAACTTACACTACACTGATGATTATCTGCCTGGCTAGTATTGTAATCATCTACCATAGGAACTTGTTCTTCATCACACAATAATATCTCACTCCACCATCTCAAATCATCAGTTCCATTATCGACAGGTTCTGGATTACTCAAATCTTGATTTTCCTTAATCCAGTCCACAACATCTTGGAACGCGCGATCAGCCTCTACGGGAGGATGGTGTCCAGCATCGCCAATAAGGTGAGTTGAGTTTGAGAAGATATCTGCGAGTTCGGCCGAACCATAGCCGAACCATTCATCATCTTCTCCCTCAAATATTAATGCAGGTTCTTCGAAAGGAGAATATATATCAATCGTATCCATTAGGCCTTGGTGACCAGTTTCTAGATAGCCATTCATGAGGATAACTTTCTCGAATATTGTATCCGAGTAAGCCAGGTAGATGACCGACATAGCCGCACCTTGTGAATACCCTAGTATGGCGTTAAATGGGCCATTTTCAGCAATGTATGTGTCCAAATACGCTATCGAATCATCTGCCCACTCCGGATCTGTAGTTCCTTCTTCCGGGGGGTCTCTGACCCAAACCCCGTCAGATTCTGGCGTCTCAGGGAAGTAGAACTCGTATTCTGGTAAGGCTTGCACAAGGTCCTGTATTCCAGCATCATATTGCATATTATTTGCGCTGTCACCACCTCCATGCAGTGCAAGAATTTTCATTCCCTGCACAGAGGAGTAGCTGCAAGAGCCATCATCTTCAGTCGCTTCCAAATTGTAATTTATTGCATTGAAATACATACAACCAGGTATTGTATTGTTACTAGCCTCATTCGATTCATCATTGCCTCCATCTTCTGTTTCATTATTTTCTACTTCTTCCACAGAATCAGTGATAATGACGATTATTGACATCCAAATAGATTGTTGACCGCTATTGTCAACTGCAGTAACTTTTAATTTGTGATTTCCTATTTCTAATCCACTTATATCGGCAACAATGCTCCATTCTTTCGTTTCAGAAGACTGTTTTAAAAAGGTGTCAATAATGATATCATTTAGAGTGACAACAATACTCAATGAATCAATATCCTCATCATATATCGATATGAACACTAGCCCCGCCTCAGACAGAGGTATATCATTCATGATATCCCCTTCAATAATTGGTGCATTGTTACCAATCTCTACTGATTCATCATCAGATGACAAACACCCAGATGACATACTCATAATCAATGCCATTACAATAATTATCGGCACCATAATCTTGTCACCCATAATTATAGGTGAACTGTAAAGGTATATAGAGAAATTCCAATACCGATTACAAAAACCTACAAAATATTGCAAAAACTATTTTTGAATATTATGCCTTATTCATTCACTAATGATATGACATCATCAAGAAAATCTTCAACATCCCAAAATATTCCTGAGTATGATAATCTTTTATTCATATGTTTATCTACAATATACGTACTTGTTGAATGCCCTATCTCATATTGCCCTAAGGTTTCTGCATGCGGATCAATTGTTTCTGAGGAATTTGCATTCCTATCCTCAGCAGCTAAAACACAACTTAACCAATCACTATTCCCTCTTTCCCATCCTTCATCGCACATACAATGAGAACTCGGACCCGAGCCCATTATCCAACCATTTCCTCCACAGTCAACACCCGGTGGGAGATTACTAATATCGGCATTACTTGCCACCCACGCTAGATGGCTATTCTTTGTAATTGCTAACATCTTTAATTCCTGCTCATTAGACTCAATCCAACTTTCGTTGCCATCGTCCCATGCGTATAGGCCCCAATTCCAACTTTCATTTGAAGTCCAATTGCCAATTACTCCTTCTGTAATATTATATGCTATATTCATGTTCTCATTAAATGCATATTCGGCCATATCTTCTCCATTTGTATAACACTCGTTGTTCTGTAAACTCCCACACTTATTATCCGTTGAAAATGAACTATTGTCTGGATTTAGTACTGCAAATCGAACTGTCTTTTCTTCAGGCGGTGAACTGTTTGCAATATGGTCATCATCTACTACGACATTCCAAGTATACCACACGTTTTCTATTGTTGCAGTACTATCATGAGTCAAATGATTCCATTCATAACCCATTTTTTCTGTCCATTCTGATAAGTGAGAGACAGTGTCTCTCGCCGGGTCAATAGTTACTGAAAGTATTACTACGTCATCAGAATAATCGCCTAAATTGTCATATATATATGCGAGATTAGATGAAATTACTAAACATACATCGGGACAAGTCGTGTAAATAAATGCCACTACTATGACTTTATCTTCATAATCTGAAAATGTGACTACTTCTCCATTTTGGTTTATTAACATGAAATCAGGAGCAGGAGGAGGATTTTTGTATTCAGTGCCAATTAACTCTACAGATTCTTCATCATTACTCACGCAGCCAGGAAAACACATTATCAGTGTTATTATAATTACCTTGATAAAGTCAAAATCCATCTCTAGAACACCTATTCTGCAACTAATGCCAATATATCTTCCATGACTAATTCTGGATTCCATAGCGTATCTTCCCACCATACCCTTTGATTCATATTCTTATCAACTATTATAGTTCCAGTAGTGTGATCCACCCAATAGGAGAGAAGTGGATGATGCTTGACTTGTACTTCTCCTTCTTCTGATTGCTGTGTTTCAACTCCGCAACCGTCCCCATCTACTTCTTCACCTTCTGGCGTTTCTTCACATAAATCGAAACCATCTGCAACGCCATCTTCATCTATATCGGAGTCATAAGTCGTAAGTCCCACATCAAAATTCTTCCAAACAGGTTCTAAATCTTCCAAGCTTCCAGTTAGATGCGGCCACCCAAGATCTCTCGCTTGTGCATATTCGTGCATTACAGTATTATTATCGGTCCAAGGATCGACAGTTATACTAAGAATTGCCACATCATTTCCATATTTTTCTCCTAATTGCTCAGATATAAAATCGAGATTTGCACTAACTATGGGGCATACATCAGGACACCTCGTAAAAAGGAAGGCAATTACAATCACTTTCCCTTCTAGTTGAGATAACTGATAATATTCCCCATTACCATCTACTAAGATGAAATCTTCAGCAAGTACTGGCGGATTAATATCATCTCCATAGAATACATCACTATTGCTATCTTGATTCAAGCAACCGGGAGAAATCATTATGATTGAAATCAGTATTGTAAGGAATTTTTTATTCATTTTCATTACTCCTTCCCTTCGGCCAAAATGCACCAATCAATATTAGTGCCAATATTCCAATTTCATATACATTTGTATCCTCACTCGTTTCTACTTCTTTTTCATTGAATGAATATCCGGACGGGCCAGCCAAGTCAAACCCCGAGATTTCCGTATGATTATCTAGTGATATAGTTAGGCTTAATGTGTTCCATATTGTTCCATTCGAGATTATACTCACTTCATATATTCCTTCTTCCCATCCCCCAGGTTCTAGCCAAATTCTACATTCATCACTATTCGATGAAGAATTAAATGGTTCAGCTACACATTGTACACCATCAGCCCCATTTCTATTCTTATCTATCAAAATAGTTCTTTCATCACTAGCAACATTATAGAAAATTATTGTACTGTTATCCAGTACCTGAGCTTCTGATGGTTGTATACTTTGATTTCTCATTATGAATGTGTATGAATTCGCACCATGACCTACGACTGAGGGCGTCAATAGCAATATGACTAAGATGGCTACAAGCGCCTTTCCGCGCAACATAATGATCACACATCACTCATTACATCATCCCAAAGAGGAGGGTAGTCATAACGAGGGTCATAATCTTCATCAAACTGCACTACATAAATTCCTGATACCATTTCAGATATATATACAAATCCTCTTGGATCATATTGTAACCCCCAATCAAATGGAATCATACAAGATGCCCAACAATCAGCCATATCATAACCCAAATCTTCTGTAGCGTTATCTATCCAAGGTGGTCCTGCAGGTAAATAGTATCCAATAGTCTCAGTTTCAGCTAATTTTTCAATTGCTTGAAAACCCCTTTCCGGTTCAGCAAAATCATTTTCCCATACTATATCATCCCATATATTGCCATGATCAGTAACCCAAGAACCTGCATGATAATGGGTCCAGTAGACATGTCCTGATGGGCCCGTATCCCCATTATGGGGGCTAAAGATGTATCCTCCTG
>Ga0302120_10001670_pt1 | contig 10378 bp, 5 predicted proteins | sample AG5_Bottom_MG_FD_203118 | JGI IMG/M metagenome (GOLD analysis project Ga0302120, IMG submission 203118) | Marine microbial communities from Western Arctic Ocean, Canada - AG5_Bottom | ecosystem: Environmental > Aquatic > Marine > Oceanic | place: Canada: Western Arctic Ocean | collected 2017-10-01 | reverse complement strand
GCTGAATTATGTGCCCTACATCGGCAGTCTATTCGCGCTCATCCCGCCCGCCATTCTCGCCCTTCTCACGCTAGAACCGGTGACGGCGTTGATCCTCATCGGCGTGCTCATCACCAATCAGCAGGTATGGGGCCAATTCATCGAGAACAAGATGTTCGGCGCCAGTCTCGACATCAGCCCGGTCGTCCTCCTTCTGGTCACCGCTTTCTGGTTCTGGCTGTGGGGCATCATGGGCATGGTGCTCGCGGTGCCGATGGCCGTCATCGCCAAGATCGTCCTCGGCAACATTCCCGAGACACGACCGATCTCAATCCTGCTCTCGGAGCGACCGCCGGCCGTGGAAGAGGAGTGAGCGATGCAGACCCGCCTCCTCGTCGGCATGGGTGCGGCCATCCTCCTGCTGCTGATCAATTTCTGGTGGTTCGCCATCGGGCGGCAGAAGGCGCGAATCGACCGCGACTGGGTCGCGGACTGTGCTGAATTGCCAACCTTCAGCATCGGCGAGGAGAAGGTCACCCTACACAATCGCCGCGATTTCACGTGGAGGGCGACCCGCGATTTCGATGAACGGTGGGACGATTGGTCGTTCAAAATCGATGACCTGAAGGGGATCTGGTACGTCATCGATCACTTCCACAAGCTGAAAGGATTGGCCCACACCATGGTCGGATTCGAGTTCAGCGACAACCGTTTCCTCATGGCCTCCTTCGAGGCCCGCCGCGAGAAGGGTGAGCGCTACCATCCTTGGGCCGGGCTGTGGAACGAATTCGAACTCTATCTCGTCTGGGCGACAGAGCGTGACCTGCTCGGGCTGCGCACCAATGCACGCGATCACAGGGTCTACCTCTTCCCCACCGTGGTCGAGCCCCACAAACAGCGCGCGCTCCTCGAAGCGATGATGGCGCGCACCAACCAATTGGCTGCCCAACCGGAATGGTACAACACCCTGACCTCGACCTGCACCACCTCGATCACCAAAATTGTCAACCGGGTCACACCGGGAAGGGTGCCTTTCACCTGGCGCGCCCTGCTGCCCGGCTACTCAGCGTGGACCGCTTGGAAACGTGGTATCCTCGAACGACGTGGCACATTCCAAGAGACCGTCGCCGCGGCGTTCATCTCGGAGAAAGCGAAGGCCTCGGGCCTCGGTGAGCCAGCCAGTCACGACTATTCAGTCAACGTCCGATGAGGATGACCAGAGGCCCGTCACTCATCACCCGAACGGGCCCGCCGAGGGCCACATTGTGAAGGCCTCGGGTGGAGAATGCGAGGGGTTCGTCGTCGAGTGGGAACTCCACGCCGTCGAGGCTGACGTGGGGGCAGGATGTGAAGGCGAAGAGGCTCAATTCCGTGCCCGCATCGAGCACCAGTTCCAGGCGGTGTTCGCAGCGCCTCGCGATGTGGTCGGCGAGGTGCAATCTGACGTCGATGTCCGGGGGGGCTTCGACCAATGCCGCGAAGGCGCCCAATTGGTGGGCAATATCGCCGCCTTCGACGCCGACGACATCGATGTGAACAGCGCCTTCTTCGGCGGCGAATCGAATCGCTTTCAGAAGGTCGGATGCATGTTGATCCGGCAGGGAGACACGTTTGATTTCAACATCGATGATCGAGTCGAAATCACCGGCCGCACGGTCGACTGCAAGCCCGTTGGCCAGCGCGATGTCGGTGCCGCCATCGACGCCGAGAATCACGGTCGATGCCGCGGCCAGCGGTTGGAGAATGACGGAGTCCGGCCAGTCACCCGCCGCGCATAGCAACCACCGCCCCCCGACCATGATTCGCGATGTCGACCGGGCTTGAAAGATATCCGCAGGGGCGGTTGTCTGAAGAGGGTGGGCGCCCTCGACCCTATGGGTCGAACCACGATGTGGCTCTCCCAACGGTGTTGTTGATGCGTCGATTGAGCCTATTCCTCACTCTGCTGATGGTGCTCGCTCCATTCGCTGGGATGGTCGCACCATTGGTCGACGAAGTCGAGGTTCAGGACAGCATCACACAGACGGATGGCTGGGGCGAAGATGACCCTTGGCGGTCCTATGACGATCAGGGCATCACATGGAATGGACTGGCGCAGCGCGGCGCGGATGATTGGGTCCGAAGCAGCGTGGCGGACTTCGCCGACAGCGTCGAGGATCTCGATGTGGCAATCTCACCGGATCAGACCGTCAAGGCCTGTGGTTACAACGCGACGAGTGGTGACTTGGAGATGTTCACGCTCTCCACCGATGGGGTGACAACCCGCGCGACGGTCGATTCGGTCGGCGATGTCGGTCGGGGATGTTCGATTGTCGTGGATTATCGTGGATTTGCTCGAATCGCCTATTTGGATGTCGATGCCTCTTCACTGAAGGTCGTTCGTGAGAATGATTTCACGCCGTTCCCTGATGATGATTGGTTGGTTCGCACGCTCGTGAACGATGTCAATATCACGACCGCACCGAGGATTTCGATCTACTCGAATGGCACCATGGCCATCGCCTACCGGGATGCGGACACGGGTGGGCTCCACCTGATGCGGTTCACTGGATCCTATTGGCGCCATACTGAGATGATGGCGGCGGGCACGGCGGAGGACATTGTGTTGAATATCGATGTCAACGATGTACTGCATCTGGCTTTCCTCGACTCGGTGAATGAACGGGTCGCTGTGATTTCCCTGGATGGGGATGAACGAACCTTCTCCGTGGTCGATGAGGGCGAAGGCATCGGCCAACCGCTCGGTCATCACCTCGATGCGACGACCCGCGCCCAACTGGTCTATGGCATCGAGAACGGGACCGGCCTGCGGATTGTCCGCGACCTCGCGGGTCGGGATGATGGTCGCATCGCACCCGAGCCATTCTTCCTCCTCGATTCCAATCAGACCGGCTTCGGCACCGGCGCGGATGCGACGGGAGATTTCAACGGCGATGGCTACAGCGATCTGGTCTACAGCGTGCCCAATGCGGCCAATGATACCGGTGAGGTTCACATCCACCACGGTTCGGTGGATGGGTACAGCAGTGCACCGGACATCTCGATTCCCGGCGCCCACCCGGGCGCCCTATTCGGCGCAGCATTGGCCGTCGTCGGCGACGCCAACGGCGATGGCTACGACGACCTATTGGTCGGCGCGCCCGACGAGAACAATGCCTCGGGCAATGCCACGGGCATGGTCCACCTGTTCACCGGATTCCCCACCGGCATTTCGACAAGCCCATTCTGGTCGGTGTCCGGCAGCGGTGACGGGGCGCAGTTCGGTGCGCGTGTGGCGGCTGCGGGAGATGTGGATGGCGATGGCTTCCGCGACCTGCTCGTCTCTGAACTCGGCTGGACAGCGACCAATGGCGGCAAGGGCCGCGTCCACCTCTTCTCTGGAAATTCCACCCTCGAGACCACCTCGGTGACCGTTGAAGGCACTGAGACGGATCTGATTCTCGGTTGGTCGATCCTCGGCCCCGGCGATGCGAATGGCGACGGATTCGATGATGTCGTCATCGGCAGTTCGGACGATGCCATCTTCGTCGTCTCCGGCCGCGGTCGTGCTCAGGTGCACCACGGCGGTGCCGGCGGCATCTCTGCAACCGCGGATCGACTGTGGTCGATGAGCAGCACATGGACGCTGTTCGGCAACACGTTGAGCGCGCTTGGCGATGTCAATGCGGATGGATTCGATGACCTCGCTGTCAGCGAGATGGGCAATGGCACCCTGTGGATCTTCTACGGTTCAACCGGAGGCTATCCGGCCAATCCGACCGCACAACTCTCCGGCAATGACAACTTCGGCCATAGTATCATCAATGCCGGGGACATCAACGATGACGGCGTGCTCGACATCATGGTCGGCACGCCCGGCTCCGGTTCATCCGGTGGCCAGGTGGGTGTCTACACCGGGACGAATGCGAGCGACCTGTACGACGGCGCGGCCGCCTTCTTCAACGTGAACGGGGACTCGAATCAACACCTCGGCCGCATCCTCTCCGCCGGCGGGGATGCGGACCGTGATGGCACCCATGAATTCCTCTACGCAAGTACGACGGCGGCCAGCGATGGCAGTGATGGGGGCTCGATTGTCCTCGTCGAGACACGGGATTGGGAACTCTCCGACCTGCCCTTTGACTTCACCGTGGATGGCCTCGACCTCGCGGTGGACGCACAGGGACGAACCCAATTGTTGCTCGATACCGACTCGGGTGTCTACCATTACGAGCGGGCCAACGAACACCTCACCTCTGCCGACCCATGGGGCTCGACCGTGCTGGGTGATCTTGCGACCGCGGCGATGGCCGTCACACCGGCAGGTCAGCCCACCGTCGTCAGTTCGGCGGGTGCCGGCCTGGATTTCGATCGCCGACACGGCGGCATCATCATCCAAATGGAACCGATCACCGCCTCCGGCTCGACCGTCGGGACCTTCGGCAGCATTGCCTCTGGCACCCCAGGCCTCTCGATGGCGGCCTTCCGGGTCGGTTATACGATTACCTTCGTCAATCAGACAGGCAACGGTGTCGACACGGACATCGTTCAAACAGGCGTCACCATGGCCCAGCCGACCCAACTTCTCATCGGTGCGAATGCGACACCGAACATCCTGTGGCGCGACGATGTGACCCAGATCATCCATCTCGCCGTTCAGAATGGGACCGAATGGGACTTCTCCAACCTCGCCGGTGGCACCGATGGGTCTCAATTCGGCGCGGTGATGGCGGACAATGGCAGCATTGGCCTGTTGGTCCGCAATGCGACGGCAGGACTGGTGACCGAATGGCATGAGGGTGCGGGGGACAACTGGACACGCACCGCTCAGGTGATCATCTCCGCCAACTTCACCGAAGCCACGGGCCAAGCCTCACTGCGGCGTTCCTCAGGTGGTTTGGAGGTGGTCTGGCAGGACAATGCCACGGTTTGGCATCATCAGACAATCGAGGATGGCAACATCACAGATTCCCCCTTGCCGGCGATGAATGCAACCCGCGACCCTGCCCATCTGTACGCGGGTGGACTGCTATTGCCCGGCGCACTCGTCAACACGACGGGCACACATGTGATCGTCGACGCGGCCGGCTCGAGGACGATTGACCTCGGCTGCGCGGATGCGGCGAAGGTGGAGATTCTGGATGGGCCGAACGGTCTGACTCGGGTGCTCTGCACGGACAGTTCCGCAACCCTGCTGGTCAACCTCTTGGAGGGTGAGCAGGTGATTCGGTTTTCGGGTGCAAATCTTGCTGGTGTCAACATGAATGACGCGCCGGTGGCGACCATCGATGCGAACGGTACCTGGCACATTCTCTACCACAGTCTGCTGAACAAGCCTGTAATCGCCCATCGGATCGCCGATGCGGACCGTGATTTCGTACCGGACCTCTTCGATGATTTGCCCGACTTTGGCGGGCAATGGACCGATGGCGATGGCGATGGCTACGGTGAGAATCCCGATGCACCGAACGTGGACAGGTGCCCGAACCTCGCCGGCTCCAGCGCCTATGGATACCATGGCTGCGCCGACGTGGATGGCGATGGGTTCGCCAATGCCGTCGATGATTGCAGCGATTCTGGCAAGTCGTGGAAGGACCGACTCGGTTGCGATGACAGCGATGGAGATGGATGGTCCGACCCGAGCGGCGATGCCGGTTGGAACGGTGACCGTCACCCGACGAATTGGATGCAGGCCATCGATACCGATGGAGATGGCCGCTACGACAATCACGGCCCGGACTGCTGCGGACAAAACACGAATTCGGATGAATTCCCACTCGACCCCCAGCAATGGGAAGACCTCGATGGCGATGGCTGGGGCGACAACTCCAGCGCGCCGACCGGTGACAAGTGCCCGGGTCTAATGGGCACGTCGATCCACGACCGCGGCGGTTGTACGGACAGCGATGGCGACGGCTGGTCAGACCCGGTCGAGCCATCGACACAGAATCCCGAGGGTTGGACCTACAACCGGACGCGCTGTTACACGGTTGGCCAGCATTGCGCCGACCTCTATCCATGGGCGCCCGAGGACGTCTCTGCGGAGAACGTCTGTGCCGCACGCTGCGACGAACAGTGGGCGGACCGTGACGGCGATGGATACGGCGACAATTCGAGCATCGATGCTTGGAATCGTGATGCATTCCCGATGGATTACACCCAATGGGTGGACAGCGATGAGGACGGCTGGGGCGACAATCAATCCGGCAACAATCCGGATGACTGCTGGACCCAATGGGGCAATTCCACCGTCGACCGAAGGGGTTGTGAGGACTTCGATGGCGATGGGCATTCCAATGTCTACACCTTTGAGACCAACCAGACCACAGGGTTGCGTGAACAGGAGCTCGGCGATGCCCTGCCCAATGATCCGAATCAGTGGCGAGACCGCGATGGCGATGGCTTCGGCGAGAATGGCATCGGCGATGATTGGGACCGCTGCCCGACGATTCCCGGTGCGCTCGCCGGCGTGCCCGGCCCCGGCTGTCCACTGCCGGCCGGCGATGCGGATGGCGACTCTGTTCCCGATCAGGACGACCAGTGTCCGGACACACCACAAAACGAATTGGCCGATATTTTTGGCTGTTCAGAGAGTCAGAGAGATGCCGACAGCGACGGCGTGATGGATTCCGAAGACATGTGCCCGGACACCGAATTCGGGGCCTCGGTCAACGCATTCGGCTGTTCACCGGCCCAGACCAATATCGACAGTGATGGCGACGGTGTCAACGACATGGACGACGCCGGCGAGATGCTCGACCTGTGCCCGTGGACGACACCGGGTGAATTGGTCGATGAGAACGGCTGCGCCGCCAGCCAGCGCGACACCGACCTCGATGGTGTATCCGATGACATCGATCTCTGTGAGGACACGACCTTTGGCGCTGCAGTCGATGCCTTCGGCTGTGTGATCGCCGGTGCCGACACCGATGAGGATGGCGTCGAGGACGCCGATGACAAGTTCCCCGCCGATGCCACCCAGTGGGCCGATACCGACGAGGATGGATTCGGCGACAATTGGGCCGACCCGAGTTGGGATGTCGAACGCGAAGGAACCGTGGGTGAACGGATTGCCAACGCGACCGAGCCCGACGCCTGTCCCCAAGCCGTGGGCAATAGTACAACAGATCGTTACGGCTGTCGAGACAGCGATGGCGATGGATACTCCAATCCCGATACGAATTGGGTCGCTCACCCCAATGGCACAGCCGATGCTTTCGAGAACAATGCCACCCAATGGCACGACTCGGATGGCGATGGCTTTGGAGACAACAATCCAGGATACAGGGCCGACGAGTGCCCCAACAACCGCGGCATCTTCGGTGGCGAAGGTGGCGATGGCTGCCCGGCAGCTGCGACATTGCCATGGGCACAACAGGACGATGACACGGACCGCGTTCTCAACGGGGTCGACAAGTGTCAAGGCACCCCCGATGATGAATGGAGCAAGGTCGATGATGACGGCTGTTCACCCTCTCAACTGGAGTCGGAGGAGGCCACTGGTCCGCTCGACGGCGGCCCGATGCTCTACGTCGCCATCGCCATGGGGGCAATCATCGGCATCGCCATCATCCTGCTCATCATTGGACGACTGCGTCGCGGAGGCATCGAGTGGGATGAAGACGACCTGCTCGACGATGGTGACGACTACGACGACGACGATGATGATTGGAGTCCGTTCGATGCTGGCAGCATACCATCGGCGAAGCCTGCATCATCAATGCCGGGTAGAGGTCCACCCGGTGATGGTGGTGGATTCAGTGTCGGAGGACCGCCCGCTTCAACCCTCGCTCAGAGGCCCGGTGCCACACCTGGTGCTGGTCGAGGACCTCCCTCACCCACGCCCGGAGCAAGACCCGCTGGCAGACCGGGCGGTGTCTCACGGCCGGGCGGCACACCCTTCGGTGGCGGAGAGGCCAAATCCCAGCCCGCACCGGCGAAGAAAACCCGTCGCACAGCTCCAAATGCCGAGCCGGAATCCGATCGCTCGGTGCGTAAGACACGTCGAACGGCCAAGCCGGCCGAAGACGAAGCACCGGTCCGGAAGACGCGCCGCACCCGAAAGACCGAGCAAGCACCGGCCAAGAAGAGCCGTCGCCGCAAGGGCGGTGCAGGCTTCGATGACCTGTTCAGCGCCGATGAGAAAGGAAGCTTCGACACTTCGGTCGAGGCCGAGAAGCAGCGCTTGATCATCGGGGATTCCGACAGCACGGTCCTCGCCCGATTGCAAGCCGATGGCTGGAACGTGAAGCAGTCCAAGATGATCCTCGGCCACGCCAAGCGTTGACTCCTCGTGTGCGCGTATGCGCCGACTCCGTCGGCGTCAACCTCTTGAGCGGTGCGCGCTGCGGCACAGGGCAGGAGCCCCATCCATGCCCGAAGAACTGGAAGGTGCCGTCCTGCCCGATGGCATCGAGGTCGACGAGCATTCGGCCTACTTCGGCGTCACGGATTCAAGCGACCTGATCAACCGTCTCGCAGAGACGGACCGGCTCAATGGGTTGGGAGAATTTCTCTCCATCACCAGCGACCTTCTGCTGCGTCAGAGCAACTTCGATTTCGAGTCCGCCGCCAACCGCCTCGAGGTCGAGGGTGGTGAAATTTACTACCTGCTCTCCGGCCCCTTCGGTTTGCTATCGTGGACCGATCCGATTCGACACTACCTCGGCCAGGAGGATTCGATGGGCAAGCCGGGTGGACCAGACCCGGGGCTGGCCATTACTGAGAAGGATGCACTCGAGGCATTCAACGACCCATTCCACCTGCTCAAGATGTTGGCCGTGGCCCACGTCTGTGGCGGATTGCAGGAACTCGACCAGTATCTGGCCAACTTCGAGGCGTGGATGCAGGACGTCGGGGCCAACAAGATTCGATTCCTCGCCCTCCACAAACAGATCACTCAGGTTCTGAACTCCACCCAAGGCGGCGGCGAAGCCTCCAGCCTGTCCGCCCTGACCGGTGGCCCTGTCGTGCACGCCGCGGTCAAGGCACCCGAGGGCGTTGAGACCGCCGAGGCCCAACCCGCTCTCGACCCCGTCGTCGCATCAGAGCCAGAACCCGAACCTGAACCAGAGCCGGAACCCGAACCGGAACCCGAACCTGAACCTGAACCAGAGCCGGAACCCGAACCTGAACCTGAACCCGAACCGGAGCCGGAGCCCGAACTGGCGCCGATGGTGGTGCCGGACCTTGTCATCGAACCGGAACCCGCGCCGAGCGAGGATCCCGCCCTGGTCGAACCTCCTGTGGCAGAGGTGAGCATCGCCGCCGCCTTCGATGCGCCACTCACCCTCGAAGAGAAGAGAGATGCCTTCGAAGAGATGGATCTGAACAAGGACGGCGTCATCTCGTCCGATGAGTTCGTCGCCTCCCCTGAGGTCGCCAAACTACCCGCACCGGTACAGAAGGAATTGTTCGATGCCATCGACACCAACAAGGATCATGTCATTCAGTACGAGGAATTCTCCACCGCTGCGGACAAGCCCGTCGCGGTGCCGATTCTCGCCCCCAAGCGCGCACCGCTCAGTCAGCCCGTCCGCGCCCCCGTGCAAGTGCCCGTTCAAGCCGCACCACAACCTGTGCAAGCCGCACCACAACCTGTGCAAGCCGCGCCACAACCTGTGCAAGCCGCGCCCCAACCGATGGTGAGGCCAGCCGGTGGAAAAATGCGCACCGGCGCGATTCCGGGCGTTCATCACGTGCTTCAGACCGGTGTCCATTGCGGCGGTTGCAACATCGGTGTCGAGCACCACTGGAGAATGTGTCCCGTCTGCGGGTCCGGACTCTGATGCTGGGGCAAAGATCGAATCCTCAGGCCTAGCTCCACCGGGTGAGGGTGTATCCATAACACCCTCGTGTTCAGAATTGCTGAATCAATGGGCTCGCAGGGGCTGCCTCAGACGCTAGCCTATCGAAGGGCGCACTGAAAGCCCTTTGAAATTGTAAATCCGTTTCAATGGGTAATCGGATAGGCCCTTGTGAACGATCCATATTCGATAGGTTCTTTTCCAATAGTAGATTGGAATGAATATGGAACCGAACTTTTGGAATTTCGCTATCCTATTCGGCGTGTTTGTGTTTGGGTATTTGTTCAATGATATCGTAGCGCTCTTGTGGGATTCTAAACCTATGTCAAAAGAGGATTATGACAAGGAACAAGCCCTTCGAAGTGAAGCATCTCTGGGATACGTTAAATCACCAAAACAGAAGGAATAGGTGCGGTTGAAACACGGGCGTTTCAGAGGGGACCCCATCCGAACCCCGTCCTTTCAATGGGTACCCATCCGACAGACGCCTGTCGCAAGGGGGCCCCATGCGATTACTACATATCGTTATAATCTGAGTCAGATTCTCCACGTTGTTCAGAGACACTGCGCAACGCACCACCGCCTCCACGACGCCCAAACATTGTGCCCGCAGC
>Ga0302120_10001669_pt1 | contig 10379 bp, 8 predicted proteins | sample AG5_Bottom_MG_FD_203118 | JGI IMG/M metagenome (GOLD analysis project Ga0302120, IMG submission 203118) | Marine microbial communities from Western Arctic Ocean, Canada - AG5_Bottom | ecosystem: Environmental > Aquatic > Marine > Oceanic | place: Canada: Western Arctic Ocean | collected 2017-10-01 | reverse complement strand
GAAATAAAAAGAGATTAAGAGTATGAAGAAACACGACATCATCAAGAGAGTGTGGATCATGACGATCCTGGCCATATCGACATCCGTCTTTGCGGCGGGGAGACCAGCGCCGGTCAGCCTGAGCCCCGAAGGGAAGAAGCTCGAGGCACATTACGGCAAGATGCTGGCTGATCTAAGGGAATCGATCACGCGTCTGGAACCCAAGGTGGACGAAAAGAAGAAGGCCGACTTCACCAAGCAGCTCGATGCGCTTAGCAATGTCCCGCCTATTACCAAGAAGGTCAAGGACCACATCGCCCAGGTCGTGCGGGAAGTCACCCTGAAATGCGACCCGGGCAACCCTGCCTTTGTTGAAAAACAGGAAGAGGTGCTTCTGGCGGCCAGAGCTGTCATGAAGGACATTGAAACATTTCTAGGCGGCGAGAAAGATATGGCCATCATGGCCAAATTCGCACTGCTGACGCATGCCACCCCGAATCGCCTGGCCGGGTTCGCGCAAAAGGGCGAAGAGGAAAAAGCATTGATCGATAAGCTCCTCAATGACGACAAGCTCGTCGTGCAGGCGATGACGATGGGAGGAGCCAGCGGCGGACGTTACGGCCAGGCGATGCGAAGCTACACAGCCATCCAGAAAGCCAGTGAACGTTCTCACGAGGGTTTCTTTCAGGTTTGGGCCCTGGCTGTATCCCTCCAGTACACGGGCGATACCTATGTCTATCCCGACGTTCCCGCGGCCGAGTCCCTGGTCAAGTATTACCTGAATTACCTGAAGGCATACGACGACGGCATACTGGATCCCCTCTTTTCTGAATTGGGTGGGACAGGATGGAACTATCGCTTTGTATTTCCAGATTCCTACACGCTTGAAGATATCGTTTGGATTAGAAAGGTGTTGCGCAACTACCGTCCGGATCACACGCGCCTGGAATACAGGTGGCGCTACTGCCGGATTGTCAGGAGCGATATTCCCTATACCAGCGGTGTCGATAGAAGCGGGATGCCGGCCGATCTGAGTAATATTCAGAAGTTCTTCCTCGAAGGCGGTATTTGTGGTCCCCGTGCCTTTGTCGGGCAAATATCAGGATATGCTTTTGGGATACCTTCTCGTCGTGCGCCCTCCCCGGGTCATGGTGCCATGGCGCACTGGACTCCGGACGGATGGACAACGGTCCTGGGGCCACATTTTTATTTCTGTAAACACATCAATGGAATGCCTCCCATGGATTTTCTGTTGGAATCACAGGCGCAACAGGATCCCGAGGGGTTCAAACAGGTTCTGATGTGTGAGTGGTTAGGGAAAGCACTGGCCGAAGATGCCCCGCGTAACTACGGATCAGGCGGTGGGTTCTGGCGGTTGCTTGGTTTCTACAAACGACAGGCCATCGTCGAAGATCAGAAAATAGAAGACATAGGAACCACGGGTGAAGAACTCGCAGAATCCAATGTGAGTAGCGTTAAGGAAGAGATCGCGGAGATTGAGATCTCTGAGAAGTTTCGCAAGATCACCGTTGCCGAAGATGGCACGATCACTATTCCTGTAGCGGCCTGCAGGTCACCGAAGAACGGTGAGAAGATACTATTCATGGAAAGCATTGATGGCGGAATGCAAGTGCACTACGGCTTGCAAGGCCAACGCCCGGAGTTGCTGAGTTACACGGTAGATATCCCCAAGGCCGGCAAATACGAATTCACTGCACATGTATGCTCCGTGACAGTGGAACGACGATTCCTGCTTCGCGTCAACAGGAGAACTCTCGTGGATGTCGACATTCCCTACACCAAAGCCGACTGGATGGACACCGAACCCGTTGAACTCGAATTGAAAGAGGGACGGAACCGGATCTCATTTACCCAGTACGCCCCGAATAAAGGACTTAGTATCAGGGAATTCAAACTGAAACCCGTGAAGCTCGAGGAGGCACAAGCGGCAGTGGAGAGATGAGCTGAAGGTCCAGGCTTCCGACCGATCCGTTCACTTTTCTGACAACAACCGAAAAAACCCACGGCAAATACTACCATGATGACACGAAACCGAACCCAACTCCTTTTACAACTTGCCGCCGCGTTCCTACTAGTCCTGGGCATCCAGGCCCGCACCTGGACCAGCGCGGACGGCAGCAAGACCTTCAAAGGCGAACTGCAATCCTATGACGCCGCCAGCGGAAAGGTCAGCGTGACCCTCCCAAACGGCAAGCGGATGACCTTCCCGCAGGAGAAGCTCTCGGCGGAGGACATCGCGTGGCTGAAGAAGAACGGCGCGCCGTCCGGGGGAAGCACCACCGAGGTTGGGGAGTTGCCTGACGAGCTGCCGGATCCGGACGGGGAAGAGGCGGACATGAGCAAGCCGGTACAAGTCTACATCCTCATGGGGCAGTCGAACATGCTCGGCGCTGGAAAGCCGGGCAAGTTGCAAGGGATCGCCGCGGAAAAATACCCCTACCTGATCGACGAGGCCGGTGACTGGACGGTGCGCAAGGACGTCCGTAACGTGTTTGTCATGTGCTCCGGAAATTCTCCGGCCAAGGATTATAAGAATGAGTGGATGACCATCAGTGGCAACATCGGCCCCGAAATCGGCATTGGCCACCATGTTGGTCATGTCACCGACGCGCCGGTCCTGATCCTCAAGAGCTGCATCGGCAACCGCAGTCTTGGCTGGGACCTGTTGCCTCCCGGAAGCGAGCCGTATGAGCATGGCGGGAAAACACAGCCCGGTTACCGCGGCACTCCGGATGATCCCGGTGGCGACACCGGTGGCGACATGTCCAAAGGATGGTATGCCGGTTGCCAGTACGACGGCGACGTGGCCGCCGCCAAGAAAGCGCTCGATAATCTCGACGACTACTACCCGGATGCCAAGGAATACGAGGTCGCCGGATTCTTCTGGTGGCAGGGCGACAAGGACATGCGCAATCCCGCACACTTCGAAATGTATGAGAAGAACCTGATCCAGCTCATCAAGGCGTTGTGCAAAGATTTCGATGCTCCCAATGCCAAGTTCGTCACCGCATCTCTCGGTCAGACCAAAAAAGGTTCCAAAGGAGGCGATGGACAAATCCTCGATGCGATGGAAGCCGTTGCGGAGAGCGATGACTCCGAACTCGAGGGCAAGGTGGCATTCGTCTACGCGCACCCACTCTCAAAGGGAGGTGGTTCCAGTGGTCACTACGGTGGCAACCCGGAAACCTACATGAACGTCGGCGAGGCAATGGGCAAGGCAATGGTGGACTTGCTGAGCAAATAGAGCATCCCGGTCACTGCTTACGACCCCGTTAGGAGTTCTCGATATTCCGATCTGACTTGATCAACTGCACCCCCTCCGGAGGGAGTGTAAATTCATGGGGAAATGGGACAAAGGAGAAAAAGAAGCCTGTTCCAAAGATCTCCATTCCGCACCTGCGCAGCCGAGCCAAGGTCTACCTGGCGATGGGGAATCTTAAGGCCGCCGCCGAGCAGGTCTATCTCGCGGTGAATCAAAAGGCCGGCTATATCAGCATGCGGACAGATGACCTGGAAGAGGCCGAAGCACTCCGGGAGACGCGCGAAGAGGCGAAGCAGTAAGCCTCGCCTCTATCGCTCGCTGGACGATCCGGACGTTCCCCGTCCCGACGGCAACGTCAAGGGTAAGATCGCCGAAGGATAGAAGGATTGCGAAGCATGGACAGATCGAATGGTAACACAACTTCCGTCATCTTCGCTGAATGCATCCCCACCTTCCCCGGCTCCGGAAGCCGGTCTTGAAAAAGCGAATTCCTAGCAAAAAGTCTTCTTATCTCTTAGTCGGTTACTTTCGTGTAAAGATTGCATAGATAACTGCAACAGATGCCAAGCCCACTAGACCTGCTCCTCCAAGTTCCCCAACAATCTCAATAATTCTTCCTACAACGTCAGCACCAATAAATGCTTCTGTTCCAGGAAAAATTACCTGAACCACAACTGCCAGGGCAATGATTGCAATGCCTGCTTCTGTTAACTTTTTAGTCCAAACTACTATATTATCTAACATAATTGTCTTTCCTTTGATAACCAATGTGAATTCATTGATTAGTTTCTCTTAAACATCAGTAAACCTCCTATGTCAAGGTTTCCTGAAGAAAATGTATCAGTTTTGGCGGTAGCAGACTCAGGCCACTCCTCCAGCAAGGCTCCCGGCTGAGATCGACGATGCTCTGCTCCACTGGCGGTTTTCGCGGACGCAAGTCTCATACCGACGAAGGCGGCATTCGTGTGCCGGGGATCATCAAGTGGCCGGCGGGCTTCAAGGCGGCCGGCCTTGCGCCCGGCACCGTTGCCGCCGAGCCTGTGGCGGGGCACGACATTTTTCCGACGTTGCTGGAGATCACCGGTGTCTCGCCACCCGACGATCGGATGATCGACGGCTCGTCCATCCTGCCTGTGCCCCATGGAAAGCCGCTTAAACGCCGGCGTCCGCTCTATTGGCGTAATGATAAGGAAACGGATCGTGTCGCAATTCGTGACGGCCCCTGGAAGCTCCTCTGCGACTCCAGGCGAAGCACCTGGACCTTGTCCAACCTGGTGGACGACCCAAAGGAGACAACCGACTTGTCCAAGTCACACCCGGAACGGTTGTAGCGTATGAAGGCGTTGCTCATCGCCTATGACAACGACGTGTTGACCAATGGCCATGACTGGTGGCAGAAAGGTGTCTGGCGACGCAACTTCCCCCCTGAAATCGTGGCGCTGGACCGGGAGAAAGACGAAGATGCCAATTCCAATGACTAGAACAACGACTGTTGCAGTGTTGGCCATGATTATGGTGCTACAGACCGTTATTGCGCAGAAGCTGGCACCGCCTGATCTCAACAAGCAGCCCCTGGCCACCGACGACATCACGAAGCTCCCTGGCGAATGCGAGCGCGTTGATATCTTCCTGCTGATGGGCCAATCGAATATGAAAGGTCGCGGCGTTATGCCGAAAGAACCGTTGGCCGATTCACAGATCATCATGATGCATCTGAAGAATGACGGGTGGTTCCTTGCCCGGCATCCACTGCATCTGGTTGGTGACCCGCAAACGTTCGCAGGCGCCGACAACGCCGGTGTCGGCCCTGGGATCACCTTCGCGCAGACCCTTATCGCGGCACAGCCGAAGACCCGAATCGCGCTGGTGCCGTGCGCCAAGGGTGGATCCAATATCACACAGTGGCGCAAGGGCCGACAACTCTACGATGAGACCGTGCGCCGCACCAAACTAGCGCTGAGCCAGGGGCCGAAAGCCAAGACAAGGATTGCCGGAGCACTGTGGCTGCAGGGCGAGTCCAACACGCGATCGGAGGAGAGCGTCAAGGCCTACGGCCCGGCTTTGGGAACGCTCATCGACAATCTGCGGGCTGACTTGGGGATCCCGGATCTCCCGTTCATCGCCTGCACTATAGGGGAGAAGAAGACGCCGGGATTGCGTCGCAAGATGAATGCTGTTCTTCTCGACCTGCCGAAACTGCGTCCGCACACGGCTTGTGTCGACGGCCGGTCGTTTGCCAAGTTCGTCGACGCCGTTCACTTCGATACCGCAACTCAGGAAGAACACGGCCGCTGCTACGCCGTCGAATATCTCAAATTGACAGGTCAGCAATGAGCGCAATCAGAAACTCGCCCACTGAGAAAGGGCTTCGCATGCCGGTTTTTTCTTGCACCCCCACCATTCCGGTCCAAGCGGCGGCGGGACGAACCAAGGGTGGCAAGGCGAATTCATGGTGTCGCCACCCAGCAAACATCAAACAACAGGGAAGAACTTATGACCATAAAGACACAAAACGTAACAATCGGCTGTGCAGCGATTCTAGCCCTGATGACCCAGGCCGCGCCCGGGGCACTTTTCACCTTTAGACTCGACAATCTAGGAGGCGACGGTCAGGCGTGGCAGAATTTGTGGGATAGTCCCGAAAATTGGACGCTGAACAGCGGTATAGATGATGGGGTCATCGGTATTCCAGATGGCGCGGACACATTCATCATCGATAGAACGTCCAACGTGACGGGCGGAACCAGACTGGTGACTGAAGGCGGGTCACTTCTTGAGGTCGCCGGGATCACGGGGACGGGGACGGGCAATCAGGACATCGTCTTGAAGCACCGCGATTTCGCGCTCGGGGACTTGGAAGTCCTGGCCTCAGCGAACCCTTTCCATATTCGGTCAGAGAGAGATAGAAGTTACACGATCAGTGGCGTGATCAGTGGCGTGGGCGACCTGCTGCTTTCTCGCAGCGGCGGTTTTTCTGACGGCGTCGATCCGGATGAACTCATCACACTCACGGGTTCGTCGCCGAATACGATCACCGGAACGATCCGGCTTCACAATGACAGCGGCGACCAGCCCAGTTACTGGGTTGCGGACAAGGTGGGAGCGTTCGGTCAGGCACCGACCTTGACGCTCGAAGGAAATTCGGGCGCGATCGGAGTCGCGTCGCTTCAAATCACCTCGAACGCGATGGGTGGCGAAGGAGCGATCGACGATGATGCGACGACCGTTTATATCGGCGCTCAGGGTGTTCTGAGTATCGATGCTGGCCTCACTGAAAAGATCGGAATCGGCAACTTGTTTGTCGATGTTACCGGCTCGGGAAGCTACACTGAGGTTGTCGCAGGCACCTACAACAACTCCGAAGCTTGGATTATAGGCGATGGTAGCGTATTGGTCGGCGAACCCGCTCTGAGCCCGGTGATTACCTCAATCAGCTCGATCGGCGGCGGGAATTGGGAGTTGATGCTCACGGGCGAATCCGACACTGGCTACGAGTTCAGATCTTCCCCGGTCCTCGATTTTGATCCGGGCACCTTGGTCGAGAGCCTGACGCCCGGGGATCCCGCCGTGGGCACGATCGGAGGCGACAATGACAGCGTGCTCACCACCGACGAGAATGGCGACGGCACGGTCCGGATGATGTTGACCGGTAATCCTTCCGACTTCGTTCGGGCGCAAATTCCGCCACCGCCGCCGCCGCTGCTGTCGGAGGACTTTGAGGCCGTTACCTCCCCCGGTCCGCCGACGGATTGGTCGGTCGCCGACAATGGTGCGGGAACCGCTTGGACCGTGGGCACCACCAGCGGGGCGACCACCGAGCCGGATGGTGCCGCCAACGGCAATCAATGCGCTGGCACCAACATCGGCGGCAACCACACTCATTCGGCGGTGGCATCCATCATCACCAAGGCCTTCACGGTGCCCGCCTCCGGGGCCACCCTGGGCTTCAGCCAGTACATCGACACCGAAGTCAGCCCCTCCGGTGATCTTGGCTCGATCCGCCTGCTCAATGCCGGAGACGATTCGATTCTGATTGGCGGAGACGTCGCGACCGGTCTCGAGGGGATTACGGAATCATGGACTAGCGAGTCCATCGCCCTCCCCGCGGTGGCGAACGGCCTCAGTGTGAAGCTCGAGTTCCGCTTCGAAAGCGACGACGCGGATGCCTTCGCCGGCTTCTACATTGACGACGTGGTGGTGACGCAGGACTGACGCGACTCCACACAGACAACTCAAGCGAGACGGCGGCTTTCTTCGGGAGGCCGCCGTTTCTTTCTTGCCACGATGGACCGAGTGAACTTCCTCATCCCGCGCGGTGCTGGAGCCGCTGGTGGCGAAGCACGCTTCCATCGATGGAAGGTCTGCTCGCTGATCGGCCACTCCCGGCAGACATCCTGGATCTTTCCACCTGCAAATTCCACTTCCGAAGGTCGGCGGATGGCATCATTTCTACCCAAGAGAAACGGCATGATTTGCGGTTGCAGTCATTTTTCAGGACCCATAGGGAGTGCAGAGTTGAATAGAGCGGGTCGGTCCGCCGGTGGTTGAGCGAGGGACCCAAACCGATTACGCTAGGATCTCGCTCACCACCTTGCCATGCACATCGGTGAGTCGGAAATCGCGGCCTTTGAAGCGGTAGGTGAGTGCTTTGTGGTCGATGCCTAAGAGATGGAGGATGGTGGCTTGCAGATCGTGGACATGAACCGGGTCTTTGGTGATGTTATAACCAAATTCATCGGTGGCCCCGTGAATCATGCCTGGCTTGATTCCGCCGCCCGCCATCCACATCGAGAAACAAGCCGGGTGGTGATCGCGGCCAAAGTTCTTGTTGCGGGTTTGGGCGTAGGTTGTGCGCCCGAATTCGCCGCCCCAGATCACGAGAGTGTCGTCGAGCATGCCGCGTGCCTTGAGATCGTGGATGAGTGCGGTGGAGGCTTTGTCGACGGTGTTGATCTTTCCTTTGATCGCGCCGGTAATGCCATCGTGGTGGTCCCAGCCACGGTCGTAGAGTTGGATGAAGCGCACGCCAGATTCGGCAAGTCGGCGGGCGAGGAGACAGTTGGCGGCGAAGGAAGGCTTGCCTGGTTGCACGCCATAATTTTCGAGCACGGACTTGGGCTCTTTCGAGATGTCCATGAGCTCCGGGACTGAGCTTTGCATGCGGTAGGCGAGTTGGAAGGCGTCGATACGCGCTTCAATCTCAGGGTCGCGCACATGTTCATGCTTGAGGCGGTTGAACGCGTTGATGCGATCGATGGTCTTGCCGCGATTTTCTTTTGTCATTCCCTTTGGGTTAGAGAGGAAGAGGACCGGGTCGCCGGCCGCCTGGAACTTCACGCCCTGGTGGCGGCTCGGAAGAAATCCGTTGTGCCAGTAACGGGAGGGAACTGGTTGTCCTCCGCCGGAGAGTAGGACCACAAAGGCTGGAAGGTTCTCGTTGGCGCTGCCCAGTCCGTAGCTGAGCCATGATCCCATGCTGGGTCGGCCCGAGAGAGCGCTTCCGGTTTGCAGGAAGGTGACTGCGGGATCGTGATTGATTGGTTCGGTGTGGAGACTTCGGATCATGCAGATATCATCCGCGATCTTGGGCATCTCCTTGAAGAGAACGTTCATGGACAGGCCGGATTGCCCGTAGGTGCCGAACTGGTGTTGCGAAGCCATGACGTTGATCTTGCCCTGGCCACTGGTCATGGTGGTGAGCCGTTGGTTGCCGCGCACACTATCGGGAAGCGGTTTGCCATCCCATTCCTTGAGGCCGGGTTTGGGATCGAAGGTCTCCAGTTGAGATGGACCGCCCGACATGTGAAGGTAGATGATACGTTTGGCCTTGGGGGTCAGACTGGGCGATCCAAGGACACCGTTGCCGGCGGAGTTCTCTGCAAACAGTTGGGCGAAGGCAGCTGCTCCCAGTCCGCAGGAAGTGCGGCCCAGAAAGGTCCGGCGCGTTTGGTGATCCTGGTGTTCGGTCATCATTATTCCCGGGTGATGGATTCGTCGAGATTGAGAAGGATGTTTGACACCGCCGTCCATGCTGCCATTTCGGGTGGATCGGCCGCCTTCTTGTCTGCAGCGAGCTGCTTGGCTAATTCCGCATTTGCTCCGAATTCACTTCGTTGTTCAGCGAGAGTCTCCTTGAGCAACACAAGTTCGGCAGCGGTTGGGCGCCGCGAAGTTGCGTTAGCGAAGGCGAAAGTGAGTCGGGCCTCGTCCTCAGTTCCTCCCTCATTCAGGATGCGCTCGGCGAAGGTGCGCGCCGCCTCCACGAAGGAGGGGTCATTCAGAGTCACCAGCGCTTGAAGGGGAGTGTTTGTGCGTGGGCGATTAACCGCGCAGAACTCGCGACTCGGAGCGTCAAAGATCTGGAACGTCGGATAGAGCATCGTGCGGCGCCAGAAGGTGTAGAGACCCCGGCGGTAAAGATCCTTCCCGGAACTCTCCTTCCATCCCTTGCCGATGCTGCTGAGATAATTGGCAGGCTGATGGGGGTAAACACTGGGACCACCGATCTCGCGGTTGAGCAGGCCGCTCACCGAGAGAGCGGCGTCGCGCACCTCTTCCGCCGAGAGTCGGAATCGCGAAGCTCGAGAATGAACGCGATTGCCCGGATCGGTCGTGTCGTAACGTCCGTGATTGATGGAGGCCTGACGGTAGGTCGCTGAAGTGACCATGAGACGCTTCAGTCTCTTGACGTCCCAGCCGTGCTCGATGAAGTCGGCCGCAAGCCAGTCCAGGAGGACGGGGTGACTGGGGCGCTCGCCTTGGGTGCCAAAGTCTCCCAGGGTTTTCACCAGACCGATCCCGAAGAGTTGCTTCCAGAGGCGGTTGACCATCACTCGGGCAACGAGAGGATGCTTGGGATCGGTCAGCCAGTAGGCGAGGCCGAGTCGGTTGCGAGGTTGGTCCTCGGGAAGACGCGGAAAGATTGCGGGGACATCGGGTTCCACTTTTGCCCCGGGTTGCCGAAAGTCACCACGCATGAGGATGTGCGCGGGCTTACGTTTCTTCATCTCGACCATCACCATGGTGGTGGCAGTGGACTGCTTGGCGGCTTGTTCCCGTTCGCTCTTCAGGTTGGCGAACTCTCCTTCCAGTTTTTGGAAGAGGTCGCGCGAGGCGG
>Ga0302120_10001666_pt1 | contig 10395 bp, 7 predicted proteins | sample AG5_Bottom_MG_FD_203118 | JGI IMG/M metagenome (GOLD analysis project Ga0302120, IMG submission 203118) | Marine microbial communities from Western Arctic Ocean, Canada - AG5_Bottom | ecosystem: Environmental > Aquatic > Marine > Oceanic | place: Canada: Western Arctic Ocean | collected 2017-10-01 | reverse complement strand
CGCACCGGCTCCATCGCGCAGTTCAGCCCGGTGATGAATGCCGTGAAGGCGTTCGCCAACGCCGGCGGACTGGTCATCGGCATCTGCAATGGCTTCCAGATTTTGTGCGAGGCCGGTCTGCTGCCGGGGGCGCTGGTTCGGAACCGCTCACTGCAGTTTCGTTGCGAGCATATTTATCTAAAGGTGCCGACTACCGACTCGCCGTTCACCAGCGAGGTGCCGGAGGGCAAGCTGTTGCGCGTGCCGATCGCCCACGGCGAGGGGTGTTACTTTGCCGACGAGGAGACCTTGGCCAAGCTGCGGGCGGAGGACCAAATCCTTTTCCAATACGCCACCGAGACCGGCGAGCTGACGGATGAGGCGAACCCCAACGGCTCGCTGCTCAACATCGCCGGCATCTGCAACGAGGGCCGCAACGTCTGCGGCATGATGCCACATCCGGAGCGGGCCAGCGAAAACGTCCTCGGCGCGGACGACGGCCGCTGGGTTTTCGAGAGCATGCTCAACCATCTACAGGCCAAGACCGGCGTTGGCCAAGCCGTCACCGCTGAGGCTTGAGCACGGTTCTATAGTTGTTTTTTGGGTTGCTTAAGGAGGAAATCGGGGTAGCTTCGGCGTTCAGCGATCCGTGGCATCCCCCTCCCATCCCAGCCGCGGGTCGTCGGTCGTCGGCAACATCCATACCCACCCCCTGCCGGCGGCCACTTTTTTTATCCCAGTTTAGCCAAGGGCAGATCGTCATCGGCCACACTGTCGAGATGCCGGAAACCGGGCCGCATGATCGTCATCCATACGCCCACGCCCAGCAGCGTGCCGGTGATTGAGTCCCAGATAAAATGCTGCTTGGTGGTCATCACGCTGATGAACAACCCAAGCCACGCCGGCCAAAGCAGGCACACCGCCCAGTTCCATTTGCGCTGCCGCCACCAGCGCGACAACGCCACGGCAATGATGAAACTCTGCGCGATGTGCAGGCACGGCCAGGCGTTGAACGGCTCGTCGAGGGAGTGGAACGCCTCGTAAATGAAGCCATAGATTCCATCCATCTTGCCCAACTGCCAACGCATGTTGATGTGTGCCGGCAACACAGCGAAGATTGGGTAGGCGATCCAACTCGACACCGCCCAGGCTTGGGCCATCACCAGCGACTCGGCCCGGCCCCGGTCATTTCTTTTCGCCGCGAAAAATGCGAAGTAGTAGCCGAAAAGCGAGAGGTAAAACCAGATCGTCCAGTCGATGGCCGGGATTTTGTAGTCGAGGAAGCGGCCTTCGCTGTCGCGAAAAAACGACTTCGGATCCCACGCTGTACGATCGTCCTGCTGCGAAACCTTGAGCGTGTCCCGCTGGGCAATGGCTTCCGCACTGATCGGTGTGTGATCCGCCCAAGCCGCCATTCGGTTGATGATGATGTATGGGCTGATGAGCAGCAGCACCCAGAAAAGCAGCAGCGCCGGGAAGAGCATCCCGTTGGCCTTGTGGCGCACCTGCCAAACCGGCCGCCAGAGTCGCCAAAACCGTGCCCCGAAAGGGATGACTGATCGATCGGCCACTGACGATTTAACGCTTAGTCAAGCGGCCCGCTTCGCGTTGGCCGCTGCCTTTTTGGCCTTGGTCGCCGAGTTCTTCGCGCATCGCCTGGCCAAGCGACTGCAACTTGGCCAACACCTTCGGATGTTGGGCCTTCACGTCCGTCGTTTCGCCGATGTCCTTCTCAAGATTGAACAGCGACAGCCCGATCTTGGTTTGGCTGTAGGCCGTTGGGATGCCGTCCTTGCCGCCGGGCTGGCCGGCCATGGTGCGGTAGCCGTGCGGGAAGTGGAGCTTCCATTTGCCGGAGCGAACGGCTTGTAACTGTTTGCCATAATAAAAATAGTACGCCTCCTGCGGGCTTTGGTCGCTGGTACCCTTGACGAGGTTCACAATGCTTTTGCCGTCGATTTTATGGTTCGGCAGCTTGGCCCCGATCAACTCGGAAACCGTCGGTAAAATGTCGATGGTCATCGCCGGTGTGTTGCAGACGCTGCCAGCCGGGACGGTGCCGGGCCACCACATCAGCGTGCTCTCGCGGCAGCCGCCTTCGAACATCGTGCCCTTGCCTTCGCGCAGTGGCGCTGCCGAGCCGGCGTGGTCGCCGTAGTTGAGCCACGGACCGTTGTCGGCGGTGAAAATGACGAGCGTGTTTTTATCGAGCTTGTGTTCGCGGAGTGTGTTGAGGATTCGGCCGACACTCCAATCCACCTCCATCATCACGTCGCCAAACAGGCCAGCGCCGCTCTTGCCCTTGAACTTTTCGGAAACATACAGCGGTACGTGAACCATTGAGTGAGGTACGTAGAGGAAGAATGGGTTGTCCTTGTTTTTCTCGATGAACGACACCGCACGTTCTGTGTATTGCGTCGTGAGTTGTTCCTGATCCTTGCCGGAAACTTGGGCGTTGATGACTTCGTTCTTGTCAATGAGCGGCAGGTGCGGCCAGCGCTTGAGGCGCTGCTTCATCGGCAGGTGCATCACGCCTGGATGGTACGGCCACATGTCGTTGGAGTACGGCAAACCGAAGTAGTCGTCGAACCCGTGCTGCATCGGCAGGAATGGCTTGTGATGGCCGAGATGCCATTTGCCGTAGATGGCAGTGGCGTAGTTTTTCTGTTTGCAAAGCTCGGCGAGCGTCATCTCGCTGGCGCTGATGCCGTACTTTGCGCCGGGGCCAAGCGCTCCAAAAATACCAACACGAACGTTGTAGCAGCCGGTGAGCAACCCCGCCCGCGAGGCGCTGCACACGGCTTGGGTCACATAAAAGTCGGTGAACTTGCGCCCCTCCTTGGCCATGCGGTCGAGGTGGGGCGTGGGATACGCCTCGGCCCCGAACGGCCCGATATCCGCGTAGCCCATGTCGTCGATGAAAATGACAACGACGTTGGGCGGCGGCGCGGCGGCGGCTGGGGTTGGTGCAAACTGACCAAGCGCAAACGCACTGATCAGCCCGCTGAAAAGAGAAGTTCGTACAATAGAATGCATAGGTGGCGGAGAGAGTTCCTCAAAACCTGCCGCTTGGCCAGCGCTAACCTGTCAATTGGCCGAGGACGCTGCACAGCGCAGCCAAGCGGGGCGCGGGCACACCGGCAGTCTGAGCTTGGCCAAGCGGCAGGGTGAAGAGCGCATCCAGCTCCAGCGGTTGGCCGCGCTCGAAGTCGATCAGCGTCGAGGCACGGTAAGCTCCCATGGCGCGGGTGCGACTGCGCTGATGCTCGCTGAGTCCCCGCGACAAGTCGTGGCCAAGCGCACGGCCGGTGGTGATGACTTCGTCCATCAGTTCGGTGACGAGTTGCTCCCACGGCCCGTTGTCGAGCAGCGCGTCTGTGGCGAGACAGCGGCCGATGGGTTGATCGGTTTTCAGTTGGCCGGCAAGTATGGCGTCGAGTCCGGCCGCGCCGGCGACACCGAGTCCGTTGAACGGGATATTCCAGACCAACTTTTCCCAGTGCGCCTTTTCGAGGTCGGGCGAGACATCGACCGGGATGCCGGTCGAGCGGATGAGCTCGGCGATCGCACCGGTCAACTCATCCGGCGAACCGCCGTGACGGCCCAGTACAATTTTGGCGTGCGCGAGATGTTGGACGACTCCCGGCGCGATGCGGTTGAGGCAGACGAAACACATGCCGCCAAAGACAGGCTGAGCCGGGAACCGTTTCGCCAGAGCTGCCTCATTGCCCAACCCGTTTTGAAGCGTCAGCAGAACGGTGCCTTCGCCGACCAGCGGTGCCAGCAGTTCGCCGAGGCGGTGGTTCGCCGTGGACTTGAGCGCAACGATGACGAGATCGCACCGGCCGATTTCCCACGGCGACTTCGCAGCGACTGGGCGGACATGAAAATCGCCGTTGGGGCTTTGGATATGCACGCCGTTGTCTCGAACGGCCTCGTAATCGGAGCGGAGCAGAAAGTGGACATCGCGACCGGCTTGGCACAGTTTACCCCCATAAAAACTGCCAACAGCACCGCAGCCGACGATGGCGATCTTGTCGAGTTTGCCCTTGTCCTCAGTCATTAATGCACAAAAAAAGCGCCCAGCAAACGCGGGCGCTTTTCATTGGAATGAGTTAATCCTCAGCTGGCGATAAAGTCCTTCGCGGCCTTGGCCACGGCAAATTTTACGACAGTCTTCGCTGGGATTTTGATCGTTTCGCCGGTGGCGGGGTTGCGCCCCATGCGAGCCTCACGATTTACCAGTTTGAGCTTCCCAATGCCCGGGAATGTGAAGGCACCAGTTTCCTTGGTGCTCTTGAGTGCCAAGTCGGCTAGATTGGCCAGCAAGTCTGTGGCCTCCTTCTTGGTGATTCCATTTGCTTCAGCAACAGCTGCTGAGATCTGTGATTTAGTTAACGGTTTGTCTGCCATATCGTTATTAATAGTACGGGTTATTATTACTCCTTGTAGTAGTGCTGCACTACTGGGGCTCGGTTGTACGAGCGGTCTACGGGGTTCGCAAGCAGAAAAACCAATAAAATTGAACTATTTCAAAGTTTTTTTGAGCCGCTTTTCGGGCGGCAAAACAGGTTGAGGACATTTCGTTATCCAATCATGTCGGCCTCCGTCCTCGGTTCATCCCATTGAAGGGGAGCAGCCTGCGCCTCCTCCCGCAAAACATCACGCTACTCTCAGTCGGTTTTGCGGTTCATAAACAGCCTCGTCGCCGCGCCGCGTTGACCCACGGTGAGATCGGTTTTCCCGTCGCCATCGAAGTCGGCAGCGACCACGCCGCGTTGCTCACCGTAAAGGGCGATGCCACTCTCGGAAGCCGGCACGGCGGCGAAGTTCCCCGTGCCATCGCCGCGCAGCAAAAGGCCCCGGCCGCTGTCGTAACGCGAGGTGCGCTCCGGCACTCCGAAGGCGTTTTGCGCGAGAAACAGATCGACCGCCCCGTCGCCGTCAAAATCCCCCGAGCACAGCTCAAAAGCCGGCGATAACTGGGAGGCATCCGGCAGCGCACGCATCTCAAAACCCCCTGTTTTGTTGAGGAAAACCGCGCCGGAAAGATCAGTAATTTCCAGTGATTTCATGTCGTCAAACGCCGGGCCGATAATCTGCCGTAGTGATGCGCTGGCGAATGTCTTGTTGCGGGTGATCGTGCCCCGGACGTGCGGAAATGTCTCAGAGAACACTTTAAGTGTGCGAATGGGTTTCCACAGTTTTGTTTTTGTTTCAGCGAAGGCTTCAACCAACTCCATCACACCGTCCCCGTTGGTGTCGCCGTAAAACAATCGTACAGGCATCGGATGCAATTCGTATGCCGTGTTGCGGCCGGCGTTGCTTGCGGCGATGTCCGGTTTTCCGTCGCCGTCAAAGTCCGCCACCGCCACGCCGTGCCATAAGCCGGTGAACTTGGCCAAGCCCCACGCCGCACTCGCGTCGGTAAATTTGCCGCCGTCGTTAAGCAGCAGCTTCACGCTGCCCCACTCACAAGCCAGCACCAAGTCTGTGTCCCCGTCGCCGTCCATGTCGCCCGTGGCGCAACCGCTCACTAGGCCAACCTCGCCCAAGCGCATGCCGGTGAATTCACCGCCGTGGTTGATGAAAAGTTGCGACGGAGCGGCAACGGGAAATTGGCCGGCCGTCGAACCGCCGCCGATGAACAAATCTGTGTCTCCGTCGCCGTCAGCATCGAATGCGGTGGCGCAGCTTGGCACACCGTCGAAAGCCAAGCGCTTGGCCAAGCGCAGTTGGCCGTTGGCGATCGTGTAAAGCGTCGGCGGCTCGGAGAGGTGCAGCAGCCGTTGCGCTTGGCCCTCGCCGAACACAACCACACCGGTTCCGCCGATCGGCAACGAGCTCGGCGACTCGGTGAATACCCCGTTGCCGTTGTTGAGCAGGATCGACAATCGAGTGCCGGTGACGATCAAATCCTGATCGCCGTCGCCATCGATGTCGGCGTTGGCCAAGGCCGGTCCGGTGCGATTCAGGCTGCGAGGCAGCCCCGGCTGCAGCTTGAAATCGTCCCGCCCCGTTGCCTTATGCTCATGGCCAAGCTGTGCGCTCAAATCAGTAAAAAATGGCTGTTTTACTCTGCTTTTAGGCTGAATCGATCGACGGCTGACTTGGCGGATTTCGTACAGTCGCCCGGCTTTGGCATCGGCCAAAGTGGTGCGCGTGCCATCCCTCCAATCGACCTCGATGGTGAATGCCCGACCGGCCCGTGCTGCGAAGGTGCGCCTCGCCTGATCGCCACTCACGTAGCGACCGCCGCTCATGATTTCCTGAGACTGCGGCGTTTGGCCAAGCGCGCCGATGACTCGAATGCGGCCACCGGTACCCTCGGTGTTTTTGCCGCCGCCGGCCAAGCGGACGGCGACTCGCGGAGCGGTAGCGTTGTTGCGGTAGAGCAACGCCGGACCCTTGAGGCAGCTGACCACGGCGTCGAGGTCGCCATCGTTGTCGAGGTCGCCGAGCGCCATGCCGTTGCCATCGTGTTTGTCGTCAAAGCCCCACTTGGCGCCGACCTCCACGAAGCGCAAATTGCCGAGATTGCGAAACGCGACGTTCGGTGTGTCGAGTGGTGGGAACAGAAAAATAGTTTTTCGCTTCTGCGCCACGCTCAGGTTGCCGAGCCGGCTGATGCGGGCCTGTGCGTCGAGGTCGTCCGTGTCAAACTCGAACCCGTTTGTGATGAGGATGTCCTCCCAACCGTCGAGGTCGACGTCGAGGAAGATGCTGCTCCACGACCACTCGGAAGCAGCCACGCCGGAGAAGTACGCCGTCTCGGCGAAGGTGCCGTCGCCGCGTGCGACGTAAAGGCAGTTGCGCCGGCTCTGCGGCCGGTGTGTGAAATTGCCGGGGCCGACCTTTGCGCCGGGGATCGTGCCTTGCTGCGTGAGCCGTCGTGCGTGATTGCGGCTGAGCATCTCGACGACAAAAAAATCGTCGTGGCCGTCGCGATTGATGTCCGCAAAATCAACGCCCATCGCCGAGTAGCTGAGCTGCCGGATGGCGAGCGGTGAGATTTCGCGGAAGCGCCCGGAGCCATCATTGATCCAGCAGCGATCTTCAGTGAAACCGTCGTTGGCGATGAACAAATCCGGCGCGTAATCGCCGTTCATGTCGCGGAAAATCGCGCTCAAACCCTGATCTCGGTACGGCTCAGAGAGAGGCTCTCCGTCGTGGGTTTTGAATCGGCTATCGGCCCATTCCAGCAGGGTGAAACGGCCGTCGCCGTCGTTCAGGTAAAATTCGTCCGGCTCGCCGAATTCAAACATTTTGTTGCCGATGAACTTGATTCGGTTCGCGTAAGGGCCGCGCACGGTGAGCCGGTTGTTTTCACGGACGATGTCCAGCTTGCCGCCGTCCTTCAGAACGGACTTCGCGCCGTAGTTGACGATGTACAAATCGAGGTCGCCGTCATTGTCGATGTCGGCCAGGGCGATCGAGTTGCTGCCGTAGCGCGTGCCGATACCGGCGGTCGCGGTGGCGTCGGCGAACGTGCTGTCGCCGTTGTTGCGGAAGAGACGGTTGGGCTGGCCCATGGCGGTGACCAGCAGGTCAAGATCGTGATCACCATCGACATCGGCGAAAACTGCCCCGGTGGAAAACTGCGACGGACATGCGATGCCACTGGCGGCGGTGACGTCCTTGAACCGCCAGCCGCCGAGGTTGAGGTAGAGGGCGTTGTCGCCATCGAGCCGGCAGAGGTAAATGTCGCACAGGCCGTCGCCGTCGTAATCACCGAGCGCGACGCCCGAGCCGTTCAGTAGATTCTTGTTCCCGATGAGAATCGCTGTCGAGAGGGTGTTCGTGAATTGCACGCCGGTCTGTTTCGGGGGCATCAACGTGAAGCCGGGGTTGCTGTTGCCAGGGTCGGCCAGCTTGGCCCAGCGGTGGCCGCCCTCGGCACTCCACTCGAGCGCCGTGCTGCTGGACAAGCCCAGGCCAGTGACGAGCAGCAGCCCCGCAGTTTTTCTGAAAACTGAAAACTGAAAACTGAAAACTTTTAACCCTTCATTTTCCATTCATTCATCAGTTCCTTTCCTTCGCGGCTTTCGTATGAGCGCGGCGTCCAGCGGCGGAGCAGCTCAAACGGCTCCTCGAAGCGCTCGTCCAGTTCACCGGTCGTGGTGCTGAACGGCGGCTCGCCGTTGTCTTCGGTAATCATGTAGTTGACGGCGAGGTAAAGTCCGCCCGGCTTGAGCCAGCGGCGCAGCGCCTGCACGTAGTCGTCGCGTCGCACCGGCGGGATGGCGCAAAACAGCGTGTGCTCGAACACGAGATCGAATGGCTGATGCGGCTCGTCGCTCAAAAAATTGCCGACGCGGTAGTCGATTGCGAGCCTCTCCTCATCGGCCAGGCGCTTGGCCAGGGGAACGGAGCTTGGGGCGAGATCAAGCCCGGTAACTGACCAGCTGGCCTTGGCTAGGGCCCGGGCGTCGTGGCCGCGGCCACAGCCGGGGACGAGCGCCTGGCCGGGCGGCAGCGCCGGGTTCGCGGCCAAGTAATCGACCAAACCGGGCGAGGCCACGCCGTGATCCCAAAAGGTGTCGTTGACCTTATAGAGGGCCTCCCAGTCTCTGTCCTCATTGATTTGCATTGACGCCGCGCCCGAAGGCGTTAGGAACTTGACCGGTTTTTTTGAAAGAAGCAATTGCCGGCTGGGGGTTCTCACGCTTGGCTGGGTGCTTGGAGTTTTTTTTCGGAAGTTAATGATTATTTTATCGGGAATCCAGCCGTCGGGGACGCTGCATGTTGGCAACTACTTCGGCATGATGCATCCGGCGATCGAGCTGCAGGAGCAGGGCGAGGCGTATTATTTTATCGCGAACTATCACTCGATGACGTCGGTGTTCGACGCCGGCGAACGGCGTAAAAACACACTCGACGTTGCGCTGGATTTTCTCGCGTGCGGGCTCGACCCGGCCAAGGCGGTGTTCTTCCGCCAAAGCGATGTGCCGGAGGTGTGCGAGCTGACTTGGCTGCTGACGACGCTCACGCCGATGGGGCTGCTCGAGCGTTGCCACAGCTACAAGGATAAACTGGCCAAGGGGCTCTCGCCGAATCACGGGCTGTTCGCCTACCCGGTGTTGATGGCGGCGGACATTTTGATTTATGACTCGAACGTCGTGCCGGTCGGCCGCGACCAAAAACAGCACGTCGAGGTGACACGCGACATCGCGATCAAGTTCAACCAGGCCTACGGCGAGACCTTTGTCATTCCCGAGCCGAAGATTCGCGATTCGGTGGCGGTGGTGCCTGGCACGGACGGCCAAAAAATGAGCAAGAGCTACAGCAACACGATCGACATTTTCGGCGACGAAAAGCCGCTGCGCAAAACCATCATGCGTCTCGTGATGGACAGCCGACCGCCGCAGGAACCTAAGCCGGATGCTGACAAAAATATCGCCGTGCAGCTTTTGCACCTAGTCGCGCCGGAAGACGTGGCCGGTGACTGGGAGGAGCGCCTGCGCGCCGGTGGGCTTGGCTACGGCGACCTGAAAAAGGCGCTGTTCGAGCATTATTGGGAATACTTTGCGGAAGCGCGGGCCAAGCGGGCTGAGTTGGAAAGCAATCTGGACTACGTCAACCAAGTTCTGAGGGACGGTGCCGATAAAGCGCGCGCCCGGGCAACCATAGTCCTCGACCGCGCCCGCAAAAACTGCGGCTTAGCCTGATCAAAGCCAGATTCCGAGCGCCTTCAGCAGGTAGAAGATCGTGATGGCGAAGCTGGCGACGATCACAAGCGACTCGATGACGAGCTGAGCCACCGGTGGCAGGCCAATCGCGGCTTGGCCGGTTTTTTGGCCGGTCGGTTTGCCCGCTTGGCCAAGCGTGCCGAGCATCAGGCCACCGGTCATCACGACGATCTGCATGCAGACGAACACCATCAGCCAGGCGAACGCCTTGTCCATGAAGCCGTACGAATGCAGGCCGATACCGAGCATGTTCGTGCCGAAAAAGGACCAGGCAGTGACGGCGTTGCCAAAGATCGCCATGGCGACGAGTCCGCGCTCGCGGATTATCCCACCCAAGCGCGCGTGTAGGATGGCGGCGTTCCAAATGACAATCATCAGCGCGCCGTTTTCCTTCGGGTCCCAGCCCCAGAAACGGCCCCATGACTGATCGGCCCAAATGCCGCCAAGCACCGTCCCGACGAAACTGAACAGCGTCGCAAAACAGACGATGCCATAGATCATCTTGGTGAGGGATGAGCGATTCGTCTTGTCGAACGGCACCTTGTTAGCGACAAAATCGCGCACCACATAAACGATCGCGAGGAAGCCGGCGACGAAGGTGGCGGCGTAGCCGATAGTGATGATAACCACATGCGTTGCGAGCCAGAAATTGGTGTCGAGCACGGCTTGCAGCATCTCCATCGTGTCGCCGCTCAGCGAGAGTCCGCCGGCGACGAGCAGCGTGACG
>Ga0302120_10001661_pt1 | contig 10405 bp, 8 predicted proteins | sample AG5_Bottom_MG_FD_203118 | JGI IMG/M metagenome (GOLD analysis project Ga0302120, IMG submission 203118) | Marine microbial communities from Western Arctic Ocean, Canada - AG5_Bottom | ecosystem: Environmental > Aquatic > Marine > Oceanic | place: Canada: Western Arctic Ocean | collected 2017-10-01 | reverse complement strand
CGCTGGTTTTACTCCCCCTTGCCGTGGCGGATTTCCCAGGAGGCTTAGACCAGATCAGCCTCGAAGCCACCGGAGTTCTTTTGTACCTCGGTATCGGCGCAACGGGACTTGGATTCTATCTTTGGAATGAAGGGGCGCGGCAGGTGTCCGTTGCCCGTCTCGCGGTGATGAACAACCTCAAGGCCCCACTTGCAGCCCTTGTGGCTGTGCTAATTTTCGGGGAACAGGCAGCTCCCCTGCCCCTGACTTTCTCGGTGCTCTGCCTCGTGGCGGGGGTGCAGCTCAGTGCTACAGAAACCAGGCCGGATTGACTTGGAAAAGCGGCCCTGGGAAGAGTCCTCCAATCATCAGAAGCCAGCACACATCTCGCAGTCGCAGTCCCCGGCCGGGACCATTAGATCCGCCCCGTCGCTGGCTCCGTCGCCCCCATAACCAAGGCGCCCCAAGAGGGCAATTGCTTCCTCATCGAGATCTGCGTCCTGAGAGAGCCCCAGCCCCTGGCTTTCCCCCAGCCAGCGCAGGAGGCGGCTCCGCAGAGAGCGCGTGCTCCCTGGGCGCTTTTCATTGAGCACTTGGGTGCAACTTGGGTCAGCCCGCCAATCGAAGAGACGCACCTGATGGGCCGCAAAGAACGGCAATCCCTTGCGTTCGCGTCCGGCCCGCAATTGCATGATCAACAGTTCCCCACCCAACTCCACACATGCTTGGTGGCCCCCAGAGGAGACTGCAAACCGCGGGGCGGCCTGTTCATCGACCTGGAACATGTTACTTCCTGGAAAACCAGCGCTCTGCCCCAAGATCCACTGGGAAAGAGTGCACGCGAGATCATCGAGTTGCACCGCATGGCGAAGGGTGACTCCTTTAACGATCCCGGGCCCACTAAAGATCAAGGGCACATGCAGGGTGTCGGGATAAATCCCCTGGTGGTCCCACCAAATACCGTGACTCCCCAAGGACTCCCCATGGTCCGCCGTGAACACCACCGAAGCATTCTTTAGGTCCGGACGACCCAGGAGCTCTCCCAGGGCTGCGTCGAGGTAACTGATCTCACCCTTGTATTGGGCAAGAAGGAACTCGGCCGAGGGCGCTTCCTCGTTCCAATTGGGAACCGCTCCGGGTTGGAGGGGTGCACCCGTGGATTCCTCCTGGTTCGCCGCAAAGGGAACGGGCGGATCATAGGGCGCGTGTGCATCAAAGAGATGCAGCCAAATGAATCGATCATGCACCTGCGGTCGATCCAAGAGAACAGTGAGCCGGGGCAAGGTTTCAGACAAATCCTGATCCCGTGAGACGGGTGCAATGTAGCGATCAAAACCCTGCCCCAATCCACTAACCCGGGGATCGAGGTGAGGCACGGACACCACTGCCCAGGTTTCGAAACCCGCATCTCTGAAGGATTCAGCAAGGGTCGACGCTTGCTGAGTCAGCCCCTGGGTGTTGTCCAAAACGCCGCTTTGCTTGGGAGATAGCCCGGTCAGAATCGAAACATGGGAGGGAGTAGTCACATTGGTGGTGCTCCAACAATCGGCAAAGCGCGTCCCTTCCACCGCGAGGGCATCAAGGTTCGGCGTGGCAATCTCCACCCCCTGCTCCGCACAGGCAAGGTGGTCTGCCCGGTGGGTATCCGAGGTGATCAAGAGAACCGTACGCGGCTGGGCAGGCCCCGGGGAGCCAGAGCCCGGAAGCAGCCGCGGCCCAGCAAAATACCCCAAACGATCCCCGGGAACTCCACCTTCTAGGGTGATCCAAATGTCATCCACATCCGGAGCATCGAGCACAAAGTCCTGCCACCGTCCGAGTGGAAGCGGCGCACGAAAAAATTCCACATCCGCAGCCACCAGCACAAGCTCCGGTTCATCCCCCGGAGCGCAGAACTCCGCGGGCACCCCTGCTGAAAAATGCAACTCACCGTAGCCCAACCGCTGTTCTTGGATGGGCATGGGAATACGCAATCGCAAGCCATCGGTCAGGGCCAGTCCATGACGAAAGTCCTTCCCGATCCCAAGGCTGTCCGAGTCTCCCGAGGTTGGTAGCAGCCAGAGCTTTGGGATTGAGCGGAACTCCACCCGTCCGACAGCCACCGGTTCGGAGATTCCCTCGTCCAATTGTGCACCCCAGCCTCCCGGAGCAAACAGAATCCTCACCGCATCGATTGCCTGGTCCCCATCGGGGATCACGGGGAAATCAAAACGACCGAGCACAAGGTCTCCATTCCCGGACAACACCCGCCGATTAGCAGCCGCCACTCGCTTGCCATCTCGAATGAGATGGACGCCCACCTGGGTTCGCCCTAGGGAGCCAAGTTCCACATTCAGAGAGTTGAAGGACCGCGGCTCGAACGGCCCACTGAATTCGATCCCAGCCATCCCCTCTGGGCTGGACAAGAGCAGTGCTGTCCCCATCCCTATCGACCCGACGGGAACATCTCCGGGCTCAACCCGAACGGTCTGATCAATCAAATGCCAGCCCCGACTTTCTTTCATGGGGTTACGGGTGAGCACCGGCTCATTCTTGCGGTCCACATACCCATGGCGCTCGAGTTGGCAATGCTGGATCAGCAAGAGTTCCGGTTCCTGCTGGTGCGGATCCCCACCAGTACCGCAGCCAAGTCCCCACAGGCACCCAAGCCCAAGGAGTGGAAAAAGCACCGTCGCTTCGACGGGACTTTTCAGCATGAAGGATCCACTCATGACCGGTGGCTACTCTACCCGCTTGAGCAAGGTGTAACCCCGGGGTGCAAGGGCTGCATCAAATTCCACCAGTCGCGTTTCTCCCACTTCCAAATCCAGGGCCACCGCCACGAAACCTGGGGGAAATTCGTTGGCTGGACGCCAGCGGGTAGTGGTGAGATACTCGCCTAGTTCCCTGTTCAAACCCTTAGAGATCTCCCCGTACTGCTCCGGTGTGATCTCGTGGTTGTTGCGCCGCTCTCCTGCCAAACGCAGGGTCTCTTGAAGGCTCTGCTGCAGTTCGCGGATTGCCACATCACCTTCCCGATCCCGGGTCCCCGGGGCAAGAATCCGGTGAACTGCGCGCCGCACGTCATCGCGTACACCGCCAGCATCAGAAAACTGAGCAGCGAGTTCCATCAGATCAGCGCCATTTTTGATTTGGGTTTGATAGCCAGCCATCACCTCCGCTGCCTGTTTAGGATCACGGGGTTTGCCCGAAGCACTGCATTCCACAACCAAGGCCTGGACAATCACGCGTGAACTCTTGTGCCCCGAGGAACCGTCCTGGCCAGGCCGCACCAGGGGAATATCGCCCTTGGGCGCGGGTCCTTGCACCACCCGCGCCTCACGGATCACCACGGGCACGGTGGGCTTAGAAGTCTCTCGCCCCGCGGGCATCACTCCAACCGATGCCATGGCCTCAAGAGTTGAAACCCCGTTGGTTAAGCGCGCAAAGGACGTGTACTTGCCGTCGAGATTCCAATGGGCGGGCCCGTCATCGCAGCAGATGAAAAATTGACAGGAGGCCGAGTTGTCATCACTTGCCATGCGAGCCATAGAAAGCACCCCGTAGCGATGATCCCTCTCGGGCAAATCGGAAAATTCGGCTTGCAACTTCCCATAGGGCGAGTTGGCCATACCCGTTCCGTCCGGACAGCCCCCCTGAACCATGAAGTCCCTCATGATGCGATGAAAAGTGAGGCCGTCATAAAAACCCTCGTCCGCCAGCCGCAGGAAATTGCGGGTGGTGATCGGGGCGGCATCAGACCACAGTTCAACCGTCAAATGTCCCACGTCTTTGCCGTTGATGTCGATGCCCAAGACCACGTGGTAGCTACCCAGGTCCTCCTCGGCCACTGCGCCACCAAGCTCAAAACCCAGAGCTGTGCGCGTGCCCGCTTGCTTGGATGCGTTGCTGACTGGCTCCCCGCCCGCATAGAAGGTATCGAGGTAGTGAGTAGCCTCAACCTGAGGATCGGAGAGTCCCACGCTGGGATCTTCATGGGCACCGGTCTCCAGCTGCCCAGGGCCTGATGGGGCCGCAGGTTCCGAACAGGACCCAAGGGGCAAAAAGAGCAGGCAAATAAAAGCCGCGCGGGGCGCATTCGGGGACATCCAACGATAGTTCATGGAAGCCATGATGGGAACCGGAGTCCGGAATTGCGAACATGCAACACCTTGGGTTCTATCCGCCAACCAAAACCCGTGTCCCCCGTACTGTCCCTGCCCACTCCCGTCCCCACTGTGCGAACACCCCGAATCCAGCCCAACCGCCGCGACCTCCTTAAGGGGGCCAGTGCCCTTTCCCTCGCGGCCACCGTTGGGAGAGGTGAAGGCCGCCCCAACATTCTGGTGATTATGGTGGATCAGCATCGGCATGATCTCGCGGGTTACGCCGGCTCCGGCTACGCCACCACCCCCTACCTCGACGCCCTCGCCGCGGAGAGCGTCCGCATCGAATCCTGCTATGCAGCGGTGCCCCTATGCGCTCCCGCCCGGCAATCTTTTGTCACCGGTCAATATGCTTCGACCCATGGGACCTTTCGCAATCGGCACGCAGAAGTCGATGGGGAACGCACGGTCTTTCACGACATCACATCAGGGGGTTACCACACCGGTTGGTTTGGAAAAACCCATTGCAATGTGAGCGGCTTTGGTCAGGTGCAATCCCAGGACCAACTCCTTGCCGCCCACGTGGAAAAACACCCCGGGTCCCAGCCCGCTGGCGCCGAGCGCATCATCACCGATCAGCCCACGGCAGTGCCCTTTATGGAGCCCTACAACACGCGCTACGAAGACCCAGGCACCAATCACCCATTTCACATGGAAGAGCATGTGACGCGCCAAACCCTAGGGGCCCTCAAGCAACGCCCAAAAGACAAGCCATTCTTGATGGTTGCCAGTTACCTCTCACCCCATCCACCGCTCTTCCCCCCCAAGGACTTCTTGGAGCTGTACCGGGACGCGGATTTGCCCATGCCCTCAGACCGCATGATGCGCAAGCTAGATCTGCCAAGCGACCTTGGCCGGCGACGGCGCACCACCCGCATGTTGCGTGTGTCTGAACCCATGGCCCGCAACGCAACCCGTGCTTACTACGCCAGCCTGGCCTGGACCGACCACTGCATGGGGCAGCTCCTTGCGGGACTCGAACAACAGAAGCTCAGTGACTCGACCCTCGTGATCTACACCAGCGACCATGGGGACACCCTGGGTGAGCACGGCATCTTTGGCAAGCGCTCGTTCTTCGAAGCGGCCAGCCGGGTGCACCTAATGGTTCGCCAGCCCGGCGTTCTACCCCAAGGGGTGGTTCGCGAGAGAGTCGCCAGCCACCTGGATTTAACCGCTAGCCTGATGTCCTGGACGGGTACGAAAAACGCTCAAACCCTGCCTGGAAGGCCTTTGCAGGCACTTTTGGCCGGTGACCCGGACCTCGCCTGGAAGGATGAAGCACGCATGGAACTCACCCGTTCCGTGGGCCTTCCCAAGGAGGGAGAATTGACCCTTGCCCCGGGAGACGCCCCTCCTGCCGCGGGATATTGGTGCCTACGGCGCGGGGACTGGAAGTACAGCGACTTTGGTGGCGGCCAACGGTATTTGTTTGACCTCAAAACAGATCCCAGCGAACGCCTCAACCGCATCAATGACGGCACAACCCAAGATGTGGCGGATGAAATGGCTGCCAGCCTGCACCAGGGCAGCCCTAAAACCTGGGCTTTCCATCGAACAGAGTCCGGTCAAGAAGGAGCCCCCAAGTAGGGGTTTCACTGCCTAGCCCGGGCTAGTGATGGGGTGGCGGCGCCTCGTCCAGCACCGCAGGCAGATCGCTCTGGCGGCCCTGATTCATGCTTGTAATCAAAGTCTCCATGCGCGCAATGAGCTTAGCCAGCTGTTCGCCGTGACCAGCAGTTTCACGGGAAACCAGTTCGAGATTTTCCTCGATGAAAGTCAAGCGGCACTCGAGTTCCACGATGCGTTCTTCTGGTGTTTGGGACATTTTGAGTTGGATTTTGGGGTTGAACGATTCAGAGGGACTGGCTCAAGGCCCGGTTATTGGTGGTGGTTCCCGCAAGGCTTGCTTGCTGGAACATGTGGCCTTCTGTAGGAAAGCGCAGGCTTGCCAAATCAAAGTCGGGTGCATGCCGGGGAGGATAAGGTTCCTCTTCGCTCCAATTCGACGAAGTCAACCGCATGGATACACCGGACTCCGAAGTAAAGCGTGGGTCACGTCAGCGTCCGCTGGGCTCGGGCTCTGAGAGCCAAGTGAACTTCAATTCTCTATCGAGATGAGGGCCGTCGGCTAGTTCCAAATCGAGCTCGAAGCGCCTCAAACGGGCTTCGCCTTGGAGTTGTGAGAGCCGCACCCATGAGGACACGCGCCAGCTCCCATCCAACCGTGCCCCAAGGTGGTGCCGGCCGCCGGCTTCAAAGCCAGACTCGATCCAATTGCCCACTCGCTCGCGAAGCATGCGGCGGGCGGCACCCTCAACCCGTAGGGTCATGAGGGGCGCTGGCAGGTCTTCCAGCTTGGCAGCATTTGCCGCAGAGGTTTCCCGGGACAAATTCCCGCCCCTGTCACGCAGGAAAGCTAGGTGGTGGGTGCAGGTCTGGACTCCCTTGTGACGGTGCAGTCCCACAACCACGGAAGTCTCCTCATTCCAAGGGCCTTGGCAGGGACCCAGCAGGGACCGAAGGGCGCCAAGGGGCTGGGTCACATCCCACCAAACGCAAGGTGGACCACTTGCCCTAGGAGCATCCAAAACACGAATGATCGGCGGGGCCAGGGTTTGGAGCGGAGTCTCTGAACTCTGCTTGTTGGAATCAAGGGAATCGGCAGAGGACACGTCCTCCATCATCAAAGGAATGGGTCCGCTCTTCCGACCTTCAGTTGTTTCAACCACCGACGTAGACGCCGCCAGTACATCTGAGTGGCCTTCGGAGCTTGACCACATCCAAGCGCTCACCAGCAGCCCGCTGCCCATGACCAAAAGGAATTGCACCCCGATCCTACGCCGTAGGCTCCGGGCCTCAAACCGCCGGACCTCAGCGCCTAATTGAACTGCGCCGGAAACACCTCGCCCACCCAACAGGGGTTCTCCCGAGAAGCGGCCTCCCTCAAAGGAGTCCGCTTGGGGGGCGGACGGAGCGCAAAGAACTTCGCCGGTTGCTGGACCACGGCCCGGGGTTTGGTTGTCTTGAGGAGGATTCTCTCCCCCAAAAAGGTCCGCAAGGCGGTCCCCACCCTGAACGGGGGGCGGAGCGTTGCCCCCCATGGGTTGAACCTCTGGCAAATCCTCTGAGGCAGGCGTTTGGGGCGGAGCCAAGCGTTCGGGACTGGGTGCAGGATCTGGGTCGGACCCAGCCCCGGGAGGAACTTGCTCGGGCTCGGAAATGGTGCCGCCCGCAAGCGCGGCACTCGGGGGCACTTCAGATTCCGGCAATGGGCCGGAAACCACCCGGGGTGTGGGAGGAGTGGGCTCCCCCTTGGCGGAAGCGGCTGCCCTCTTGCGGGCCTGGCTGGGATGCGGGTTTTGGGCTGCTCTGGGAGTCATCGGCACCGAACCGGGGGGCTCCTCCCCCTGGCTTGTCCCGATCCAATTGATCCCACGGGTAACCGGGTCCAGTCGGGGGCCCGCCTGAAGGATTGCCTCGGGGAACGCGGCTTGCAAAGCCACCGGCTCCACCAACCGGATCGGCTGACCTAGATGCAATGCGGGCAGGGTGCGTAGCCGCCCATCTCGGATGGCGGCTCGCAGCTCCAACAGAGGAGTGCGCGTACGCCGCGCCGCATCCCCCAGGGAAAGCAGTCGACCTGGCTCGGGATGGGCCGTGCGGCAAACGCCACCCCTTGGATCCTGCGGATTTTGTTGAGGCGAACTCATAGACTCCAAACGAATCCTCCAGTGAAAATCCATCCCCGGGGGCTGAATTCGGTGTGAGTGGGAACTTGAAAGCCCGGATTAAACACAAGTTGCGAGTCTGCTACTGCGGGGCTGAACGCTTCTTCGTAAATAGCGCCCAATTCAAACCGCACTCCAGAACCAATTGATCTGGACAGGCCAAAACCCAATCCCCATTTCCAATAGGACGAAGCATCCACTTCGAGGGCAATATCAGCGGTGCCCGGGCCAAAAACTGTTGGAATTCTGGTGTAGGGCACCAGTCCAAGACGAACTTCAAAGCGTGGGGCCCAACCTCCGATGTAAATCTCGCGGCCCATGGGTTCCCAAAGCAAGGCCCCCATGGCTTCAAATTGGGTCATGGACTCAAAAGCCAAACCCTCAATGTCTACGGCGCGCAATCTCCGAGCGATCAGGCCAATGCGGGCATCGATGGGATACAGCACATCAAATTCCACCCCTGCGGCCAAGCCCCAGCGGCCGTCGATGGTGGACTCAAAGTCAAAGGCCCCGACGTTGACAATCTCCAAACTACTGTCTGCGTGCATACTCTCACCCAAGTCCAGGAGCACATACGGGCGCAGATCCGGGCTTTGGCGGGTCCCCTTAACACCGGAACATGCGCCTAGTAAGGCCGTAGTCAGGGTAAAGGTAAGGAGGAAAGTGGCTCTCATAGGGAATCAGGGCCTCTCTTGTACCCCAGAAGGCCCCTCGATGCCAGGATTGGATTAGCCCCCTTTCCCTCCGGGGACCCTTGGCGTACGATTCTAGTGTCCCTAATGGATCCTATTCCTTTCGATCACTCCTCAAACATCCCCATGCGAATCCTCTTCTCCCTCCTCCTTCTCACCGCCCCCGTGCTGGGTCAAGATCCGGTCTCCATGACACTGAACCCCGGGGTCAGCCAATGGAACTGGTCAGGAACCTCAAGCCTCGGCCCCATCGTGGGAGCTCCCTCCACCAACTTCGCCCTCAGCGGAACGATGGATATCGAACTTGGAGCCGGTGTCGTGCCGATTGCTAGTGGTCAATTGGTGCCAGGAGGCATCGCGACGGTCTTCCCTGATCTGCATGGAGAAATCCCTAACCCGTTCACCTTCCTTCCGCCCCTGGCCACCATTGACGTGGTGGGCTTGACCCTTCAGTGGACCTCCGCCCCCTTCGCGGTGACGGGCAACGGCAGCTTTACAACGAGCGCCACCACCACAGCTCTTGCGGGCACGGTGACCGTCACTCCCCTGACCGGCGGCACCAGCGTGATCGACCTGGCCGGGACAAGTGGTACCCCCCAAGGCTTGAACGGCACCATCACCCAAGTGGGAGGCACCGTAACCATCAATGCGCCCTCCACCGGAACATTCTCGTTCACCGATCCCGGAACAGGAACCACTGCGGATTTCACGATCAGCGGCGTTCTACATGCGTCCTGGTCCGCACCGACTCCCAGCAGCTATTGCACCGCAGTCGCGAACTCCACGGGATTGGCCGGTGTTTTAAGCGTCACAGGTTCGACCCGCATTCAGGACGACAACTTGGCGGTCACTGCCAGCCAATTGCCCCCGGGTGAATTTGCATTCTTCATTGTTGCACACAACCAAGGGTTCGTCGTGGGCCCGGGCGGGTCCCAGGGCAACATTTGCTTAGGTGGAGCTCTTGGACGTTACAACGGCCAAGTGGGTCAAGTGGACTCCTTTGGTACGTTCACTCGCACCCTGAGCATCAGCAGCGTTCCGGTCAATCCCCCGGTCAGCGTTCAAATCGGAGAGACCTGGTACTTCCAAGCTTGGTACCGAGATCAAAACCCCGGCACCGTGAGCAACTTCACCCAGGGCATGGCTGTGACGTTCGCCCCGTGACAGCTGCTCAGTGATGGGGCGCAAGCCCCTCAACTGAAAGGTACGTCTGCGCCCGATGTTCTCCTCAGAGGACGTCGGGCGCTTTCATGCACCCGGTCAAGTGTCGCGCCCAGGGACCATGGCTCCCAAGAGTCGCAGGATCCAACCGAAGGGCCCTTGGGCCCGATCAAGAGCCTCCACTAGCCGAAACGGGAACTTTGGCACAACCACCCCCAAGGGGACGGGAGGAGAGCCCGCACCCTGCCAAGTTCGGGCCAATTCGGCCTCTCCTCGCCGAGCACGGGCGGCTTGCTGGGCGAGATCGCGCTCTAGCTGCCGGGTTCGTGACTCTTGCTCCGCGCGCTCGACTTGGATCCCCGCGAGCTGTTCGAGGGAATCGGCGAGAACCTGCTGGCTCAGGTCCCGATCTGAGCGCGCCTCGTTTAATTGCAAGGAGAGGGCTTTCTGGTTTTGGTCGTTCTGCTCCGCTACCTGGGTCATGCGTTGCGTCATCGCCGCTTCTGTTTCCACGATGGAGGCCCGATGGGTCAGGCGTTCTTCCCGGGCCAACGTCCATGCGGCATCGAGCTTTCCACGCAACTCCTCCTGGGTTTTCACTGCGCTCTCGCGTTGGGTGGCGAGAAGGGCTTGGCTGGAAGCATCCAAAGCCACCCACCGCTGTTCGGATTCCGCCAGGGAGCGTCCAAGGGCTTGGCGA
>Ga0302120_10001656_pt1 | contig 10419 bp, 8 predicted proteins | sample AG5_Bottom_MG_FD_203118 | JGI IMG/M metagenome (GOLD analysis project Ga0302120, IMG submission 203118) | Marine microbial communities from Western Arctic Ocean, Canada - AG5_Bottom | ecosystem: Environmental > Aquatic > Marine > Oceanic | place: Canada: Western Arctic Ocean | collected 2017-10-01 | reverse complement strand
AACCGCGGCTTGGCCTGGTCGTGGTGGAACGACTAAGGTGGTCTAGAGCATTTCTCCTGCAACTGAAACAGCCGATGAGCAGATGAGGCAAGCTGTGCTCGCCCGATGTTATGAGTAGCTCGGGTGAAGAGAATCCATCACCCTCCGGGGTGAAGAGTCTGGATGCTGGACGTTTTACCTCACAACAGTGTTTAGATTTAGTTCATCAAATGAGAGCAGAAAGTGATGCTATCTTGGTTGGTGTTGAGACGATTGTACGCGATAACCCCTCGCTATTGGCATCAAGAGTTGAAACTTCTAAACAGCCTCTACGAATCGTAATAGATCCTAATTCAAGGATTCCTGAGGACTGTCAAGTTCTAAACGATGGAAAGGAAACGCTAGTATTGCAAGAGGATTTTAGAGATTTACCTAATATTCTAAATCGATTAGGTGAGATGGAGATTCAAACATTGATGATTGAAGGGGGTCCAATTACTGTCAAACATTTCCTTGACAATAAGTTAGTGGATGACTTTTTCTTGATTCAATCCGAGGTGGAACACCTAACCCCATATGAGAGTGGAATTAATTCTCAGGTTCTTAGCGATGCGGGGCTAATTCGTGCTGATGACCGAAAGTGGGGAGATGAAACCGTTCAATATTGGAGCCGTTGAATTAATTTTTATTGTTTGACGAACGGTTAAATTAGGCTCCACTCCTCGTAGGACCATGTCAGCGAAGAGAATACTGGTAATTTCTATTCTGGCATTATTTTGTTTTTCACCGATGCAAGGCCCACTTTCATCGCATTTGCAAGCAGATGATGGAGTCTTAGAAGCAAGTTCTGTTTCTTTAGAAATATTGATGATGGGAAATAGTTACACTTCAGCCAATTCTCTTGATTCAATCGTAGATGGAGTGATGAGTGCTGCATCAAACTCAGCCAATGTCACAAGTTTAACCGGCGGAGGAATGAGCCTTTCACAACATTCTAGCAATGTAGCATCATCAGGTCATCAATGGAATACTACGCTCAATAATGGAGTCTGGAATTGGGTAGTTCTTCAAGACCAAAGTCAGATACCTGGTTTCCCTCGCAGTAATCAAGAATGGATCAATAGCAAAAATGGAGCTGTCCAACTTGCACAAACTATCGATGATAAAGGAGCAGATTCTGTCTTAATGATGACTTGGGGTCGCCGTGATGGAGATAGCGTCAATACACAGAGATTCCCTGATTTCTCAACTATGCAAGATGAACTAGAGGCTGGATATCTGGATTATCGAGATAATATGTCCTCGTATGGAGATGTATGGGTTGCTCCTGTTGGACTTGCATTTGAACATATTCATGACCAAATAATTGCAGATGGTGGAACTCCAACTAATTCTGGAAACCTATTCTATGAACTTTACAGCAGTGATGGTAGCCATCCTTCAATCTCTGGCTCTTACCTTGCTGCATTGGTAATCTATGCAACTATAACTGGCGATGACCCTGTTGGTCTTTCTCATTCGACCAGCCTTTCTAATTCAGTTGCTCTCGAACTACAGCAAGCAGCTTCAGCAACTGTTTTCAATGAAACTTCACACCTTGATTACCCTTGGCAATTACAAAATCAACTTCCTCCGATCAATCTCTCTGCAATTCCAGATGGTGCTCTGGCATTCGAATGGGTACAACAATTCGGTACTGATGATTCCGATTTTTCAATCAATGATGTTGTAGTCTCTCCTACAGGAGATATCTACGCACTTGGTACCGCTTCAGGTGATTCAAACACAGACCACACAATTGGTGGATGTAATTTGCCAGAGTTTTTGTTCCTCTTTGTAGTGAAATTTAATTCAAACAGAGTTTGTGATTGGACGGCAAACATTACCGGAGATGATGCAGAATACAATAGTGGCTGGAGTGGGGGTGACATCTCTCTTGATGGCCAAGGTAATGTCTACATTACAGGCACATTAGGAAGTCCAAAAACTGGCCAAGGAACTGGGTATTATTTCGAATCATGGGGAAGATCAGGGAAAATAGACATGAGCAATTGTAATGGTGATTGTACAATAGGTTTTGTTGCCAAACTCGACTCTCTAGGTCAGTGGGAATGGATAAGGGATGGTGGGGCATCTAATTATGGACATGGTTTCAATTCAATTGATACTTTTCAAAATGGCTCAAGCATTATCACAGGAGAATATGGTAACGAGATTCTACTCAATAATGGAGGGGGAGTGCAAGTGGGATCTTCGTTTTCGTTTTCTGATAGCCGTTCAGGCACTGTTTCCAAAAATATTGTTGTCGCAATGGTCGACACAAATGGTGAATGGCAATGGGCTTCATTCCTTGGTTCAAATGGCAATGATGCTGGATATGATGTAAATATTTATGACAATAATTACACGTATATTTCTGGTACGGTTACGCCTCAAAGTTACTCTGAAGTCATCATGTTTGGTAATCATTCGTTGAGTTTCAATAGTGAATTATCTGGGATTGCGTTTGTGTCAAAGATCAATCAAAATGGAGTATGGCAATGGGCAAAAACATGGGATGTTTCAACTAGTACATCGCATGGATTGTCTGTTGCTTCTGATTCGATTGGAAATGTATTCTTTGCTGGAACTACATATGGTACGAATAAGGTAAACGGCATTGGATATTCTTCTGGTGGAAACCAGAATTCATTCATTGCAAAACTCGATAGTAATGGTACATGGCTTTGGATCGAAGAAGTAGAATGCTCATGTACGAATAGTATTGATTCAATTGCAGTTGATGTACACGACAATGCCCATGTTGCTGGCACTCATTCTGCACAAATTCAAATAGATTCGATTCAACTTGCAAATGCTGCTGGTGGTGTAGACATATATCTTGCAAAAATCAACTCTACAGGCTCATGGCAATATGCATTAAATGCAGGTAGTTCATCATCAGGTGATTTCGTCGGAGGCGTGTTTAGCGACCGTGCAGGAAATGGATATCTTTCTGGAGCAATAGATAGCGGTTCTGTAAGATTTGGTACAATCAATAAACAAAATAGTGATGGTGATAATTGGTTTATCGCCAAACTAACAAGCGATTACGACGGTGACGGTGACCCCGATACCAATGATGACGATGATGATGATGACTTCATCATCGATGTATTGGATGACTGTCATTACTCACCGGTTGGATTTGAATCAATCTCAGCACTTGACCATGATTCTGATGGATGTAGGGATTCTGACGAAGATGATGATGATGATGGTGATGGGCTCAACGATTCAATTGATGACTGTAGTAGGGGAGTGACTGGATGGACTTCAACCAATTTATCCGACTTCGATTCAGATGGATGTATGGATGCGTTAGAAGATTATGACGATGATGCTGATGGTTTTGAAGACTATCTTGACTACTGTCCTCGAATACCTGGAAATTCCACTTTGATATTTGAACAAGGTTGTCCGGATTCAGACGGTGATGGACGCCCAGATATACTCGACCCATTCGTTGATGACCCAACTGAATGGGAAGATACGGATTCAGATGGTGTTGGCAACAATAGCGATGCCTTTCCATTAGATGCCACTCAACAGAAAGATAGCGATGGTGATGGTTATGGCGATGAAGAATATGGAAACGGTGGAGATTCTTGTCCAACCATATTTGGTAACTCTACAATTGACCGGAAAGGTTGCATAGATAGTGATGGAGATGGTTGGAGTGATTGGGGTGATGATTTCCCTAACGACCCTGCTATTCATCTAGATACGGATGGAGATACGATTCCAGATCATTTGGACGACTTCCCATTTGACCCAACACAATGGCGTGATTCTGATGGTGATGGTTATGGCGACAATGCCAACGGTAACTTAGGCGATGTATTTCCTAACGACCCTAGTCGTCACTTTGATTCAGACCGTGATGGAGTAGATGACTACACCGATGACTTCCCATTTGACCCGACACAATGGGTCGATGCTGATGGTGACGGAATGGGTGATAATCCGATGGGTATTGGGGCCGATCATTTCCCTAATGACCCGACACAATGGGGAGATATTGACGGTGATGGATATGGTGATAACCAATCTGGAAACAATCCTGATGCTTTTCCAATTGATGCTACACAGTGGTCTGATATTGATGGTGACGGTTATGGAGATAATCCTGTAGGACGATTGTATGACTTGTTTCCTAATGATGGCACACAGTGGGAAGATGCTGATGGTGATGGATTAGGTGACAATCTAACTGGAGATAATGCGGACCCATATCTCAATGATTTTGACAATGATGGATATCCAGATAATATTGACATTTTGCCTAAATTATATTCTCCTGGTGACCATGATAATGATGGATGCTTTGACGATGTTGATGTATTCCCTACCGATATGAATGAATGTTTCGATTATGACGGGGATGGTGAAGGAGATAACGCTGATTCAGATGATGATAATGATGGATGGGCTGACACCGATGAAAGACGATTAGGAACTAATCCCTTTGATGCAAATGAAGTACCAGTTGATAGTTTTGAAATTGTAATTCCTGGAACTTCAATCGGTTTAGGTGCTTGGGATTTGATGGGAATGTTTGGAGGTATTCCATTATTCAGTTGGATAGGTTATGGATTTGCTACAAGAAATGGACGTTGTGAACGTTATGTACAACAATTGAATGCGGCAACAACTCGTAAGGAGTTGGAAGATATTGCAATACGTTCAGAATATTCATTGATGCTGAGAATGCTTGGACCTCATCAAGGAATAAAATTAGAACGCTTACGTGCAGAATTGGACGATGAACTTGAAAATGAAGAGAATTTGATTGTTCAAGGATTCGATCAAACCGAGTTAATAGTGGCACATGAGAAACAGTTATCTAATAAAGATGCAAAGAAACTTCCAGAAATTAATACTGAAAATGTTCCTGCCCTTTCACTTGAAGCTGAAAAATTCGATAATAATGGATTTGAATGGATTGAATTTGAAGGTGAAAATTGGTATAGAGTAACCGATTCCAATTCAGATTGGTCATTATTTGAATAGAATTACAACTCAAGACACATCACAATCTATTGAGAATGGGCGATGCAGCCAATGAACTGGACTGAACATAGTGAAGGAAGTTCGTGGCGCAAGCCCACTTTACTGTATAATGATGAATCAAAGTGGGCGATGCAGTCTTTGATATGGACTGATAATAATCAATAATTGCCGAAGGAATGTCAAAGACGCATCGTCCACTCTCGAAATATCATAATTCATTGAGAGTGGGCGATGCAGGATTTGAACCCGCGTCGACGGGTTCGAAGCCCATCAGGATATCCAGGCTACCCTAACCGCCCTTATTCCGCTCCAACAGCCCACCCTTTTTGAATAAGTTGGATGCACAGGGGGGAATATGGGCCGCTCACTTCCATGTATTCCAATGGGCTGCTCGGCATGTTGTAGAGAGACAACAATGCCTCTTACCAAAGCAGAGGCAGCAAAATTAGCAAGAAGAACTGGGATGGCTGTCGACAAATTCTCCTATGCTAATGATTCGGGAATTCTAACTCTACTCAATGATGAAACAACTCGTGCTTGTGTGTTTTTGCTGACCGATTCTGCCGAAACAACTGCAGAAGGAGTTTGTTCGGTTTATGATGCAAGACCAAAGGGTTGCCAAACTTATCCTTATGTTTTATCCGAAGATGATACAGCGATTTTAGATGAAGGTTGTCCACATAAAGATCAATTTCCACCACCAAGTGATGATGATGCTGCGACGTTACTCAATCTAGAGGAACGTATTCTGAGTGAATCACAAGACGGTTAAGGCTGCCATGGACGTGCTCAACCCATCGGTTTTTTATTACCCAGCCACTCAATTTCATCAATTGTTGTAGTGAATCCCAAGAACCGTGTAATAACTCAACTTGAGAATCATCTGCTAGTGGATGATTTATCTGTGCAGGCATTGAATCAATTGGCACAATCAATACCAGGTTGGCATCACTAGATGCTACTCGATGGGCGCTAGTCAGTGTTTTTGTTAGAAGTTCATCATGATTTAATGAGCCTTGAGAGTTTCTTCCATATGGAGGATCGAATACAAACCCCTGAACTTTACCAACCCAAGATTTGTCGATACTAGCCTCAATATTTGTTGCATCACCGCGCACTATTTGTGCAGAAGAATCGGTGATGTTTTGCTGTTCTAATAGCCAATTGAGATTTTGATTAGCACCCTCAACCATTTCTGAACTGAGATCAATACCCAATGCTTGACGGTTGGTTGCCGCTGCCTCCATGATGAATCCACCCGTTCCGGTCATCGGATCAATTACTGGGCCTTGTCCAATTGGCCCAATAGCGAGATTTACTGCTAATAGTGCCAAGCGGGGTGAAAGGCTAACAGGCTTGAAAAACGGTCGCTGTGTTGCTTTTCTAGTCGCCACTCCATCCGAACCTGCACCACCTCCAACCATCCATCCACAAGCAATTTGCGAAGAACTGCCATCGATTGTTATTGAAAAACGGTGTTGAGGATTTGACAGATCAATCTGACAACCCATATCACTCATTATGGCGCCAATCTTTCCCACGGTTTTGCTAGAACTAAATTGTGATATTTTGCCTTCAATTCGTAAAGGTACAACCGCCATCTTTCCCTCGCGTTGATTTATTTGTAAATAAGTTTCAATTTTTCCCAGTAAAATGGATTGGTCGTCTTGCCAATTATGAATGAATCCATTTAGTAAAATTGCTTGGCAACCGCTAGATACCGATAGCGTTTCAAAGGCTTCACTCGGATTCAATGGACCCTCTAATATTGCAAGGCGATTTGATTCGCTTGCCATCGGGTAATGATTTGGCAGCAAGGCCGTCAACTCCGCCATAGCAAGAGCTGGATGCCATCCGCGAAGGACTGCAATATGCTGCGCCATATTCACTGCACATCGGCAATCCTTCTTGATGCTCTCGCAGGCCAATGGCTACATACTGTCGCCTTATTTGTCAATACATGGGCTGTAACCTGAAGGACATCGCGCCTAAGGAACCGATTGAACTTGCAAGTCTATCCGGTAAGCGCGTAGGCATCGATGCTTTTCTTACAGCATTCCAATTTTTAACGACCATGCGAGATTTATCTCCACAAGGTGATGGAGGTCCATTACGAAGTAAGGATGGACAAGTTGTTGCACATTTGATGGGTTTTCTAAACCGCACATGCACACTATTATCTCATGGAATCAAACCAATTTATGTCTTTGATGGCCGCGCTCCTGAGTTGAAAGCAGATGAAATCGCTTCGAGGAGAAAAAGAAGAGTTGAGGCTGAAAATATCCACAAAGAAGCATTGGCTGCTGGTGATTTCAAGTTAGCACAAAAAATGGCTCAACGAATTATGCATTACAGTCCGGAGATGGTTGAAGAAACAAAAAGATTACTAGATTTATTGGGCGTTCCTTGGGTTGCTGCTAAGGCAGAAGGTGAAGCGCAAGCAGCGGTAATGGCTGCAAATGGACAATTGGATGTTGTCGCCACACAAGATTGGGATGCTGTGCTTTATGGAACTCCATTCTTGGTTAGGAATCTAATGAATCACGGAAGTAAAAGTTACGGCAAGGTCGTTACTGCAGAAAAAATAATGTTAGAAGATGTGTTGAAGGAAAATCAAATCACTAGACAACAATTAGTTGATTTGGCAATAATGATCGGTACTGATTTCCATCCAGGAATCAAAGGAATAGGTCCAAAGACTGGTATCAAATTGATTAAAGAATTCAATACCATTGAAGCGATATGCGCGGCCAAGGATAAAGAAGTCCCACAACGGCTTGATGAAATTAGAGAGATATTCCATAACCATCCAGTCAACCAAGTATCAGATGAAGATCTACAACCTGGAGTGATTGATGTTGCTGGCCTCAATAAATTCTTAATGGAAGAAAAACAGTTTAGTCAGAAAAGAATGGATAATGCGTTTGACAAGTTAAAAGCAGGCGGTTTGATTAGAGAAGGTGGCCAAACATCTCTTTTCTCTTTCTAATCATCACTCATAAATCTCAGTGGATTTGCTAATACATTGACACCCGAGAATTGCGTGACATTTCCTCTCGCTATTGATTGAGGATCGTTGAGAGCTTCTTCGATAGTATTGACTGGTGCATTTGGAATTCCTTCAAGTAATTCCGCAAGTTGTACTCTAGTGAATGGCCTGCAAGCATTTTGAACAAGTTGTTCTATTTGTGTTCGTTCAGCGATTCTCCCTGCATTTGTATCCCATTGAGGCTTTGTTGGAATCGACAATAACTCAGCCATCTTATGCCATTGTGTATCATTACCAACTGCAACTACAAACCACCCATCTTCAACTTCAAATGCCCTATATGGGACTAGGTTTGGATGAGCTGAACCCATTCTATGAGGAGACTTACCACTTTCAAGATAATTGTGTGCTTGATTGACAAGTGCTGCGATTGCGCAATCCCATAAGGAGATTTCAATGTTCTTTGCTATACCTGTTTTTTCCCGATGCAATAGTGCTGCCAAAATTGCTGATACTGCATTCAACCCAGTAATGACGTCGATTAATGCCACGCCTACTTTGTTAGGTGGGCCATCTGCTTCACCAGTAACGCTCATCAACCCACTTTGTGCTTGCATTGCCAAATCATATCCAGGTTCATCCTTGCGAGGACCGGTTGCCCCATATCCAGACATTGAACACAAAATGACATGTTTCGGTATTGGACCTAGTAAACGTTGCAGAGTTCCTGGTTTGAAATTTTCAACTACCACATCGCTCTGTTCAATCAATTGGCGAATTCTTTCTTTCTCATTTTTTAGATTGGCAGTGATCACTTGTTTGCCGCGATTCGCCGACAGATAGTAGGCCGCTACTTGTTCTCCATCAAAACCTGTAGTAAATGGTGGACCCCAGTGGCGAGTGTCATCTCCCCAAGGTGCTTCGACCTTGGTTACTTCTGCCCCGAAATCGGAGAGATATTGAGTTGTTAATGGACCTGCCAAAATACGTGACAAATCTAGAACCTTGACACCAGCTAGAATCTCTTGCATGCGACGCCCTACAACTACTAAATAATGAAAGAAATGGTTGGGAAGTTACCAAGGCCTCAACCCTAATAACTTCGACTTCATTCAAGCGCACTTGAATGTATTCTTGAATCTGAAAAAGAATTAATCTTATTCAGTTGTTCTTGTCGTTTTGAACTTGTACACGGATTCCTTGTGCATGAGCCTTAACATCTTGCATAGCCTTTCGTACACGTGTACCAGCAGCACTGTTGCCCTTGTCGTGCTTTACAGCATCGGCAAGTGCGGCGGTCAAATCGTCAATCATCTTCTGAACATTAGCCTCTACGGACATAATTACAGCCCTGTGCCTTCGGTCTTTATCTATTGCGCCTACGCGGTTTCGTCAGTTTTCACCCTAAACGGGCCACTGTGAGCGATTTTGTGTTTTTGGAGAAAATCGTTTTTTGAGTAATAGGATTTGTCGATTTTGAGAGATTAGCATACAATCAATTGAAAACCCCAATGCCAAAGGGCTGTTTAAGGGAGATGGAGAAATGAGATTCGGCGTTCGTGACACATTGCCCGACCCCGACCCTGTTGTCACCCAAGAATGGATTGAGTCGATTCTTGCCGTTGCTGAGAAATTGGGAGACGAAGAAGCCCGTCGCTTACTTCTCGCAACCGTTAATGCTGCTCAAGATGCAGGCGTTGATATTGACTTGGTCAATACTCCATATCTAAATACAATACATCCTTCAATGCAAGGAAAATATCCAGGCGATTTAGCAATGGAGATCAAATTGCATCAAGTCATTCGTTGGAATGCTATGATGATGGTCACTCGAGCTAACAAAGCCAATGATGGCATCGGAGGCCATATCTCGACTTATGCTTCCACAAGCCATGCTTGGGAAGTTTGTTTCAACCATTTTTTCAGAGGAAAGGATGGAGATGGATCTGGTGACCACCTGTATTGGCAAGGTCACGCCTCTCCAGGAATTTATGCCCGCTCCTGGTTAGAAGGACGGTTCACTGAAGAAAACATGGATTTGTTTAGACAAGAAGTTGGAGGCGCCGGTTTGTCATCTTACCCGCATCCTCGCCTGATGCCTGAATATTGGGAGTTTCCATCTGTCAGCATGGGCTTAGGAGCAATGACCGCCATTCATCAAGCAAGATTCAATCGTTATCTAGAGGATAGAGGCCTTTGTTCAACAGCTGCATCTCGTGTCTGGTATACGATGGGTGATGGTGAATCTGACGAGCCTGAATCATTATCACAATTATCTTTGGCAGGGAGAGAAGGTCTTGATAACATAACTATGACTATGAATTGTAATTTACAACGTCTTGACGGCCCTGTTCGTGGAAATTCAAAAATCGTTCAAGAATTAGAAGGGCGCTTTAGAG
>Ga0302120_10001652_pt1 | contig 10430 bp, 8 predicted proteins | sample AG5_Bottom_MG_FD_203118 | JGI IMG/M metagenome (GOLD analysis project Ga0302120, IMG submission 203118) | Marine microbial communities from Western Arctic Ocean, Canada - AG5_Bottom | ecosystem: Environmental > Aquatic > Marine > Oceanic | place: Canada: Western Arctic Ocean | collected 2017-10-01 | reverse complement strand
CTGCTACGATGACCGATGATTGGGGCAAGAAACTGAATATATACACTTCTGCTTCTTCAGTTTATTCTGACGACTGGAGAGGGTATAACAACGTGGCGTATGTGTACATGAACCAGGGTAAGCTGGATGATGCTAAAGCGTGGTTGGACAAGGCGGCGGCTAAACAAGGAACTGCCGAAGTGCTGAGCAATCAGGGCGTAGTTGCTGTTTGGGAAGGAGATTTTGAAGCTGGAAAAGCGTCTTACGAAGCTGCCTCAGAAGCAGGAGGTAACCTGAGCAACAATCTTGGGATACTTCACCTGAGAACGGGTGATTATACGACTGCGATTGACTATTTCGGCACGAACTGCTCTTATAATTCAGCACTCACGAACTTGCTTTCTGGAGCGAATGACAAGGCGAAAGCGCAGGGTGATTGTGCTGAGAAGTCTGCAGCCACTTCCTACTTACAGGCTATTACTGCAGCAAGGATGGGAGATAATGCGACTATGAGTGCAAAGCTCAAAGAAGCCGTTAGTGGCGATGCAAACTACAGAAAAGATGCACTGTCTGACCTAGAGTTCAAGAAATACTGGGAGAGCACCGATTTTAAGACAGCTGTACAGTAAGAAATAGCAAAAGTGTAAAAGGAAAGCCACTCAATATGAGTGGCTTTTTTTGTTTAGACCTGGCCGCCTTTGGGTATTGATGCGGAGGTCTCTTGTTCAAAAATACCGTCTCCGGAAAACACCAGCCTGTTAATCCCCAACTCATAGGGGCTATTCATGGCGGTTACTATGCCATTATACGCTTTTTGATCCTTGACAAAATCAACTCCTGTCAGATCAATAATGAGTATTCGCTGCTCTGTGAGCTGCTTAAAGTATTCAAAGTATCCTTGCTGTACGCTTTCAAGATATTCGGCCTCGATGTCCTGCTCATAAGGCCTCCCGCGCATCTTGATGTTCTTCAGCGTCGATGCCACATCAATATAGAGGTAAACCAGCAGGTCAGGCTTTGGCAAAAGTGGGTTAATGATAGAAAATAGCTTGGAATATAGTGCATACTCATCAGGAGAGAGCGTTATATTGGCGAAGATCAATGATTTGTCAATGACGTAATCAGATATAGTAAATGAACTGAAGAGATCCTGGTTGGCAATTTCATCCTTCAATTGCTGGTACCGCTCGGCGAGGAATGACAACTCTAGTGGGAAGGCATTTTTCTCGGGGTCCTTGTAGAATTTTGGCAGAAAGGGATTATCTTCAAACTGCTCTAGCACAAGTTTGCCGTTATAGTCCTGAGCGATCTTTTTGGACAGGGTGGTTTTTCCCGCCCCAATATTGCCTTCCAGGGCTATGAAGTTGTATAGTTCCATCAATCCTTTTTATTAACCAGTAAGGTCACTCTCTGTTTGTCCTGGCATTCCATCAATAAGGTGCTGATGGTTTTGTGCAATACCGGGTGCACCAGTTCCCCGGCTACTTCATTTAACGGCTCCAGTGCGAATCGTCTCAAATGCAAGCGGGGATGGGGGATGCTTAGGGTTTCCTGCTTGGTGACGAGATCGTCAAAGAGGAGGATATCAATATCCATGCTTCTGCCGGTCCATTGTTGTGTGGTTCTCCTTCTGCCGAGTTTGTGTTCAATTTTTAGTGCAGTTTCCAGCACAGCTTCAGCACTCAATTTGGTGTCTACCACCAAGAGCTGATTCAGGAATAAGGCGTCGTCTTCAAATCCCCATGGTTCCGTCTCATAGATAGAGGATTCTCGTTGAAGCTCTCCGACATATTGTGTGATTTCTTCTCTAGCCTGGCTGAACATTTCCAGCCTATCTCCCTGATTGCCTCCTAATAATAAAAATACACGTGCCATTAGTGCCAAAATTGCGTGATGCTGCCTCTGCCTCAAAGGTAGTAAATGTCCCGAGCTGAGAGCTCAGCTGGTCCTCTATTAAGCAGGTGCAAAGTTACGAATACCTGGCCCGATAAATTGCGCGAATGAACGGGTCCCTGATCCAGCTGTAGCGTGTTGCCAAATTAGAGGTGAGCAGGGCCTAATCGATAAGCACGAAACCCTATGCTTCGGCATATCTCAGGTAAATTTTAGTAAATTCGCGCTACCAAAACCTCAATAAAATGAAGCAGTTTTTTAAGATAATGTTCGCAACGATATTTGGGCTTGTCCTGACTATGGTACTGGTTGTAGTAATGATTGTTGCCGTAGCCATTGCCAGCAAGGATGACGTAGAAGTTAAGGAAAATTCAGTGTTGCGCCTGACCTTGCAGGGACCGATCAAGGACAGGGCGCCGGAAGGGTCGTTTAAGGACTTTGATTTTACCAAGATGCAGCCAAGTAAATCGCTGGGGCTGAATGAAATTTTGGACAATATTGAGAAGGCCAAAAATGACGAGAGTATCAAGGGCATCTACCTGGACATTTCAACATTGAATGCAGGTTATGCTACTGCACATGAGATTCGTGAAGCACTGCTGGACTTCAAGGTTGGAGGTGATTCAGGCAAGTGGATCGTGTGCTACAGCGAAGCGCTCTCCCAGAAAGCGTACTACCTGGCTTCAGTTTCCAATGAGATTTATCTCAACCCTCAGGGGGGAATACAGCTCATGGGTATGGCAAGTACCACTGCGTTTTTAACAGGCGCCTTGAAAAAGTTGGATATTGACGCCCAGATAATCAGGCATGGAAAATTTAAGAGCGCTGTAGAGCCATTTATGCTGGACAGCATGAGTCCTGCAAACAGAAAGCAAACTGAGCAGTATGTATTTTCAATTTGGGATGATGTGGTGAATGAGATCTCCGAGTCACGATCTATTTCTGCAGAGAAGATAAATACTATCGCAGACAGCATGTGGTTGAACAATGCGGCGGATGCTTTGGAACGTGGTTTTGTGGATAAGCTATTTTATAAGGATGAAGCTGTTGCCGCATTGAGAGATAGACTGGGTGTTGAAGATGAAGACGAGGAGATCAGCTTTATATCGCTGGCCAGGTACAATGGCGTGGCTAAGAAAGCCGTGGATGACGAAAATTCGATCAAGAGAGAAAAAGTGGCAATTATCTATGCTCAGGGCAGCATTGTAAGTGGAAAAGGAGAGGACGACGAGATAGGGTCGGAGACCATTGCGAAGGCCATTGCATCAGCCCGGGAAAATGAGAAAGTAAAGGCCATTGTCCTAAGGGTGAATTCCGGTGGTGGGTCAGCCCTGGCGTCAGATGTGATGCTGCGGGAGATGCAGCTTGCGAAGGAGGTCAAGCCTGTTGTGGTGTCGATGGGAGATGTAGCTGCCTCAGGGGGCTACTATATAGCCTGTATGGCGGATACCATTGTGGCCAACAGAACTACCATAACCGGATCTATCGGTGTGCTGGGTGTTATTTTCAATATGAAGGACTTCTTCAAGAACAAGCTGGGAGTGAGCTTTGATGGGGTTAGGTCCAATTCACATGCCGACCTTGGAGCACCAACACGTCCCCTTACAGAAGGAGAGAAGATGGTCATTCAAAAGGAGGTAGTTAGGATTTATGATGTATTTATCACTCATGTATCTAAAGGGCGGACTTTGAGCAAAGCTGTAGTGGACAGTATAGGCCAGGGCAGGGTTTGGAGTGGTGCAGATGCATTAGATCATCGTTTGGTTGATGTGTTTGGAGGCTTGAATGATGCAGTGGAGATAGCTGCAGCGATGGCCGGGATGGAGAACTATAAGATCCTCGAATTGCCGGAAATAGAATCTTCGCCTCTAGATGAAATACTTACAGGGATGTCGGATGATGCGGAAAGCAGGTTCCTCCAGAATAAGTTGGGCGCCCATTACAGGCAATACCTGTTGCTCGAGCACTTACTTAAGTCTCAGGGGGTGCAGGCGATTGTACCTTACGACCTGAACCTGGAATAGGGCTGTTATTCTACCACTGCGAAAACGGTGGTGTAAAATCCGCTGGTTGTTGTCATTTGCAATGCATACAACCCATGTGGTAAATGAGAGATGGTCAACCTTTTGTTAGGCATTGCCTCGCCCGTCTCCACCACGTGACCTTTCATGTCGATGATGCTCCAGCGTAGCAATGGTCCTTTTTTCTCAAGATGTATCTGTAGGTAAGTTGATGTGGGGTTGGGAAAAACAGTTAACTCCTGTTGGTCTTTGTGGGCTCTCTTGAGCCCGGGAGTCACCACGTACTCCAGAAGATAGGTGGTTTTTGAAACTACCTGGCCAGGTCCCATGCCGCCTGCAAGAATGTACTTGTTGCTATCAATTTGTGCTATTCCTCTTACGTCCATGATGGCAGGTATCACCCCTGGCTCAATTGAAATAACTGATGTCAGTGGCTCATATATGGTAACCCTGTTCAGGGGTTCAACGCCCTGGCCGCTGCCATATTCTATACCATCATAGTTGTAGGCTTGGCCCGCTCCTGCAAGCCAGATAGGTTGGCTTTGCAACACCCCTGCCCCAGAACGGTACAGTGCAGCGAGGGTGTCATCTGATATGCTCCAGTTGATGATAGAAGGGTTGGAGGGGTTAATTGTTCCGATCCGTACTTTGGGAATCATGGAAAACACCCATGTATCTGTTACCCCCCCTGAAAAATAGATGGTGTTGCCAATGATGACACCAGATGCGCCAAAAGCTTCATATCCACTTCCTGGTGGTAATGAGCTGCCAATAGTCCATTGATCCAGTGCCGGGTTGTAGATCTGTACATCAAGTATGTTCGCACTATTGCTCCAACCGCTGATCACATAGATCAGGCTGTCCTGCCACACACATTGGACATGGTCATCGGTAGGGATAGGAATATCGGCGCCAACACTGTATGTGTTGGAATTAGGATTGTATATGAACACTTTGCTGGAAGATACTTCGCTGCCATTGGAAAACACATGATATCCTCCAATTATATAGATTTTGCCATTCACCGTTGAAGCTGCTGCAGCAATTCTTGTGAGGTTGTCGGGAATTGAAGGGATGGTATCCCATGCATCGTTGGCGATGTTATACCTGAAACTCTTCAGGTGTATTCCGGAAAATAGTTTCGTGGAATCTATTCCCATAAAAGAATACACGTGGGTTCCATTGGTGGCAACTGCGTTATTGCTGACGGCTTCTGGCATATCTGCCAATGTGTTGACCTGCCAGGTGCCCTGGGCCATCAGGCCTAGCGCAAGAAAGCATGTTGCCAACGCAAGAGCGGGTCTCTTCATGTTTTGATGCCTTGTATGGTTTTTTGCCAATGTGTGGGAATCTGCCACATAGCTAAATGATGGGCTAATAATCCATTGTTATGACATACCCAGTGTGTTTGCGTATGTTAAGCACCCTGTCGAAATCCAGATACAGGTACTGGCCCTTAATGCCTTTCAGGGTGCCTGAAATATTGGGCTCCTTGTCAAAGCTTATGCTCTTTATCTTTAGCGGGTAATCTTCAACGGGGTACTGTATTTCTGTGATCTCGTCACTGTCGGCAATGTAGGCCTGCAAGTCTCTGGGTAGTAGATCCTCCATTCTGGACTTCTCTTCTTCAAGATCTGCATCCGTTACCTCATTTTTGAGCATTTTCTGCCAATGAGTCTTATCTGATACATATTCCTTGAGCGCAACTTCGATACACCCTGCCAGGTATCTATTGGGGACCTGTGCCAGTAATATAGCCCGCGATGCGCCCTGGTCGATCCATCTCGTTGGAATTTGTGTTGACCTGGTAACGCCGACTTTTAACCCACTTGAAACAGCTAGATAGACGAAGTGCTCCTGCAAATGATTGGCCTTTTCCCATTCCATGTCCCTGCCTTCTCCTTCATGCGCTCTACACAATTCCGGGCGGATAATACACTCTGCTGCCTCTGGAGCGCTCGTAAAACAGGGGTAGCAAAATCCCTGCGCGAATGATTTTTTTGTCTTCTTGCCGCATGCTATACAGAAGATATCTCCCCCGAAACTGAGGGTGATCTCCTTGCCGATAAGTGGGTTCAGATCTACGTACTCATCACCAAATCCCAGGGTATAGGAAACAGGGTTCCCTAAAACCGTTCGCATTTTGTGTATTATACCACATGTCTTCATATGAGTCAGTTTTAATGGGGCTGGCAGGCCGTCATTTTCTGATAAAAATAAGAAAATGAATTATATTTGAAAGCAGGATTCACAAGATAATAATGGCATTATTCAATTCAATAGTATCGTGGGTCATAAAGAAGAGGGTACATCAAATTGATCTCTTTTTGCGGTACCCCCATGATGTTCAGGAGGAGTGGATTGCCCGGCTGGTCGACACGGCAAAAAATACGGAATGGGGCAGAAAGTATGGATATAAGTCAATCAAGTCTTCGGATGCGTATAAGGAACAAGTCCCGATTCAGGATTACGAAAGCTTAAAGCCGTATATCACCAGATTACGGAATACTGAACAGAATATTCTATGGCCAACGGAGATCAAATTGTTTTCCAGATCGTCGGGAACTACTGCAGATAAGAGCAAGTTTATACCGGTGAGCCAGGAAGCGCTTGAAGAGTGTCATTTTAAGGCAGGCAAGGATGTGTTGACCATATATTGCAACAACAATCCCGATACCGAGATGTTTACTGGAAAATCACTCACCTTAGCAGGTAGCAACCAGATCAATGACCTGAACAACGACTCGTATTATGGGGATTTGTCGGCGATCCTGATAAAAAAGACGCCCTACTGGGTTGAGTTGATCCGCACCCCTGAAAGGTCAATTGCCCTTTTGGATGAATTTGAAAAGAAGATAGAGGAGATCCAAAGAACCACCAGCAAAGAAAATGTGACTACCATAGCTGGTGTGCCGTCCTGGATGCTGATTTTGATGAAGCATGTGCTTGACAAGAGTGGCAAGGACAATCTGCTGGAGGTTTGGCCGAATCTGGAACTGTTCATTCATGGGGGCATCAATTTTGGGCCCTATCGTGATCAATACGAGGCGCTGATTCCATCAGCTGAGATGAAATATATGGAAACCTACAGTGCTACAGAAGGGTTCTTTGGAATACAGGATCAGCAGGAATCCGGAGATATGCTGCTGATGTTGGATTATGGCATCTACTACGAGTTTATTCCAAAGGAAGAAATGGAAAAAGAGGCCCCCAAGACACTCTCTTTAAGCGAAGTTGTAGTAGGTGAGACATACGCCCTGGTGATCAGTACGAATGCAGGGCTTTGGAGGTACAAGATCGGGGATACGGTACGGTTTACCTCCTTGTCGCCATATAGGGTGCAGGTTGCCGGAAGAATAAAGCACTTCATTAATGCATTTGGTGAAGAATTGATCATTGACAATGCGGAGCATGCCCTGAGTATAGCTTGTAAGAAGTCAGGGGCGGTGATCACTGAGTATACGGCGGGGCCGATTTACATGAGCCGTGAGAAGGCAGGTGCGCATGAATGGTTGATTGAATTTGAAAAGAGTCCAGGGGACCTGGGCTATTTTGCTGAAATGCTGGACAATGCCCTTAAGGCCATCAATTCTGATTATGAAGCAAAGCGATCTGGGAACATGACGTTGCAGGCACCCGTTATTCATGAAATGCCGAAGGGCATATTTTTTGATTGGATGAAATCCAGAGGTAAGCTGGGAGGGCAGCATAAGGTGCCGCGCCTTTCCAATGATCGCAAGTATGTCGATGACATACTTAAATTACAGGCAGCTACTGCATAAATTTACAATAGAGTTTAGATGGTGAATGATTTTGGTACGTTATTCTTTTGCGCACTGCTTTCGCTGCCTTGCCTCAGCCAATCGCAAGACACCGCCCGGGTGCCGTCATTTGAGCTTATCCGCCAACTCCAGGTAACGGGAACGTCCATCACAAGTGATTACCTGGGGAATGTGTATGCTATCAGTGACAATGAAATAGCAAAATACGCGTCAACCGGAGCGCTCATCAGTTCTTTTAGCGATAAAAATGCAGGGACTATTACCTCAGTAGACGCGTCCAACCCATTGCGGGTGCAGGTTTTTTACCAGGACTTTGGACAAATCATCTATCTGGATGATGTGTTGAGTGTTATAGGATCGAGGATTTCCCTCTTAGAGCAAGGCCTAGACCAGTCTACATTGTCATGTTCCTCATGGGACGATGGGATATGGCTCTATGACCCACAGGATTTTGAGCTTAAGAGGTTGGGGAGCGATTTGCGTCTTTCCCATCAGAGTGGCAATATCAATCAGCTCGTTGGCATTGAGGCCAATCCGAATTTCATCACAGAAAAGAACAATTTCGTGTACCTTAACAATCCGTCGACAGGCATCCTCGTTTTTGACCAATTCGGCGCCTATTACAAGACCTTGCCCGTGATAGGGATAGATCGGTTTCAGGTCAGTGAGGAGCAGGTGTTCTATTTGCAGGAGGGTAAATTGATGAGCTATAATATGCGGATGTTTCAATATGCAGAATTGCCTATTTCTTCTGATTTAGGGGTCATTATGGACCTCCGCTTTGAAAGAGAGATGAGAACACTCACCATTCTCAAGGAAAAGGAACTGGAATGGTATGTTATTAAAGATTAATTCCTACTTTTAATGCACACAATTCAAGGAGGGAAATCAGCCGTGGGAATAAAGGAGAGGTCAGGAAATATGCATGTTGCGATTGCCGGAAATATCGGTGCTGGCAAGACAACGCTTACCAAATTGCTCGCAAAACACTACAAATGGGAAACCCATTTTGAGGATGCTGAGGACAATCCATATTTGAATGATTTTTATGATGATATGCAGCGTTGGTCATTTAACCTGCAAATTTACTTCCTCAACAGCCGCCTGAATCAAATAATGGAAATCAGGGAGAATAGCAAGACGGTCATCCAGGACCGGACTATTTATGAAGACGCCTATATTTTCGCCCCTAACCTCCACGCGATGGGCTTGATGACCACCCGGGATTATGACAATTACATGGAGCTGTTCAACACAATGATGCACTTCATCCAACCTCCTGAGCTGCTTATTTACTTGCGGGCTTCTATACCAACTCTAGTCAGGCAAATACAAAAAAGGGGGAGGGAGTATGAAGAGTCAATCCGGCTGGATTACCTAAAGAGGTTAAATGAAAGGTATGAGGCCTGGATATCAACTTATGAACATGGCAATCTGCTGGTGATAGATGTGGATGACATTAACTTTTTTGAGAACTCTGAAGATCTTGGGAAGGTCATTACCAAGATAGATGGCGAGATTCACGGGTTGTTCAAAGATTTCTCGTAAGTTAATTTACTGGTTTATTTTTTGTCAGACCTCACTCCGAGGTGAAAGTCAATTGAAAGTTCCTGTTGGCTACTGACTATTTTCCCTTGCTTCCTGGCAGGAAGCCAGTTCGGCATATCATTGACCACTCTGATCGCTTCCTCATCACACCCACCTCCAATGGACTTGACTATAGCTGCATCACTAATGGTGCTGTCTGCGTTTACATTAAAGCTAACATGCACCTTGCCCTCAATACCCAGCTTTGCTGCCGAGTCTGGATAAACCAGATTGTCTGATAGGTACTGTCTCAAACCTGATTCTCCCCCCTGGAACATCGGTGCCTGTTCAGTATCTGCTGTGCTGTCTATTAGTACTGCAATGTCATTATAAGATGTTGACTCAATGTCGGCTGCTGCCACATGAGCGTTATAAAGGGTGCCCGGGTCATCATATTCATCTGTCTGAGCCATGGTCTTGGCAGATTCCTTCTTCTTGTCAGCTGAACTATTGGAGACTCTGCCGTCTTTACTGTTCTTCTTTGTCGATTTGCCCGTAGAAGCAGTACTTTTGGCCAGCTGCTCTTCTCCAGAAAGGGCATTTCCGGACTGCATTTCATGGCGAACTTCCTTTTCTTTGCTATACACCTCCTCCATCAGATCCAGGTCATATACTGCATCTTCTGTCACCTCAGCTGGGGGTTCACTGTTATGCATACCAGCAACGACCTCATTGCCCTTGCCTGCTTCAGGTTCTTGATTTGGGGAATTGTTATCTGATCGGAGTTCTGACCTTTCCCTTTTGGCATCCTTCTCCGGGCCGGCTTCTTTGGTAATACTGCTAATTTCTGTGGTTTCTGATGAAGTAGCTGCCTTTGAGTCAGCCTCTCCGACAGGTTCTTTTTCATTAGTGGCGGCAATCTCTTCTTCGCTTACAGGGGGGGCAGGTGTTATTTGGTCAGTCAATATATTTTGGTTATTGATATCGCTAGTCTTTAGATAGTTGAGCAGCACCCCGCTCAACAGCAATACGCCAGCTAAGCCCGCGGCATAGGAGTAATATTCTTTTTTCCAGATTCCACCAGACGATTTTGCCGTTGATGCTGCGATTCTCTCATTCAGGTGAGTAACGCGGTCGCCAATATCAGATGAAAACCCCGCAATGGCCAGGCCTTCCATGGCGTCAGAGCAAATAGGGCAATCGACAAGGTGTTTTTCTGCCGCTTGTC
>Ga0302120_10001651_pt1 | contig 10431 bp, 9 predicted proteins | sample AG5_Bottom_MG_FD_203118 | JGI IMG/M metagenome (GOLD analysis project Ga0302120, IMG submission 203118) | Marine microbial communities from Western Arctic Ocean, Canada - AG5_Bottom | ecosystem: Environmental > Aquatic > Marine > Oceanic | place: Canada: Western Arctic Ocean | collected 2017-10-01 | reverse complement strand
TTTTTGTCACAACGGCGTGCAGGTCTCGCTCTTCACCAGGCAGAGACCTTGCGCCGGGCCCTCGAATCCGGTCAACAGCGCAGCATAGAGGGTGCCTTGCGACGTCGCCTCGCGATGAGCGAGGAAGGTGGCGTGAGTCCGGAGCGACAGTGGCTCGCTCGTGCACAACTTGGCGGACTACTGGTGGCCGAGTGGCGCCTCGACGAGGCCGCTCAGATCTATGCGGCGGACGACGGTGACGCACCACCCATATTGAGGGCGCTCGCGACCTTCGGACGCCATGAAACCGCGATCCTCAGCGCGACGCCTACACAACAGGGACTCGAGAAAATCCGCGCCGACAAAACCAGTAGCCTGACGACTGTGCCCGGACCATTCCGGGCGCAGGCGGCCGTTGTATGGGACGCGCTCGAGGGCCTCTGCCTCGCCCGTATGGGCCATTATCACGAGGCGATCCCGCTATTGAGGAGCGGCGTCGATCAAGTTTTGGATCTCACGCCAGCTCGAATCGTCTACATCTACCACCTCGCGCAAAGCTACGAGCGCATCGGCGAACTCTCGGAAGCTCATCGCTACTACGAGCTTGCATCGCTCGCGTCGCCGGGTACCCGACTCGCGAGCGACGCTGCTTCGCGACGGCTCGCGCTCGGGCCCACAGGAGAAAGAAGTGGGTTTCGCGGCATGCTCCCGGAGTCACCCGAGGCGTTCGAGGGGAATCCGATCGCGCCTCCACTCGGGCCTTCACTCGCCGACGATCGGGCAACTCACGACGCGGCAGAGACAGCAGTCATCGACGAAATTCCAACCATCACCAACGCTCCATCGCCGACCGCGTGCGATGACACCCGCGATAACGACCGCTCCCCTCGCGCCGACTCGCCTGCGACGGCCCAGACAAAGGCGAAAAAATCTGGCGACTCATGAGCCGCTTCGAGCTTGGACGGGCACGGGTGCCTCTAAGCCGTGCAACGACGTTCGCATGCTATTTAAACCGCGTTCCCCACGTGTTTCGCGCGCCCACAGCTGATGGGAATGCGGCTCTAGAGTGCTACGATCTACCTGCATGCGGATGTTAGAAGACGTTCGACTGCGGCTTCACACCGCGGTCGACACAATCGCCCACGGACTCGATTATACGCGCCATCTCGTGCGTGGAAATCGAATCCCCATGGAGCGCGCGGTCGTGCAGGCCGATGCCCCCCCCGTGATTCTTGTGCACGGCTTCTTGGGAACTCGCGGCACGATGCTCCCGCTCACCCGCAGACTCCAAGGTGATGGTCGCGCGGTCTTCACCTACAGCCATGGGACCTTCCAAACCGCGTCCTTGCGACAGTCGGCGATGCTCCTCGCCAAGCGCATCCGAAAGATCTGCGAAGACCTCAACGTCTCGCATGTGGACGTCATCGGTTTTTCCATGGGTGGTCTCGTCGCACTCCACGCGATCAAGTTCATGCAATCGGATCGTCACGTGCGCAGGCTCGTCACGTTGGGTAGCCCCTTCGACGGTACCTGGATCGCTCTCGCGGGCATCGTCACACTCGGCGCAATCAGCCCCTCCGTGTGGCAAGTCCTTCCTGGCTCAAGGTTCCTTCGCGAGCTCAAAGAGGCGCCGACCCCACCGAACGTGAAGATCCGACAGATCCACGGCAACTCCGACACGATCGCTCCGGTGCCTGCTCGACTTGAGGGCGTCGCGAGCCGCGACTGCCTCGTGTTACCTGGTGGACATTCGACACTCGTCGTCGCCGACTACGCCTACGAGGCGATTCGGGAATTTATAGAGCCCCCTCCTCATGGGCGGTCGGCACCTGGTTTTCAAGGTCTCCCCGAGCACGACGACGTCTATCTTCACGAAGCCGACGCCGCCTACGCGGAGTAGGTTTGGCGCCCGCCGGAGCCGAGCGTTCACCCCGCCGTGTCCGCGATCAATCGTAAGAGACGATGCCCGCCGCTTGAAGCTCAACGACACGATTGCTCAATACAACGTCATCTTCTTCGAGGAAATCCAGAATCTCGGACCACCGCTTGCCGCAAGCGACAGCGTGAACCATGTCCAGTTTCGGACCGTCGAGTGTCGACCAGGAGGTGTCGGCGGGCAATTTGAGCGCAATCTTATCCGTCGGGAGCTTCTTGCGCTCCGCTAGGTGGCTGAGTTCATCTTGGATGCGCGCGGCCTCCATCAAGAGATGGTCAAGGGAGATGGAAAGCTCGTTTTCGACCTCTTCTACCAGCGCCGAATCGAGGCTGAAGGTCCCCTCGGTCCAGCCGAGCATCCGCAGCAGCGCCTTTTGGGGACCGACCGTGCTGCCCTCGATGCGTGCAAAGTACGCCTGACCTTCTCGCAATGACAGGCTGCCCACGTTGGCTCCCTGCACCACGAGTGAGCCCGTCTTCCGACTTGTGGCAAGCCACTGAAGGACGTCCGTCAAAGGGATGTCGCTGAGCGAACCAGACATAGACCGACCGCTTACGGCTTCCTTTTTATTTCTCCGAAGATTCGCGCGGCTTAACTGGCTGGCCGGGAGCAAGTCGACGCGAATCAAGTTCGCCCCGATCACGATACGATCTCCCTTCTCAAGACAATGGCGGGCCGCCTTTTGTCCATTCACGTGCGTACCGTTTCTCGAGCCAAGATCTGTCAACCACACGTGGCCACGGTGATGACTAAACCGCGCGTGCTTCCGCGAAACCGCATCATCCTTCAGCACAAGATCCGATTCACTCGAACGCCCGGTTAGGTGCACCGCGTCGGGAAGCAACGCGTACTGCTCGCCTTCATATTTTCCAGAGACAAACTGCAGTATATGAATGTCTGAGGTCGCTCCCACTCGTCTATTTCTACAAAACCGTGGGAATTCCGTCCACGTACAACTGCACTAACCACCTGGTATTTTTTGCGTCGCCTCGAATCCCATGGAGCCTCACCAACTAATTTTGTCAGTGGTGATCGAATGTGAGCAGCGACAAAGCCACACATAACCCACACATGACCACACCTAGAATACGCGGATCGTGGAAACGGTCAGCAGGGCCTAATCGCCGGTATTTTGACGAACAAGGGCGAAAACTTGGGGATTCGTCGCCACTCCAACGTCACGAGCTGACCACGACGAGTCACTCACCCTCACAGCCTGCGACCTGATCGCCTCGCAAATTCGGCCTCCCCAACGAGACGCACCCCTGCGCATTCCACGCGCCTGCCAGTGCCGCCCGCACGTGACACAACGCTATGTCGCGCAGATCGCCTAGCAGCGTTCCGCGGCGGTCGAATAAAGAGGTCACCGAGAGCGTTGTAAGATCGTGACTTGAGATGTGGACCTGCCGACGCAACACTTAGAGTCGGCGTAGACGCCCTCGTCAACGCGATTTTGTTATGCCCTCCTCACGAACATCATCTTCTCCGCTCCTCGTCCGAGTCGCGGCCTGCCTCTCGTTATTGACCGCGGCTGGATGCGCCGCCAGCTCGCACGGCGACGCCACCATGCGAGCTGGAACACAGCAACAAGCCTACGCCAGTGTCTATACAAACCCCGGTGCAGCATCGCTGCAAACGAGCGGAACCGCGGTCGTCTCCGATACCAACGCACCGCCGCCCTCGTACGCGACGCAAGCCGCTCAGTTTGAGCAGGTCGGCGTGATCGACTCTTCGTACGCCGAGCCAACACAAGATCTCCCCAACCTCGTGGGGTACGAGAACCTCTCGTCAGGAGACCGTGTCCCGGTCGTCGTCTATGTCCACACGTACCCCGACCCCGTCGAAACCTACGCGCGAGTTCGCTGGTCTGGCCGCTGGTACTACAATGTTCAAGGGTCTCTCGTTTATTGGAGCGAATTTTACGGCGGCTGGGTCGCGTACTACAGCCCCCCGATTTATCTAACGTGGGCGTGGAACTGGCACTATCCGTGGATCTCCTACGGATGGGGCTGCGGATACTACGGCTGTGGATGGTACTGGGGAGGCGCCGGCTACTACGGCTGGCACGCCTACGGGCGACCGCCCGGTTGGTACCGACCCGGCGTTCGATACCCACCCAACCGACGACCCGCTACTGCGGGGCGTCCCTCCACTCCCGGCGTGCCTTCCAACGGCGGTTCTGGGAAGAACCCAGGAAATCCAGGCGGCGGAAAACCCGGAAAGGATTCCAAAGGAAATTTGGTCCAAGTGCGACCCGCCGACGGCCTCGGAGACCCATCAGCACTCCGAGCACCGGCGAACGGGCGCAACCCTCCCGCTCCTCCTCGAAAACCATCGGCCACCGCGCTCGCGCCCTCCGACCCCCCACGCAAGCCCAGGCAGCCGATCCCGAGCGCTGGCTTTCCCGAGGGGAACGTTCGTTCTCCCGGCTACCCGACACCAACTTCGCCGAGTCGAGCCGCCACCTATCGACCACCGACACGCCAACCACGGCGCGAACCCATCCGCGGAGGATGGAGCATGCCGGCCGACGGCGCTCCGACTACGCTCCGCACACCAACCCCCCAACCTCGTGGCACGGGCGTCATCGGCGGTGCGAGAACCAACCCGCAACCAACGACCCGCACGCCACAGCGGCCGCCAAACGTCACCCCCTCCACGAGTGGCAACACGACCTATCGTCCGACGCCATCAACCCCCACGAACACCCGCCGACCGAGCAAGGGGACGAGCTCTTCATCTCCGCAACGCAGTTCCTCACCGACGCGACGAAGCTCCTCGCCTCCGACGCGACGAAGCTCCTCGCCTCCACGACGAAGCTCCTCGCCTCCACGACGAAGCTCCTCGCCTCCGACGCGGAGCAGCGCACCCTCTCGCCCGCCATCATCCTCTAAATCTCGAGGGTCGAGCTCACCGCGCTGATGTGCTCAAGGGCTAGGTTTCGCGACATAGCCACGGCGAGAGCCGATACAAACCCTCAAGATCGCAGATGTCCTCTTCGAGGCGCGCCACGAAGACACGCTCAGTCTCCGCGCTCAAGTTAAACCTGCTCGTGGTTTCGACCGCCCGTGCGTTGGCTGCCGCGGCCTCCGTCAACACCCGCTCAATCCCGACCATCAAGCGTCGAACGACGGGAGCGCTCGACGCGTCCTCCCAGACTCCCGAGAGTCGTTCATCGGTGTCCGCGCGATCGATGGACGTCACCACCTCAAGAGGATCTTCGCCCAAGGGCTCATACGCGCGATTGAACACCGCCGCCTCGATAGTTACTCCACGGCTTCGAATCCCGTCCGCGAGCGCCAGCGCGTCGTCGAGATTGGAAGGATCTGCAGAGCTGACCACAACGAAAGAGGAACGAGGATGCCGGAGGTAAGCTCGAGCTCGCTCCGCGCGTTCACGAAACCCCTCCCGCAGCTCGTAGAAACTCTCAAAGAAAGCCACGATCTCATCGAGAAATTCCATCCCCGCGAGCAGCCCGAGCAGTCGTGTCACCGCCGCGCTCCCCGTCGCCCACAGCCGCCCCCGCAGTCCTCCCGACGGCCGACGAACAAACCACTTCACGACGTTCTCCTCCAAGAAGGCCACCAAGGTGCCCGGCGCGTCAAGAATTTCAATGGCATTGCGGGTGGGCGGCGTATCGAGGATCACTAAGTCGAAACGGCGGTCGTCCATCGCCTCGTACAAGCGCTCCATAGCGATGTACGCATGCGAGCGCGCCAAGGTTCCGGCCATCGCTCGATACACGCGGTTGTTGAGGATCCGATCGCGCGCGTGAGGCGTCGGTGCAACGCGAGCCATGAGCGCGTCGAAGCTACGACCTGTGTCGAGCATGGCCGCATATAACTTTCCTGGAACATCAACCCCGGCGTCGGTGAGCACAGCCGTCGAGACCTCTTGTACTTGATCGTCGAGGCCCGTCAGGCCAAGCGCCTGCGCGAGACGCTTCGCTGGATCGATGGTGAGGACCAAAACATTGCGACCACTGCGGGCGGCTTCAAGCCCCATAGCGGCAGAGATCGTAGTCTTGCCGACCCCCCCCGGTCCCACCGCCACGAGCAGGTCCTTGTCTGCCAAAAGGCCGCGCAACGTACCCACGTCCTTAAGCACCGCCCGCCTCCAATTGTGCGACCGCGTCGGCTCCCAAAGCGGCCACGTCGTCGAGGCTCAAATGTGACGACACCTGCTGCGCCAGCGTGACGACCGGCATCTCGATGGAGGTCTCGAGTCGGCTCACCTGACCTTGGGCGCGTGCCCGGACCATCAGCATGCGACGCGTGATCTCCACATCCCTCGACAACTCGACGTCGTCGACGCTCTCCGCGCGATCTTGAAGTGGATCGAGATAGGTGAGCGCCTCGTCGTCGATATGAAGAGACGGAATTTGATTAATGAACAGGGCCCCACGCGCGATTCGGTGCTCGCTGCATAGCTTTTCGTACAGTTCCACAGTCTCTTGCGCTGGTAGATCCCGCGGGAGGGTGACTAGATTCAACATCGTCTTGCGAGAATCGTTAAGCAGCACCGAGAAGTCGTCGAGCAAGCGCCGCAGGGGACCGTCCCCGACGAGCCCGTCCATAACCTTCGCGAGGTTCAAAAGCATGAGCGCGTGCCCGGTGGCATCGAGATCGACCAAGATTGGATCCCAGCTCGGCGCCGATCCACGGCGCTCTCGCTCGAGCGCGCTCAGCTTGTTGAGCGTCGCGATCTCTGCCACCGCTGGCGCCGCCTCAAAGAAACGCCGCAGGGCCTGGTTGGCGAGGACTCGCCGAGCGAGTCGCGGCACCTTGACATGCTCGTTCATGTAGTCCGTCAGCGCCCCTTCAAATTCGAGTTGCATGGCGTGCACCCCACGACCCACGGGCGCGGGTTCGTATCCCAGCGCGCTCACCCCGAACATGGATTTCATCGTGTGTCGATGCCCAAGCTCAACGATCAACGGTCGCCTCCCGCGACGCCCCAGCTCGACGGCCAAGGCCGCGACGACGGTCGACTTCCCCACGCCCCCTTTGCCCGTAAAGAGCAAGAGCCGTCGGTCGAGGAGGGAGGCGGGATCCAAGAAAGACACGAGCGAAGGGGGCGTACCGCCAATCCGGGGGAAACACAAGGCGTCAGACGCGCCAGTCCATGAGGCTTTGGTGCTAGCCTCGTCACATGGGCACCATCGCAGCCTGGGTCCAAGCGCTGCGCCCATTGGCCCAAGCGAACCTCGCATCACCGCTCCTTTGCGGCGCAGCGCTCGCATGGCAAGGACAGCACGGTGAGCCGTCCGCCCCCCTCGCACTGATGGTCGCCGCGGGCTTGTCGTTTACGATCCTCGCTCAGCCATGCATCGTGTTTCTCAACGACGTCCACGACGCGGAAGGTGACTCCCGCAACGACGAACCCTCCCCCTTTTCTGGAGGATCGCGGGTCATCGTGGAAGGCAAGATCAGCGCGAGTGCGCTTCGAACGGGCGCAACGATCTGCTCCGTATTTCTGCTGTCAGTGAGCGTCTTGTTCGCGTTTTTCGCTGGGCGACCGGCGACTCCACTCTTTGCCCTCGCCACCCTCGGTCTCAGCTGGCTGTATTCGGCGCCTCCTCTCCGAGGGTGCACGGGACGCGCGGGCCTGTGGCTCCAGGCGATCGGCACCGGCACCATCTTGCCGCTCTTGGGTGGCTACCTGCTCACCGGCGATCTGAACTGCCTGCGACCTGGCACCTTGCTCGTGCTCGTTTGTCTCGGCGGCGCCAACCACATCCTCACGACCCTCCCGGATCGTCGCGCAGATCTCCAAGAAGATAAACGCACCTACGCCGTGCGCCACGGGCCGATCGTGTCACGACGCCACGCGGTCCAAATTGTATTGGCCATGACGGCGTGTTCACCGTGGGTGCTCGGTTTTTTGCGACCGCTGTCGAGCGTCGCCATCATCGGGGTCTGCGTGGGTCTATGCGTCAGCGCGCTCGCCCTGCTGCGGCGCGAGGACGTTGAAGCGCGCGGCACCACGCTGGCCTTCGTGGTCATCGTTGGCGCCGCCATCCAGACGTTGCTGCTCGGATGGGCGCTCGCCGCCAGCATCGGTTAAAAGCACAGTCTCGAACACGCGCGAGCGAGTCACGCCGCTCAGCCTGCGTCCGCGAAACTCATCGGCACTCGATGCCTGCCCTGGATTGCGCTTTGGACCGGATCGATCCCGAATCGATCGATGAGTTCGCTGGCGGGGACACGAAAGCAACGATCGAAGCGCGTGTCGTCGAGCACCAGCGAATAAAACAGGCGACCTGGATGAAAGGCCTGGTTGTAGCGACTGCGTCCGGCAGCCCGCTGGACCCGCCCCGCCGCAGCGAGAAACGGCCCCGGGACGCGCTTCGAGCTGATGCCGCGCGCCTCCATAAATCCTTCAAGGGTTGCCACGACGGGGCCCGCCACGTTGAACAGGCCCTTGCCGCGGAGAGTGGCCGCCAAGTGAAGATCGCGTCCGAGCCGTTGCTTCGAGGTCGGGTTGATGAGCGGATCGTATCCAACTGGGAGGAGCGGTGGCCGGCCCTCCATCAGCAGGTTAAGCCCGGAGAGCACCCCGCCCCCGAGCACCCCAGAGGGGCGGAGAACCACGATCTCGCAGCGGTCGTGATCCATCTTCGCGCGGCAAGAAAACTCTGCGTCGACGGTGTCACGGACGATGGGATGAGCCTGCGGATCGAAGTTCACGTCGGCGTCCTCGCGGACTTGGCTGGGGCTGCGAGGGCCCACTTCGTAGACCGCGTCCGTGGACAGGTAAATAAACTTCCCCACGCCTCGCCGCAGGCACCCATCGAGCAGCCAGCGCGTCGAATTCACGTTGAACTCATGACGCCGAACGGAGTAGCCCTTCGGATTTCCTTGAAACGCGAGGTGCACGACCGTATCAAAGTTCTCCTCACGTAGACGATCGAGCATGAACAGGTTCTCCACCTGATCGCGCCGACTCAAGTCGGCGGTCGTCATCAAGAACCGGTCGGGATCGAGGTCCAAGAGCGGTACCGGGCACGTGCCGTGACTCACCCCCACAACGAACTCCACCTCCGGATCGGCCACTAGACGCGACACGAACTCCCCAGCGACCTTTCGATGAACGCCGCTCACCAGCACGCGACGTCGGCCTTCGCGCGGCGTGCCGAACCAGGGCTGCTCAGACGTTAGGGCGTCACGCATGGACGTCACTCTCCCCGGGCGCGGACGCTCCTTGAAAGGGCGACGTCGTCGAATCGCATCCGGCGAGGGTTGAATGCTTCGCCACCGCCTGCTGCAAGGCCCGTTGCAAAGATTCCCGCGTCTGCACCCTCCCCTCCGACTCCTCCGGGTCGTCGACCCCACTCACATGAATCGGCGCCGCATAGACGATCTCGAGGCGGCGGCCACGCTTGCCTCCCGAGGCCCCAAACAGCGCCCGCTCTAGCGCGCGACGACCGAGCGCCGATGAACGCGCCCGAAGTGAATCGCTGGTCGGCTCGTCGGATCGGTCGAGTTCCGAGGACACCGAAAGCACCGCTGGAATCACCGGCAGCTCGTGGCGCCTCGCCCAGTCGAGGCAAGACGCTACGGTGAAGCTCCCTTGAATCGAAGAGATCGTGCCTGCGACGGAATGATCATAGCTCACCTCGTCGAGATCGTGGATCGGGATGCCCAACACGTGTCCCGCCGACAGCAGCGCCTCGGCGTTGCTCACCAAATCGGGGACCTGACCTAGCTCGCGTGCGAGGCTGCCGGCATACGGAGCCGCTGTCCAACGCTCATCGATCAGGGTCCTAACCAGCCGAGGGGTCCGGGCGCCAACGAAGACGTCGACGATGAGCGACATCAACTGCGCGGCATTCGGCCGCTGTCCGACCATGGCCACCAGCGCGCCGCCCGCGAAAGGGACGTGCCCATGCCCCTGCGATCGCACACGCACCACGTGGCGATGCACGAAGCGACCGGCGGCGAGACCTCGCCCCAAGGCCTCACGCGACACGCCGAACATGTCCATACCAGCGCCCGCATCGTGGAGCACATATCGCTCGAGCCGCACCCGATCATCGGGGGTCAGCAGCGCGCGCGCGGTGTCAGAATCGATCCAATCTCGGGGCATGGCCAAACGTCTCAGTAACGCACCGGCGGGGTAGCATGTTCGGCGGCCGGCTGCCGGCGTTCGAGTCGCTGGGCCCACTCTTGCTCACCGAGGGCCCGCAGATGGACGACGGACCAAAGTTCGCGGCGCTGCGGATCTCCGGCCCGCCGCGCCCAATACTCCACGTCCACCACCACGTATCGAGCATCTTCGACCACCACGGCTTCACCGATCCTTGGCAAGGTCCCGAAGCGCTTGGACGCCTCCACGGTGAACAGGAGCTGTCCGTCGCAGGCAAACTCGACCAATGGCATCCTTGAAACGCTAGCACGGCTCCCCTGGGGTTCCCGTTCCGGTCCGCGGGGTGGTGGCGCCGAGCAACCCGGAAGATCGCGCCGATGACGCGATCCCCGCCCAGGGCCTGCGGGGGACTATGGCTTCGAAGATTT
>Ga0302120_10001650_pt1 | contig 10438 bp, 8 predicted proteins | sample AG5_Bottom_MG_FD_203118 | JGI IMG/M metagenome (GOLD analysis project Ga0302120, IMG submission 203118) | Marine microbial communities from Western Arctic Ocean, Canada - AG5_Bottom | ecosystem: Environmental > Aquatic > Marine > Oceanic | place: Canada: Western Arctic Ocean | collected 2017-10-01 | reverse complement strand
CACAAAGATGCGGCCTATGTCCGGTCTCATTTCGACGCGATGGAAGTGCGCATCAGTGACGCGCCGCGCGCAAATGAAATTATGGTGTCAATCGTCGTGACCGATTCAGGTCGCCCGCTGCCCCGCGTTGGTGGGTTAGAGTCAAAAGACGCCAAGGGAGAGGATGGCTTGAGGTAATGATAGCAAAACTGAGAGGAAAGTATAATGGATTATGTGAAAAACGCTTGGTACGTCGCTGGTTGGTCATCTGAATTTGGTGATGAACTGCATTCAGTAACGATTCTGGAAGAGAATATTGTGATGTATCGCAACTCAAAAGGAATAGTTGTGGCAATGGAAGATCGCTGCCCACATCGTCAATTGCCGCTGTCAAAAGGTAAGCGGGTCGGTGACGATATCCAATGCGGGTATCACGGCATGACATTCGATTGCCAGGGCAAATGTGTGCGTGTGCCGGGGCAGGAAAATCTGCCAGCTTCGGCTTATGTCGAAACCTTTGCTATCCATGAAAAGAACGACATAGTTTGGATATGGATGGGCGATGTCAGCAAAGCAAATTCTGACGATATATTTGATATGCCAGAATTTTCTGATCCAGAATGGCACGCGCATCAAGGCGAAGCACTGCATCTGGAAGCACATTATCTGAATGTAGCCGAGAACCTTGTTGATCCAGCTCATGTCAGCTTTGTGCATCCGACGACTTTGGGTAATGCTGCCAGTGAAAACGTGCCTGTTCATGTCAGCACAAACGGCAATCCGATTGTTGCTTGGCGGTGGATCCGCGATTCAAATCCGATTGGGTTTTTCAAGAAATTTGGCGATTTTACGGGTAATGTTGACCGTTGGCACTACTATTATTTGCATTTGCCGTGTACTGCCGTGATCGACTTTGGCAGTGCCGATACAACTGCCAATCTGGAGGAAGATGAACGCAACAAAGGCGTTCGCGTTTTTGTGTTGCACTTTATCACCCCAGTTGGTCCAGATTATTCGATCGATCGGTGGATGCATCTGCGCAATACCGCCGTTGGGGACGAAGCTACATCTAAGAAGATGGACGAAATGTTCAAAATTGCTTTTGCAGAAGACAAGGCAATTTTGGAGGCGATCCAACAAGAGGAAAAGCGTCCGCAAAAGCGGCGTCCCATTCGTATCGCTATCGACAAGGGACCGAATGTGTATCGAAAACGCATTCGCGAGCTTGTGGAAGCAGAAAGAATTCATGACCTCGGAGAGCCGGTAGACCCGACTTACGTGCATCATGATTAAGGACCAATACTGGTCAAAAAATAGGGAGAAATAAGAATGAAATTTCGTAAAATTTTAATATCCGCTACTGCGGCGCTGGCCTTTGGGGCGAGCGCTCCGATTGCTTTTGCACAGGAGACAATTGTAATTGGCGAGATCAATCACTACAAACGGATGGCGGCATTTGCTGGTCCTTATAAACAAGGACTTGAGCTGGCTGTTGAACAAATCAACGCAAGCGGTGGCGTCTTGGGTAAACCTTTGGAATTCATCTTTCGCGATGACCAAGGAAAGCCAGGCGAAGCCATCAAAATTGCCGAAGAGCTTATGACACGCGATGGTGCTGTTATGTTGACGGGTACAATCTTGTCACATGTCGGTCTGGCTATTTCGTCGTTTGCTGCTGAAAAAGGTTATCTTTATCTCGCAGCCGAACCACTTGCTGATGCATTGGTTTGGGAAAAAGGCAATGACTATACATTCAGATTGCGCGCATCCTGTTATATGCAAGCGGCGATGCTTGCCGAAGAAGCTGCAAAAACGGACGCGGTGACTTACGCGACAATTGCACCGAATTATGCTTACGGGAAAGACGCGGTTGCAGCCTTCAAAGAAGCGCTAACAGCGCTACGCCCTGATGTTGAGTTTGTTACTGAACAGTGGCCTGGGCTTTTCAAAATTGATGCGGGTGCCGAAGTACAAGCAATTGAACGTGCAAATCCAGATGCGATCTTCAACGTGACTTTTGGTGGTGACCTTGCAAAATTCGTCCGCGAAGGCACCACGCGTGGTTTGTTTGAAGGCCGGACTGTTCTGGGGTTGCTAACAGGAGAGCCAGAATACCTTGAGCCGCTTAAAGATGAAGCGCCAGAAGGTTGGATCGTAACGGGTTATCCTTGGTACGACATGAAGGAAGGTGCCAACAAAGTCTTTGTTGACGAATATATGGCGCGCTACGATGCAACCCCTAAAATTGGTTCGTTGGTTGGCTATATGACGGTTCAGTCAATCGCAGCGGCCCTTACCAGAGCAGGTTCAACTGATACGGCTGCTTTGGTCGCGGCTTTCAAAGGTCTGAAAGTCAACTCGCCATTGGGCGAAATTGAGTTCCGTGGCCTTGATCATCAGTCAACAATGGGTGCCTTCGTAGGCAAAATAGCCCTGCGTGATGGTGGTGGTGTTATGGTTGATTGGGTGTACAAGGACGGTGCGAATTACTTGCCGTCTGATGAAGTTGTGAAGTCACTTCGCCCCAACTCCTAATAAAAAATAAAAAACCCGGAAGAGGGAGACGCTTCCGGGTTTTTTTGACACTCGAAATATAGGGATGAACGGACAATGAGTTTCTTTTTAGCACAAATTCTGACGGGGCTTGCGAATGCCGCCACACTTTTTTTGGTTGCATCTGGCCTTTCTTTAATTTTTGGAGTCACCAGAATTGTGAATTTTGCACATGGTTCATTCTATATGCTTGGCGCCTTCATCGGTTATTCGTTGATGCAAGTATTGCCTGGCGCAATTGGATTTTGGTCCTCGGTGCTGCTTGCTGGGCTTTTAGTGGGCGTTATCGGCGTCATAGTCGAAGTTTGCGTTTTGCGGCCCGTTTATAAGGCGCCAGAGCTGTTCCAGCTTGTTGCAACGTTCGGTGTGATCCTAGTTATTCAAGATCTCGCGTTGCTAACATGGGGGGCCGTAGATGTGCTTGGACCGCGTGCACCCGGCCTCAAAGGTGTTGTTCGAATATTGGGAGAGCCGGTTCCAAAGTACGATTTGGCTATTATCGCGATCACCCCTTTTGTGCTGTTTGCACTCTGGTATTTGATCAGCAAGACACGATTGGGAATTTTAGTACGCGCCGCGACACAAGACCGCGAAATGGTAGGTGCGCTTGGCGTCAACCAAGCTTGGCTTTTTACAGGTGTGTTCTTTCTTGGGGCAACTTTGGCTGGATTGGGTGGCGCAATTCAATTGCCCAAAGGTGGAGCCGATCTGTTGATGGATTTCAACATACTTGCGGCTATTTTCGTTGTTGTGGTCATCGGTGGAATGGGATCGTTGCCGGGTGCCTATGTCGCTGCGGTGCTTATTTCTGTTTTAAACGTATTTGGCGTCACTTACTTGCCACAAAGTACCCTTGTATTGATGTTTGTTGTCATGGCGGTGGTTTTGATGATCAAACCCTACGGTTTGTTCGGGCGTGAAGAAGTTGCTGGAGAGCATGGGCAGGTTGGTGAGCCAGAACAACCCATCAAACCTGCGGGATCAAAGGTGCGAATGCTTGTCGCTGTACTTCTTGCAGCGTTGGCGATGGTTCCTGTTGTTGGTTCCAACTTCGCGCAAATATTGATCACCGACATCCTTATCTTTTGCCTATTCGCCGCCAGTCTGCACTTTATTCTTGGGCTTGGTGGTTTGGTGTCCTTTGGACATGCCGCATTCTTTGGGGGTGGGGCCTATGTCGCCGCATTGCTTGTTACCCACGCAAATACCCCGATGGAGCTGGCATTTATTTTGGCGCCCCTTGGGGCGGGGTTCGCCGCAGTGATCATTGGATGGCTGAGTATGCGCCTGACAGGGGTATATTTCGCCATGCTGACCCTCGCCTTCGCACAGCTGATCTGGTCGCTTGTTTATCAGTGGGGGGATTTCACTGGTGGGGACGATGGGCTGGTGGATATCTGGCCAGCAGCGTGGTTGAGCGGCACGACATCATATTACTACCTAACGCTCATCTTTGGGATCGGAGGCATTATTCTGATCCGGCATGTTGCGCATTCTCCGTTTGGATATGCTTTGCGAGCATCAAGGGACTCGGCGCGTCAAGCCGAAGCAACGGGTATCCACACCAAACGGGTTCAGTGGGCCGCCTTTACCTTTGCTGGTTCTATGGCAGGTCTTTCGGGTGCGTTGTTTGTCTTTTCCAAGGGCAGCATTTTTCCCACAGAGTTAGAGATTGCGCGGTCATTCGATGCGCTAATCGTTATTTTCCTCGGTGGTGTTAAAACCCTATCTGGTGCAGTGGTAGGAGGTGCATCGCTGGAATTTGTTAAGGATTTCTTGACACGGTTTGATTACTGGCGCATGACGCTTGGTATCCTGATTATCGTTGTCGTGATCCTCGCACCTGAAGGTATCGTTGGTACGCTGAGCAAACTCAAACAACGTCTGGGATTAAAACAAAGGGGTGGAGGTTCATCATGAACGCTGTTCTCAAAGTTAAGAACATGTCAAAATTTTTTGGTGGAGTGAAAGCCGTCAGCGATGTCAGCTTCGAAGTGCAAGAGGGTGAATTGTTGGCCATGATCGGACCGAATGGGGCGGGCAAAAGCACCTGTTTCGATATGTTAATGGGACAGCTTAGCCCGACAAAAGGCGAAGTCAGCTTTCTAGGCCAAAGCATTATCGGGATGAAGCCACGAGAAATCTGGCGTCTGGGTGTTGGTCGTACCTTTCAGATCACAGCGACCTACTCATCCATGACGGTGGTGGAAAACGTACAAATGGCGCTGACCTCGCACCATCGGCGCACGTTTTCGATCCTGCCATATGCCCATAAATTGTTCAAAGAAGAGGCAATGGCTCTGTTGCAACTTGTGGGATTAGATAATCAAGCAGAACGGCATTGCGCTATTTTGGCCTACGGCGATCTTAAGCGGTTGGAATTGGCAATCGCTCTTTGTCACGATCCCAAACTTTTATTGATGGATGAACCAACCGCTGGTATGGCGGCAATCGAACGCGAACGTTTAATGGACTTGACCGCAACCATCGTGCGTGACCGCAATATCAGTGTTCTGTTTACAGAACATGATATGGATGTGGTTTTTGCCCATTCTCACCGCATTATGGTTTTGAACCGCGGCGCGTTGATTGCCAATGGGTCAGTAGACGAGATTAGGAACAACCCGCGGGTTCAGGAAGTGTACCTGGGCGGTGGAAGCCTTTATGAAAACGCAGAGGCAACACTATGATTGATGTAACTGGAATTCATAGCTTTTACGGAAAGGCCCATATCCTGAATGGTCTAAGTTTTTCAATTGGTAAAGGCGAAGTCGTCTCAATGCTTGGCCGTAATGGTGCGGGAAAAACGACTACCATGAAATCGATCATGCAGTTGGTGCGCCCGAAAATTGGTTCGGTCAAATTCAACGATTCAGAAATTGTAGGCAAAGCACCGCATAGTGTTGCAAAAATGGGTCTTGGTTATGTTCCAGAAGAGCGGCGAATTTTTACTGACCTTACAATTCTTGAAAATCTAGAAGTTGGCCGCCAACCGGCGCGCGACGGCATACCCGCATGGACACTTGATATTCTATTTGAATTGTTTCCGAACCTAGCAGAACGTCGCGGAAATCGAGGCAAAGAGCTTTCGGGCGGTGAACAACAGATGCTGACAATTGCCAGAACGCTGATGGGCAACCCAACCTGTCTGCTGCTGGATGAACCCTCAGAAGGGATTGCCCCAGTGATTGTTGAACAAATGGCGGCCACAATCCTGAAAATCAAAAAACAGGGTGTTACGGTGGTTTTGTCTGAACAAAATCTGCATTTCGCGCGTTTAGTGGCGGACAGAGCCATTATTATTGAAAGTGGCGAAAAGAGATTTGATGGAGCCTTTGCAGAATTGGACAGTCAGCCAGACGTAATGGATAGCTATTTATCTGTATAAATATCTGCGACCCTTAAGTAACCACTTATGGCATCGGGATTATGAACTTCAGTGGACAAGCACCGTAGCGAATAGCTATTTATGTTGGTTTCGCGTTAATTGCAGATAGTACCTGAGACGGCGTTGTTGGCACTTTGGTGATCCGTACACCCGCTGCGTGGTAAATTGCATTTAAAATCGCTGGTGTGGTCGGAATCAACACATATTCTCCCAATCCTTTTGCCCAGTAAGTAATTCAGCACAGTGCGGGTCCGACAAGCCATAGAGGGTTAAGATTGCCATCTTGATTGGCATAACGGGCACATACGCCTGACTTCCCGTCCGCGATGTAGCACATCGCTGGGCAGTCATCGCAGTAAATTTTCACGAATTTATGCCTGTCATCGTAACTTAGCCTTTATGGCAGCCCGAACCCGCGCCGGTGTGGCTGGGACTCTTGTTATATGCACGCCAACGGCGTCATAGATGGCATTCAGAATTGCTGGGGTCGTCGGGATCAGCACATGTTCACCAAGCCCCTTAGCACCGTAAGGGCCATGCGCATCTGGCTCTTCGATGATGATGGTCTCGATGGGGGGAATGTCTCCTATCGTGGGTATTAAATAGTCGTGCAGGTTTTCGGTGCGACCAGGAATATACTCTTCCATAAGCGCCATGCCCAAACCCTGTGCGATACCACCGTGAACTTGGCCCTCTACCAACATCGGGTTAATTGCTTTGCCAACATCATGGACAGCCACAAATTTGAGTGGTGTCACTATTCCAAAGGCTGTGTCGACCTCAACCACAACCAAATGAGCCGCATAACCAAACTGTGCATAGGGCGATCCTTGCCCATTAGCATCTAACGGTTTTGTAGGTGGGTCATAGGTTTCTTCCGCGCGAAAAACGAAACCTTTATCATCCGTTGCCAACCCAGCTAAAGGGTATTCATGTGAGCCTGTAGAATCTGTGGCAAGAATCATCCCCTCCCCAATTTTGAGGTCAGCATCGCTTGCCACATTCATCTTTTTAACGATGGTTTGGCGCAACGCTTCGCCTGACATACGGGCTGCATTCCCAGAGACATAGGTCTGGCGCGAAGCAGATGTTTTACCTGCGTCAGGGGTCACATCCGTATCGGCACCAATACGGCGAATTGAATTGACGGGCACACCAAGGGCCGTTGCAAATATCTGGGTAATGACTGTGTTTGCACCTTGTCCAATATCCATAGCACCCTGATGGAGCACAACCGTACCATCGGCGAGAACGCCCGACTTTATTGTGGATGGGTTTGGCAAAGCCGTATTTCCACATCCATACCATCCAGCAGCAATCCCCACGCCGCGTTTCAAGTTTGTGCCGGAGGCATTGAATTTTGCAACATCGCGACGTTCGTTTTGCCAAGCATCGCGCAGGGCCTCAAGACATTTTTGAATGCCAACACCTTGCGAAAAGACTTGACCACAAACGGTGGGCACATCGTTTTGCAACGCGTTCAGAATTCTGAACTCTAACGGATCCATGTTAAGCTGTTGGGCCAAACGGTCAAACAAACATTCCTGCGCAATTGCGGATTGTGGCACGCCAAACCCACGGAATGCCCCTGCGGGTGGATTGTTGGTGTGAATACCTTTTGACTCAGCGCGATAATCAGGGATTTGGTAGGGACCCGATGCGTGAACTGGTACGCGGTTGGCAACTGTTGGTCCCCAACTTGCATAGGCGCCAGTGTCAAATTCGCCATAAAAATTGAAGCCACAAATTTTGCCAGCAGCGGTTGCACCAATTTTCAGCGTGATATCAGAGGGATGCCGCTTGGTCGAACTTTGCATGGATTCCGTACGTGAATAAGTCAGCCGCACAGGGCGACCAGTTTTAAGCGCGGCAAGTGCCAGATAGGGCTGAACAGTAATGTCCAATTTCGCCCCAAATCCGCCACCAACGCCCGTCGGCACAATTCGTATTTTTGAACGATCGATCCCAAGAATGGCTTCCAACGCATCCAAATCCATGACTGGCGCTTGGGTGCAGGCATGCACTTCGACACGGCCGTCAACAATTTGCGCAAAACCTGCCTCTGGTTCGATGTAGGCGTGTTCCACGAATCCGCTCTGGAAATGGTCCTCAACTGTCACATCTGCCTTTGTAAGTGCCAAGTCGGCGTCGCCACAAACAACAATCCCCCCGCACATTACATTCCCTGAGCGATCTTCATGAAGCTGCACCGCATTGGTCAATTGCGCCGAAGCGATGTCTGTAACGGACGTTAGCTCTGACCACTCAACGGGAAACGCAGCTGGATCAAAATTCTGAATAGCCGTGGGAGTTCCAATAATTGCGGCAACGGCTTCGCCGCGAAAACGCGTTTCGACCTCTGCAAAAACAGGTTGATCGATAAATTGCGGTATAACACCAAAGAGATTGCGGCCAGTTATGTCTGCGGCAGTCAAAACAGCCTCTATTCCATCATGAGATGAGACAAAGCTGTCTAAATCACCTAACTTAAATGTGCCACGAGAATAAGGCGTGCGGATGACATATATTTCAAGGGTTCCGATCGGTGCCACATCGTCGCCAAAGGCCTCGCGACCAGAAACTTTGTCTAGGCCATCAACGCGTCGAATAGCTTCGCCCACATGTCCTTGGGTTTCAGACGCCGCAGGTGCGGTCTTTATGACGGACTCAATTATCTTACGATACCCAGTACAGCGGCACAAAACACCACCAAGCGCGTCTTGAACTTCTTGCTCAGTGGGGGTGAGATTGTTTCGCAGCAATGCAACGGCGGCCACCATCATACCCGGGGTGCAAATCCCGCATTGTGCGGCACCATTGTCTTGAAAACTCTCCGCAAGGGCTGTGGTCAACGTGTCGGATTTGTATAATCCGCTTAGCGTCTCAACTTGGCGATCAGCGGCCTGTTGTGCGGGCACTAAACAGGCACAAACGGGAGCTCCATCCAGCAACACGGTACAGGCACCACAATCGCCAGCATTGCACCCAATCTTAACATCACGCGCACCAAGCTGTTCTCGTAACACATGTGAAAGACGGTCCCCGGCAGTAAGGAAGGTTTCAACAGATGTGCCGTTAAGGTTAAATCTGGTGCCTTTTATCTGGGTGGGTTCATTCATGCCCTGTCGCTCTCTTGATCGCGCGGACGCATTGTTCCGCGACCACATCCAACCGATACGGCCCACTTCCACGGACGTCATCAATAGGGGATAATGACGCAAAGTGCTTTTCGGTGATCTTAATATCCTGGACAGTATTGCCAATCAAATCACGCTCTAGGTGCGACAACCGCTGTGCAACGGGCGAACATGCACCAACGGCCACACGCGCATCGACTATACGGCCGTCACTGTCGCATGTGATCGTAGCCGCTACCATTGAGATAGAGATAACAAGATAACGTCTGTTTCCAAGCTTTTCAAAGGCCGAACACGCTTGGGTAGGGGGGCGAGGGATCAGAATTGTAGTCATCAATTCATCATCGCAAAGTGCTGTCTTGCGCACGCCTTGAATGAATTCTGAGAGAGCGAGAACACGCGTGCCTCTTGCGGCACTCGTCAGTTCTACTTTTGCGTCTAACGCGAGTAGAGGTGGCACACCGTCCGCTGCTGGGGACGCATTGCAAATGTTACCCGCAATTGTCCCGGTATTTTGTATCTGAACGCTACCAACTTCCTTCGCCGCTTGCTTTAAGGCGTCAAATGCTGCTGGCAGATCAGCCTGCGCGATCTGGGTCCAGGTCGCCGCCGCGCCAATACGAAGCGTACCATTTTGATAGGTGATTTCTGTCAAACCTAGCAGCCTTGTTAAGTCCAAGAAAAAAGCAGGTGAACTACCCTGTTTGGCAGACGGATAAACATCGGTTCCACCCGCAATAATTTTACCACAAGGTTGCGCTGCAATCTCCAGTGCTAAGTTTAGATCCGTTGGGCTATGATACGTCATTGAAATTCTCACAGTGAACTTTCGTTTGCATACGAATGATATTGATGAGAGGGTTGCTTTGTCAATAAGCATTCCACCACATTCATACTAAAACACACGGCACTGTTAGAGGAAACTGACTTGAACCGGGCAGAGTGGCAGTTTAGCGTCTCAGGATGACAACACAAAACGCCTTTAAATACTTCAAGACGAGCCCCAAAATCATCCGCTTGGCAGTGATGTATTACATTCGCTATCCGCTGAGTTTTCGCCAAGTTGAAGATATCTTGCATGAATGTGGAATAGATATTTGATACGAAACTGTACGGTTTTGGGTGGATCGGTTTGGTGCAAAATTTGCTAAGGAAATCCGAAAGAAGAGGGTGGGTCAACATTCGAACTGGCAGTGGCATTTGGACGAAGTCTTTGTGAAAATAAACGGTGAGAGATTTTACCTTTGGCGCGCCGTTGATCATGAAGGGGAAGTTCTTGAATGTTACGTCACGAGGCGGCGTAATAAAGCTGCAGCGAAGAAATTTCTTATAAAAGCAATGCGTAAACACGGCTCACCTAAGATCATCACAACAGATAAGT
>Ga0302120_10001649_pt1 | contig 10441 bp, 6 predicted proteins | sample AG5_Bottom_MG_FD_203118 | JGI IMG/M metagenome (GOLD analysis project Ga0302120, IMG submission 203118) | Marine microbial communities from Western Arctic Ocean, Canada - AG5_Bottom | ecosystem: Environmental > Aquatic > Marine > Oceanic | place: Canada: Western Arctic Ocean | collected 2017-10-01 | reverse complement strand
CCGTCCCCGAAACCCACCTGCACACCATACAAGGGGCCTTGGCTCCCACCAGCGCCATCGGTTCCGATGGCAAGGACTGGACAGCTGAACTGGCCCAGGAAGACTCAGTCCACGCGCAACACTTCAAGACCTACCGCGGCCAGTACTTGGGTCTAGCGGAGCCCCATTTCTTGGAGCTCACCTTTGACACAGAAGCCGTGCAAAACGCCAAGCAACTGCGCCTCTTGTGCACCGGTTGGTTCTACTGGACCGATGCTTCGGTCAACATGGCTGCGGGCCGTACCCCGGGCCTTGGGTTCACGCCCCCCATGTTGATGGTTCCTGGACCCGACGGCACTTGGGTGCCCACGGGGCCTCCTGTGGGCTTTCCCGCGGGAAAAACCAAGACCATGGTGATCGATGTGTCCCAGATCCTGAACCCCGAAGATCCACGCCTGCGGGTCTTTTCCAGCCTAACCCTGTACTGGGACCGTATTGCCCTGGCGGTTTGCGGTGACGATGCGCCGCGGGTGATCACGCCCCTCGCCCCCACCTCCGCGCGCCTTTGGAAGCGTGGCTTTAGCGCGCCCTTGAAAAGCGGCCGGGACGACTTACCCGAACGCTTCGAATGGGAGACCCTCGCGGATCTGCCCCGCTGGGACCAGCACCCGGGCCGCTACACCAAACTGGGCGAGTCCTTGCCCCTGGTGCAGACCATCGACGATCAGTTCTGCGTGCTGGGTTCCGGGGATTGCCTCACCTTGCAGTTCGACGCAAGCGCTCTCCCGCCCCTGCCCGAGGGCTGGACCCGGGACTACCAGGTCTTCTTCGATGGCTGGGCCAAGGACCGGGACCCCAACACGATTGAGGCCTTGACCGTGGAGCCCCTGCCCTTCCATGGCATGAGTGGCTATCCCTATGGCGAGGACGAGCACTTCCCCAACACCCCCGCCCACCAAGAATGGCGCGACGAGTGGCAAACCCGCCAGGGCAAGAAACTCCTGGCTCCCATTGCGCCGGCCCTGTTTGACGCTTGGGTCCCGGGGAAAGGGTACTAGTCCGGGATCAGCACGTCCATCAACACCGTGCGCATGGATTCTTCCAGGGGCACAGGCCGGTTTGTGGCAGGGTCATAGCAAACCAGAAGTGCTTCCGCTTCGGCCCAGACCTTGCCGTCAGGTCCTTCCACACGGTAGAGCTGAGTGAAAGAAGTGTTCCCGATGTGGTTGACCCCCATGTGCACAATGACTTCCGCTGCACCGGTCCCGGGGCTCAAGAAGCGCAGGTTGCATTGGGCCAAGAGGAAGGGAAAGTTGCGGGTCTCCAGAAGATCGTGCTTTTGGGCGAACTGCAGTCGAGCTTCCTCTAGCAGGGTCAGATAAACCGCGTTGTTGAGCACGGATTGCTTGTCCTCATCGCTCCAACGGGTTCGGAGTTGGATTGACCAGGGGAGAGTCGTGGGAACTTTGGGTGTCTGCATGGGTGTGCCCAATCCGTGGGCCTTGTGCTGGATGGCAACAAGATCGGACCCGGGATGCAAGCCCTCTGGACTAGATGACTAGACTGAAGCCCATGGATGAACCTGACCCGATCCGCCCCTGGCCGGTGCTCAAGAGCGAGCGCGGGCAGAGTCTGGGCATTTTCCAACCCCGCTGGGACCATGTGCAAAACCCACGGAATGGGCACCCCATGCGGGCCCTCGTGCTCGAAGCTCCCCAGTGGGTCAACGTAGTAGCCCGGGATGAGGCCGGGAGCTTCTTGCTAGTGCGCCAATGGCGTTTTGGAATTCAGGCGCCGAGCTTGGAGATTCCCGGGGGTGCGGTGAACAGGGGAGAAGAGCCTCTTGCTGCGGGGAAGCGCGAGCTGCTGGAGGAAACCGGTTGTGAGGCGACGGGTTGGACGGCCCTCGGATCCGTGTCCCCCAACCCCGCGATCCACGACAACCGCTGCTTCCACTTTTTGGCCGAAGGGGTCAAGCAAGTTGCCGAATTGAATCTAGACCCGGGGGAGGACTTGGAGAGCGTTTGGCTCACCGAGACGGAGCTCCTGGCCAAGATCACCGAGCAAACCCTGGATCACGCCCTTGTGCTCTCGGCCCTAGCCCGCGTGATCGATTTACGCGTGACCGATCCAGGGCAGGGGGACTAGACTCGAAGTGATGGGACGTATCTTGATCATATGCCTGCTGTTGACTGCCCTCCCCTGGGCAGTGTCCGAAACGTTGGTCCCCTCGTGCCTGGACCTACACCAGAGCCAACCTGGCAAGGTCTTTCTCGCCAGCCCCGAGGGGCGGGCGCGTGCCGTGGAGTTGTGCGATTGCAAGGGTGCGCAGCATCTGCTTTTGGCCCTGGAAGGCGATGCCTCTGCGCCCCCGAACGCGGAGCTCCTTGACCTCAAAGGCCAGCGGGCGCGCACGGATCGTGACCTGGCCCAGCGTGTGCACCAAGCCTGCTGCCTCGAACTTCATGGGGGTCACATGAGCGGCTGGTGGCGCGCTCTTTTTCCCCGGGAAAAACGCACGGCCCTCGGGGGCGCTTTGCACCAGGCATGGCGCCGGGGCACGCCCATGCTTGGCACGGGAGCCGCAGCTGCCCTGCTGGGAAGCGGTGGGCCCGCCGTCGACGGGCAGTGGCCCCTCTCCATCAGGAACCGCAAGAAAGACCACGACTGGGGCCGCGCCCTCACCGGCCTTGGAATCAGCCCCCTGCCCCTACTCGGCGCTAGTGGTCTACCCACACCCACATCCCAAGCAGTGGACTCTCCCACCGAAGGCACCGCAACCCAAGTCCTCGACGCCATGGAACGATTTGGCGTGGAAGCAGGTGCCTGGTTCGAGGGTTCCGTCGCCCTGGTCTGGTCCCCCCAAGAACGCACCCTGCAAGTCCACGGTCCAGGCCGCCTGCACTTCCTCGTCCTCGACGGAGCCCATCGCTCAGCCCACATCCTGGGGCTCCTTTGGGAGTTAGGCGATGGCTCCATCTGGATCCCATCTAGAGAAGAGATCCGCACCCCCACGGGCGACCGCCCACTCAGCGGGGTCCAGGAAAAACGCACTCTCGGAAGCCACCGCCTCACGATCCGCTCCCTCCCGGCCTCGCGCCACCACGAACGCAAGGGGCACCTCCCCACGCGGACGGTACTACAGGCAGAGTTGATCCGAAAGGCTGGCCGGGGCCATGACCAAATCCGGTAGTTCCGTCCTGCCGGATTTGGCGGCTCTAGCTAGACTCTCCACATGGATCATCCCCCCGGCACCAAGATCGTGATCATCGGCGGCGGCGTGGCCGGGCTGGCGACCGCTTGGGCCCTGGGGCAGCGAGGGTTTCGGGATGTGACTTTGGTGGAACGGGAGACCAACTGCTTTTCGGTTTCCTCCGGGCAAAACGCGGCGATCTTGCGACATGCGACGGACTCGCCGGCCACGAGGCATTTGACGCGCCGCACCCGAGACCTCTTGCATCGGCCACCTGGAGATCTTTGCGAGCAGCCCTTGGTGGATGGTCGTGGATTGGTGGTGCTCGAAGGCAACCAGGAAACGCCCCTGCCCTGGTGGGCGGATGAGTTGATCACAGATGGGTCATGCCGGGCCTTAGATGGGGCTGAGTTGCGGGAGAAAGCTCCCGGCTTTGTGCGCGAAGGAGCACGTGCTTGGTGGTTCCCCCACAGCGGGACCATCGACATCATTCGCCTGGGCAAGTCCCTTGAGCAAAGCGCGCGGAACCAGGGGGTGAACCTGCTGCTCGGTGCAAGTGTGCAGCAACTGCAGCTCGATGGCTCCGGAGCCATAAATGGAGTCGAACTGGAAGGGGGCAAGGTCCTCGATGCGGATTTAGTTGTGCTGGCGGCTGGGGCCTGGGCCGGATCTTTGGGCGCAGCCGTGGGTGCGGAATTCCCCGGCAGACCCACCCGGCGGCACCTGTTTGTCACCAAGCCCGAGCAACGGCTCGATCCCCAGCAAGCGATCATCTGGGACGACGCGGGTTCCTTTTATTACCGCCCCGAAGCGGGTGGTTTGCTTTTTTGTATTGGCGACCAGGATGACTGCTTGCCTACGGGCGCTTGCGGAGCACCCAACGGGACCGACCCCTTGGTCTTGCGCGCGGCACGCCGCGGACTGGCGCGACGCCTGCCGGACTTGAATAACCTGGAGCTTGCCCGGGCTTGGGCAGCCATACGCACGGTGACCGAAGATGACACTCCCGTGGTGGGCATGGACCCCCGGGTTCCCGGGCTCTTTTGGGTCGCAGCCCTTGGGGGCCATGGAATGAGCCTTTCCCTTGGCCTGGGCGACCTGGCGGCGAGCATGATCGGTGGAGATCTAACAAGAGACCCGGACTTGGAGGCAGCCCTTGCCCCGGATGCCCCCCGCAGGGATTGGATTCCCCAACGGAACTGGGCCTAGGACTTGTCGTGCGCCGGCTATTGGGCTGCAGTCTCAGAGTCCCCGCCCAACCGGCCTTCAGCTGCAGTTTCATCCAGCCACAGGAATCCGTCCCTGTCCAAATGCCCTCGGTCTCCCGTGCGGCACCAGCCTTCGAGGGCTTGAGGCAGGAGCTCACCGTCCGCGCCGAAGCCCGCGCTCATCACGTTGGGGCCCTTGACCTCGATCCAGCCTTCTTGATCAGGTTCGCTCAGCCATGCCCCTTCGTCGTCGGCGATGCGCACGGCGACTCCCGGCAGGGGCCGGCCCACGCTGCCTGGGCGCAGCCCGCGGTGGCGCGGGGATTGGCCCGGAGGGTTGGGCAAATTGACCGAAACCACCGGACACAATTCGGTGGCTCCAAAACCCGCTAAGAGGGGCATTCCGGTGCGTTCGGAGAACGCGTTGAACAGCTCTTGGGAAACATGACGGCCCCCGGCGATAGCGATGCGCAGGTTGGGAAGCGCTCCCTCCCCGGGCATGTCTTGGATCCAAGCGCGATAGTCGCTGGGCGTACCCAAGAGAATCGTGGCTGGCGAAGGGTCCGGACGGCCCCCTTCCACATCAAGGCAATGCACAGCGCCACCAAGCAAAGAAGCCCACAACCCGCAGGTTTGTCCCAGGGGAGACCAGGGAGGCAGGGCGCTCACCACCCGGTCGGCACTGCCCACCACCAAAACCTGAAGCAGGCTCTGCACATTGGAGAGCACGCAGGCGTGGGAAGCCTCGACCACTTTTGGCGCACCACCTGCTCCGCTGGAGAAAAAGATCAGCGCTAAGTCCCCGGCATCCTGGTGGGGCACAATCAATCTGGTGGACAGGGCAGGGGGCATGCGCTGCAATCGACGGGCTCGTCGGCGATCTCCAGGTGTGATCGCGGTCAGGATCTGCTCCATGGGAACCGTGTTCGGAATCGGATGGGAACTATTCCCACCGTGCACAAGCACATCGAGGCGCGCGCGCACGACCAGATCATCAAGGGCCGCGGGCCCCCATTGAGGGTCAAGCACCGCTACAGAACGGCCCGAGAGGGTCACGGCCAACTGCATCAGGAACAACTCAGTGGAGCGCGGTAAGAGCAACCCCACACGAGCATGCGGCGGCAGGCAGCGATCCAGGGCAAAGCTGCGTTCAAGCACAGCCTCCAGCAACTGGGCACCAGTCCACTCCCGACCCTCCGCGCTCAGTAGCACATTACGGCGGTTCTTACGTGCGGCAACGAGCAATCGAAAACCCAGGGAACCTCGCCAGCCGCCCCGGGCCAAGCGTTGCTCAGCGATCAATTCGGCCACGGCGGCGCGCACTGCTGGAGCGCTCGAATCCGTGGGCAGGGCCTGACCAAAAGCTACGTCCACGGGCCGCCCCAAGCTAAGGGGCGCCTCAAAGAACCGGCTCTTAGAGAACGAAAACAGGGAACCCCAAACCCGGTCGAGGGACATGGGAATGATCGGCGCACCACCGGTCTGTTCCGCAATGCGCGCAAACCCCGAAGAGAACGGCAGCAGAGATCCCGTACGAGTAATGGCTCCCTCCGAAAACAGGCAGACCAAATGACCCCGGCGCACCATGTCGGCTGCCCGAGCCAAGGCCTCGGCCTTTTGCTCGTCGGTGTCCTTGCTCGAAACCGGGATCGCTCCCATGCGTCGCACGAACCAACCCACCATGGGCATGTCGAAGTAGTCGCGAAACATCAGGAAGCGCACGGGGCGCGGGCAAGCCGCATAGACCAACATGGCATCCACAAAGGACACGTGATTGGAAACGATCAGGGCGCCGCCGTGATCGGGTACCCGGTCCGCGTGTAACACACGCAAGCGGTAACGGGTTCGGGTGAGGAACATGAGCACGAACCGCGCCAGGAACTGTCCCGCCAAGACCAAGCTTGCGATGGCCCCTAGGCCCATCAAGCAGGAGCCCACCAAGAACATTTGCGGCGGCGTCAGCTGCAGTCCCTTTTCCAAGAACAAAAAGAGCGGTCCGGCTAACAGAATGCCCACGAAATCCATGGTCTCCGCAAGCCCCTGAATCGAACCGCGCTGTTCGGGCGCGGGCAGTCCCTGGATCAAGCAGCGGATGGGAATCGAAAAGAGGCCCGCTCCAAAACCCATGCAGAACAGGGAAAGGCGCAGCAATTCGACCGATTCAGGGTTCCACTGCACAAGCAAGGTCCCCAAGGACATCAGGATCAAACCCAGTGGAACCAGCCCACCCTCGGTTCGATCACCGGACACGCGCCCCGCTGCCCAGGCCCCCACCACGATGCCAATGATGGTCGCGGCGTTGAGCAATCCGATGCGAGTCTCTGGAAGGCCCAGCCAGTTTCCATAACTGATCACGACGGTCACAAAGAGCGCCGCCACCATGTAGAAGAACGCGCTGGCAATCAGGGAGAGGACCAGGTCCCGGTCCCCATCGGTGGCGCGCCAGTGGTTCCTGAATTCCACAAAGGGGTTCGGACAAATCACACGCTCGGGATTCACCGCCGGGGTTTGCTCTATGCGCAAGGACCAAAACCAACCGACCACGGCAAAGGACACATACCAAGCCCCCGCCCAGGGAAGCATGGCCCCGCCCAGGTGTTCTGCCAAGAATCCACCCACCACGTTGCCCAGCAGGATCGCGATCATGGTGCTTGCTTGGATCAAGGCGTTGGCTCGGGAGAGATCACGCCCCCCCACCAATTCCTTGATCACCCCATACTTGGCCGGCCCAAAGAGCGCACTCTGGACACCCATCAAGAAAACGGTGAATAACAACCCATCATAGGAGCGCAGCACCAAACCCAGGGTGGCCCCGAGCATCACCCCGATCTCGAGCAGGTTGGCCGCCCGGATGATTGCCGTTTTGGACAAGCGGTCCGCTAGGGCTCCGGTCAAAGGCCCCAGGAAAACAAAGGGCAAGGCGAACAAAAACGCCGGGGCTGCCTGGCCGAAGTTCTGGGCCACCCAAGAACTCTCTACCCAGGGCAATGCATGATCGCGGCCCAGGGATGCCACCAGAAGCAACACCAACATCTTGAAGGCGTTGTCGTTGAACGCGCCCAGGAATTGGGTGGCGGTTAGAGCCCTAAAGGACTTTCGCTTCAGTAGCTTCAGCATGGCCCAGGATTATCCACTCTGCGCGGGGCCGATTCCAGCCAGGGAACTCGTCTGACTGCAAATAGAGAACCCCAATTACAAGATCAGGAACAACTTATGAACCCGGGTTTGTAATTGGGGTAAGAGCCTTACAGCTCCAGCCGGCAAGGCTTCTTCTTCAATCAGTGGAAATAGATACTGATCCCGTTGGTGAAGTTAGAGGTGGCACCCGGATTGACGTCCCGGAACCAGGTCGTGAAGTGCCAGGTATCACCGGGCTGAATCGCGGTCATGGGAGTCACAGGCAGAGAGGTGGTGTCCACCGGGATCGAAATCGCCCCAGAGCTGCCCGAGAATCGCACCTGAGTCCGGAAACGGCCAATGCTGCCGCCCAGGCAGAGGTTGCCCTGACTGCCACCGGGGCCCACCACCAAACTGGCGTTCTGGCTGACCAGGAAGTAGCCAAACTGATTCATGGGCAGATGATCCGCAGTCAATGTGAGGGGATAGCCACCCGCAAAATAGACACCAGATGCGTTGATCTCACCAGGGAAGCCGCTTGAATTGGGAACTGTCAGACCACAATAGTGCGGGTCCCCGATGGTGATGGTGCCATGGTCCAACTGGGGGTCCATGCTTTGACCGTTCTCAACCACCACGATCGCAACCGGAGGAGATCCAATGGTGTCGACAAACTTGATGGGGTAACTGGTTCCGAGCGGGGCGTTTGCCGGGATCTGCACATCAATCAAGTGCAACTGGAGATTCGTTCCCATCTCCAAAACCTCGGCACCCTGGAAGTCCAGGATGATCCCAACGGTTACGCCGACCCCAGGGTAGATGTTGTGCGAAGCGAAGTCAGGGCCAACGCCGCCGTTGAAGTGAGAGATGTCAATTCCCTCGCCAGCATCCAGAATCACCAAAGGGCCGCCCACGGTGACACCGAAGGACCAGCCGGCCACGGGACCCTTGTTGTTGTCAAAGAGAATCGGAATGCTGACCACATCTCCTGCTTGGGCGATGATGTTGGGAGCCCTGAGGACATAGTCCTGTGCGTTGGAAGGACTCGCCAACGCCAGGGGAATGACAGCCAGGCAGGCGCACATGGCGCGGTTTCTGAAGTAGTTGAACATGGGACAGATCTGAGTTGAGGTTGAGAGAGGATGGTCGTGGAACCGGCGGTTCATTTCCCCTAGACCGGAAAAGCTGGGGCCTTCTTGAACATTCAGGATTTTTTTTGAGGTTCGGGCTCCTGCTCTGGAGAAGAAGGGATGGGATTGGGCTCCTGGATACCCAGGACGGCCCTGAAGAAGGGGCCCCCTCCTGCCTCAAGCGCCTGCCCCAGGGCCTCGCGGGCCACCTCGGCCGCTTCGGGAGTGCCCCAATGGACCTGTGTGGCCAGGACCAGTGGATCCTCCGAGGGCAGCTTGGCGCAGGCGGCAAGGGCCTCGGCACCCCGCTCAAGACGGTGATAGCCCAGGACCAAGAGGCGTGCGCACTCCAAGTCGACTCCGTCCATGTCATGCAACCAAAGGACCATGGCCAGAGCGCGGCGGGTCTGTTCTCGTGGAAGATTCTCCTGCAGCAGGTTCCAGGCCGCGGCTGCGCGCATGAGACCCAGGGCGCTCCGAAGGGGATCATCAGGACCATCCAGTTGGGGAACTTCGTCCGGGAAAGCCCCGGCACGGATTCCAGCACGGGCTGCGAGCAGGTCCAAGACCCTGGAGCGATCCCCCGCCTCGCGAGCGCGTTGGACGCACTCTCTTCCCAGACGTTCGCTTGCCTCCAGTGGATGACTGGCTCCACCGCCCATCTCAGCAAGCAGGGAATGACAAAGCGCCAACCCACGCCAGGCGGAACCGATCTCAGGATCTTGCTGGCTGGCAAGTGCAAACATCTCCAAGGCGCTCTCCACATGACCACGCACCCCAAGCAGATCGTGGCGGGCAACTTCCAGGTGCCCGCGCCCTGCCTTCAGGCGCCGTTCGGGATCCTGGGGCGATTGCAAGACCAGATGCTCAAGCGCTCGCACCGCGGTCTTGGCATAGCTGGCCGCCACAGGACCGGACTCTTGGGACCGGGCAAGCCCACTGAAGCCAGTCACCAGGAACTGCTCCCAGGCTCCAGAGAGTCGGCCCTCGGGTGTGGCGCCGCGCAAGCCCTCTTCCAGGGCCAACACCTCCGCGCTATCCAACGCAAGTTCCGGCGGCAGAAAGAAACCCAACCACAGCAAGAGGAAGGTCGCCTCCTGAAACTCCCTGTCCCCGGCGATTGCCGCGCGCAGGTCAGCCAGGGCACTCTCGTAGTAGGGCACGGTGGCTTCTCCACGGCTGCCCAGGGCCGAGATCTGCAAGATAGCCAAACTCGCGCGATAGTAGTAAAGCTGTCCGTCAGGCCCCCAATGTTCCAAGGCCGCATCCAGGCGCTGCCTCAGGTCACCGAAGGCCTCCTGTGCGGACTCCCCAGCACGAGTCAAATCCTTGGCCTGCATCAAACGCACGCCCATCTCCATCAGCTCCAGGGTGTAGTCCCCTTGCTGCAGACTCTGGGCTTCAAGCAGGTCCTCAAGGGCAGCCGCGAGAGGGTTGGGATCCTTGCCCCTGGCTTGCCTCATCTGAGCCCTGTTTGCCAGCAAGCGATAGTCATCCCCGTGCTTTTCGAGGGCCCGCTCGGTTGCCTGCCAGGCACGCTCCAGGGTGGCAGATGCGTCCAAATCAAGTTTCAATTCGGCGAAGTAGAGGTGCAGTTCAATCATCGCCAGGCCCGGATCATGTTCAGGGTCAGCGCTCAGCCCACGCAGCAACTCCATCGCCACAAGCAGGTCCTCGCGCGCGTCCTGGCCCTCATGCATCAGACTCTGAGCACGTTCGCGGTGCCAGGCGGACAGGGCCCGTCGAACCACCACATGCTGAGGCAGCACATCCAACAGTTGGTTGAGGGCCGCGAAGGCACCCGGCTTGTCATC
>Ga0302120_10001646_pt1 | contig 10458 bp, 11 predicted proteins | sample AG5_Bottom_MG_FD_203118 | JGI IMG/M metagenome (GOLD analysis project Ga0302120, IMG submission 203118) | Marine microbial communities from Western Arctic Ocean, Canada - AG5_Bottom | ecosystem: Environmental > Aquatic > Marine > Oceanic | place: Canada: Western Arctic Ocean | collected 2017-10-01 | reverse complement strand
TCTCGATATCAGCAAAAACAAGACCTTGAAAGTCTTCGGGCACAAAGTTTTCTCTTGGCACGTCACTCAAGGCTTGATTGGCACGCAAGTTAAGACCACCCCAAGGGCGTACTTGCTGCTCAATAACATTTCTTCTTGCTTTTGTAATATCCATGTTGCTTCCTATTTCCTTTTTCTTGGGGGCATTAAATCAGTGATTGTGCCTTCCGCCATTTCAGCCGCAAAAGCGGTTGTCTCTGAAAGTGTTGGGTGGGCGTGCACTGTGAGGGCAATGTCGCTCATATCACAACCCATTTCAATCGCTAAAGTTGCCTCTGCTATAAGCTCGCCTGCGTTGGTACCACAGATGCCCATGCCGAGTATTTTACCGTTTGTGCTGTCGAATAAGCCTTTTGTTACACCTTCGCTGCGACCAATGCTAAGACTGCGTCCAGAAGCCGCCCAAGGGAATACACCTTTCTCGTACGACACACCTTCTGCCTTCAATTCTTTCTCGGTTTTACCAGTCCAGGCCACTTCTGGGTCGGTATAGGCAACGGATGGAATGGTGATAGCATCAAAGCCAGATTTGTGTCCACAGATAACCTCTGCCGCCACTTTGGCCTCGTGTACAGCCTTGTGCGCCAACATTGGTTGGCCCACAACATCACCAATCGCATAAATATGAGCAATATTGGTTTTCATCTGTCTATCGGTGGCGATAAAGCCACGTTCATCTACGGAAACTCCTGCCTTATCTGCATCGATCAGTGCGCCATTAGGTGAGCGGCCGACGGATACCAATACTTTGTCAAAGGTATCAGTTTCGGGTGCACCCTTGCCTTCAAAGGCAACTTTAATGCCTTTTTTGAGGACTTCCATTTTGGTTACTTTGGTGTTGAGATAGATATTCGCATAGCTCTTTTTAATGCGCTTGAATAATGGGCTAACAATGTCTTTGTCAGCGCTAGGAATGAGCTGTTCCGCCAATTCCACAATGGTAATTTCACTACCAAGTGCTTCGTAAACGGTCGCCATCTCAAGGCCAATAATACCGCCGCCAACAACCAACAGTCGTTTGGGGATATCGCTAAGCTCCAAGGCATCAGTAGAGTCCATCACTCGGTTGTCGTCAAAAGGGAAAGATGGTATTTTGGTAACGCGTGAGCCAGCTGCAATAATACAATCTTCGAACTCGATAACTTCGTCACTGCCTTCAATACTGACTTGGTTGGACGCAATAAACTGTGCATAACCAGTAACAATATTAACCTTTCTCGCCTTGGCTAATGCTTTAATGCCACCGGTTAGTTTGACTACGATATCTTCTTTGTTTTTTCTGACGCCATCAATATCAATAGAAGGCGCTTCGAAATGGACGCCTAGGTGATCAGCCGTTTTGGCTTCGTTGAGCACTTGTGCCGTGTGAAGCAGTGCTTTTGAAGGGATACAGCCCACATTCAAACAAACGCCACCCAAATTATCGTGGCGCTCAATTAAGGTTACTTCCTTGCCTAAATCGGCCGCACGAAATGCTGCTGTATAGCCACCGGGGCCAGATCCAATGACTAAAACTTGTGTTTTGATCATAACAATATCTCCATAATATTTTTCAGCACTTGGTTTAGGTCCGACATAAATTTAGCACCTTGAACACCATCTATTACTCGATGATCGTAAGAGAGGGCTATGGGTAATGTTGCTGTCGGTACAAATTCATCACCATTCCAGATAGGCTTAACTTGTGTTCTAGAAACCCCAAGAATAGCCACTTCTGGCGAATTGATAATTGGGGTGAATTGTGTGCCACCAATACCACCAAGACTTGAAATGGTAAAACCAGCGCCTTGCATTTCAGATCTACTGAGGCCGCTTTCCCTTGCTCTGGTGGATATTTCAGCCAGTTCGTCGGCAAGCTCAATGAGAGATTTTTTACCAACATCACGAATAACCGGCACAATTAAGCCTTCTGGCGTATCCATTGCTATGCCTAAGTTGTAGTATTTCTTTACCACTAGATTTTCCCCAGACTCATCCAATGAGGCATTAAAGTGAGGGTGTTGCTTAAGCACCTGAACTACTGCTTTCATGATAAAAACCAGAGGCGATAATTTAATATCTCTGGCTTTTTGGTGCGCTCGGAATTGTTCCATTTGCTCAATATTGACTTCGTCAAATTGAGTGACATGGGGTATGTCACTCCAGCATTTTGCTAAATGTTTTCCAGAAAGTTTTTTAATTCTTGAAAGTGCCACAACTTCTACATCGCCCTCAATCGGCTCGCTGCCAGTGACAATTTGCTTGACGTGGTCTTTGAGATCCAGCCCCAAGATTCGACCTTTTTGACCACTACCTTTGATGTTGGATAAATTAACACCCAATTCACGCGCTAACTTTCTAATCGATGGTGAGGCGTGCGACTCCGGCGAGGTTTCAACGGAAATTGGTTTGTCGGCAACTTCAACTTCATCAACCACTTCTGACGCGCTGCCCTCTTTTACGTTTGACTCGGGGGTTGGCTCTTCTTCGGTGCTCGCCTGTGCTTCTTTATCGTCATCAGTCTCAGCGCTTTCAAAAGTGGCAATTAGATCGCCTCGGGTTATTTGATCACCCACTTTAACTTCAATGGACTTCACCTTACCAGGGAATGGTGCAGGTATTTCCATTGTCGCCTTGTCGTTTTCTAGGGTGATGATGCTGTCATTTTCTTCAACATGATCACCGATGGATACCAAAATCTCGATGACTTCAACTTGATCAAAGTCGCCAATATCTGGCAAAGTTACATTTTTTGTCGTTGACATTTACTTCAGTAAAAATAGCTTATGAATTTAAGGAGGTAATTATCGCAAAATTAGCCCAATAATGTCGATAAATGTTAAAATCATTTCGCATATTTAGCTCGGTGAGCTGATTGTGTTAAACACCAGTCCAGCAACTTTTCCTGAGAGTTAATTTTTTTATTTGAGAGTCAAAATATTTATGGTACTTGCCCTTTCCACTAGCGCATTAAGTAAAACATATTCGAACGGTTTTGAGGCGCTCAAAGCAGTTGATTTAAGAGTTGAAAAAGGTGATTTTTTTGCCTTGTTGGGCTCTAATGGTGCCGGAAAAACAACAGCCATTGGCATTATTTGTGGGCTGATCAAGTCCAGTGCTGGCTCTGTTGAAATTGATGGTCTTGATCAACAGAAGCATATTAATGAAGTTAAACGTAAAATTGGCCTGATGCCGCAAGAGTTTAATTTCAATCCTCACGAGCCCAATATAGAAATACTTATTAATCAGGCGGGCTACTTTGGTATTAACCGCAAAGAAGCTGGAGTGCGTGCTGAAGAATTACTTAAAAAAGTAAACCTTTGGGATCGTCGTCTAGAGGTGCCGCAATCCCTTTCTGGTGGTATGAAACGTCGGCTGATGTTGGCGCGGGCGTTGATGCACAGCCCAGAAGTTCTTATCTTGGATGAGCCAACGGCGGGCGTTGATGTTGAGATTCGCCGCTCTATGTGGCGCTTTTTAAAACAACTTAACGAAGATGGTCTGACTATCATTCTAACCACGCATTATTTAGAAGAAGCCGAATCCATGTGTCGAAATATCGCCATCCTCAATGAGGGTGAAATCGTAGTGCAATCTAGTATGAAAGATCTGCTTAAAAAGGCCAAAAATCAAATATTGATCCTGGAGTGCGTTGAGAGTCTGTCTGAGAATATAAAAATCAGTCGTTGCGAGTGTGAAGTCTTAGACGAGCACACTTTGCAAATAACTTTGTCCGAATCCATGAGCATTTCAGATGTGATTACTAAGTTGTTATTAAAGAATATTACCGTGGCTCATATTCGTTCTGCTCAAAATCGCCTAGAAAACTTATTTTTATCACTAACCAGCAAGGAGAGTTAGTTATGTGGATAGCTTATCAAACCATTGTTGTGAAAGAGATCCTTCGCTTTGCTCGTATTTGGGTACAAACCATTGTACCTCCAGTAGTTACAACTTCGCTGTATCTCCTTATTTTTGGTGGTTTAATGGGTGAAAGAATTGGCCACATGCAAGGTATTGATTATTTGCATTTTATTGTCCCAGGCATTATTTTAATGACTGTGATCATGCAGTCTTACGCCAACACGGTCTCCTCTTTTTTCCTGACAAAATACAATCACAGCTTTGAGGAGTTGTTGGTGTCACCAGTACCTAACTGGGTTATTTTGTTGGGCTTTGTTTCTGGCGGCGTAACTCGAGGGTTGTGTGTGGGGCTGGCGGTTACTTTTGCTATTTCATTTTTTGTTGATCTCAGTGTTTACAGTTATGGCATTCTTGCCGTGTCTTTTTTACTGACTTCGGTAATGTTTGCTTTGGCGGGTTTTATTAACGCTATTTTTGCTAAATCTTTCGATGACATATCTATTGTGCCAACTTTCGTACTGTTGCCCTTGACTTATTTGGGTGGCATGTTTTATAGTATTGATATTCTGCCGAGCTTTTGGCGCTCTCTGTCGGCCTTTAATCCGATTTTTTATATGATGGATGGCTTTAGGTTGGGGATGTTGGGTGTTGGTTCCACCGAGCTTTATTTGGCATTTTTGGTGCCATTGGCTATGATTGCTTTGTTGGCTTCAGTGGCTCTTTATTTGCTAAAACAAGGCGTCAACACTAAGACTTAATGCCGTCCTCTTCGCCACTGATTAGTCTTTTGATATTGCTACGGTGCGTATAGAAAATCAATAAACAAATAAGTGTAACAACTACTGCTGAGCCAATATCATCTTTGGATAGGTAGAAATATACAGGTGAAATGGCTGTCGCCACTAGAGCCGAGAGTGAGGATATTTTTAACACCTTGGCGATAAATAACCAAATAAATATAAAAGCCAGCCCAACGAGCGTGCTGCAAGCGAGCAGTATGCCAACATAAGTCGCTACTCCTTTACCACCCTTGAATCCAAAAAACACAGGATAGATATGACCAAGGAATGCGCCGAGACCAATCATAGAGATTTCAAACAAATTCAGCTCTAAAAAAGTTGCCAGGAATACCGGTAGAAAACCTTTTAACAAATCACATAAGAGAACCAAAGCTGCCGTTTTATTGCCAGCAATTCGGCGTACGTTGGTTGCGCCAGGATTATTTGAGCCTTGCGTACGAGGATCTGGCAACCCTAATGCTTTACAAATGAGAATGGCGGATGAAATTGAGCCAATCAAATATGCCGCAATGAGCAACGGGTAAAAAGTCAAATCCTTCTCCTGGTTAATGACTTTGAGACAAAAAAATATTCAGAGTCAGTGTTAAATTATATCAACCAAAAGCATGATACCTTTGCATAAACCATTATATATTTGCTGGTAGATATTTTCTGCTTGATGCAAGGGCTTCAACATTTGTGGCGTTAAAAACTTCGCTCAAAGGTATCATATGGGCTTTGTTATTCAATAATGTCAGCAATGGATATTGTTTTTATACAAGGCCTTAAGATTGATACAGTCATTGGTATTTACGATTGGGAGCGTGAGATTCGTCAAGACATTGTTTTTGATATCGAGATGTCCTCCAACAATGGCGCTGCAGCCAATACCGATAATATTGCTCAAGCGGTGAACTATCACGCTGTCTGCGATCGTCTTTGTGATTATGTAAGAGGTAGTGAATTCCAACTGGTGGAGACTCTGGCTGAGGAAGTTTGTCAAATCATTATCAATGAATTTGATGTGGAGTGGGTTAAGCTAAAATTAAATAAAGGTGAAGCAGTCACTGGCGCCCAAGGCGTCGGCGTTATTATTGAACGAACGAAGTCCTAATGGGCGACGTTCATATTAATATTGGCTCAAATGAAAATAGAGCCCTAAAACTCACGCTTGCACTCAAAGCCGTAGAACAAGAGTTTTCAAATATTGTTATTTCTTCTTTGTATGAAAGCCCTGCTGAGGGTTTCGAAGGCAACGATTTTTATAACATTGGCATCAATGCCACTACCGATAAATCGATCCATGAGGTGAGGTTGGTTTTAAAAAAAATCGAGGATGATTTAGGAAGAGATCGAAATTTAGCTAAATTTTCTGCACGGATTATTGACCTTGATTTGGTGCTTTATGATAACGTTATAGAGGCTTCATTGAATTTGCCACGTGCCGATATTCTCAGGTATGGCTATGTTTTGGCCCCATTGGCGGAACTAAGTGCGAGCAAGCAACATCCAATTGAAGGGCAAACTTATCAAGAGCTTTGGCGAGCATTTCAATCCAGTCGAGACTTTGTCTTAAGCCAGTATAATATCGATAAATTGTTTAAATAATTACCAACCTATGAAAAAATTACCAGTTATATTAGTTCTTGTCATTGTTGTTGCCGCGCTTGGCTATTACTTGTTTTCTGAGCAGGGCAAGGATGAGATCGCCCTTACTGCAAATAGCAGTACTCAAATTGCACAAATTGATGAGAAAGTTGTCGATCAAAGTGAGTCTTCGCAAAAAACAAAAATTGTAAAGACTGAGGCGTCAGAGAAGCATGTACATGATGAATCTCATGAACATGAAACCTCGGAATACGTTGCAGGCACGCATTATGTAGTTATAGACAAGCCAGTCGAAACCCAAACTGGTGATAAGGTTGAGGTTAGAGAATTATTTTGGTATTACTGTGGCCACTGTTACAATTTAGAGCCGTATATTAACGCAATGAAGGCAACTCTCACGGATGAAGCAGAATTTATCCGCTACCCCTCGATTCTTGGAGATGGCTGGGTAAAAGGCGCTGTTTTCTTTTATGTTTTAAAGGACTTGGGTGAGTTGGATAGATTGCATACGCCTTTGTTTGATGCTATCCATAAACATGGAATGAGGTTTGATTCACAAGAGGAGTTTGTAAATTGGTTGAGTGATAATGGCGTTGATGCCGAGAAGGCCAACACGGCCTTTACATCGTTCACAGTGGATAATAATGTTAGAAAGGCAATGATCGATACACGTAAATATCAATCAAGAGGCGTACCGACACTGGTGGTCAATGGTAAGTACTGGGTGGATGCGACGCATGCAGGTAGTATCGAGGGTATTTTTAGGGTGGTGGATTACTTGATTGGGAAAGAGTTGCACTAAGCAGTGCGCGAATCTTTTTCCGAAAGTGTTTTAGTTTTTGCAGGTCTTGACCCTAGTGGTGGCGCTGGCATCAGTGCCGATATTGAGGCGATTAATCAATTTGGAATAACAACGCTTCCGATTGTTACTGTACTCACTGCGCAAAACACTTGCGAGGTGACGCAGCTTGAGGTTGTTGATTGCGCGCTAATTGAAGCGCAATACAGGGCAATTGTTGCTGATATCGATTTTCAGGTTGTTAAAATCGGCCTACTTGGTTCTTCTGAGCAAATCAAAACCATCGCGCACTGTCTTGGTGAAAAACCGCAATTAAGCATTGTTTTAGATCCAATTATTCGCGCCAGTAGTGATAAGCAGATGGTTGATGAAAGTGCGATTTTAGCAATGCAGAAACAACTTATTTCTTTGGCAACAATCATCACTCCAAATCAAGCGGAATTATCACTTTTGGCGCCTGACTTGGATGAGTCCAGCGCTATTAAGTCACTTAATTGTCCTTGGGTTTTGCTGACTGGCACGGATGGTGCACAAAAAGAAATAGAGCACCGCTTATACTGCCGGGGTGAGCTCCACTCGAATTTTCGTTATGTGAAACTACCGGGAGAATATCACGGTTCTGGCTGCACACTGGCGAGCGCGATTAGTGCATTGCTCGCACTCGGTATTGATGTCGACATTGCTTGCAAGAGGGCGCTGGACTACTGTTATCAAACATTATTAAGCGCAAAAAAACTGGGTAAAATGCAATACCACCCCAATCGCTCTAAGCCAACATAATCACTCAAAGGTCTCAACAATGTCTTTTATTAATCAATGGTTGCGTTTAGATATTCAAGAGATTCAGGCTTATCATGTTCCTAAGTCGAAAAATATGATAAAACTGGACGCTATGGAAAGTCCATTTTTAGTCCCTGAAGATTTAATCGAGCCTTATCTTGCCTACTTGGCAGAAGCGGAACTCAACCGTTACCCTGATGCGGGCGCACAAGAGTTGCAGCAAACGTTAAGGGATTTAATGGACATCCCTGAAGGTTTGGATATCTTGCTAGGCAATGGCTCAGATGAACTTATTCAACTATTGGCGTTAGCTTGCGATACAGGCGATACTATCCTTAGTGTTGAGCCAAGTTTTGTTATGTATGAAATGATTGCCAAGTTCACTCGCCTTAATTACAAAGGAGTGATGCTGGACGAAAATTTTGAGATTGACTTGGATGCAACGCTGGCAACGATTAAAGAAACACAACCAAAACTGATTTTTATTTCTTACCCAAATAACCCAACAGGCAATGCTTTTGATCGTGATGCTATCAAAAAAATCATCGAAACTAGCGATGCTTTGGTGGTGGTAGATGAAGCTTATTATGCTTACGCTAAAGACAGCTTTTTAAATGAAGTCAGTAATTACCCGAATATGGTTTTACTCAGAACGGTATCCAAAATCGGTTTTGCGGGCCTAAGACTAGGTTTAATGATTGGCAATCCGGAGACAGTTGGTCATCTAGATAAGCTGCGTTTACCATACAACATCAACACATTAACTCAGGCCAGTGCCAATTTCCTCCTCAAGGAAAAAAACCAAATTGCCGAAAATTCACAAATTATTATTAAAGAAAGAGGGCGCTTATTTAATGAGTTGGATGCTATTCAAGCGTTGACAGTCTACTCATCCGACGCTAACTTTTTACTGGTCAAAACGCCCGATGCGAATGCGCTATTTGAATTCTTAAAAGACAATGGCGTGCTCATTAAAAACTTCGGGAGCCATCCGCAGCTTACGAACTGTGTGCGGGTAACAGTGAGCAATGCTAGTGAGAACAACACCTTGTTGCAACAACTAAAAAGTTTTTATGGCTAACCGTGAAACGCTAAAGAGCTACACCCAATCGTATCTTAACGCCGATGCTTTCGAGGACTATTGTCCTAATGGTTTGCAAATTGAAGGCAAGGAAGAAATCAATAAAATTATCAGCGGTGTCAGCGCCAATCTTGCGCTTATAGAGCGAGCAATCGATGAAAAGGCGGATGCAATCTTTGTTCATCATGGGCTTTTTTGGAAGAACGACTCGCAAACAATTACAGGCGCTAAGCGTCGTAAAATTGCTTTATTGCTAGAAAATAATATCAACTTATTTGCCTATCATTTGCCTCTTGATGCCCATCCCGATGTTGGCAACAATGCTCAATTGGGCAAACTGCTGGGCATTCATAATATGAATCCTGTTGCAAACAGCCTGGTGTGGACCGGCGAGCTTGAGTTAAGCGTTAGCGAGTTTGGCGAAGAAGTTAAAAACGCCCTGCAAAGAGCACCATTAATTATTGGCGATCAAAGCGCCAATATCAAGCGTATCGCTTGGTGCACCGGCGCAGCGCAAGGTTTTATTGATCAAGCAGTAGAGCTTGGCGTGGATGCCTACCTTACTGGCGAGGCCTCAGAGCAAACGCCGGCAACAGCACTGGAGAACGACTTGGTTTTTATCTCAGCTGGACACCACGCCACTGAACGCTATGGTGTACAAGCATTATGTCGGCACCTTAGTGACGAATTTACATGCCAGCATCAATACATAGAAATCGATAACTGCGTATAAAGTCGTATTAAACAGATGCTCTTTGAGTGTAAGTCTAGCGGGTGGCTAATTAAGGTCGAAATATGAGTGTCTATCCCTGCAAGCACCTCATTGTTTGCACCATTTTGGTGCTTGTAATGCAATAATTCTTCATTTCAATATTCACAGTGCAATAATCCTGAATTATTTTCCTCGTTTCTCGAATATATTTGTTAACGTAAGCTGCAGGGATTCGTATAATAAACCTTTTTTGTTATAATTCTTTAGCCGTGAGTAAAAAATACGATGTAGCCATTGTTGGCGCAACTGGTGCAGTAGGTGAAACACTGATTTCAATTTTGGATCAGCGCGATTTTCCTATTAATAATTTATACCCTTTAGCCTCTGCAAATTCAGCTGGTAAAAAAGTCACCTGCCAAGGTAAATCTTGGACAGTGCAAGATTTGGATGCTTTTGATTTTTCTCAAGTTCAGATTGGCTTATTCTCAGCAGGCGGCCATATTTCTGAAAAATACGCACCGATTGCAGCAGCAGCAGGTTGTATCGTGGTTGACAATACCTCACATTTTCGTCGCGATGAAGATATCCCATTGGTTGTTCCAGAAGTGAATGCACACGCGATTGCAAATTACACAAATCGCAATATTATTGCTAACCCGAATTGTTCAACGATTCAAATGTTGGTTGCGCTAAAGCCAATCCACGACGCCGTGGGAATTACGCGTATTAATGTGGCGACTTACCAAGCAGTTTCGGGCAGTGGCAAAGAGGCGATTAGTGAATTAACAAATCAAACAGCCAGACTTTTGAATGGCCA
>Ga0302120_10001645_pt1 | contig 10461 bp, 11 predicted proteins | sample AG5_Bottom_MG_FD_203118 | JGI IMG/M metagenome (GOLD analysis project Ga0302120, IMG submission 203118) | Marine microbial communities from Western Arctic Ocean, Canada - AG5_Bottom | ecosystem: Environmental > Aquatic > Marine > Oceanic | place: Canada: Western Arctic Ocean | collected 2017-10-01 | reverse complement strand
GTTAGTGTATGAGCAGTAGCTTGGCTTTAGCGTTGGCTTTCAGTAGCTATGACCTATACCCATTGTTGTGTGCCTTTTATGTTATATCATTTATAACTCAATTTGAGTGTATCTTCTTTTTAACAGCTCTTGGTAAGCAGTTTTCATGTCGTTAGAAAGAAATGATCGATTAATCCAGTTAATCGCTTTTGATTTATTCTTTGCCATTCGACTAAATACTCCTTTAATCTGCTTATCAGTTAATCCCAATCCTTTACCAAATTGCTCAAAATGTTCTCTTTGCAACTTCTTTTTCTTTCCAACAAGTGTAAGCGCAAGTTCTTCTTTGTCATCAGGAATTACAATAGACACGTTTAAGAGGTCATATGCAGGAGACAATACCCATCCCGGAGGAATTTCAATCATCGAAAAATTCTTTAGGTGCATATCATTGTTACCGGTAAGAAAGGAAAGTAGAGCCAGCTCAAAATAGAATACCTTATCCAGCAAAGTATTATCGGAGTGATTGTCAAGGGCCTTTCCTACTTTCTCCATTGAGCTTTTATACTTGTCGAAAGCCTCTGTTATTTGGAACATATCAATCATATGAATCTTCTGACCATCTTCTGTCCGGTCAACACGTTTTGTTATGTATGAGAGTTCTCCGGATGCTAATCGAATTAATGAAGAGGGTACTACCCTAATGCCGAAAGTTTCGGCTATTCTCATAGTTATATGTTCATTTTCGGGCATTTCAGGAAATCTATCAGATGGCGGTTTAAAAATATAATGGCCACCCAAAGCACCAACCACAGTTAGTCGAGTATCTGATTTTTCCTTGGTAGTTTTTACTAGTGACATAGATAGTTTCGCTTGAACACCTGGTACTGCGACACTTCGTTCCACTACAATTTTTGCCAATTCATCCATTTGATCTAAGGAATACTCAATTACAGGAGGTGTTGAAGTTCCAAAGAATTCTAAGGAGCACTTCTCATGAAAGTCTTTCCCTTCATCAACAGGCTCATAGCAATACAAGCATCTATTCTCCATCATCTGTTGGTATTGGTTTAACGCTAACTGCACCTATACAATTCTGACAACATGCTAGCAACAGTCCCATTCGATCATTGCGGTTTATCTTCCAGTTTTCAGAAGCAATTTCCAGTAACCATCCTTCAGGGATCAAACCTTCAAAAAATGGGAACAGTCGTTTATCTTCATAAGGTTTGTCTGTCACTGGCATAGTGAATGTGATAAAATCACCGGAATGATCATTTACATACTGATCCTCATACTGAAAAACATATTCACCTTCATCCGTCTCAGTGATAGTTCCGGCCAAACAATCTTTATAATACACCTTTCCCCGCCTCATGATATCAAATCTTTACTATTTACAGCAGCCAATTCATGGCCGAACATGCGGAGAACTAAGTTGACCTTATCCATATTCAGATTCGTTTTACCTTGTTCGATCTTTCGTACCACAGTTAATGCAACGCCTGCACGTTCAGCGAATTCCTCCTGAGTAAGATTAACTTCCTTTCTACGCTCTTTAACAAATTCTGCTAACTGTTTCATTATATGTTTTTAGATATAAATATAAGCGAATATACAAATTTATATGCAATAAGATATAGCTATAGTTAGAAATGAAGTTTTATATGATTTGGCATATAGAGTGTAAGGTCTGCGGAAAATCTATTTGAAATTAGTGAATGGTACACAACGGTTTAGCTAAACTGCGTTTTAATGCAGTTTAGGTTTTGTTGTATCTAGCAGTATTCCTTTTTTGTATGTTTCTATTGCTCTTTCTCTAGCAAATTTATGATCAACTATGGGAGAAGGATAACTCAACAAGTTTAATTCAGGTATCCATTTGTTAATATAAATCAATTGAGAGTCGAATTTCTTGATTTGTTCAGTAGGATTAAATATTCTAAAATATGGAGCAGCGTCACAGCCTGTCCCTGAAGCCCATTGCCAATTACCGTTATTTGAAGAGAGTTCATAGTCTAAAAGCTTATTTGCAAAGTAGGCTTCCCCCCATCTCCAGTCAATTAGTAAGTGTTTACATAGGAAACCTGCAACTACCATTCTGACTCTATTGTGCATGTAACCAGTAGCATTAAGCTCCCTCATTCCAGCATCTACCATTGGATACCCGGTATTCCCATCTTTCCAATTTTCAAATTCCTTCGGATTATTCCTCCATTCAATTTGATCATACTTCCGTTTGAAATTAGAATGAACAACTTCAGGGAAATGGTAAATAATTTGCATGAAAAATTCTCGCCAAATGAGCTCGGATAAAAAGGCTTCATTCGATAATGATTGTAGTATTATTTTGCGAATACTAACTGTCCCAAACCTAAGGTGGGGAGATAAATAACTTGTTTGATTAAGCGCTGGGAAGTTCCTGTTTTCTTTATAATTATCAAGTTTATCAATTTGGAAGTCCTGTACTTTTATTGAGGATCTTTTAAACTTAAGATTTTCAAGACTTGGTAACTGCAAATGGATTCTTGCAAAGTTAGATTTATTGATAGTATGAGACTTTAAGATAGAATTATCAGCTTCTAAATTGCTCATCCACTTGTTTTTAAAAGGAGTGAAAACGGTGTATGGGGTGTTGTCATTTTTCAAAACATCACATTTAGCAAAAATAACTTGATCTTTATATGTCTTAAAACTTATTCCATGATTCAAAAGAAGTTTTTGAATCATTAAATCTCGCTTAATAGCATATGGTTCATAATCTTCGTTAGTATATACTTCTTGGATATTATATTCTTCTAAAAGACTTACCCAAGATCTTTTTAAGTCACCTTTTTTACAGTATAAAGAGCAAGAGTATTTTTTTAATTGAGTGTATAGCTGTTGAATTTGATCATAGATGAAGTTAATTCTTGGGTCATCTTTATCAAGTTCACCGGTAATATTATCATCAAATAAAAAAATGGGTAAAATGGGAAATGGCGATTTCAAGGCTTCATATAACCCGCGATTATCGTCTAAACGTAAATCCCTTCTAAACCAAAATATTGAAATCTTTTCTTTATCCATTTTTAAATTAAATACAACACAACGGTTTGTGCATGAAATGTAGGGCTCTAGTATTTCGTCAGTGTCCACTGATCAAGGAGTAATTTGAGAGCACTAAAGCCTCTGTTGCCCCTGTCAACCCAATATTTTATACACTTTGTTAGCCACCGTTTTTTATTATGTCAAATTTTATTTGTTTAGCGAGATATTCAAGGTTCTTTTCACCAGATATAATCTTTTCGCAAATGTCTCTTGTACTATTAAGAAAGTCTTTCCATCCCTTTTCTTGTACCAATCGGTTGATATTTTGCTTTCTAAGATAAGCTGGACAAATCACTCAAATGCTGCCAGGTCTATAATGGCCAGAAAAGCATTATCAAGGGGGTGCCTACCAGCACAATTAGAATTTCCAACGGTAATCCCATTCTCCAGTAATCAGAAAAACGATACCCGCCCGGGCCAAGTATAAGGGCATTGCACTGATGACCAATGGGTGTGAGAAATGCACAAGAGGCACCCACTGCAACACACATTAATAACGGATCAATGCTAACACCCATGGTTATCGCGATCTCAACGGCTATTGGTGCCATTATAAGGGCTGTAGCTGCATTGTTTATCACATCTGACAGCATCATGGTAATGATCATGATCAAAGCCAGAACGAACCAGGTAGGGAAGCTGCCTGTCATGGCAACCATAGCATCTGCAATTAACAGGGTAGTGCCTGTTGATTGAAGAGCGTTGCTAACAGGAATCATGGCGCCCAACAGCACTATGATAGGCCAATCTATTTGGCTGTATATTTCACGAACCGGCAGTATGCCGGTAAAAACATACGCCAAAACAGCTCCCACAAAGGCCAGTGTAATAGGCAGGAAACCGAGCATACTTAGCGCGAGGGCTGAACCAAAGATCAATAAGGCTAAGCCCACTTTGGAAAAAACACCTACTGTCACATTTCTTCCAGCCAGGGGTAAGAGATTAAGTGAACTTATATTATCATCAAGATTATCGAGATTACCTTGCAGTAGCAACACGTCACCTACGCGAAATACTACATTGCCAAGCCGTTTACGAATCGGTTCTCCCTGCCGGGCAACAGCCATTAACGTCAAGGTATTGGAAGTGCGCTTGCGCAAGTAATCCCTATCGCGTTTCTCTAATGGTGAACCAGGGTTTATCAATACCTCCTTAAAAGCAGTGTGCTTGTCTTTCAAACTATCAATGCGTTCTCGCATTAACTTTGTAAGCCGCAGATCATACTCATCCATCATCAGTTTCAAGTCAACAGGATCAGCCTTGATCTGAAACCTGTCTCCCTCTTTAATGATCTTATCAGGCCTGGGGGTATAGATACTTTGATATTTGGATATGCACGCGAATATGGTAAGCCTGTCCCCAGTGAACGCTTCTATCTTGCTAATTGCAAGGCCAATAAACTTGCTTTTCTCAGGAATACGAATCTCCGTTATGTACTCATTGATCGAGAAAAGTGATTCGGTGCCGGGTTTTTTATAGGATTTCTTTGGTATCAAACGCCAACCAAACAGGGCTATAAACAACACGCCCAATAGGGCTACTAGTCCGCCAACAGGACTAAAATCAAGCATGGCAAATGGTTCCGGTTGAAATTGATCAATATTAATATTTTGAGATTCAAAATACTTAGCTGCGGGCGAGAATATGTCTTCAAGGGCACGTGCTTTCAGATCTATGAGTTGAGTTTCACGGAAAGCGGAAATGATGATGTTGGGTGGGGTACCGATCATGGTTATCATTCCACCCAAAATACTGGCAAATGCCAATGGCATAAGAAGAATGCTTGGCGATCGTTTTCGCTTTGCCGAACTTTTAAGCGCCACCGGTAGCATTAAGGCAAGTGCCCCAACATTGTTCATTATTGCTGAAAGAATGGCGACTACACCGCTCAAGCTTGTAATATGGGTAACCTGATGCTTGGAGAAAGGGGCTATTTGGCGAGAGATAACTTCAACTACACCAGCATTTTGCAGTGCCCTGCTGATTATAAGCACCAGTGCTACGGTTATGACTGCGGGATGCGCAAAGCCCATAAATAGATTAGATGCATCCATAATCAAAGTTGATGCTTGCCCACCTAGCACCTGATCGGCAATGAATAAGGTGCCTAAGGCAATAATCGAGATAATATCATATCGCCAGCGTCCCCAGATAAAAAGGAGTAAAGTCATCACGATGATCAGAAGTATGGCTATTTGATCAACATTCATCAACTAAGTGCTTTATTTTGTTATGAATTCTCAGCCCTTATTAAAGTATACATTACTTGGTAAGCCATCTTCTGTGGAAATTTGATGAGTGCTTAAAGTATAAGCAGATGGGCTAACCTGAGCCTTTATCAACGACAGGTTAGCTGAAAACACAGCCAGAAGACATAGTATCTGTTTCAAAATGTTAATATAGATATAACGGTGCGGCTAAAGGAAGTTGAAAATTAGCTTTAGCCAGTGTTATAGCCTTCTCAATTTCTATTGACAAATTTTTGATTCCCATATTAAAACATGAACAGCATCTGCTAAAGTATCAGCAGAAAGCATAACATAATGCTTATGGAATAATATCTTCATTAGTAATTGTGAAGGTACATAAATGCACGGTATTTCTTTTACCACTGATGGATTCATCCCATCTATATTCATCTCTAAAATCTCCAATAAAAGAATAGGGGCTAATTGAATTTACTGAAACAAAAACCGTGTCGAAATTTGAAATTGAACAAGGAGAATTTGGAAGTTCATCTGGATGGTTACCAAGCTTTACAGACTGAACAATATAAACTTGTTCATTAGGAGCCAAATGCAAAATGGAATCTGATGGACAACAGTAGTTATTATATGTTATAAATAAGTCAAAGTCTGAATTGTTTATAATTGACTTTCTGCCCGAGTGCGTTGTTTCACAGGAAATAAAAAATAAACCAAATATTAGAACAGGAAATAAAGTTTTCATAATTATAGGTTTAAGCTATTAAAAACCTACGAGTATTAACGTTTTTCGAATCAAAAAGGTTGGCTACGGTTAGTATAAGAAACGTAGGGCAGGTGATAAGCACTTTCGGATCGGTGTATTACTTAGCTAAATATAAATATTTTGCGGACTTTGTTAATATTCACAAACCTTTCGCGTTAGCACAAACGCCCTATATTTTTTATACCTTGTTGCCAACAGTATTTTTATTTAATAATATATTGTCGTTTCAGATTTTGGAAATTTCAATTCCGTATTTCCAGGGTAAAAACCATTCATTGTTGGTAGAGTTTCCAATTTTCTAATCATTTCTTCTTTCTCTATTGTTGAATTTTCATTCTTACAATCTTCGGTTTCTTTTTCGTAATTTATCTTACCATTTGATAGATTGTAGTCAAAAGTGAAGAAATAATCACAAGGTGAACCAAAATTAACAGTTGCTCCGATTAATTGAAAATCTCCACTTTGATATCTAAATCTATGAGTGTAGTTCCATTTTTGACGACTTCCTCCAAAATGATTAATTACAATACAGTTTCTTTCGATTGAAATTCCCTCGAAAGGGTCTCCCATCATTCCTCCGTGTTGACTAGGTAATATTGCTCCAATTGATTTTTTCCATAATTCCCATTTGTCATTGTTTTTCTTGTAAATGTATATTTGTCTTTCCGTTCCAAAGTCAGTTTCCTTTTCTGTATCGTAAACTATAACTTTTTCAGAAACTCCATCTTTGTCTAAATCGCCTTCTATTTCTTCAAGAATTTTAAACGATTTTGGTGTTTTAATTATTTTAAAGTTTTTGATTTCCTGACTTTTACAAGACATACACGAAAAAATGAATACAACTAAAATGTATGTAGATAATCGTTTTTTCATATTGTTGGCAACGTTAGGCTAAATTTTCGTTGCTGTAAGGAACGAAACAGTTATGAAATTTAGGTTTTGTTGTGCTTTAGTTTAATTTTATTTTTTACTTTCAAATATCTGAATATAAGCTTGTTCCATTTTTTCAATTTCATTATCGCTTAGTTCTTTGTAAAAGTTTCGTTTTCTACTTGCAAGTTTTCCTTTATTTTGGTGAAGGAATAATATCATACGATCAACTTTTTTATCCGGCATATCTACTATATTCTGGATATTACTCTTCATTTCATCATAGCATTGAAGGAAAAGAAGTTCTTCTGGAATATCTGTTGTAACTGTTGATTGTATAGCTCTTGCCAAAAATACACTATGATTTGTTAGATCTGGATATCTGAACAATGCTTCTATATCTGATGCATTATTAACTGACATTTCACCAGAATCGTTAATGTCATATTTTACTTTTCGTTCTATCAACTTAGAAAGCAACTCTAAAGTAGCATCATATTCATCCATATGGGCGAGTATTTGAGCCGAAACAGGAAGTATTGTGCTGTTTGGCACAATGCCATCACGTACTAGAATATCATGTATTAGAAATCGATGAATCCTTCCGTTACCGTCTTCAAACGGATGAGCATATACATAGCCAAATGATACCATTGTGGCTTTTATAATCGTTGCAGTTGATGAGTTCTTTTTGTTTAGGTCAACAAGTCCTTTCATAAGAGACTTTACAAATTGTGGTGGAGGACATACGTAATGTACTTTCTGTGTATTGTCTCTCATTGTTTGACCTACATAGTTTTGAAAATCTCTAAAACCATTATCTGCATACCTTGGGTCAACAATAATATTTTGCATACGCACCAATTCTTCTTCTGACAATGACTCTTCAAAAGACCTTTGACCAGCTTCTTCTAGTAAGACAATGAATTTATCCATTCTGTCTTGTGGCGGTTCTTCGTTCTCTATTTCACTTGAAGATTTTGATTCTTTTTTGTATAGGTAATAGCTCGCACGTTTAAAAATTTCTGGGGAATATTTATGTTTTAAATTTTCAATTTCATCTTGAATATTCCAATCAAGTAAATCTTTGAGTTCTGTTGTCTTTCTAATTACTGGACAGTATTCTTTAGAACCAAGAAGGTTGTCATTTATTTTCCATTTAGATATTTTTGTAATACTTCCTGTAATATATTTAGAAGAATCTAATATGTCTTCATAATTAGAAACAGTGATGTCAACATCTATTGATTTGACTCCAGTGAATTCATAAAGAAAACCTATTATTCTCGAATATTTTCGATTTGGATTTGCTTTTACGTAGTCAACTATTGTTTGGTGCTCAACTGAAGAGAAAACTTCCTTTATGAATGCAAGGTTTAAATCATCATATTTTAAAGAAAATTCTAAATGAGAAATTGGATTGTCAGTTTTTACATCATATTTTGACTTGAAAGTACGTACAACTGTATTTGTTGAACTTATTTCTGTTTTATCAGTAGTACCTATATATGATTCGTGAGTTAATCGAAAGCCTTTTATGTTTAATTTTTCTTGAAGCCAACTAAGTCCTATTTTTTTCATTTATTTTCTATTATCCAGGGTAAAACTCATTTTATAGGGGTAAATATCGTTTATTTTAATTTTACAGGGGTAAAATTGATTTTTAATAGTGCAAAATTACTTGACTATCAATTTTAGGGGTAAAAATCATTTCACCAGGGTAATATTGCTTTCATCAAGGGTTTTGAGGGTAAAAATACTTTAGCGATTAAGTTACAACCTATAAGCTAAAAAAAAGAAACCATTTTACACGGCTTGTTAGGTAATGAAGCACAACGGTTGTATTAGAAACGTGCGTTCCAAACATGACCGGCCTGCCGATTTTGCAGCAGTAAACGCTCTAACACGTATCGCCTCACGTTAACTGTTTACTTTAAGCTCCGCGTTTTGTTTAAGCATATTGTGAACTCTTTGAAGAGCACTAAGCAAGAAGCTGCCACAGGCACAAGGCAGGCAAAGCAAGCGGCGTTTTCTCAAAGATAGTTAAACAATAGGATGCTTCGGCGATGATCTAGCGAGCATGTTTTCTAATACATTGTTAGCGCGCGTTACGCCCTGCTATTCCTCTACAGCGGGGTTGTTCTGAAGAAGCCGCCTACTGTGATGGATCGTTATAATGTCAACCTGGTTCTCAGACACAATCCTGTAGAGCATCCTATAATTTCCCAAAATAAGCTCTCTTAAATTCTCATCTTCTATTTCAGGAACAACCCTACCTAGTTTTGGCTGAGCATGCAACACCTCAACGTGCGAGAAGAACCGCTGTACCTGAATTTTGGCGTATCTTTGGGAGTCAGTCGCTATAAACTCCGCAATGTGTTGGATGTCTTCGAGTGCCTGACTAGTCCACCTTACTTCAACCATTTTTTAAGTTTGTCCTTTGCTTGATCTGTTGAATGGGTTTCTCCAGCTTGAGATTGTTCTAGTCCTACGTCAATCTTCTGCAACAGAATTATCCTGTCAAGCACATCATCTAAGGAAAACTTATCTGGTAAGTCATTAATAGTTTGAAGAAGCTTCTCTTTTGTCAACATAATTCCTGGTTTTTACCAAAGGTACAGATTCTCCGAAACATAGCGACCCTATTGAACTATGCGCGCTAACGTTTTGTGCATGGTGTTGTAGCATCCCGCAGGGTGCTATGCACTATACACCTTGTTGAACACCGTTATTTATTCAACCAGCATTAATATTCATAATTACTATTTGGGAAAATCCTCTTCATTCTATTTAATTGTTGTCAGGATTACTGAGTAAACTGCGTAAAGTAAAAAGGAGGCAAGAAATAGTGTCCAAGGCAACACAATTTGTTTATAGAAAATTATCTTGTTGGTTTTCGTTGTACCAATTAATCTGTGAATATTATTGAATGTATAAATTGCAGAAATTACGATGGCTGGAATAGCTAAAAAGTCAAGCACTATGTCTTTTTCAAATTGCGTATTCATAATATGAGAAACTTTCATCATCATTCCTAAATAAGCGATAAAAAGACAAATACTGTTTACTAAAAACATACTAGTCAACGTATGAGATTTCAGCTCAACATTCTTTGTTAGACCAATTATTTGTGCCATAAAGGATGCCAATACGCCAATTGTTCCAATTCTAAAAAGGTAGTCGCCACCAAAAATGAAATGCATTTTAGCTATCCAAGCCAAAAAAATCAGAATGATTGATATGCTGAAAAGTTTAAATGTAAATTTCATAGTTGGCTTTTTAATGGTGTACAACGGTTGTATTAGAAACGTGCGTTCCAAACATTCCCAGCCTGCCGGTTTTTATTAATAGCAATAAACGCTTTAACACGTTCTGCCCCACGTTAATTACTTACGTTACTGCTCCGTTTTTTGTTTGATTATCTACCAAACTTTCAAACCCGCAACTGAGTTCCACTAAGCAACAAGGTAGGCCGAAGCCAGCTGCGTCAACCAAGGATAGTGAAAGACCCCAGATGCTTCGGCGAAGACCTAACCAGCATGTTTTCTAATA
>Ga0302120_10001643_pt1 | contig 10465 bp, 5 predicted proteins | sample AG5_Bottom_MG_FD_203118 | JGI IMG/M metagenome (GOLD analysis project Ga0302120, IMG submission 203118) | Marine microbial communities from Western Arctic Ocean, Canada - AG5_Bottom | ecosystem: Environmental > Aquatic > Marine > Oceanic | place: Canada: Western Arctic Ocean | collected 2017-10-01 | reverse complement strand
GAGGCGAAGGGGGAAGGGTGGGCGAAAAACCCAATCCCAGTTTCCTGAACAGCATCCACTGGTATCTCGGAAGCGTCGAAATGCCCGAGCCCATGCACTGCGAACCCAACCCGAAATATCGCGATACTCCCAGCCTCAAGACCATGACGGATGCGGCGCTTCTGCAACTCGGCCACGAGAACACCCGCGGGTTCTTCTTGATGGTGGAGTCTGCCTCCATCGACAAGCAATCTCATGCGCGCAACGCCTGCGGTTCTATTGGGGAACTCGAGCAACTCAACGAGGCCCTGGACAGCGCACTGGCTTTCGCCGAAACCAACCCGAACACCTTGATCCTTGTCACCGCAGACCACGGACACGCCGCCCAGATCATCCCGGACAAGAGCCTCTTCAATCAATTTGGGGCGCCGGTATTTACGCTCGGCCATCTGGTTCGCCTGGTCACGCCCGAAGGTGCCGGGATGGCAATCAATTACGCAACCAATGATTTCATCGCGGAGGAGCACACCGGAACCCAGGTTCCACTCCTCGCCAATGACGTTGGGGTGGGCAAAGTACCCGCCATGGTTAGCCAACCCGAAATCTACTCCCTAATGGCCGAACACCTGGGCCTTGGCGGCGCGAACTAATAATCTATTCGCCTTGGGGGCGCGAGTGAAGCGCTCAGGGAAAGCCAATTGCGCCATCCAACGCGGATCCACGCGCTATGCTGGCCGCCCAGCTTAGTTGGCCCCCAGTGAAACCCCTGGCCCAGAGGTAATGGTGTCGAAACTCCGAATCTCCAGTTCCCCCGAATGGCTCGAAACCGTCCTCGGAGACTTTGACGCCTTCATGCTCAATCATGCCACCTGCGAGCGAAAGGCCTCGGCCACCGCCCTCTCCCTGGTGAGCCACTACCCGGATCGTCGAATACTCGTGCAAGAAATGATGGTCCTCGCACGCGAAGAACTCGAACACTTTCACCAGATGCTCTGGCTCATCCAGACCAAGAACCTTGTGCTGCCGCCGGACGAGAAAGACCTCTACATACAGGGCTTGCGAAGCGAAACTCGGCGCGGCACAGAAAAGTATTTTCTCGACCGACTCCTGGTGGGAGGAATCGTAGAGGCCCGGGGTTGTGAGCGCTTCGGCAAGGTTGCGGATGCCCTCGACCCAGGCCCCCTGAAGGATTTCTACCAAGGCATCACGCGTTCAGAATCCCAGCACCATGTGCTCTTCTATCGAGTCGCTCGTAATTATTTCGAAAGCGGTGAAGTCGACGAGCGCTTGAATGAATTGCTGGACCATGAAGCCAAGGTGCTCCAGAACCTGCCTATCCGCCCAGTGGTCCATTGATCGGACCGGTTAAAACCCCGCATGGGACCCAACGCTCAGTTCATCTACGCCGCTAAAGCAACTCAAAAGTATCTGGCGCAACACTCTGAGGTTGAATCCGAACTCGGCGAATTAGTTCGAGCCCGCTGCGCGCCTTTCGGTCACGGATTGGCGATTCCGTGCTACGAAGAAAACGAGGGGATCCTCGGTTCCCTGGCCACCCTTGCGCCCGGCCCCCTCGGTCCGGCCCTGATCGTCGTTGTCGTGAATGCTCCCAGGGATGCAGCGCCCCATGTTCACGCAGCCAATGCTCAGACCCTGGATGCGTTTCGTCGCGAATACGGTGTCCCTGAAATTTTGGCTCCATCCACCTCCCTATATCCTCATCCCGCCGGAACCATTTTAGTCATTGACCGGGCCAGCAAAAATTTTCTGCCGGCGCGACAAGGCGTTGGCTTGGCTAGGAAGATCGGGGCTGACCTTCTACTGGCCTTGATCGAGGCGCGTCATATCCGTTCACCTTGGATTCACTGCAGCGACGCGGACGTCCGTTTTCCCGCGGACTACTTCGAGCGCGTGACCTTCCGTGGCCAGAAAGGACACTCGGCCCTCCTCTATCCTTTCCAACATGTCCCCCCAATGGATTCGTCCAAAGAGCCGAGTCAGGATGCAGGCGCCGACGATTCGGAGTCAAGTCTCCATCACCGGGACCCGGTTTATCAGGCCGGGCTGCAGTATGAGATTTCCCTTCGCTATTACGTCCTCGGCTTGCAGTTCGCGGAGTCCTCGTATGCTTTTCATTCTATTGGGAGCACCTTGGCGGTCCACGCGAACGCCTATGCCCAGGTGCGAGGATTTCCCCGACGCGAGGCCGCCGAAGATTTTTACCTTCTCAACAAGCTGGCGAAAGTCGGAAAAGTTGAAGCGCTCCCAGGCAGGCCTCTGCTTCTTTCCTCTCGAACGTCATCCCGAGTTCCTTTCGGAACTGGAGCCGCAATTCGGCGCCTCGTCGAACCTGGAAGCTCGGAAATCACAACTTATGACCCCAGGGTTTTCCATTATTTACGCGTGTGGCAAAGAGCACTGTCCCGGGCCCTTACCATCGACGGATCTGAGGGTTCGCTTTCGGCCCTAGTCCTCCAATACGCGGATGAGGACCCGGTCGTGGATTCAGAGAAACTGACTCGTGCTCTTGGGGAAATTACGGCAATCTCGAATGCGGAGGGCGCTCTGTCGGGTCCCCGAAAAGGAGCCGAGAGAAAAATCCTCGACCGCTTCGATGGATTTCAGACTCTCAAGCTCATTCACACCCTGCGCGAATCAGGTCTTGAGGATTTACCTTTGCGGGACGCGCTCGAGCGGGCCTCATTCATCTCCCTTCCGCTGACTGAGAGTTCGGATACTCTCGACGGCCTCGCCGTGAAAATCGAGACCCTGGAACGCACACTGAGTCAAACGGGGGGACGCGCGAAAAATTTCCAAGGATTCGACCCCCCGGACTGAGCCCGGAAGCAGGCCCCGTTCGAAGCTCCAACGGGGCTACATTGTCGTCCGCCGCGATGGTGAACTGGGCATTTACCCGACCCGGATCATCGAATTTTCGAACGTGTGCCAAAGGAGGGAGCCATGACTCAGCGCCAAAAGCTCGAAATCGCCTTTGAAAGTCTGGGTAGACAGATTGTACGTTGGCGCTGGCTCGTCATCCCCCTCATGCTGGCCCTCGCGGCCTCTCTCTCCTCCCAGGCGCCCAAGATTTCAGTGGACACTTCAGCCGAGTCCTTTCTCCTCGACGATGATCCCGCAAAGCAGTTCTACAATGAATTCCGCGATCAGTTCGGCCGGGGCGAACTCATCATCGCCGCGGTCCGCACGCCAGACGCCCTTGATCCTGATTTCCTTCTTCGCCTTCGTGATTTTCACCGCGCCTTAGAAGAGGAGGTTCCGCATCTTGAGGAAGTCCGCAGCCTGATCAACGCACGTGTCACCCGAGGCGAAGGCGACCGGCTCATCGTCGAGGATCTACTTGAAGAATGGCCCGAAACCCCCGATGCCTGGTGGGAGCTACGAGAATACGTCCTCACCAACACGCTCTACGAAAACCTCCTGATCTCGTCCGATGCTCGACTGACCACGGTGAGCATCGAATCCAGTGCCTACTCGTCCGAAGGAATTGAGGAGGAGATCGCCTTCGAGACATTCGGGGATGCGGCGGACCTGGAACCGCCTGTTTTCCTCTCGGGCGCCGAAAATGCTGAATTCGTCGAGGCAACCCGATCTGTCGTCGAGCGTTTTCAAGCCGCAGGTTTTGAAATTCAGATCAGTGGTGCCCCGGTTCTCCTGGACCAAATTGCAAGTGCGATCCAACACAACATGGTCCGCTTCGTTCTGCTCATGATTCTGATCATCGCATCGCTTCTCCTTGCCCTCTTCCGGCGACTCTCGGGAGTCATCCTCCCCCTGGTGGTGGTGGCACCGGCCGTTTCCGGAACGATCGGGAGCATGGCCATCGCCGGCGAATTCCTCAGCGCACCCACCCAGATCCTTCCCTCTCTTCTCCTTGCTGTGGGAATTGGCGCAGCCGTTCATATCCTTACAATCTTCTTTCAGAAATTCGATGCGGGAGAATCCAAAGAAGACGCGATTGCCCACGCATTGGGTCACTCAGGCGTACCGGTGTGCATGACAAGCCTCACCACCGCCGGAGGACTATTTTCCTTCGCCACAGCCGATATTGCCCCGGTCTCAGCAATCGGGTACTTCGCGCCCATCGGGATCGGCCTTGCGCTGATCTACTGCATCTTCCTCTTGCCCGCACTGCTCGCGGTCATTCCCCTGAAACCGAAACCCCCAGGATCAGCCGATAAAAACCGGTCCGACACGGGGAGTCGAATCGGCGAAGGACTGGTGGCTGTCGGTGACTTCTCGATCCGTCACAAGCGGGCTGTGCTCGGCGTCACGATACTCGCTGTCGCTTTTGGTCTCGCCGGTGCATCTCGCCTCCAGTTCGGGCACGACATAATGGCTTGGCTGCCCGAAACGCACCCCCTTCGTGTTGCGACTGCCGTCTTCGATGAAGAGTTGAAGGGCTCTATGGTCCTCGAAATAGTGGCGGATACGGGTGTGGAAAATGGCGTTCAATCCAAGGACTTCCTGGACACTTTGGACACTTTGGAAAGCGACCTTCTAGAGTCCGAAGATGAGGCTGAATTCTCCGTGGGCAAAGTTCTATCCATCGTGAATATCATCAAAGAAATCAACCAGGCGCTCAACTCGAACGACCCCGACGCGTACCGGATCCCTGAGGATCGTATGCTCATCGCCCAGGAACTCCTGCTCTTCGAGAACAGCGGCGCCGATGATCTGAACACTCTGGTGGACTCGCAATTCCAGATCGCCCGCGTGTCGATTCGGGTGCCTTACATGGACCCCCTTCGGTACTCGCCCTATATCGAAAAAACCGTCGAGAATTTCAAGAAGAAGCTTGGTCCTGGCGTGGAAGTCGCCGGAACTGGCTTTCTTCCAGTCATGAGCATGACGATCAACTCCGTGATTATCAGCATGACCCGAAGCTACATCCTCGCCTTGCTGATCATAACGCCGCTCATGATCATGTTTATCGGGTCCGTTCGCATTGGGCTTGTAAGTATGATCCCCAACCTTGCGCCCATCATCATTACCCTAGGCATCATGGGTTGGGCGGGAATTGTTCTTGACGCATTTACCCTGATGATCGGAGGAATCGCCATTGGGCTCGCAGTGGATGACACCATCCACTACATGCATAATTTCAGACGAAACTTTCTCCAGACGGGTGACGTGCGCCGTTCGAGTGCCGAAACCCTTCGCACCACGGGCCATGCTCTTCTGGTCACTTCCGTCGTGCTTTCCGCCGGATTCTTCATCTTCATTTTTGCGGAAATGAATAACTTGTATTACTTCGGCCTACTGACCAGCCTTACAATCGCGAATGCGTTCCTGATCGACATTCTCGTTTCCCCAGCGTTGATGGCCCTCACCCACCGGGATACGGCCCCCTCGGACTGAGCCTACCTCCGAGTCATTTCAGATCCCCCAGACCCAAAGTCCCAGGGAAATAAACCAAGGGCCATGCCGCGACAAGGCCCTCTCTCCGGCGTTTCTTACCCTTCTGAAGGATCGCGAGAAGTCGGGTGCCCAGCCCCAGGCGGAATTCGAATTCTCTCCAGCCCAGCGGTGGCGGCTTTATTGCCAGGCTCCAGTTTAAGAGCGCGAAGGTATTGTTTTCCAGCCAAATTTCGTCGACCCAGTCGTTCGTAGGCGGATCCAAGGCGCAGATACCCCTCGGAAAATCCCACAAAGACTCGCGTCAATTGGAGCGAGTGCTCCAATGCCTGTTCATTGAGTCCGAGATTTTCGAGTTGTTTGATGCGCTTCATCATCGAGCCCCGCAAGGCCAGTTTCAGCCTTCCGTAGTTCGGGAATTCCTTAAGCCCCTGGAGGAGTTCTTTTTCTCCCAGGGATCTCTGCCTAAAAGATTCGGCGTAGGAATCGCGCGAGTTCGCGTTGTCTCCCTGGTCTGCAAAGGCATTTCCTTCAGACCAGCGCTGCTTGCTCAAGGTTAAAAACCCAGTGGCGTGATTGTAGTAACGAACTGACATCTCCTCATGAATGACATCCATGAGAGTAATGGGATAGAGCACGGCCAATGCCAGCCCAGGCACAACCAGCTGCTTGAGTTCGCGCTTTCGGACCAAATTCCATAAATGCCCGAGAAAGAAAGCCGCAAACAAGATCACAACGGGAACAACCGGAAGTCGCATACGAGAGAGGTTGAAGAACAGAAGGAGGCCTGATGCATACGAAAAAAAGAACAGAATCAGTACTACAGCAAGGGGACGTTTCCGGGACAGAAACATGCCGCAGAGACCAAGGGGGAGTATCCAGGCAAAGGACGGAAAAGGTAAATTCAGAATTTTCGAAACATGCAACTGGTAGTACTCGTAGCTTGAGTTGTCGGGAATCTCGTAGTGATTCAAGAAGACCATCGCCTTGCGAAACGTGTGTTTGATGAAGCGTGAGGGGTCCGACGCGATTTCCTCGAGACCCCTCCGGAGCCAGAAGTTCGAGACTTCGCTCGGCTTCATCTCCCGGCCGCTAATCCGCTGGGCTTCATTCTTAAAGTCGGCTTCTTCTACCTTGGGATTCGGCCGAAGAAATGGAGGGGCGAGATAAGCGCCGGTATCGTTTGCGTGAAAATTCCCAATGTAGAAATTTTGCCCCGCCTGGCTGTTCAGGAGAACCACGTCATCACCGACCACGTAGTTCCGAAGGGTGATGGGCAGGATCGCCGTGGCCAGGCCCAGCCCAAACACCAACGCCGAGACAAGACGGACTCGTCGTGTCCCCTGGCCGAAACCCAGTAGCCAAATGAGTAACCCAGGCACAAAGAGCAGGGAATTACCCCGGGTCAACGCTGCCAGTCCAACAAGAAAGCCGGCGGGAAACCAGGCCCTGATCCGGGCTTGATCGGCTGCCCGAGTGACCAGATAGAGAGCGGAGACCATCAAAAAAATCATCAATGGGGCTTTGAGAAGAAGGCCGTCATAGTAGAAAAAGAGCTTGTAGGAAGCCGCGATGACGCCGGCGAGCAATGCTGTTCGATCATCGAATACCCTGCGGGCGATCAGCATGATCAACATAACGCTCAGGGAATCTAGAAATGCCTGCGCGATCAAGATGCCCATGGAGTCGGGCGGGATGATCGCGTAGAGGGCCGCGAGAAAGAATGGGTAGAGTGGGTCGAGGTAGTAAACCGACGCTCCCAACCAATCCCCGCCAAGAATTTCAAGCGCGCGAGCGCGATACGCTTCCGCGTCGATCATGGGGAGCCGGGCCACCGCGTTTGGCCAGATCTCGATGATGTAGATGACCCGTAGGAAGAGAGCCACCAGTCCTATGGCCAAGATGACCGGGGTCCTCCCAAGGCGAGATTTCGCGAGCACGTTCGGTTCTTCCTTGACCTCCGTGCTAGAGGGATCGCCGGGCAGATTCACAGCGCTCGTCCTTTTACCTGGGGCAGACCAATTTGGATTCAAGCCAGAATCCGAATCGGCAAGGCCGATGCTCTCGCCGCGAGTTTAGAGAACGCCCGCAAAAATTCGTTCGAAATTTCCCGACCAGAACGCCTCACAGGTTGATTCGTTCTGCCCAACCAGGCTTGCCTCGAAATTTCCAATCGGGTTGCGTCCGCCTTCGGCATGGGGGTAGTCGCTGGAAAAAAGATAGAGGTCGGAATTTGAACGCTCTACCAGTCGCGCCACGTTTTCCGTGGGAAATGGTGTGAAACCAAACTGCTGGGTGAGCTGTTCCGAGGGTTTTCGTTTAAAGGCTCTGAGCGCGGGCTCGGTGCGACCAAATATCGCGACGAGATCGTCGAGTCTTTCGATGAATGCCGGTGCCCAACCGGCGCCCAGCTCCACGCTTGCGCCTCTAAGCGCTGGAAAGCGTTCAAATACACCGTCAAGTAGGAGCGCGGAGAGGAAGCGCTCCGGTGCGTGGTGCATGATGGTGAAGTCCTTGCCACGAACGTTCTCGCCTCCCCCCATCCAATCCTGGGGAACGGGCTGGCCGTTGTTCACCCAGGCTTTGGGGAGTTGCAGGGGATACCCACCTACATGAATCACGAAAGGAATACCGGCCTCTGCCAGCCGTGCCCAGAAAGGATCGAAATCCGGGTGGCCCGGGGAGCGCCCACCCGCGTCGCCGTGAGGCACCCAGACCGCCTCGACTTTTTCGCTCATCACAGTTTCGAGTTCCCGAATCGCGAACCCTGGATCCTGAAGCGGAATACTCGCCACCGCCATCATTCGCGCATCTTCGCCACAGAAATTTGCCATACCCCGATTGTGGGCCCGGGCTGCGCCGTATTGGATCTCGGGGTTGAGCCTTCGATCAAAGACCACCGTACCGCTCAAGGTCGAGAAGACGAGCTGTTTCTCGAAACCCAGTAGATCCAGTGCTCGCCGACGATCCGCAGAATCAAACGCTCCCAACGCTTTCTCTTCTTTGGGACCCCGGATCAGCCCGACCCCGCCAAGGCTTTCGAGTTCCGCAGCGTATGCTCGGTCGTGGCCTCCCGCTTTGGCCAGCTTCCAGCCTTCGCCCTCGTCCATGGAGGAGCGCGTGTAGTCAATGGGGGGCAACCTGTCGCGCATACCCGGGTCAGCATGGTTGATCAGGAAATCAGGCAACTCCATGATATGGCTATCGGCATCGAATAAGCGGCGGCCCGCGGCGTAGGTCATTGGATCCTCCCGATTGAGTAACGCATCATAACAGTCTACCCGAAGAGGAGGGAGCACCTAAGGCAGAGGGTAAGGGAGAGCGTAAGGGAGAGCGCAGAGGGGAAACGGTGGAGGTTAGAAGGGAGAGGAAAAGGGAGCGCTTAAATGGAAGGCCAAGCGGGCCCACTGCGACCACCGCATGGCGATGCCCGTTCGCCTACGGCCTGATGATCTCGAAACCTCGTTCAAAGCGATCGAATAGACCACCGAATGTCGCCAGCACCAGGGGATTACCCGAAAGATCGACCCGCCCGCCTGCAAGCAGGGTGGGCATTCCCACCGCACCGGAAAGCAAGGCGAGAAAATCGGCTCGAGTCATTTCCAGGCCGAGGTCCGGATCCGGGGCGGGGACACCCTCTCGTGCGTGGAGAACACCGTTCTGGAAATCGAGTACCCAGAGCTCGTCTCGATCGGTAAAGCGGATCTCCAAGATCATATCTTCGTCAGCAGCCTTGAGTCCCTTCAGCCGAACCGACATGAAGTCAAAGACCATGGCCGAGGTCATCCCCGCCACCACATCGGCGCTCGCCGTATTCACCGTACGTTCGCTCAAGACACCTTCGCGGAGTTCTCGAGCGGCCGACAGGTAGAAGTTCCTCCACGGACCGGACTCGGCCTGATAGCCCATTTGTTCGAGAGTATCGGCCTGAAGCCAGCGCGCCTGCTCGTTTTCAGGCTGGGCGAAGACAAGATGATTCATGGCTTCGGCCACCCACCGGTAGTCGCCCTCGGCAAAAGCCGCCCTGCCCCGGGCGATCATCGCATCGGCTCCCCCCATCCACTCCACGTAGCGCGCGCCACTTTCTACGGGAGGAAGAGGACTCAGATGCGCTGGGTTTCCGTCGAACCACCCCAGGTAATATTGGTAAGTTGCTTTTGCGTTGTGGCGTACGGTCCCGTAGTAGTCGCGGTTATACCACTGCTGAGCCAGGCTTTCGGGCAACTTCAAGACCTCTGCGATCTCCCGGGGAGTCAGGCCCTGGTTGGCCAACCGCAGTGTCTGATCGTGCACAAAAGCATAGAGATCGCGCTGGTTCGCAAGATATTCGACGGCCTCTTCCCGCCCCCAACGCGGCCAATGGTGGCTACCGAAGACCAGTTCCATGTCAGCGCCGAAGAGTTGAATGGCTTCTTCGAGCCAATTCGCCCAGTCCTTACCGCTCCGAACCTGGGCCCCCCGCAAGGTATAGAGATTATGGAATACGGCATTGGCCTCTTCGGCGGGGCAGAAGGCTTTCCATTGGGGGAGATAGAACATCATTTCCGCCGGAGCCTCGGCATTCGGGGTGTACATGAAGATCATCTCCACGCCGTCAATCGCAATGGGCGTGGGGGTCTCTCCGATAATGTCCGTCGGCGCGATCATTGACACTCGGCCGTTGGAGGTCGTCTTCCCCAGTCCCGCATCGACCCGACCCTGGGGACCGGCTTCCAGTAAGCCGCCGAACATGTATTCCGCGCGGCGAGTCATGACGTTACCAGCCAGAACATTTTCGCTGACTGCGTGATGACTGAAGCCCTCGGGTGCCAGGATTCGGACCCGACCCGCCGCCACGTCCTCGGGAGTCGTGACTCCACGAACCCCCCCAAAGTGATCCGCATGGCTATGGGTATAGATAACCGCGACCACCGGTCGAATACCCAATTCCTGGTTTACGAGATCCAGGGCAGCTTTGGCCGATTCAACGGTGATCAGCGGGTCGACCACGATCCAACCCGTCTCACCGCGGATGAAGGTGATATTGGAGAGGTCGTAGCCCCGCACCTGGTAGATACCCTCCACCACCTCGAAGAGGCCGTGCATGTCGTTCAACTTGGCCTGTCGCCAG
>Ga0302120_10001641_pt1 | contig 10471 bp, 8 predicted proteins | sample AG5_Bottom_MG_FD_203118 | JGI IMG/M metagenome (GOLD analysis project Ga0302120, IMG submission 203118) | Marine microbial communities from Western Arctic Ocean, Canada - AG5_Bottom | ecosystem: Environmental > Aquatic > Marine > Oceanic | place: Canada: Western Arctic Ocean | collected 2017-10-01 | reverse complement strand
GGGGGTAGGGATGGATACTCGAATGCTCTAGAGAGCGCTGAATGCTAACGGCAGGGGCTTCCAGTGAAAAGCAAAAGAACGCAAGAGCTTGCACCCGCGTATTCGCCCCTCAACCAGAATTCAGCGACCCAGCTTCGGCTCTCCTTCTTCCCAAGCGGGTGTCAAATCCCCATCCACCACCGCTCGCACTGCGGTCAAGCAAGCCTGGCCTGCCGCCAGCATGTGATCAAAGTCGATGGTCTCGAGCTCATCAGTCACCCGGTGGTAGTCCGTGTGCATGTTATAACTCGATAGGGTCTGCCCCACGATGCCCGCCTGCACGAAGACGATGTTGTCAGAACGCATGAAAAAGCGCTGGTCCGGCCTTGGGTCCGCGACGATATCCACGCCGCTTGCGGCGATCAGAGGCCCCAGATTCGTACGCTTCCAGCCGGTAAACCACAATTTTCCCGGTCCACCCACCAGCTCATCGGGCCTGCCGAGCATCTCGAAGTTTAGGTTGCAGACGACCTTTTCGAGGTCCACCGGACAGTGATCCACGAACCAATGGGTGCCCAACATGCCCACTTCTTCAGCGGCAGCCAAGAGAATCACCACCGTACGCACAGGGGCTTCCCCAGCCGCGAGAGCCTCGGCCAGCTCCATCACCATGGCCACCCCCGAGGCATCATCATCGGCGCCGTTCATGATGCGGTCCTCCGCATCCTTGCCTGCGCCCCCCACGCCCATGTGATCGAAGTGCGCCGAGAGCACAATGATCTCGTCCGCCGCCTCGGGATGTTCCTTTGTACCGCGCCCGGGTATCACGCCCACCACGTTACGCTCGGCCACGATCACGTCTCCCCCATGGGGATCAAAAGTCGCTCGCTGCCACTCTTCCGCCCGGACTCCCGCGCCTCCTCGCAGGGTGATGTCAGGAGCACGAACATCTTGCTCCTTGCTCGGCAAACTCAAACCCCCTCCTTGCGGAATATCCAACTTTCTGCCGGGACGAGAACCCGCTCCACGCAGAAGCAAACCCAAACCACTGCCGCGCTCATGACCCGCCGCCTTCAACATGCGGCGCTGTTCTCCAGCACTGGTGTGAAACATGAGGCAAGTGTTCGGGCCCATGGACCCGGGCAACTCATCCCCCTTCTGTACATGCACGATGTCCCATGGCCCACGCTGCCCCGCCTTGCCAGACATACGCACGAGAAATTCCACTCCGTACCCGACTGTGACTTCGTTGCCATCCTCATCGGTCAAGGTCAACTCGGGCAAAGCGTCAAAGCGCTGACTGACCAAGGGCACTGGTTGAAACATACCGCCTAAAGACTCCAGAGGCTGCACGCCCACATGGGCCAGCGCACGCCCAAGATAATCCGAAACCAGCACGGATTCCGGGCTGCCAGCCTTGCGCCCTTGCATCTCGTCGGAAGCCAATTGGGCCAGATGATGGCGCAGGGTTTCTTGGGTAATCGCCGGATTCAGCGGCGGGAACTCCACGCTCTTCACGGAGTCCTGCGCGGGCTTTTGAGCCCCCGCGGCAATCAGAAATAAACAACCGAGGCAAAGGAACGGGGTCTTCATGGGGAACAGGGTACCCGAGGATCCTGTGCCTGAGTTCCCCCACCCCAGCCAAAACCACAGCGGGATCCCCCATCACTGGAGAACCCCGCTGATGAGGTGCCAAGGGCTCAAATTACTTTGAGCTCGGCTGCTAAGTGGCCCGAATTCCGAGCCAGGCTATACGGCCCGGCGATCAGGCCCGGCGATCAGGCTGGGTCACATCCCTCAGGGTCTGGAACAGGCGCTCGTTGTCCCTGGGATGGGCCACATCGATGCGCACAGCCCCTTGGAGAAGCCGGGGAACCCTCATGGTTCCGGGCTCCAGGCGGCGGTTGACCTTACGGGCCAGATCGGACGGATTGTCCACTTGGATCAAAATCCAATCCCCCGCCGATGGCATGGGCTTGATTCCAGGAATAGTAGTCAGACGTGAGATGAAACGGTCCTTCTCGGGTGAATTTTCAAATGGCATCGATCCCTCCTCGATTCGATGAGTCTCCAGGCGACTGTGCGGAGTCGGTCCAGAGGGTTTGGCAACAATCTGGTGGGGAGACGCTCTCCCCTTTGCTCCAAGGGCACACCGCGGTGGTGACCCTTGGGAACAGAAAAACATCCGGACTGCTGCGCATGAACCGAAAGTAGAAACAAAAAGTGCCAAGGACAAGAACAGAATCAGTTGGGTTTTTGGGCCGTGGATGGGAAACTGGGAACACATGCAAAACCTGCGCATCACCGTCGCCGCCTCAACCTCGAATCTGGGCCCCGGATTTGATTGCCTTGGGCTCTGTTTGGACCTGTTGCTTGAAGTCACATTGGTGGGTCCGGCCACGGGCAAGAGCCATCAGTTTCTTAGCCTAGGGGGAGAAGCGCATTCCTGGCCTCCTCCCCCGAAAGCCCCTCCGGGGTCCCCAGAGGCACGTAATTCCGATGCCAACGCATTCCTCGTGGCCTTCGACCGGGCCCTCGAGCACTATGCCGCGCCCTTGATTCCATACGCCTTCGAGGTCACCAGCCAGATCCCCGTGGGGCGCGGATTGGGTTCCACCGGAGCCGCAGTGGCCGCGGGATTGGCCCTCGCTGCGGAGGTGGCGGGACGGACCCAGGGGGAAACCCTACGCCAGGAACTCGTGACCCTCGGGGCAGAAATCGAGGGGCATCCGGACAACAGCACCGCATCTCTCTATGGAGGATGCACATTGGCCCTGGCAGAAAATTCCAGCTGGCGCGTCCTGGAGCCTCCGGTTTCCGAGTCCATCGGCATCGCCCTGGCCTGGGGAGCCACGCCCCTCTCCACCGCAGAGGCCCGGCTGGCACTGCCCTCCGCGATCCCGTTCCAGGAGGCAGCGGACCAGCCCCGCCGGCTTGCGTTTCTATTGGAGGGCCTGCGCACAGGGAACGGTGAGTTGCTGGCCCTGGGCGGGGTCGATCACCTGCATGAGGCCTGCCGATTGCCTCTGATCCCTGGGGGGGTAGAGGCCCTCAAGGCTGCCCGGAGAGCTGGGGCCTGGACCGCAAACCTCTCCGGCGCGGGATCTGGAATGCTGGCCCTCACCCCCCGTGAGAAAGCCGAGGAAGTGGCCTTAGCCATGGCGGCGGAGCTCGAACGGCAGGACGGCCCTGCGAGCATTCAGGTGGCCCGTGTCTGGCGCGAAGGGGCCGCCGGCTTGATTCGACCCTAGGCCCTTGAGGAGGCGCTATTAGCCCCAAATCGAGAGTTCATGGCCGGATTGGGTCCAAACTCAATGGGCAACCGGAAACCGACCCCCGAAACGGTTTTTCGGGTCATACTGGAACTAGATAGTGCATCCCCTGCGTCACAGGGGCAGAACACACCCGATCACCCCTATCGGCGCGGCTACCCCGCGCCATTCTCCCTAGGAAATACCTGTCCCATGCGAATCCTCTTGACCCTCACCATGGCCGCTCTCTGCAGCGCCAGCGCCCTGGCCCTACAAGCCCCGCCTACTTCCCAATCCAACGGGTCCACAACCACCCCGTTCCTCGCGCGCAGAGGCCTCGTGCGCTGCGGCACACCTAACATGATTCCGGGCTCCTGGAACTTCAATCCCCCCAGCGACTGCAACTACAACAGCACCAATCCCACGGCGGCCTATGAGCCCACCGAGATTTGGGAGATCACCGTCGTCTTTCACATCCTGCGTGATACCAACGGCAGCGGCAACGTGACCGACGCCCGCTGCAATTCGCAGATCGACATCTTGAACGAGGATTTCCAGGCCATGGCTGGCACCCCGGGATCTCCGGGCTACGACACCATGGTGCAGTTCAAATTGGCAACGGTGGACCCCTCGGGCAACACCACCACCGGCATCAACCGCCACACCAATAGCACTTGGCACAACGACGGGGGCAACTACTACAACTCCCTCGCTTGGGATCCTCACCACTACCTCAACATCTATTGCAACGAAGCCAGCGGAGCCCTGGGCTACGTGCCTTGGTTGCCCCAGTCCGGCACCCCGGGCTCGAGCTCGGACCGGGTCGTGGCTCTTTACTCCGCAGTGGGTCGCAACGCCCCGATCGGTGCGCCCTATAACCAGGGCCGGACAGTCACCCACGAAGTGGGGCACTACCTCGGCCTGCATCACACCTTCAACGGTGGCTGCGGCGGCGGAAACTGCTACACCTCGGGCGACCGCATCTGCGACACGAACCCCGAGTCCAGTCCCCATTTCGGTTGCGGCAACGCCAGCAGCTGCGGCAGCTCAGACCCGACCGACAACTACATGGACTACAGCAACGACCAGTGCATGAACGTGTTCACCAATGAGCAAACCCGGCGTCTGCGCTGCACCCTGCAGCACTATCGCCCGATCCTCGCGCAGCCGGTGGGCGGCGGCGGCCTTGGCACAAGCTACTGCCAGTCAAACCTCAACAGCCGCGGGCTCAGAGCAACTCTGGACGTGGCCGGCAGTCCCACGGTGTCCGACAACGATTTGACCTTCACGGTGAATGACGCAGCCCTGAACCAATTCGGCTACCTCTTGATGAGCCTAAACCAAGGCAACACCAACGGCTTCGGCGGCAGCATGGGCGTTCTCTGCCTCGGCTCACCCATGGTCCGCTTCTCCGGCAACGTGCTCAACATGGGCAACAATGGCACCGTAGCCTTCTCCCCAGACCTGACCAACCTGCCCCAGAACACCGTGTTCTTGCCGGGTGACACCTGGAACTTCCAGCTGTGGTACCGAGACCACGTTCTGAACCCGACCTCCAACACCACCGACGGAATCTCGATCACCTTCCAGTGATCTGAATCCGCAAGTACGGTAGCGGGCACAAAGCAACCAGATTCAGCGCACGTCCGGCGGGGGCGGAGCCTGATCTGGGGCTGTACTCTGCGAGCACGCCCGTTGCGTATCGAGGCGTTGGGTTTCCAAGTCGCACGAACGGATCGAGGCCACCACGGTCTCGCAAGCAGCAGGCGGGATCACCAAATGGGTCAGCCCCAAGCCCAGCAATAGGCCCAGGGACTCCTGGTCGGCCAGGCTGTGGCCCCAAACCCGGAGGGATATCCCCGCATCCAAGCAAGCGTCTTGCACCATCGCAACGGCACGCAAGAGGAAGGGGTGCAGATGTTCAAGGCCTGCAGCAAGGGTCACATGGTCACGGTCTGTGGCCAATAGATACTGCTGCAGGCTGTCCACGGCCAGCAGGACCGATGAGGCCTCGTGGACCAGGTCCTTGACGCCAATCACTGCGGCCGGCGTCTCGATCACGATCCCCACTGCCAAGTCATTGCAATGGGCGATGCCCTTGCGACGCAACTCATAGCGCTCCTCGAAGATCGCCTCCTTGATCGCGCGCAACTCACCGCAATCCACCAGGAGCGGGATCATGACCTCCACCTGGGCTGGGTGATCTGCCGCGGCGCACAGAACGGCGCGCAATTGGCGACGCAGGATCGACCCCCGCTCCAGCAACAGGCGCACTCCAGCCAAGCCCATGGCCGGATTGGCCTCGTGTCCGGCCTTCATCCAGGCGGGTGCAAGGGCTGAGTTCAGATCCAGGAGGCGCAAGCTGACGGGTATGGGGCCCGCCTCACTGAGCAGCGCTCGATAGTGTTCGGTCAACGTGTCGAGACCCGGGAGCTCGTCCTCTAGCAAGAACAGCACTTCGGTGCGAAACAATCCAATAGAGGGGAAGCCCAGGGATCTGGCGCGCTGGATCTCGGGGAGCGACCCACCCGACGCGGCCAAGTGAATCCGCGTGCCATCGAAACTGTGCACCGGGCCTTCGGCCCAAGCGGGTTGCTCAGGGAGCGGACCGCCTTCTTCCGCTTCACGAAACTGCTGCAGGATTTCCGGCGCCGGGCGCACATGCAGCGCCCCTTCGCTGGCGTCCAGCAAAAGCGCATCACCGTCCTGAACCGCCTCCAGCAAGCCCTCCACCCCCACCAAAGTCGGGATGCCCAGGGAACGGGCCAGCAGAGTTGCACGCCCCGCCATGGAACCTGCCGCCGTGACAATTCCACGGGGACGGGATCCACCACTCGCGAGCAAATCTACAATAGTCAGCTCCGGCGCAACCAGGATGCAGCCGGTCAAGTCCAAGGTTTCGATCGAGTTGTGCTCGCCCTTATCACCCTTGGAGAGGGCTCGTAAGACGCGCAAGCCCACATCGCGCAAATCCACCGCGCGCTCTTGCAGGGTTTCGTTCTGCACAATGCGAAAGATGCGGTCAAAGTCGAGCACGACCTTTGCCACCGCCGACTCCAACGCAAACTGTTCTCCTAAAATCAGGTTCTCCACGTCGGACAGAAAAACCGAATCGGAAAGCAGAGCGTGGTGATTCCCGATAACCCGTGAGCGGCTCGCGGAACTCTCCCCGTCAGCGCTCCCCTTCTGAGCTTCGAGTCCTTCCCGTGCCCGGGCCAATGCACTGTGAAACCGATTGAGCTCCGCCTCCGCCCCGGTGGATGGAATGCGCCGCACGGGAACCAAATTCAAATCCTGTCGGGAACACCGCGCAGGTCCAGACGCAAAGCCACCGGCCACGGTCGTGCCTCGCAAGACACAGCCGGGGGCAGACGCTACCGGCTCTTCGGTAGCACGCTCGGGAGTTTCAGGGGAAGAGGTCATGGTAGAGGTGCCCATGATAGGGACCTCACGGACGAATCCGGTAGTACGGTATCAGGCACAAACCACACCTTCGCGGGATGAGGTGAAGACCTGCTGGGCCCCTCCTGCCACCTTGCCCGTGTGACGGTTTTGGACCTGGCGCCGTACTGGGCTCGGATTGGCGCATCCGGATCGGAAGGTTCACCCGCGACGACTGGCTGCCTGCTGACACAGGTGCCCAAGCTCGGGGGCCAAGAGCTTGTCCCAGGCGAGACGCAGGGCCTTGGGGCTGCCAGGGAGAGCCACCAGGATGCGGCCCGCGTACACCCCGGCGCAGGCCCGGCTGAGCATGGCGGCAGGGCCGATTTCCCCGTGGGACAGGAATCGGAAGAGCTCACCAAAACCCGGGATGGTCACATCGAACAGGGGCTCGATTGCTTCGGGAGTCACGTCCCGTTGGGCGATGCCCGTGCCGCCGGTGAGCAGCACCACGTCCACTGGATCCTCTGCACAGGCGGATTGCACTGCGGCTTGAATCTCGTCCACGTCGTCCCGCACGATGATCCGTTGGCGCAACTGATGGCCCGCACCCTCAAGCGCTTCCACTAGGAAGGTCCCGCCCCGGTCGCTGCTTTCATCCCGAGTGTCACTGACCGTAATCACTGTGATCCCAAGAGACCCTTGGGCGTCCCGCTGATGTTCTTCTAGGCCCATGGGCTCAGCCCTCTCCCCAGATCCGCACCAAATCCCGCACGCGATCCACGTCCACGACCTGGGAAACTTGACCATCTCGCTTCAAGGCCGTGCCGACGATGGCGCCGTCCACTAGGCCACGCAAACTGGCGGCGTTGCTGTGGTCCAGACCAGATCCGATCAAGATAGGCGCCTCGGGGACCGCTTCGCGCACCCGGACTAACTCGTCCGTATCCACCGAGCAGCCAGTACCGCTGCCGGAGATCACGAGCCCAGCTGCCTTTCCCCGGAAAAATGTATCTCGCGCGGCCACTTCAATCGAACCACCCCCAAGGGGCACCGCATGTTTCACGTGTACATCGCACAGAAGTGGCAAGCCAGGACACAATTGCTCCCGCAAGCGAACAGTCCGGGCCGCATCACCCTGGATCAAACCCTGGTCCGTAACCATCGCCCCCACATGCACATTGATGCGCAAGAAGGCAGCCCCCATGGATGCGGCAATTCCAAGGCCTGCACCCGGGTCATTACGCAGCACGTTGATCCCGAGGGGCAATCCACCGAGCTCACCCTTCAACCGATCCGCAACCACCGCCATGCTGGCAATGGTCTCCGGCGGCACGCTACTTGAATAAAAAGGTGCGTCCCCAAAGTTCTCAACGATCACCCCGTCAACGCCCCCTTCGGCCAGAGCGGCCGCATCGAAGAGCGCAGCCTCCAAGACCCCCGCAAGCCCAGCGCAATCCGGCGCCCCAGGCAGAGCCTTTAGGTGCACGACCCCGATGAGAGGCGCGCTCCCCCTGATAAACAAGTCTCCCATGATCCTCAACGCCCTCCCGGAAGTTTGGAGCCCTTGGTAGCCGGCGTTTTCCAATCGGGAAACCGCGGTAACTCGGGCGCACGGAGCGCCATCAAGACCATGGCCGTGCAATAGGCCGAAGTACGGGGGAAGATGCGATCATTCCAACTGCCATCCTCGTCCCGTGTAGCCAGCAGGACCTTGCGCAACTGGGCGCGCAATTCGGGACGTTGGTTTTCGGGCAAGACTTCAATCGCATGGGCCACGTAGCCATGACCAAAGAAAAAGTAATAGGGAGCGATGGAATAGGGCCCCACATGGGTTCCCTGCTGGCTCTTGCGCTTGAGCAGGTGCTCCCAGCCATCGAAAAATCCTTCGACCGCACGGCGCATATCCTTCGGAGTAGAAAGGCCCCCATGATGCAAGGCCAACTCCGCGATGGCCGCCCGGGCGGAAGAAGCGTGCATTTCTTCCCGGTGCCCGCTCTGCCCGGGGCGCACGCTGTAGGACCAAGCACCCGTATCATCGCGCCTGCCCCGTTGAAGCGCTTCCAATCCGCGAACCACGAGAGCCTCTTCCACTTCAAAGCCCCCCGCTTGCGCTCGATACAACGTCAACAGAGTCGCGCCGGTTTGAAAGGGACTCGCAGTGCTGTTGCTGGCATAGTTCCAGCCCCCCTTAGGGATTTCATTGACCTTGAGGCAAACAAGGAGGTGCTCCACCGCCTCACGAGCGGATTTCGTCGTGTCCTCCTCTAGGGTCCCCTTCTCCAATGCCCGCAACAGGAACGAAAGGGCATAGGTGTGGCCCCAACCACGTACGTCGTATCCGCGCTTAGGACCCGGGGCCAGCCCGTTGTCCTCGTCCAACATCCTGATGATGAACTTGGCCGCGCGGCGTACGGCTTCCAACTGGCCGTCACGCTTTTCCAGACCGGGAAACTCCAAGAGCCCCTCAGCCACGATGGCCGTGCCACCCACCCGATAGCCAGCGGGAATCCGACCATCGGGACCAACCCGATAAACTCCCTCATAGGGCCACTCGGCCCCCAAGCCTTTCGACTCCCCGTGCAACTCCTCTAGCCGCTCGCGCTCACTAGTCTGCCAAGCACTCAGGCGCTTTTCGCTCAAGCGCCCCACCGGTCGATCCGGTTGGTAGCTCTCGAACTTTTCCAGCAGTAACTCTACGGCACGCTCTGCGAGTTGGTCATTGGTCGGGGCAGCCCCGTCCTGGGCAATAGCGCCAGGCGCAGCAGTAAGGGCACAAACACATAGAATCTTCCACATGCGCCCAGTCTAGCAGGCTCACCAACAAAACAGGCGCACCCCCTGGAAGAGGGCGCGCCTGCAAAGAATGGAGCCAGAGATCGGACTTGAACCGACGACCGTCGCATTACGAATGCGATGCTCTACCACTGAGCTACTCTGGCTTGACCAAAGCTCTTGAGACTTGATCGTGGTTCAATTAGAAGCCCTTACTGGCTGACACTGCCGCGCAGAGCGCCCAGGGCTTGGGTCCGGCCGCTGCCGCCGGTCTTGGCCATGCCAAGGGCCTGTGCTGCAGCCATGCGGACCTCCGTGGCCTCGTCACCGTCAGCAGCAATCGCCGCCAGGGGACCAACCACACCCTCTGCCGCGCCGGAGCGCGCCAGGATCGGGCCAATGGCCAAAGCCGCATCACTGCGCTCGCCATCGGAACGGTCGGAGTCGCTCAGCACGCCCATCAGGGCCTCGATGTGATCCCAAGATCCGCAGAGGGCAAGGGCTCCCATGGCGGGACGGGTCACCGCTTCGGCGCGGTGGGCCAAGGTCGAAGCCAGAGCGTCGGCAGTGGACGAGCAATCCGTGTGACCCGCGAGGGCCAAACCACCGATGGCGGAGGCAGCGCGCTGGCCGAGGTTATCGGCGCGGGCACGGGTGCCTTCAAACCCAGAGCTCAATGTTTCTTCCAGACCAGAAAGATCAGACGCATCTGAAATCACGCCCGCCACTCGGTCCGAGTAGGCGTCGCTAAAGTCTTCGTCGCTCGAAAGCAGGAACACCGGGGTGCCGGCGAGGCTTTCGTGGTTGGCGATGTCGGCCAGCACCTGGTCGGTGGTCAAACCAGACACGCGGTCGCCGATCAGAATCAGGTCAACCGTGGGCATGCGGCGCAGGAGGACAACACCTTCGACGCCAGAGCCGCGATGGCTCACCATCACGCCTTGGGAAGACAGACCTGCAAGGGCCTTGCCCGCGCGATCCATGTTGCCGTCGATGACCGCGGCGATGTGCATCACCTCACGACCAGCTGCTTCGCCTAGGGCGGCCACGGTTGCTCCGCCAGCGGCGGTACCACTGCGGGTTGC
>Ga0302120_10001639_pt1 | contig 10478 bp, 6 predicted proteins | sample AG5_Bottom_MG_FD_203118 | JGI IMG/M metagenome (GOLD analysis project Ga0302120, IMG submission 203118) | Marine microbial communities from Western Arctic Ocean, Canada - AG5_Bottom | ecosystem: Environmental > Aquatic > Marine > Oceanic | place: Canada: Western Arctic Ocean | collected 2017-10-01 | reverse complement strand
TGAACCTCTGGGTATTTTACTGTTGACATGTTTGTATTATTGAGACGTTAGTATTGCACTTTTTCTTATGGAATTGACGTTCTCATCTTCCGAAACAAATTAGCAGCATCACGTCAAATATGCTGATCTGTTTGCTATCACTACATCAGAAGACTGGATATGATGAATCAGATTCAGTCTACTGCAAAATTAACACTTTACGGTGGAAATCAGAAACTTAACCCTTCGTGAGATTCGCAGCAATGCTACACACTAATGTACCGCTGCCCGAAGTTCAAGATTGTTGACAATTCTGGCTTCTTCTAGCATTAATTCTTCAAGTCTGCTATAGACCTCCTCATTGGAGAAATACTCCAGGGCCATTTGGACAAAAATATTGCCATGTTTTGCCTCCACCGTCCAGAGCATCTTGTAAAAGTCTTTCAATGGTCCATCTTCCAGGGCTTCTGCCACCAGCTTAAATCGCTCCGTGCCTCTGCACTCTACAATAGAGGCAATCAGCAAGCGGTCAAGAAAGCGTTTCTCACCACTGGAGTGGCTCAACTTCATTAGCTCACCAATGTATGGATCCTTTTCTATCTCCTTGCTCATTTCCACACCCCTCTTCTCCATCACTCTATACACTTGCTGAAAATGCTCCAGTTCCTCAAGCGCAGTTTCAATGAGGGCGGGGATAATCTCCTTGCGATCAGGGTATTTAGCAATAATACTCAAGGCCATAGTAGAGGCTTTCCGCTCACAATCTGCGTGATCCAGTAAGAATGAATCAAAATCTGCCATAACAGTTTTTACCCATTCAGGACTGGTCTCACATTTTAAGTCTATTGAGTGCTTCATCTGAGTACAAATTACATGATCACACGAATATACAAATGCAAGCATCAATTTCTGACAGTAATTTTCATAGACTTGTTGCCAAATCTGATAATAACAACTGGTTTTTATTGTGACTAGAACACTGCAGGAAATATCTGATTTCTACTTTAACAGATTTGGCTACAAGACCGGACTGCCTCAACTCAACACGAGCACTGAGACAAAGATGATTATCGTGATACCGGTCCATAATGAAAATGGAATAACCAAGATCCTGACTTCATTAAACAGTTGTGATCTGCCCCATAAACCAGTAGAAGTGATACTGGTAATCAACCAATCAGAATCAGCAAAAGAGGCAATCATGAGACAAAACCTCCAGAGCGTGAAAGACATAGAATCCTGGATTGTGTGCAATCAGGGCAGTCTAATAAGGTGTAACATCCTGGAAGCTATGAATCTACCTGATAAGCTAGCGGGCGTAGGATTGGCAAGGAAGATTGGAATGGACGCGGCGTTGAAGGCGTTTGCTTCAATTAACTACAATGGGTTGATTGTTTGCCTTGATGCTGATTGCACAGTTGAAGCTAACTATCTTCAGGAGTTGGAGATCAATTTCTGTCAGGACGATTTCCATGCGGGCAATATCTACTATCAACACCCTTTGCAGAAGAATTCGTTGGGCATCAGAAAATACGAGCTTGGATTGCGGTACTATGTCAATGCCTTACGATTCGCTGGTTACCCGTACTCCTATCACACCATTGGGTCTAGTATGGCGGTATCTGCCAGGACATATGCCAAATCTGGTGGAATGAACAAGAGAAAGGCTGGTGAAGACTTTTACTTTTTACACAAGCTGATCCCGCTTGGCGGGTTTAAGGAACTCAACTCAACAGCAGTATATCCATCTTCACGGGTATCTGAGCGGGTTCCGTTTGGTACAGGCAGGGCCATGTTAAAATGGGAACAACAGATAAACCGCGGAAAGGACAGTGAACTTCCAATGTATTGCTTTAGGACATTTAAAGACCTTAAGAAGTTTGTCAGCAGCCTAGTAGCTTTGAGAGAATGTACAAGTGAGGATTTGTTTGACAACACAGTTGAGTCCCTTCCTCATTCTGTACGTAAATTTCTGGTTAGTCAGAACTTCTATAGCGTCCTGAATAGCTGTATTGGTCAATCTGCATCTGAGGAGGCCTATCTTAAGAGGATATACGCATGGCTTGATGGCTTTAAGGTATTGAAATTTGTTCACTACGCTAGAGAACATTATTATCCTGAGGTGCCGGTAGAGGCCTGTGCCAAAGAGTTGCTGAGTTCAATCGGCATTGACATGGAAGGAAGTGATGAAGATCTACTTACGACATACCGAACCTTGGATCGTTCTAGATAAATCCTAACCCTAAAGATAGTGCCACAAGAAGGATGAGTATACCCACAAGAGTTTGGAGGGCCGCAATCTTAACCTTCTTCAAATAGGACCTGCCAATCAGCGCCCCAATAAATGCTGCTAATGTTGCGGAAACCAATAGGGACGCATTGTCTGTAATGGAAGCCATATCCATACCCGAAAAGTATATTGGTATCCTGGTTAGATCTACAATAAGGGCTATTGAGATTCCAGTTGCAATAAACCCTTCTGAAGACATACCTGCTTTGACAAGGAATATTGTCCGTAACGCTCCCTGATGCCCTGATATCCCCCCACCAAATCCACTGAGCAGTCCACCAATGATCAGCTTGTCTTTTGACACTGTGAATTTATTAGTAAATGGCAGCAATTCAACCATTGCAAAGACAAATAGCAACGCGGCTATAGATAGTTTAAGTAATGAGGTTTGACCGCTATAGCCTCCTATAGAGAAATCAATCAAGTGCTCGACATCTGCCAAACGGGACAGAAGTTGCGCTCCGAAAAACGCTGCAAAAAGTGCGGGCAACCCAAAGCGAAACAATACAGACTTGTCAATAAATCTCCATACCAGCGATATCTTGAACATGTTATTTAGCAAATGAACAATGCCGGAGAGAGTTATTGCCAGCTCTACTGAGAAAAACAGCAGAAAGACAGGCACCATAATGGTTCCCAGACCAAAGCCAGAAAAAAAAGTAAGCAAGGAGGAAAAAAGAGCAATAATAGGTATTAGGTATTCCATCTAATAGCGTCGTATAATCAATTGTTAAACCGAAGCAGCGCTCACTATTAAATTAGCTTTCCGAGTAGGGTCTTTGCAAAATCCAGCACACTCTATTGTCTGTTTATCGCTTAGTCTCATTTTCAAATACGTACTTAGGTATAATCTCATTGTTTTTTCTATAATACGTTGCCCATGAAAATACTTCCTTCTTGTATTCATTCGCCTTCCCATCTTCTACCACAATAATTCTTGTGACTTTCTTACCCCCACTAACTTCGAGCTCCTCTGTAATACCTTCATCGTATTTCTCAGCTAAATTAAGAAGATACTCATTCAGATGTTCTTCCTCTGTTTTACGGGGTGGTATCCTCGCTTTACTCCCTCTCCTGAGCTTTGGCTTTTTAGCAGTAACAGCAGAGACAACTTCTGCCCTCTGTACTTTGTTAGCTGTCACAATGCTATCTATCTTGCGTATGCGTATTTTAGGGTACTGCTCACTAGTTTTGACTCGCAGGGCAGCTGCGTAGCTGTTTCTTGCCCTCATGTAGTCTTCTCCCATGTATTCATTATCCGCCCTTGATAGAATCAGTCCATACTTTTCATCAGCAACATTCTTGAACGGAGCAGCGCCCTTGGTCAATGCCAATTCATCCCCCGCCGTAACTATTCGCTCAATAGGATAACTTCTATCTGGTGCTATAAGTGCTGCGCGCCTGTATAAGCTTCTTGCCGAAGCATATTTGTCATTATTGAACGCTACGTCAGCGGACTTAAGAAGTTCTGTATAGCGTTCCTCCATCTCCTTAGATAGCTTATTCTCAGTATTCTGCTTCTTGATAAGCTTCTCTATCGCCACAATCCTGTCTCTGGGAAAAGAAGCTTTGGGTTTAATTACAAGTGCCTTTTCATAAGCATCCTGAGCTTCTTTATACTTCTTCTTTTGGGCAAAGCTATTGGCTATATCAATTTGCATATTATAGCCCTCATTCAATCTGTTCTTTTCCACTAAGACCTTGGCATTCTCAGCGTCTGAACTTTCCCTCTCTTTCATTGCCGCGTAGTCTTTCAACAGCACATTAAGACGCGACCTTATTTTAGCTTCGTGCTTTTTATCGTAATCGAGATTTTTAAGATCTGGGTAGTACTTAACTTTAAAAACAGGAAACTCTAAGATAGAGGTATTCAAGCCCTCCATTTCCTTGAATAGGTCAATTTCAAAGATAAATTCACTATAAAGACCTGCCTCTTTGGCTTTGGGTACGTTATTCGTATTGAATTCAATGAATTTGGTTACATAACCTTTTTTGGTAAATTGGAGGTGATATTCATTGTCAGCATAAAGTTCTACGGTGAACTTCCCATTTGGTGCAGTAAATAACTTCTGAACCTCCTGTCCATTCTTCTTAAGGATCAGCACCACCCTATTCAAAGGGTTCTCATATTCACTTACTTTACCATTGAGCACTACCGTCCAGGCTTCCTGTGCATGAGTTAACACACTCAGTAAAAGGCAAGTAAATGTGACAAGTATATGCCGTTGCGGGATCATCGTTCCTGATCTACCAGTACAATTGAGCAATTGAAAGCGATACAATCCATCAATCTCATCTAAATTTACATAATCAATGCGATCAGTGTATACAATATACGACAAGCATCTTCTCTAATTAGATAAATTTCTATTATCACCATACGAAAGAGGCCCTATAAACCTTAGTTTGCATCAGACTCTGATTCCCAAAGGTATTTAGTTGTATTCATGCCATTCTTGAAGTAGAAGGTCTGACCCCACGGCTGAATTACCTTTTTAAACATAGTGGCATGACCATCTTCCACAACTATACGTATTGTTACCTGTTTCTTAACATCCATATATCGTTCCTCTGTTAAACCCGGTGGGTACTCGAGGGCAACCTCGCCTAAATACCGCTGACGCTCATCATCTGTCATCCCTTTGTGTGCCTCCTCCTGCATTTGGCGAATGTGCCTGGCTTTTTCGCTATCATCAAGTTCAGAATGTGACTCTGTGTTGCTCTCGTTCGCAGCCAATCTATCTTTCTCTTTTTGCTCGTCTAGTTTCCTCAAAGTTTCCGCTTTTCTGGCTGAATCTGCCTTAGCCTTTGCAATAGCCTCTGCTTTGGCATCGGCATCTGCTTTACTTTTAGCCTCCGCAGCAGCTGCCTCTTCAGCCTTTCTCTTTGATTCAGCATCAGCATCTTCCTTTCTCTTGGCTTCTGCATCTGCCCTAGCCTTCAATTCTGCATCAAGCTTAGTTTTAGCTGCTGCATCTTTTGCCAACTGAGCATCCTCAATTTGCTTGTCGATTGCCGCAATCCTATTTTTAGGATATTCCTCATCAGGTTTGATAGCTAAGGCCTCTTCATAGCCGCTTCTCCCAGCATCCAGGTTTTTAGTGGCCACAGCAGCATCGGCTTTTGTGATAATCGCTCTATATTCCTCGTCAAGTTGCCTGGCAATTTTTGCCGATTCGGCTTTGTCTTTCGCCTCATTAGCAATTAATCTTTCGATTTCCGAAAGTTTCTCATTGGGATATGTTTTATCTGGTTGAAGCGCTATGGCTTCCATATATTTATTTTTTGCTTCACCGTAACTCCCATCTTGCAAGGAGAGATCAGCTGCTGCTATGGCGTCATCATATTGCTTCCCCAAAGCAGCACTTGCTTCAACTTTGGCTGCTTCCTCAATAGCTTCAATCTCCTTCAGCTTATTCTTTGGATAGGTCTCTGAGACCTTAATGCCTGCTGCCTCTTCATAGAACAACCGTGCCTCACCGTACTTGTTGAATTTCATTGACATATCCCCGTTGGCCACGGCAGATCGGTACTTCTTTTCAAGCTCGAATTTCTTATTTTCATCCTCCAATTTTGCTCCACTTTCTGCCTGAATTAAAGCATCAATCTTCTCTATTTGAGTTTGCGGGTACGATTGTTCCGGCTTAATAGTTAGTGCCTCCTGATAGGCCACAATAGCCTCATTGTACTTCTTTGCTTTTGCAAATTTATCTCCAGACCCCACAGCAGTATTATATGCATCATCAATCTTCTGCTGTCTGGCAGTCTTTGCTGCTGCTTCTTCCTCTGCCAACCTCCTGGCTTCTGATGCTGTGGCAGCTTTTGCCTCCTCTACCGCCTTTCTCTCCGCTAATTCCGCTGCTGCCAAGTTGGCCGCTTCGAGTTCTTTCACTTTCTTCTCGGCAATAGAGATTTGTTTCTTCGGATACTCTTCTTTCGGAAACAATTCAACGGCTTCCTCATATTCAGATATGGCTGCCGCGTAATCTCCACTTGCCATTGCTTTGTCAGCATCGCCAATCAAAGCATCATACTGCTGTTGAAGCTCTCTTTGTTTAGCCTCGGCTATTGCTTTTCCCCTGGCTGCTTTTTGTACAGCTTTCACTATCTCCTCTATTTTGTTTTCAGGATAGGTTTCTGAAGGCTTCAATCCCAAAGCCTTCTTATACATATTGGTAGCGTATGTATAATCCTGCTTCCCCATGGCAATATCACCTTCAGAAATTGCTGCATTGTAACTATTTTCCAAGTCTGTGACCCTGTTTGCTTCTGCTTCTGACTTGGCTTTGGCAGTAGCTTCTGCTTCAGACTTGGCTTTGGCAGCAGCTTCTGCTTCTGACTTGGCTTTGGCAGTAGCTTCTGCTTCTGACTTGGCTTTGGCAGCGGCTTCGGCTTCTGACTTAGCTTTGGCAGCAGCTTCTGCTTCAGACTTGGCTTTGGCAGCAGCTTCTGCTTCTGACTTGGCTTTGGCAGTAGCTTCTGCTTCTGACTTGGCTTTGGCAGCGGCTTCGGCTTCTGACTTAGCTTTAGCTTTGGCTGCGGCTTCTGCTTCTGACTTGGCTTTGGCAGCGGCTTCGGCTTCAGACTTGGCTTTGGCAGCGGCTTCTGCTTCTGACTTGGCTTTGGCAGAGGCTTCTGCTTCTGACTTGGCTTTAGCAGCAGCTTCGGCTTCTGACTTGGATTTAGCAGCAGCTTCTGCTTCTGACTTGGCTTTAGCAGCGGCTTCTGCTTCTGACTTGGCTTTGGCAGCGGCTTCGGCTTCTGACTTGGCTTTAGCAGCAGCTTCTGCTTCTGACTTGGCTTTGGCAGCGGCTTCTGCTTCTGACTTGGCTTTAGCAGCAGCTTCTGCTTCTGACTTGGCTTTGGCAGCGGCTTCTGCTTCTGACTTGGCTTTAGCAGCGGCTTCTGCTTCTGACTTAGCTTTGGAAGCGGCTTCGGCTTCTGACTTAGCTTTGGAAGCGGCTTCGGCTTCAGACTTGGCTTTGGCAGCAGCTTCGGCTTCTGACTTGGCTTTAGCAGCGGCTTCTGCTTCTGACTTGGCTTTGGCAGCGGCTTCTGCTTCTGACTTGGCTTTGGCAGCGGCTTCGGCTTCAGACTTGGCTTTGGCAGCGGCTTCTGCTTCAGACTTGGCTTTGGCAGCGGCTTCGGCTTCAGACTTAGCTTTAGCAGCGGCTTCTGCTTCTGACTTGGCTTTAGCAGCGGCTTCTGCTTCTGACTTAGCTTTGGAAGCGGCGGCTGCTTCTGACTTGGCTTTGGCAGTAGCTTCTGCTTCTTTCTTAATTGTGAGCGCTTCCGCCTCTTTGGCAAGCTTGTCCAATTTAGACTTTACCTGTTTAACATAAGATTTATCATAGTTAAAATCGTCCTCTTTTTCATAATACATTATCTTCCCTATGGGCTCTTTCAGTATGTCCGTATCCAATTCCTGCATCTCCTTGAAGATTCCAATCTCAATTGGAAATACGGGAAACCCCTTCCCCACTTTATCATCAGGGACCCCTTTCGTTGATACACTAATTAACTTGGATACATATCCGCCTTTAGAGATCTCAATTAGGTAGTCATTATTGGGTTGCAGGACAAGCGAAAATTTACCATTAGCTGCAGAACGTGTCTTCTTGTCAAAAGCACCATTCTTGGTAAGTGTTACTACAGCCTTATCGACCTTTGTGGATCCCTCTATAACACGCCCATCAATGACAAAAGTCCAGGTCTCCTGTGCGCTACATAATGTTGTAACGAAAACTAACGCCAATGTAATTGTTAAGAACCTCACGATATTGTATTGATGTAAATTCCGTGCTTATTTCACAATAATATCCACCCAAAACTGAGCCAAAGCCGCATCCATAGGGCAATATTGCTTATTGACAATACAAATAGCGCCAATAAAGCATGATGCTAAGCTACGAAATTATTGAAAAAATGCGCATGGTAGTCTGAAGGAAATGGGCAAAAGTCAAGAATGAACCTAGAACCTAAACACCTTAGATTCCAACAGTGCTTCTAGATTGGATTCTAGATGGAATAAATGTTCGGTAATAATTGTGTTGTCCCTAAAGAAGAACTTCGAGCCCCATGGCTGGGTTACACGTTTGTACTCAGTATAGATGTCCGCCCGGTGCACGATGCGGATCAGCACCTCTTTCTCTCCGTCCCTGAAGGTTTCTACACTTACAAGAGACCCGGGTAAATAATGCAATTCCTCTCGAATCTTAGAGCGTTTTTGATCAAGTAATTCTAAACCAGTAAATAAAGCCACACCCTGACGATCCGACCCCTGTATCGATTCTTCGCTAACGAGATTATTGGCCTCCACAACAATCTCAGGAATCATCGAGTTGTCAGATTCGTCGTTAGGGGTGGTGTTAATATTATTACCATTCTCCGCAAGTTGTCCTTTTCTATAGATACCCTCCTCTTTTCTGGCACGTGCAAGTGCTGTCTTCATCTGCTTATGAAGTCGAGTTAGATCAGCTTTAACTGACCTATGGTAATCCATATCTATCGTAAAATTATCACTGCCTGCAGAGTATCGTATTTTCCCGATTGGATTATCCAGAACTGCCGTATTGACGCCTTCAATTTCCTGAAATAAGCATATCTCAACTGGAAAATCCGGAAAACCGTCCCGAATATTTTCTTCAGGCACATTCTTCGTAGAAAACGTAATGGACTTATTAGCATAGCCTGGTTTGGCTACCTCAATCAAATAATCGTTTCCAGGTTGAAGAACAAAAATGAACTTGCCATTTCCAGAAGTGATAACCTCTTGTATCAATCGTGAGTTATTGACAAGGCTTATTACCGCACCCTCTAGTTTTTCTGTGTCCTCTGTTACGCGACCATTGACCTTAATCTTCCAATCGTCATCCGCTACTGTTATCAAGGTGACAAGAGACAAAAGGCACATTAAAGCGGCCTTTCCATAAACTGTATTTATTATATTCTGCAAAGTGGCTTCTAATTAAAATATTTACTAAGCAATAGTGCTTTTAATGCCGTATTTATTCTGTCTTATTCTAGATATACCATTTAATATTCTGCAAAGGTAAACGCTATTATTCATTCAGCAAATATATTATGCCATTTTTATGCCTAAGTACGTTTTTAAGTAAGCAAGCAGAATTACAACCTGGTATTTAGAGTGTAGAGGCAGCGAGGTAGCCCGGAGCACATGTAAGTCCACCACCAGGGTGTGCTCCACTGCCACAATGGTATAGGCCTGGAACAGAAGTTTTATATTGCATGAATGACGGAAATGGACGGGTAATCAACTGATCAATAGCATGTTCAGCATGATAAATATGCCCCCCAGGTATTCCAAAACACTCTTCTATATCTTTGGGTGAGATGACCTCAGAGGCTACGATACTGGCATCGTTATTCATATATTGATTGAGCTCCCTGATGACATTGTCCAGCAACCCAACTTTCGCCTGATCGGTCCAGCCTCCTTCCAGATCATAGGGGGCATAATGGACCATTATGTTCGCTGCCTTTCTATCTTTAGACACCCTGACTTCCATCAATGGATGCTGTGAGTACTCCCGGTATTTTGAGCAGTCAAAGGCTTTCTCCATCTCATCAATGGAATTTCCAGTTCTATACACTGCGTTGTGCTCCTCACCCTTGCCAAACCATATCTCCTGATCAAATGTTATGTTAACGATGGCCGTTGTTCCCCTAGACCTGAGTCCGTTGAGCTGCATCTCCGTATCCAGGTTAAGCTCAGTCGGGTTGACCCTATCTAGCATAGTTTGCTTAAGAGAGCAAGAGCTCATGATCACGCCGGCTCTCAGCACCTCACCTCCCACTCTAACTCCTACCGCTGCACCATTTTCAACAACCACCTCAGTAACCTCTGTATTGATTCTAACCTCTACGCCAAAATTTTCAGCAGCTTTTACAAGAGCCCCAATAAGAGCTAATGCACCTCCTTCCACCTCCTCTTGTGCTAAACATTCATAAAGAAGAAAGTTCAAATTACTACCTGCAGACCAAGGCCCAGTGAAAGAGCCTTGCAGTGCAGGCGCAGCAAGACCTGCTTTCAGAAAATCAGTTTCAAACCATTCGTTAAGATAATCCGCTACACACATCGGCGCAATCCTCAGAAACTCCAACATTGTTTCATTACCGAGCATCTTTAAGCCCAAGGCCTTCTTGCCAAGGTTCCACACCTCTTTCATGCCGAGGTTTTGAATGTTTG
>Ga0302120_10001636_pt1 | contig 10487 bp, 10 predicted proteins | sample AG5_Bottom_MG_FD_203118 | JGI IMG/M metagenome (GOLD analysis project Ga0302120, IMG submission 203118) | Marine microbial communities from Western Arctic Ocean, Canada - AG5_Bottom | ecosystem: Environmental > Aquatic > Marine > Oceanic | place: Canada: Western Arctic Ocean | collected 2017-10-01 | reverse complement strand
AAGATCACTTGCGACGATCATGAGGGTGGTGGCTCCGCGCGTTTCCAGCAGTGGGATGGAAGGCAATGGAACTTTGTTTCCGATTGGATTGAGCCACTCGACGATGTAACTCGTCCAATGATCGAAGCCTCTGCCGCTGCGTATGCAAAAGAGAAGGGCATTACGCCCCGTTCTGGCATGTCGATGGGTTCGGACTGCGGTTAACGTTAACCAGTACAGGCCAGAGTCTCATGGAAGCGACCTTGAACGAAAAAGCAGCAACGCTGCTGAGCGTGAACAACATTGAGGTTGTGTATGACCATGTGATTTTGGTCCTAAAAGGAGTATCTCTCGAGGTTCCCGAGGGGGGCATTGTTGCCCTCCTCGGGGCCAACGGAGCGGGTAAGACAACTACGCTCAAATCGATATCCAATCTACTGATGGCGGAGCGCGGCGACATTACCAAAGGAACCATTGAGTTTCGCGGTGAATCTATTCAGGGTCTCTCAGCTAACCAGCTAGTAAAGCGTGGCGTGATTCAGGTTATGGAAGGTCGCCGCTGCTTCGAACATTTAACTGTGGAAGAAAACCTTCTAACTGGTGCGTTCACACGTACCGATGGCGCGTCTTCGATCCGCCGGGATCTGGAACTGGTTTATGGTTACTTCCCGCGCCTCAAGGATCGGCGTAACAGCACTTCCGGCTATACCTCTGGCGGGGAGCAACAGATGACAGCAGTGGGGCGGGCTTTGATGGCTCGGCCGAAAATGATACTGCTTGATGAACCCTCGATGGGGTTGGCGCCGACTCTGGTTGAAGAAATCTGTGAAATCATGCAGCAGCTCAATCAGAAAGAGCAGGTCACTTTCCTGTTGGCAGAACAAAATACCAATATGGCACTGCGTTATTGCCATTATGGTTATATCCTCGAAAATGGCCGAGTCGTCATGGATGGCGACGCCAAAACACTGCTGGATAACCAGGACGTAAAAGAGTTTTACCTTGGGGTTAGCGGTGGAGAAAGAAAGAGTTTCAGGAACGTAAAACATTATCGTCGGAGAAAGCGCTGGTTGAGTTAATAGCGTCTCAGCCTGTGTTCCTGAGTCCGGATCGCATGTCACCCCCATTGTTCAAGTACGAGCAACATCAAACCCTAAGATTAAGATGAGCGATTACTACGACGCTCTGGAAACACGCGATGCGGCACAGCGTGAGGCCGAGCAATTTGAGTTGTTGCGTGAGCAATTACGCTATGCCAAGCGTGAAGTCCCGGCTTATGCGGCCTTGCTTGGGGAAGTGAATCCTGACGCCGTTAGGGCGCGTGATGCCCTTGCAGAACTGCCAGTAACGCGTAAGTCGGAGTTAGCGCAAGCGCAGGCAGGCAGCCCGCCACTGGGTGGATACTGCGCGCTTTCTGGCCGTACCCTGCCTCGAGTCTTTTCCTCACCGGGTGGGATTTTTGAACCCCAAGGCACAGGTGGTGATTTCTGGCGCACAGCTCGGGCCTTGTACGCGGCTGGGTGTCGGGAAGGAGATCTGTTACATAACACCTTCTCTTATCATTTTACGCCAGCTGGGTTCATGCTCGAAGGCGGAGCCCATGCCTTGGGATGCACGGTGTTTCCGGCGGGTACGGGGCAAAGTGAGCTACAGGTGCGCGCGATAGCGCATTTGCGTCCGCGAGCTTATGTCGGGACTCCTTCGTTTCTCAAGATCCTGCTGGATAAAGCCCACGAGATGGGAGTATCGCTTTCCCCCCTGACCATTGGATTGGTCTCGGGCGAGGCCTTGCCCACAAGTTTGCGTGAGGAGTTGGCGACTAAAGGTGTTAACGTACTGCAGGCCTATGCGACAGCGGATGTGGGTTTGATCGGTTACGAATCCCCAGCCCGCGAAGGTTTGATTCTGGATGAGCAAGTGTTAGTAGAGATTGTCCGCCCCGGAACAGGTGATCCGGTATCGCCAGGCGAGGTGGGCGAGGTGCTGGTGACTACGCTGCAGGCGGGGTACCCGCTGATCCGTTTCGCCACCGGGGATCTTTCTGCATTTATGGATGGTGTTAGCGCCTGTGGCCGCACCAACCAGCGCGTTAAAGGATGGATGGGGCGGGCCGATCAGACCGCCAAAGTCCGGGGCATGTTTGTGCACCCCTCGCAGGTTGCTCAGGTTGTTTCTCGTCATCAGGAAATCACCCGGGCTCGGTTGGTTATTGAGCGTGTCGACAATTCGGACAAGATGACTTTGCGCTGTGAATTGACCGGAGGTGCGGAGCGCTCTCCAGAGCTTACGGATGATATTGCTATCAGTATTCGAGAGGTTTGCAAGTTACGAGGCGAGGTAGAGCTCTTTTCACAGGGCGCTTTGCCTAATGACGGCAAGGTCATTGATGATCTGCGACCATTGGATTGATGCTTTCAGGCTCCCCAGCTTATATACCTCAATAATGGGTTATCCCTCCCATAGGGTGGGGCTAAACGCTGGCGGCACTTATCTGTACTGGTAACGCCTGTGCTTGGGATTCATCCGCCCACTCCAAAACGGGGCGAAAACTTGTTTGTTGAAGTCGAGCTTCACTACACTAGGGATCCTTCTTTCGAACAAACCTGGACCAGGTAGTGACTGATACCGATATGCACGACGATGTTTCTCTTTATGCCAACCTGTTTGGTTATCTTGGCTGCCCACTGAGTGATGACCCGCTGCAGGATACGGCAGATGTGGCCATTCTGGGCGTGCCGTACGATTTAGGCACCTCCGGACGCGCCGGTACTCGTAGTGGCCCGGGTGCGATACGTCAGGCCTCTGGCAATCTTCGCTGGGAAGAGGCACGCTGGCCGTGGCCCTATGCGCTCGCGGATCACCTTAAGGTCATCGACTGTGGCGATCTTGCTTATGCCCCCGGAGACAGTGCCGGGTTTACCCAGTCCCTCCAGGACCGGGCCACGGATATTTTGCGATCAGGGAAGACGCTGCTTAGTTTCGGCGGAGATCACTTCATTACTCTGCCGTTGTTGCGGGCGCATCATGCGGTGCATGGAGAGTTAGCCCTGGTTCACTTTGATGCTCATACCGATACCTATGAGCAGGGGTCCGAATTCGATCATGGCACAATGTTTCGACGCGCGCCTAGAGAGGGCCTGATTGATACTGATTGCTCAATACAGGTGGGTATCCGGACAGAATACGAACCTTCGACGCATGCCTTTACCGTGCTCGATACTGATTGGGTGCACAATCGCGGGCCAGTAAAGGTTGCGCAGGCAATTCGCGACCGGGTCGGCAAGCGCAAGGTTTATCTGACTTTCGATATCGATTGCCTGGACCCGGCTTTTGCTCCCGGCACCGGCACGCCGGTGGCCGGAGGCCTTTCCAGCAATATGGCGTTGCAGATTTTACGCGGCCTCAAGGGTTTAGATATTGTCGGTATGGATGTAGTCGAGGTGGCGCCGGCCTACGATCAGGCTGAGGTTACCGCACTCGCAGCAGCAACGCTGGGTTTGGAAATGCTCTATCTGCAGGCCGAAAAACATTCCTGAGGCCACAAGGTTTTGTCGATAGGGCTTTCGGCCTGACAGGGAAGTTAAAGGGGCTGCAGTTCGGGGTCAGAGGTTTTCTATTTAGGCTCCCATATGCCTATGGGCTGTCTCAGCGTCTTTGCGGATATCAATTACCCAATTATCTGCGCTTAGGCTATTTGTAAAGCGTTCTAACTCCAGGTTGATCTACCTCGGTTTACACCTTGAAGCCCTGCTTTTCTGGTGGTATAAGTTTTGGCTGATGGTGGTAATTAGCAATTACACTGATCCTTGGGGCTAAATCTGCCTATCCTTCGGAGCACGAATATTCCGACTTTGGGTTAATACCATGGATATGCAGAACATCGTCAAACTGCCTGAGCGCACCCTAATGGGGCCCGGCCCGTCGGAGATTAATCCACGGGTGTTAGTCGCACTGTCTCAGCCGGCGATCGGCCACCTCGACCCGGCCTTTGTTTCGCTGATGGATGAGGTAAAGGGTTTACTGCGCTATGCTTTTCAGACCAGTAATCGGCTGACCTTCCCAGTGTCTGGTCCTGGATCGGCAGGCATGGAGACCTGCTTTGTTAATTTAATAGAACCAGGGGACAAAGTGATTGTTGCCCGCAACGGCGTATTCGGCACCAGGATGCAGGAGATGGCAAGCCGCGTCGGGGCACAGGTTGTGACCGTTGACGACGAATGGGGTTGTGCGGTGGACCCGGGTAAAATCGAAGAGGCGCTAAGGGCTAACCCGGATGCTTGCGCTGTCGCATTTGTTCATGCCGAGACTTCGACGGGTGCGCTATCAGACGCAAAAACGATTTCTGAGATTGCTCATCGTTACGGTTGCCTTACGATTGTTGATGCCGTGACTTCGCTCGCAGGGTCTGCGCTCTATGTGGATGATTGGGGGCTTGATGCGGTGTACTCTGGCGCCCAAAAATGTCTTTCCTGCGTTGCGGGTATCTCACCTGTCACTATCGGAGATCAGGCGCTGGCTAAAATGAAGCGGCGAAAATCGCCGGCCCCCACCTGGTTTCACGATTTAGGGTTGATCGATGGCTATTGGTCAGAAGGTGGAACACGCGCCTATCACCACACTGCACCGGTTAACAGCATCTTTGCGCTGACGGAGGCGTTGCGTCTGCTGAAACAAGAGGGGTTGGATCGAGCCTGGAAGCGACACCAAGACAACTCCGAGAGATTGGTCTCGGGTCTGCGGCATCTAGGCCTCGACATGCTGGTCGAGGATCCAGCGGTCCGGTTACCTCAACTCAATGCTGTGCGTCTACCAGTTGACATCGACGAGGCAGCAATCCGCTCGAGATTACTGAATGAGAAAAACCTGGAAATCGGTGCTGGCCTTGGACCACTTGCCGGAAAAGTGTGGCGTATCGGCCTTATGGGATATTCCAGCCGCCCGGAGAACATATCGTTTTGCCTGGACGCTTTAGGTAGCGAATTGGGCAGTGCGATTCAAACTGCGGTTGGCGAGTAGCAAACCACCTTTGAGCAGCCGTTTCCCTTCTAGAACTGCGGCTCCCGCCTAAACCCGCAGCAACGGACCGCTTTTTGCCAGGGATTCTTAATCCTTGGCGCTTGTCACTTAGTTCACCAGCAAGCCGACGAAGTAGTCGAGCGCGCTGGCGAATTCGTTCTCCAGTGGAAATGAGAGCAATCCCATAACCGTATAACCTAGCACCCAGAGCATGAGGTGAAAGCGGATAAGAAAAAAAAGCCAGGCCACATACAAAGGTATCAAGGGTCGGATCAGAAATTTTGGTGTGACGGCGTCGAACAGATAAAGAGCCGGGTTGGTCACACGAATAAAAAAACGGGCAAAGAAAAACGAGGTGTCTTCGCGTAGAAACAACGACATGCCCAAGCGCCTGATCAAGGTCCACATGATGACTCCCATACTGTAGTCAGCTCTCAGTACCCAGATCAAAAATGCCTGATTCGGACCCTGTTCGTTGGCTGTGACAGCAGGCAATTGATCCGCTGTGGCGCGAATGGCGTAGCGATCAGAGGAAAGGGGGCTTCAGTGCAGCGTTGGAGAAGGCCAAAATCCGGATTGTCGGCGCTGCGTTTACCGATGCAACCGAATCGGTAAACGCGTTTACACTCAGCCCGGAGCATTGATTTACTGGACGCCAATCGCGGATGCTTTTATGTCTTCGGATAAGTCGATTGTGCGTGATTCCATACGTTTTCGCTGGCAGGCGCCACGATGCGAACTGAGAGAAGCTCTACAGTGCGCGAGAGTTTTGGGTTTTCTGGACAACTGAACGGTAGCGCCAGGGCGGCTGCGACGGGCACGCTAGATCGGGTGTCATTATCAGTTACAGCGGTAGAATAGGCGGCTCATTGTTTTACAGGCTTTGCACCGCGAATTCTGAACAAACGCACCACCTATACGCTAAGGATAAAGATGTTAAGTGATAAACCGATCAGTCGATACCCGGTACCGACTCTAGAAGAACTGCCGGAGGATCTGCGTAACCGAGTTTTGGCAGTCCAGGAAAAAGCAGGCTTTGTGCCCAATGTCTTTTTGACGCTTGCTCATCGGCCAGATGAGTGCCGTGCATTTTTTGACTATCACGATGCGTTGATGTTGCGCGAGGGCGGCCTTTCCAAGGCAGAGCGCGAAATGATCGTGGTCTCCACTTCAGGCACGAACAATTGTCAGTACTGCGTGGTCGCTCATGGCGCGATTCTGCGCATTTACGCGCGTGATCCGCTGGTGGCTGATCAGGTCGCGATCAATTTTCGCAAGGCCGATATCAGCGAACGCCAGAAGGCGATGCTGATCTTTGCTGACAAAGTAGCGCGTGATTCGGCTGCCTTGGAAGATGCGGATTATGACCATTTGCGAGAACATGGCTTTGATGAGGAAGATATCTGGGATATTGGCGCGATTGCGGCGTTTTTTGCCCTGTCCAACCGAATGGCTAACCTCATTGGGATGCGCCCGAACGATCAGTTCTACAGTATGGGCCGCCAGTCTCGGGAAACGAGCTCGTGAGTTCGCCTCCAGAGGGGTTGCCCTCAATTCGTACTATTGCGATGCCTGCAGACGCCAATCCCAATGGCGATATCTTCGGCGGCTGGCTGATGGCGCAGATGGATCTGGCGGGCGGAACCTACGCTTTTGGCCTCAGCAGTGGACGGGTCACCACGGTGGCAGTAGATGCCATGACCTTTCACTTGCCCGTCCAGGTGGGTGACCAGGTGAGTTGTTATTGCACGACCGAGAAAATCGGTAATACCTCTATCGCCGTAAAAGTCGAAACCTGGGTGCGTCGACGCCATAACCAAAGTGAAGAGAGGGTGACCGAGGGCCTGTTCACTTTTGTGGCTATTGATACTTCGGGTCGGCCACGGCCGGTCAGGGCAAGCGCCTCCTGAGCCTCGTGGAATCCGACCAGCCAGGCCGATTAGAGCATTTCGCGGCCACCTTGAGCGATACGGGTTTGCCACCGTTGGCGTCGTGGCAGCCGACGTTGGTGCGGGATATGGATCTACAGATTGCTCGTGATGGAATCTGGCACTACCTGGGTTCGCCAATAAAGCGTGCGCGACTGGTACGCTTACTCTCTAAGGTATTGCGCCGCGAAAATGAAGAATTCTTTCTGGTGTCACCACAGGAAAAACTACGCATCCAGGTTGATGATGCGCCATTCGTTGCGGTTGAGATGGAGCACCTGGGTGAGGCTGACGATCAGCGGCTGGTTTTTCGCACCAACGTGAATGACGTCGTTGTTGCAGGAGTGGATCATGCAATCTGTGTCGTGGAGGATTCCCGAACCGGGGAACCCGCCCCCTATATCGGTGTGCGTGACGGCTTGGATGCATTAATCTCGCGAGCAGTGTATTACGAACTTGCCGAAATCGCACGGCCAGCGCCAGCGCCGCGACAGCATACTCTGGGCGTCACAAGTGAAGGATGTTTCTTTGCGTTAGGTAGCGACTGTGAGTAATAAACAGGCTCTCGAGAAACTGGTCGCCTATCTGCGTGAGGAGGTGCCTATGGTGCGCCAGTTCGATGTTCGCTCGGCTGGGGTAGATGCTTCCGGATTGGTTCTCGAGGCACCTCTGGCGATTAATTTCAACGACAAGCGTACCGCCTTTGCTGGCACCCTGGCATCACTTTGCACACTGTCTGGATGGGCTATGACCTCCCTGATCTGCGAAGCCGCAGGTCTTAAGGCGGATATTGCGGCGATTCATAGCGAGATCACTTACGCCAGGCCGTGTACCGAAGAGAAAGTGCGGGCTATCTGCACCTGGCCAGCCGATGCGACTGCCGCGGCGTTCACCACTGCTTTAGCGAGTCAGGGGCGGGCAGAGCTTTCGCTTTCGGCCCAGGTATGGTCGCGAGATAAAGTCGCGGTACGTTTTTCAGGGAATTACATCGCCCGGATGCTTTGACGACCCGGGCGATGTATGCGTCGACGGTCAGGCCTTTTTCAGCGCGTTTTCAAGATCGGCGATGATGTCTTCGACATCTTCAATACCAACCGATAATCTCACCAGGCCATCGGTCAATCCCCGTTTGCGCCTGTCTTCAACCGGAACATCGGCATGGGTCATGCTCGCGGGATGGGTAATCATGGTTTCCACACTTCCGAGGCTCTCGGCCAGCCCACACAGCTGCACGTTATTCATCAAGGTTTTGCCAGCCGCAGCGCCGCCTGTCAGTTCGAAGGCGATCATGCCACTGAAGCCGGACATCTGCGCCTTGGCCACGGCGTGCTGCGGGTGGGAGGGTAGACCCGGGTAGAGCACACGGTCGATCTTGGCATGTGACTCGAGAAACTGCGCCACCTGCATTGCGGATTCTTCGTGACGCTTCATTCGCAAGTGCAAAGTTTTAAGGCCGCTGAGGTTCAGCCAGCAGTCAAATGGGCTTGAAACTGCACCGATGGTTTTCTGAATATATTTCATTTTCTCAAAAACGTGCTCGGCGTTTGTGATCAGTACGCCACCGATGATCTGGTTATGGCCGGCCAGGTACTTTGTGGTGCTGTGCATAACGATATCAGCGCCAAAGTCGAGTGGCCGGAGAAACACTGGCGTCGCAAAGGTGGAATCAACGCCCAGCAGAATGTTTTTCTCGCGAGCGATACTGACCATATCTTCCAGGTCGCTTACTTTAAGCAGCGGGTTGGTCGGTGTTTCAATCCAGAGCATGCGGGTAGCAGGCGTAATTGCAGCGCGCACGGCATCGGCGTTGGTAGTATCGACGTAACTGACGCTAAGGCCCTGTTGAACAATGACGTTATCCAAAAGGCGCGTGACACCACCGTACACGTCGTCTCCACAAACAATGTGGTCGCCGGAGGAAAACAGCTTGAAACAGGCGTCAACAGCCGACATGCCGCTGGCGAAGCTTATGGCGTACTTGCCATTCTCAATGGCAGCAAGATTGTCCTCGAGCACCTGGCGGGTGGGGTTTGACGAACGCGTGTAATCAAAGCCCAGATCCCGGCCTACTTCGGGCAGTACGTATGTGGCGGTTTCGTAGATCGGTGGCAGGATAGAGCCGGTAGTAGGGTCCGGGCTAATACCCGCACGAACGACCTTGGTATCAAATTTCAACGCAGTTCTCCAGTTATTCAGAAGTTATCGATGGATCTGTCAGACAGTCCGGCGGTTTTTCTGGGTGATGAATTCCAGTAGATCGATCTTGTTGATGATACCGGTAATGACTCCGCTGTCGACCACGACAGCGACATTGTTGTTTTCGAAAACCTGCTGTACATCGTTGAGCGTCTCGTGCCGTTCGACCTTTCCTTGGAGCGGCCTTGCGACATCGCGCGAGGGATCCTCCAGGGTGTGTTCGCCGCTTGCAACTGCTCGCAGGATGTCCAACTCTTCGATCATTCGTAGATCGCCCTGACCAGAGGCTATAGGCATTTGCGAGATACCAGTGCTCGCCATACGTGCGATGACATCTTTCAGCGCTTCGTTCGGGTCAGCGAAGGTGATTTCCTGCTGCTGAAAATCGAGCAATTCCTGTACGGTACCCAGGTGCACACCAGGACCCAAATAGCCCATATCGCGCATCCATTCATCGTTAAAGCACTTGCTGATATAACGATCCCCCGAATCACAGACGATCGCCACAACGATCTTTCCCGGGCCGAGTTTTCGAGCCTCTTCCAGGGCGCCGAAGAATACAGTGCCGGTTGAGCCGCCCGACAAAATGCCTTCCTGGCGGGCGAGGCGTCTCGCCATCAGAAACGAATCGCGGTCGCTCACATTGATGACCTCATCCACAACTGAAAAGTCCAGGGTATCTACCATAAAGTCGTGACCGATACCTTCGACACGGTATAGCGAAGGGGTACTCCACTCGCCTTTTTCATGGGCTTCTTTATAGATGCTGCCGTAAGGGTCCGGCCCGACTACGCGGACCGTTCGCCCAGCCTCGCCCGCTTTTTCTTTCAGATACTTTCCAGTACCGGATATGGTTCCCCCGGTACCAAGGCCTGCGACGAAAGAATCGATTTTACCGTCTGTCGCTTCCCAGATCTCCGGGCCTGTGGTGAGGTAGTGGGCTTCAGGATTGTGCGGGTTTGAGTACTGGTCTGTATAGAAAGCATCTGGGGTTTCTCGCGCAACACGCTTTGCGACTTGAACATAACTGTCTGGATGATTGTGATCCAGATCGGTCGCTGTGACAATCACCTCGGCGCCGTAGGATTTGAGCATATCTATTTTTTCCTGACTCATCTTGTCAGGAATAGTAAAGACGCAGCGATAGCCCTTAACGGCGGCTGCCATTGCCAGGCCCAGCCCGGTATTGCCCGAGGTGCTCTCGACCAAGGTGCCCCCTGGTTTGAGTAGCCCCGCTTCTTCAGCCCGCTTTACCATGTTGATCGCCATGCGATCCTTTACAGATCCTGATGGATTCAGGTTTTCCATCTTTGCGTACACGGTCGCCATTCCTGGCTCGACAATGTTGTTCAACCGTACCAGGGGGGT
>Ga0302120_10001634_pt1 | contig 10491 bp, 8 predicted proteins | sample AG5_Bottom_MG_FD_203118 | JGI IMG/M metagenome (GOLD analysis project Ga0302120, IMG submission 203118) | Marine microbial communities from Western Arctic Ocean, Canada - AG5_Bottom | ecosystem: Environmental > Aquatic > Marine > Oceanic | place: Canada: Western Arctic Ocean | collected 2017-10-01 | reverse complement strand
TGAGTTGATCGTAGAGCACGTCTGGCATGGAGGGCCGCTGCTCTTGCCAGTACTCACGATTGGCGCGCCGGATGAGGGTGTGGAGTTCGTCGGCGGAGAACTCGTCTGCGCCCTCCACTATGGCGGCTGGGTCGAGACTCAAAAGCTCAATTGTGGTGAGGACGGCCACCTAAGTAAGATGCGATGGAATGGCGAAGATGCCAAGGCAAATCGGCGCTCGTTCCCGCGGTCAGGCCCGTGCGGCGCCTAGAATTCGACGTGTGGCAGCGATCATCGCTGCGAGTTCTTATTTGCGTTCAAGAATGCCTCTGCGTCCTTGACGGCGTCAGACTTTTCACGGGTCTTTCGCATCGCGCTCGTCGAGATCTCGTTCTCAAACCGCGCCATCATCTGGAAAAAAGCCAGGCGACTCGATGGCGCAGGTCCTTCGACGTTCCGCGGGTCGTCCTCATCCGGATTCGCGATGTCAGGGCTGCAGCGATCGATGATGCATTTGTGTGCTTTCTTCAGGCGCTTGTCTCCGGAAGTGAGCGACTCTTTCATCCCGCCGATCAAAGGGAACTTTCCCTTGTATCCGGCGACCAACGCATCAATCGCGGCTTCACTGCCACAGCGGGCGTACTCTTCATCGTATTTGTCCGGCACGGTGCCGCCCTCGAAATCGGTCCCGGCGGTCGCGAGCATCTGATAGTCGTTGAACATGTGCCGATAGATGTGCGACTTCAGATACGCACGCTTACGTTGCGAGTCTTTCGCCTTGTTCGGAAACACGAAGACAAATTCGTTGTAGCCCATTCCGAGGTCGTCTCGATAGACGCCGAAGCCTACGTCTTTGTCGATCTTAACCTTACTCGCCTTCGCCGGGATGCGCTCAGATCCTTCGAGGAGCCACAGCGCGTGGGTGTCATTTCGAAATTCCTCTTGGTCTCTCAGCTCGTTGAGGTTTGTGAGGAGCTTCATGAGCGAGTCATCCTTGTTGACCGCCTCGCCCCACGCTGCCAACTCAGTGTCATGGGCGGTCGCAAAGGCGATTGGATCTGGCTCGGCGCGCCCGAGTTCTTTGCGGATTCTCTTGAGCACGGGACGGAACGGTTGATCGGAGGCGACCTCGCGTCGTGCCATCATCTTCACCTCCATCCACTTGTTCCAGATGGCTTCTGACTGACCCTTGTACTCTTTCGAGAGTTCGACCACTCCGGGCTTCACGTCGGCGGGCAGCTTCTCGATGAGCGCGTCGGTCTCCGCGTTGGAGAAGAATTCGAGCAATTTTAGGTCGGCATAGATGGCGAGGACTTGGTCCCGGATGGCCTCATCAAAGCTCAGTGTGAGCTTGTTGATATGCTCGGCGTAGTCCTTGCGGGCGTTCTTGCGGAAAACCCAGGCGTCGGCCTCAGCGGTAGCCGTGACGATGCCCCGCACGCGCCGGGCCTTGTTGCCCCGCCGCAGTTCGAAGGGGAGGCGAATTTGCGCGAGCACCCCGGCCGTGAGTTGATACGGTCGCTTCGCGTCGGCGACGATGATATCAGCGTCGAGTACGTCTGGAAGCGCGGTGCCGGAATAGAGTGCCTCGAGTACGGGCCGCAAGCTCTCTCGCATGGGGTCCGCCGGCACCGCCGCGACCTCGGCGGATGGGTCGGCCTTCTTTTTCTCGCCGTACTGGTACGCGAGCTCGCGCGCGAGCTTGTCTTGGCGGCTCTCGCAGCCGAGTGTGGAGAGGGATGCGAAGGTGAGGAGGGCGAGCCCAATCGGTGAAAAATATCGTTTCATCGGAGATAATCGCGGCCTGTAATGCCGTGGATAACCCCAGCCTAGCGGCGGCCGAGGAGGGTTGGTTCCCGTGTCGCGCCCTGCGCCAATGCAGGGAGTCTGACGGTAGGCGCCGGCCCCACATCTGTCAATGCGACGAGGGTTCTCACGCCGCGTCGGCAACCCGTAAAGGCGGTCGAACCGGGGGCTTTGGGAGGTAAAGGGGCGCAAACCGCTATGTGCGTCAACGCGTAATGCTCGCGACTGGGGTCCGTTGCGTGACGACACAATCCGAAGCATGCTATTTAGCAGCAGCGATTTCCGCGAGCACACGTTTATGAGCGAGCAACCGTCATCCACAAGTAGCGATCCCTCGACAACCGAGCTTCCCGTTGACACTTCGATGGCAGGTGGCGTGCTCCTCACGTCGATCGCCGCGGAGAAAGTGGCCGAGATTCGCGAGGCGGAGGAGATTGAGCCGGGATATGCGCTACGGGTGAAGGTGTTGGGCGGAGGCTGCTCTGGATTTCAATACGATCTGTTCTTCGACGAGCCGGAAGAAGCGGACATGCGCTTCGAGAGTCATGGAGTTGATCTCGTCTCGGATCAGATGAGCTTCATGTACCTCATGGGGACTGAGATCGACTACGTGGACGGTCTCCAAGGGGCTGGCTTCAAGTTCGGTAACCCGAACACCACCGGCAGCTGCGGCTGCGGCAGCTCGTTCTCCGTCTAGTCGTTGGAGACGGCCTTCTTCTCGCGAGGGATCTTGCGAGAGAAGTAGAGCGCGCTGAGTAGGAAGCCTACGATGCCTGCGATCGAGGTCGCGATGGCGGCGTCTTGGTAGAACTCGAGCCACGATCGCTCCGAGGCGAAGAAGTTCTTGTACAAGAGGATGCCTACCGAGCCGAGATAGCCCATCGCATCGGTCACATAGATCATGAACACGGACGTCGCGACGACTTGGGTGGCGGCGATAATACGGTCGAAGAGGACGCAGCCGTAGGGGACGTAGGCCAAGTAAAGGCCACCGCCAACGCAACTCATCCATGCGATTCCAGAGATCGCGCCGCGCTGCCACGCCAGGGTAGATCCGAGCAGCAACAGCATGCCCGCGAGCATGACCCCGTGAATCAAGAGCACGGCGCGACGGTTGCCTCGGATGGCGTAGATCGCCGCCAAGACCACGAGGACCGCGAACGCGGAGACAGCCTCTGTCTGCGCGAACGCGGACGCCTCCCGAATTCCGAGTTCGTCGAAGAGTTGGCGCTGAAAGTTGTCGCGAAAGTCTCGGAACGCGGTCAAAAACACGTAGAGAGCGGTCAGGGGGATGAGGCCCGGTGCGAAGGACCAAAAGAAGCTCCGGCGGGCATCGGCGTTCATGGGGGCCCTCAGCGTCCGCGCACGAATGTCGGCGTCGTTGGGGGCAGGTAGCGCGGAGAGCAGCCACACACACAGGATGAACAGCGGGAAGAATAGCGCGCCCGTGGCGGCCGGCATCCAGGCCTCCGAGACGCCGACGTTGTCGGTGAGCGCGCGGCCGACAGTTTTCACGACGCCGCTCGCGACGATGTAGGAGGTGCTCAGGCCAGCTCCAAGGATCTCCGAGCTGCGGCGCCCTTCGAGGTGAGAGAACACCAGTCCCCACACCATGCCGAGCGGCAGACCGTTGCAGAACATGGCCACGGGTTTGAGTGACGCGGGGGCGAGAGCGAAGCCGACGAGCGCGATCTCTGCGAGTCCTACCAACGCGAGGAGCGACGCCGCTCGTTGACCCGTGGAGACCTCAGGCACGATCTTGATGCCGACAAATTTGCTGATCGCGTAGCCGAGGACTTGAGAGATCACCAAGATGATCTTGAGGTCGACGCCCCACAGCTCACCATCGTAGTTTCCAGCGGCGAAGGGCTTGCGCACCGCGTACATACAAAAGTAGGCGCCGAACGCAGCGGGGATGGCGTAGGAAGCGAACGCGACTTGCCCGCGGCGTTCGAGCCACGAGGTGACATGTCCGCGCGAGTTCACCGAGTCAGCGTACGCTATCGGGTTGGCGAGACAAAGCCGCGCGCGCGCGCGAGTTTACGGAGCGAGTCCGTTGAGGTGCGGACCCCTTCAAGCGAAGTGTGAGGGCCCTCCGCGTTGGTCCAGATCCACATCAGTTCCCCGCCATATTCGTGGGCGCGGGGGAAGCCCCAGTCGCGACCGATCCCGATGTTGTGGATGTGGATAGGCGGGCCGACCGAGCCAGACGGAGAGACGAGGCGGCTGAGGAGTCTCCCTCGCCCAGCGTGCTCTCGATCTGTTTCGATCCACGTGACCACGAGGTCGCCAGCTTCCAAGGCGACGAGATCTACCCGCCCGACAGGCGCTCCGAGGTCCACGCGGTGTGCCTCCGCGAACGCGACAGAGGCGGCGTCGCTGCGAGCAATGGAGACACGACGCGCGCCGTCGGCGGCGGAGAACCACGCTACGAACATACCGTCGCGACTGCGCGCGAGGGCGGGACCGTTCACCGGACACCCCGGCATCATCCATGCGTCGCGATGGACATCCCGGGAAGCGGTGACGACCAAGCCTTGATCAGAGCCCGCGTTCATCGCCGGTACGGGGCGCATAGAGGCCGCGCGAATGTCTCGCCGTTCGTCGATCTCGCGATCGCGGTACACTACCCACGGTCCGTCTGCGCCCATGGCACCGTCCAGCTTGCAGCACTCGCAGGTTCGACTATCGACAACGGTCGACACCCCGACCGGACGCCCTTGGTCATCGACACGCAGCGCGCGCAGGCTCATCGTCTCGTCTCCGTGACTCGCGTGTGGTCCCGCGTGCGAGGGCTCGGTGCGCTGGGGTGCGGAGGGGGGTTGAGTGTCGCGGGATCGCATTTGTCGCCCGTCGAGCCAGACGAGGGTCGCGCCGTTCGCAGCACCGACGAAGTCCACGAAGCCCGTCTCTGGTCCTCGCGTCACGCCGTCGGGGATCCATCGGTCGAGTCGCTTGAGGTCACGATCAAAGTGCGCGATGACCAGTCCGTAGTCACGCCCGCTCTCGCGGTGGTGTTGCGGGTAGGCGAGGAGCCACTGGCCCGACGGGAGTTGATGCGCGGCGGGAACGTCGGCCCAGTTGGCGAGGAGGCGTGGTTCTTCGACCATCGACGAGGGCGGGGCCCATCCGCGCTCCGAATAAGTAGAGAGCATGATCCTCGCGCTCGAAGCCGCCGTCGCCTCTTCAATCCACGTGAGCGCGGGGGCGCGCGTGCCCGTCGCGAAACGAGGCCCGAGCGCGGAGTCAGAGGGGGGCAGCTTGAGCGGCGTGAGCGTGGGCGTGAGCACGCGCTCTGCGGGGACCGGTGGAGGATCGTTCGACGCTGATTTCGCGGGCGGCGCGACTGCCTGAGAGGGGATCGCACGCGCTTCGTTGTCGGGGCTCTTTGAGCACGCAAAAAGACAAAGCGCGAGGGCGTGCGCCGTCGTGGGCATGCTCACCGCTCGCCTTCTGTGAGGTGAGTTGCAGCTCGGCGTGAGCCAAATGGTGGAGAGGCTCGATGGTGCGTGCGTGTGCCCCGTTAGGTGTCGTGAAAAGCTCTTCCAAATGGCCATAGGGCGAGGGAAGCGAGCTTAACATGCTGAACGGCGAAAGGGATTCCTATGATCGTGAGGGCGCACAGCAACGCGCACACCAGGTGGACGCTCGCGATCTCGATGCCCACCACCACCAACCAGATCGCGTTAACGACGATGGAGAAATGGCCCAAGTTGCGTTCGAACGGTTGCAAGCTGCGACCGAACGGGGCGAAGCTGAGCGCCGCGAGCTTGAAGCTTTGGAGCCCGATGGGGATGCCGATGATCGAAAGGCAAAGGACGAGCCCGACGAGCGCGTACGTGAGGCTCACGAGGATGCCACCGGAGAGGAGCCACAGCAGGTTCCCGAGGAAGGACATGCACCTGTATACCCTCCGCCGCCGCGTGACATTCCAGCGCTCCTGGCGCGAGAGCGGAGTTCGCGCTTTTCCTGCAGAGGCGTCCTTGGGGTCAAGAAACCAGACGTTCACCGGGAGTGGATGGCGGTACCCTCCACAATTCCAACGATGTGCGCACCTCACGAATATCGACCCTCTCGGGGCGTGATCGCGGCGTTGCTGATGGTCGCCGTCGTGGTGATAGCGGCTTGCTCAGCCACGCCATCACCGGGAGACGCGCGCGCGTCGAGTCCTCGGCTGGTGAGCTTGTCTCCCGGGGTGACCGCCACGGTGGTCGCCATTGGTGGCGCGCACACGCTCGTGGCGGTGAGTGATTATTGCGAGCTCCCCGAGGGATCTTCGATTCCTCGGGTTGGCACCGCGCTCACAGTGAATCTCGAGAAGCTCGCCTCGTTGAAGCAAGGTGGAGCGCTGACAGTCGTCGGGCCGAAGATGCAGCTCGCGTGGTCCGACTCGCTCAAGACGCTCGCCTCTTTAGAGGTCCTCCCGTGGAGCGCGCCTGACGAGCTCGCGGCCAGCACCCGCGCGCTCGGGGCTTTGGTGGGTGAACGCGCGGCCGCAGAGGCTCTCGCGAACGAGCTCGAGCGCACATTACACACGAGCCCACCCGCGGACGGCGCCCGCGTCGCGTTGTTCCTCGATTCCGGCGAGGCGTTCGACGGGACCTTTTGGTTCGTCAAGTCCAACTCGATTCACGGCGCCGCGCTCCACGCCGCGGGGTATCGCAACGCGTTTCCAGAGGCGACGAGTGGACTGCCTCAGGTGAGCGCCGAGCAACTCATCGCGGCGGACCCAGACATGATCCTTCTTGTGGCTAATCGACCTCTCGACGAAGCGCGACGGCGTCGCGCCGTGGAGGGGCTCAGGGAGCTCACGCCGCTCAAGGCCTCGCGCACCGGCGCCATCGGGGTCATGGGGTACCATGGCGCCCTGGTGGAGGGGCCAGGGGTGGTGTTGTTCACACGGCGCCTTCAAGAATCATTGGGGTCGCTCGTGGGGTCCGCGACCGAGGGGGCGATGTGACCGCGCCGATCGTCCTCACCGACATTGAGCTGGCCGGGCGAGAGCGAGCTCGGCTCCGTGTGCCTGCGCTCAGGTTGGAGGGCTCACGCATGATCGCGCTCGTGGGTCCCAACGGGAGCGGTAAGACCTCGATGCTTCGATCCATCCTTGGGCTTGAGTCGAAGCTCTCGGGCACTATCACCTGCGGGGAACTCGATCTATTGGAGGCATCGCCGAAGCGGCGGGCTGCGAGTGTGGGCTGGCTCCCTCAGCATGAGGCGCGCGCAGAGGGGGTCGGTGTCAATGATTTCCTCCGCGGGGCGTGTTTTCGCCACGCCGCGTCGCGTGAAGAGATCGACAGATGGATCGTCACGCGTCTTTGCGCGATGGATCTTGAGTCGCTCGCACGCGCCACGCTGAACCAAGTTTCGGGGGGAGAGTTGCAGCGGCTCGGACTCGCGGCGCTCATGCTGCAAGACGCATCGTGGTGGCTTTGTGATGAACCCGCCAACCACCTTGATCCCAAGCAACAACTGCTGACATATCAGGCGCTTGGGGCCTCGTGGTGCGAGGGGCAGGCGATCGTCTGCGTGACTCACGATGTGAACCTCTTGTGGCACGCGGTCTCGAAGGATCGTTGGCGCGACGTGCGAATTATCGGCATGGATCGTGGGGAGGTGGTCGTGGACGAATCGTTGCTGTCGCCGCGGTTGGCTGAGGGGCTGAGCGAGATTTATGGACTTGAGGTGGCGCGCACAACAGAGGCAGACCGCCCTCGGTTTACGATGATGCTGCCGACGGGGGGCGCGTGAACAGGTACAGGGCGCTCATCGTGGCGGTCACGTGTCTGCTGGCCCTGGTCGCCGCGCCATGGGTGGGCGCGCCGATGGCTGAAGGTGCCCGTGAATTCATTTTAACGCAGCTACGCATCCCGAGGGTATGCATGGGGGCACTCGTGGGCGCGGTGCTCGGCATCACCGGAGCCGCCTACCAGACGATCTTCGCGAATCCTCTCGCTACGCCGAGCACTGTGGGGACAAGCGCGGGGGCCACCCTCGGGGCGTTGAGCGTGTTGGTGTTGTCGCAGGGTGGACAAGTGGTGGGGCTCCCTATCTTGGTGGTAGCGGCCTTCGTCGGCGCGACGATCGCGAGCCTCCTTGCCATTGGCGTGGCGTCCTCTGGTCGCGCGTCTACCGAGGACATCATCCTCGCGGGAATCGCCGTCACGCTCGCCGCGAGCGCCCTCGCGATGGGCTTGCAGTTTCAAGCGGACATCAACACGACCTTCGCGGCCGTGCGATGGTCGCTCGGAAGTTTGATGGTCATCGGCTTCGAGCGTGTTACGGTGCTTGCGCCGCTCGCGTGCGTGTGCGTGTTGCTGTTGCTCGCCCAGATTCGCGCCCTCGGAGCGCTCGCGTCCGGGGCGGAGCGGGCTCGGACGCAAGGGGTGAACGTCGTGCGTGTGCGGACTGTCTGTCTCCTCGGCGGCGCACTTGGGGTCGGAGCGTGTGTCGCCTTGTGCGGACCTATCGCCTTCGTGGGGTTGATCGTGCCGCACCTGGTCCGACGTGGACTCGGCGCTTCGCATCGGATTCTGTTGCCGTATTCGGCCCTCGTGGGCGCCACCTTGCTCGTCGGGTGCGACGTGCTCGCGCGTACGGCGTGGCCGGGGAGGGAGATCCCCGTGGGCGTGTTGACCGCGGCGCTCGGCGCCCCCGCGCTGTTGGTGCTCTTGTTTCGGCGTCGAGGGGCGGCCTAGGGTAGATGTGAGGGAACCGTGGTGGTGGCGATCGCCTTCGGGAGCTCCGGGGAGGTTACAAGTCACACGAAAATGGTCGCCAGCGCGCTTGTATCCAACCGGTTCGCTCGCTACACACGTGTCAGGGCATGTCGACCGACTCGCACACGAAGATCTGGGAACAGCACGCGCTCGCGTGCTCACGCGGCGATGCGACCTATCGCGATCCGGCCACGGGCTACCAGGTAATGAGCCGCGTAGGGCTGCTCGGGCGCGCCCAGTGCTGCGGTTCTGGTTGCAGACATTGTCCGTTTGAGCACGCGGAGGTCCCGTCGGAGCGAAGACCACCGGAGGCGCACTGGCTCCACGAAGGTGCGCACGGGGAGGCGACGGTCGGTGAAGTCGACGTGCTGTTCTGGAGCGGCGGCAAGGACAGCTATGCGGCCTATCTCGCGATCCAAGAGGAGGGCGCGCGCCCCTGCGTCTGGCTGACGACCTACGACGGGGTCGCAGGGCGAGTGGCGCATCAAGAACTCAGCTTGGATGTGATTCGAACGCAAGCGCGAGCGCTCGGCGTCCCCTCACTCGCGGTGCCGCTGGCGAGGGGCGGGGCCTACGTCGAACAAGTCGAGCGTGGATTGCAGAGGATCTTAAGGCGGAGTCGCGTGTCGCGGCTCGTCTTCGGAGACCTCCACCTCGCGGAGATTCGCCGGTGGCGAGAGGCGATGTTGGGGCCATTGGCGGCGGCCTCGGGTGCCGAACTGTATTTCCCGCTTTGGCACGTCGAGTACGACATACTAAGGCGCCGCTTGGATACCTCGGGAGCCACATTTCGCGTGTGCGCCTCCAACATCCCCGATCACCTTGAGCTCGGAGCACCCTGGAGCCCCATGAGGTTGAGCGGTCTCCCCGATTCTGTAGATGCGTTCGGGGAGCGAGGCGAATTCCACACTGAGGTGATCATCCCCGCATCGGGTGAGGACGATCTGAGCGGCTCGACCTAACGCGAGATGTAGGTTGAGATGCGATGGAAGTTGGCCGCGATCTCAGCGCGGATTTCCTCGCCGGAGGCTTCGTACATCGTGAGGCTGCGGTCTTCGAGCGTCCCGGTGAGTTGGACGGACAAGACCGATGGGAGGTTCCCCTCAAGGGCTTCGGGGATGTTCATGGCGACGCGCATGCCGTCCGTGTCGCCACGAACGGTGGCGACCACCGGGAGCTCGTAGCGGTCGTCTTCCGTCGTTAGGATCGCCACCGCAGAAGTGCTCCACTCTCGCTCATCTACGATGCCGTTTGCTGTGTGCCAGTGGGTTTGACCGTCCGCATCCAACAGGCCCACAAGGATCTGTCGCGACGCTTCGTCGTCGCCTGGCATGCCGGAATCCGCCGTGGGGCTTTGACCCTCCGGGGCGCCCCAGCCGCTGATCGTGGTGATGTATCCGAGGACCTGGTTGTACACGTAGGGCGAGACGCTCGTGGGGTCGCAGTAGCCCATGTAGTCGTAGGCCCCGTCGGGCGTGAAAAACTCGTTGGCGCGACCTTCGATAAACTTCCAACTGTAGGCGCCGATGATGCCACCGGGGTACGGGTAGCCCGGGTCGGGGCCGCCGGCTTCGCCGCAGGGCGAGTGCCGTCGGCCTTGGGTGTGGCCTATCTCGTGCACGAAGGTCTCGGCGGCGTAGTTGCCGACGGTCGTGTCGCTCTCGCCGGCGCTGATCTCACTCCAGAGGCCCACGCTCACACGGGAGGTGTCGTTGAACATGCTCGGGGGTCCGGGGATGTCGATGGCCTCGCCGCCCACACCACTCGGGCCGTCGTCGCACGGATCGATGATTCCGAACACGTAGTCGCCCGGGGCGATGTTGAGCTGCTCACGAAGCTGCGCGAGGTAGGAGAGCACCGGGGAGAACGTGAAGAGATTCTCGAGGGGCTCATCCCATACGACAGGCTCGAGCACGTTCATGTACACCGCGTTCACCGGGTTTTGGGCCTTGAGCCATTTGGCCATGTCGGAGATGGCTCGCTCTGA
>Ga0302120_10001633_pt1 | contig 10494 bp, 9 predicted proteins | sample AG5_Bottom_MG_FD_203118 | JGI IMG/M metagenome (GOLD analysis project Ga0302120, IMG submission 203118) | Marine microbial communities from Western Arctic Ocean, Canada - AG5_Bottom | ecosystem: Environmental > Aquatic > Marine > Oceanic | place: Canada: Western Arctic Ocean | collected 2017-10-01 | reverse complement strand
CAGGCTGCTGTTCAGCAAACTGGTTTTCTTGGATTGGGTGAGGTCTTTAGACGAGAGATATTTAAATACCCAGTTGTACCATGTGGGAGCAAAGCACCAAACGACTTAATGTTTTTTGATTTAAGTTTTGATCCAGATGAAATATTTGAAATGGATACTCAAGAAATATATTCGTTAGTTCAAAAACCTGGTAAATCAGGACCTTTTAAAAAGTATGGCATTAATAAAACTATTCCTATTTGTCCAAGCAGCATGATAGATAACAAGGATATCTTTGATATGGATTTTGCCATCTTAGAGAAGAGGGCAGAGCAGGTAAGGGGAAACACTGAATTTCAAACACTTGTCAGTCAAGCTATGGCAGACAAGATTGATAATTGGAACAACGAGTATGATCACATTGAGCAAATGATTTATGCAGGTGGCTTTCCATCTAAGCAAGATAAAGAGCTTATGGCTGATTTTCATAGAATTGATTCAGCTGAAGAGAGAATCAAGATTTGTAGAAATATTACTGACGAGAGGCATCGATTATTTGCAGAGAGGCTTATCTGCCAGTTTTATCCTCAAGAAGCCCCTGAGGACATGACAGGACGTTATCAAGCACTTATAAACCAACGTTTGCATGAGGAGGGTCCATGGGGCTCTATGGACAAAGTGATGGCTGAATTAGAAAAGCTGTTAGACAAAGATCATCCAGAGGAAACTCAAAATATCCTTGAAGAAACCAAAGAGTTTTTAACTCAGAGAGCTAATTCTTCATAAAAATATTAAGTATCTTAGAAGACGTTAGGATGTCATATTTTATTACTGCAGTGACTGTATAATACCCAAATCTTTTATAGACCCGTAGCTCAGTTTTGGTTAGAGCGCCGCATTGACATTGCGGAGGTCGATGGTTCGAGTCCATTCGGGTCTACCAATTTTTTTGTTAGAGAATAATTAAGTCCACACAAACAAAATCATTGGAATAGAGATCAGAACTATAACAAACTCTAGTGGAAGGCCTAAGCGCCAATAATCTCCAAACTTATAGTTACCGGGTGCCATTACCAAGGTATTACATTGATGTCCGATGGGGGATAGAAAAGCGCAACTTGCTCCCACTGCAACAGCCATTAGAAAAGGTTCTACTGGTTGGCCAATTTCAAGTGCTAGGTTTGCTGCTATTGGAGCCATGATTACCGCCGTTGCAGCATTATTAATTATGTCTGAAACAAACATAGTAATAACAAGAATTACCAATATCAGCCATGGAAGAGCCATTCCATCAGTTGTTGAAGATATGAAGTTTGCAATATTTAGTGAAATACCAGATGTTTCCAAGGCTTGACCGACAGGAATCATTGCTGCGAGCATTACCACAACTGGCCATTCAATATTTCGATATAAGTTTCCATTCAAAACTTTTATTGAAATAAAAGCAATTACGCATAATAAAAATGCAACAACGATATTCATGATATTAAATGCAGTTAATCCAATTGCGATACCAAAAAAAACTAAACTTTTAAGCAATCGACTTCTACTTGGGATAGTTTGTAATTCTCTTTCCATTAATGGCATTAAGCCTAAATGCTTGATTCGCTCTTTTACACCCTCATCATCAATTGTACGAACTCCTAACAGCAAGACATCCCCAACCCTAAAAGCTTCTCGAGCTAGCCTTGTTCTAAATTTTGCTCCTTGTCTCCATAAGCCAAGCAATGCTAAATCTTCTGAAGCTAATCTTTTTAAGAATTCATGCTTTCTTCCAACTAATCTTGATCCAGCAGTAACCATGACCTCAATTTCTGCTAAGTCTGATTCTTGAATAGTATTTAAATTTTCTGCAATTTCAAATCCCAACGCTTCTTGGATAGATGAAATGTCATCAGGAGAGGTTTTTATTACCAAAATTTGCCCAGTTTTAATTTTTGTAGCCATGGACACTCTTGATACTGCACCTGTTTCATTAACAATACCTAGCACTTCTGTTTCTGGGCCAGAGATTTTCTTAATTTCAGAGAGCCTTAGACCAATGGCTTTACTGTCATCCTTTACAGTTACTTCAAACAAATAATTTTTTAGATCAATGAGACGAGTTGTGTCTTCGGTATTTTCTCTAACTTTTACAAGTCGATAACCTACAAGTGAAATAAACAAGATGCCTAAAATACTTACAGCCAAGCCAACCAATGAATAATCAAAAAAATTAAAACTTACGCCAGTATATTCTTGCCTGTATTGAGCAATAATAATATTAGGGGGTGTCCCAATGACCGTATTCATACCGCCCAAGATACTAGCAAAGGCAAGAGGCATCAGAAATTTAGATGGGTTCCATTCCATTTTCTGACAGATTGATAACGTAATGGGCAGCAATAAAGCCATGGCCCCAATGTTGTTCATGAATGAGGACAAGAAGGCCGCTACAATCATAATCATTATGAGGTATTGATTTTCACCAAGAGTTAGCCTAGAAATTAAATTGCCTGCCAAGCTCACCATACCGGCTTCTTGAAGACCTTTGCTTATTAATAAAACAAGAGCCACTGTTACAACTGCAGGATGCCCAAAGCCTGAAAATGCATCATCTGCAGGAACTATTCCAAGCAAGACCAATGCAGCAAGACATATTAAAGTAACAGCGTCATAACGCCATTTACCCCAAATTAGAAGACCCATTAGGATTACTAATGCCGTCGTTAGAATAACTTGATCAGTCATGACAGCTCTTTACTCCAATTACATTCATTTAATAGCTAATAGATGGCGGTCTTTTTCTAATCTTCACCTTGATCTGGAGCAGCAACGTTAGAAATATTTTTTGAAGCAAGACCGTCAGTAGAATACTTGGCCGGATCAATTGATTCTGTATTTTCCATATAAATAGATGTGGACGGATATGCAAATTCAGATCCATTGGTCCTAACTATTTTAATTATTTCAAAAATAAGGTCCTGTTTTATTTTTGAAAAATCAGTTAATCCAACAGGTTTTGCGTAGCAAAGAACCTTAATGTCTATAGAGCTTGCCGCTAATTCTGAAGTTCTTGCAAAAGACTCTTGATCAGGATGCGCAACTAACTGATCTGAATTAGCAAGATACTCTGTAATGCTTTCACAAATCTGAGCTAATTCTTTTTGTGTAGTTGTATAGATTAAATTTATAGTCCAATAGATTCTTCTATATTCCATCTTCCCATGATTGATGACTTTTACATCAGAAAGATCTTTATTAGGAACCAACATAGGAGCAGTATCAAACATTCTGACCACGGTTGATCTAAAGCCAATGTCTTCTACCATGCCGTGCAATTCACCCGGCACTTCAATTCGATCTCCGGGTTGAAATCTATTCTCTCCAATTATCAATATCCCAGAAATTAGATTTTTAAATAAATCTTGGGCACCTAATGCTATAGCAACAGAAAAGAGGCCCAACCCGGCAACCAAAGGGCCAATTTGAATTCCAAATATATCAAGAATAACTCCAGCACCAATTACCCAAATAATCATTCTAGCTGAACGCTCAAGCCACATTGTCATCGATTTAGTAAGAACAGCTGTTGAAGTGAATGCTTGAAAAATTGGAGTAATGCTGTTTGCAAGGGTGCTAAAAATAGTAAAAGCAATCATGGCCTTAATTAAATTAGTTGCAAACAAGTCAGCCATACCTGAAAGAGGTAAATATACAACGATCAAATAGAGAGCTATGGTTAGGGGTATTAAGCCTAAAGGTTTTTTTAGCGCTTCAAGTAACACATCATCTATTTCAGACTCAGTATTAGCTGTTAAGCCCTCAAGCCATCTTAGTACTCTATTAGTGAATAGCGCCCTAGTGATTGCGCCAGCTATCAAAATAAGCATTGAAATAATGATTTCAGTAAGACCAATACCTAGAAACCCTTCATTCCAAACATTTGTAATAATTTGTATTAATCCATCCATAATATCTTCTATATTTTTAAGTCATTGTATTATAGAGCAAACTGATTTAATTGACTGATTGAGCTATTAGGTTGTAAATAAAACACTTATCTTTATCATTACAAGCATATGGATAGTTTTGTAGATTTTTTTCTAAGAATTAGAAATAGCAAAGTTTTTAGTGGGATTGTAATAGCGGTGATTCTGGCCTCTGCTTTATATGCTGGCGTTAATTCTTATGATATTCCTTCTGAATACTCTTTTTATTTAGATTTATTTAACTACGCAATCACATTATTTTTTGTTATAGAAATAGTGATCCGCATGATTTCAGAGCGCTCTATCATTAAATTCTTTTCAGACGGTTGGAATATTTTCGATTTTTTAATTGTGACTATTTCCCTTGTACCTATTAACAATGTTGAGAGTATATTTGTTGCAAGGTTGCTTAGAATTATCCGAGTGCTTAGAATCATTACAGTTATCCCAGCCTTCCGCCACATAATAGACTCCTTGGTTAAAACATTTCCTCGAGTAGGTTTTATAGCTTTATTGATGTTTATTTTTATGTATGTTTGGGGAGCAATTGGCACCATGTTCTTTGGCCTGATAGATCCAGAGCATTGGGGTAATATTGGCTTAGCACTTATTACCCTTGTTCAAGTCGCGACCTATGATGATTGGGCTGCGATTATGGGCGAGGTAATAGATGTTTATCCTTTTGCTTGGGTTTTCTTTGTTTCTTTTATTATTGTTAATGCAGTCATTTTGTTAAACATGGTGATTGGCGTCATTGTGGATGTGATGACTGGCGGGAGCGGTATTGATAAACTGGCGCACTCAGAAGACACAGACACTACCGACTAACTTTTCCCAAACATTCATGAAAAGTTTGCTCGTCCACGTTTCCACCTGTTAGCATGACCAAGGTTTGCGAACCTTTAAATTTTTCTTTATTTGCTAAAAGGCATGCAAGTGCAACGGCTCCGCTTGGTTCTAACTTTAGATTCAATCGATTGAAGGCAAAACTCATAGCTTCACAAACCAACCGATCAGATGCAGATAAACCTTTGACCCCATAGTGCTGATTAATAGCAAAAGGAATTTCTCCAGGAGTTGAGGTTAAAAGCCCATCGCATAGACCAAATCGATTGGTGTCCACGCTCACCCTTGCTCCTTTGTTAAGGGATTGCTGATGGTCGTTCCATTTTTCTGGCTCAGCAGTATAAACGTTGCAATTTGGGTTGATGTGTTTTAGAGAAATACATGAACCTGCAGTTAGGCCACCGCCACCTGCGCAAATAATTGCATGATCAATCTTAGGATTGTTAACGTCATGAATCACCTCATAAGCAGCCGTACCTTGACCATAGATTGTCGCTAAAGCGTCATAGGGGTAGATGATGGCCAAGTTTCTTTCTTTGGCTACTTCTCTGCTTATTTCTTCTCTGTTTTCTGTTCGACGATTATAGAAAATAACCTCAGCACCTAGTTCGCGAGCATTAGCAATTTTTCTAGACGGAGCATCCTTAGGCATTACCACTGTTGCTGGAGTGTTAAAAACTTTTGCTGCATGGGCCACACCTTGAGCGTGATTCCCTGATGAGTAAGCTATGACTCCTCGTTTTAGTTCATCTGGAGACAGTCGAGATATGGCTGAAAGGGCGCCTCTAACTTTAAATGAACCTGTGATTTGAAGGGACTCAGGTTTAAAAAGATATTTGCCACCCAATTCTTCATTGAGATCAGGACAGGTCACCAATTGGGTGTGGTGTATGTGCGGGGAAATTATTTGATAAGTTTTAACGACCTCATCAAACCAAACAGTTGGTTCGAGTTTCATGATCAAGCCCTCTTGGCAATCTTATCTTTAATAAAATATGGTAGATAGGCAACATAAAATAAAAATGCAGCTAACGGAATTGTTCCTAACAAATGCCAAGGTGGATCCCAGAAGAAATCCAACAAAGTTCCATCAACTGGCCTTGCAATAAGATACCAATAGTTTGCTGGTGGACCAATGATAAGATTAATAGCATATACAATAATCAGCAGCCCAAGAGTTGTAACTATAACTTTTGGAATATCAGATAAGTAAGGCCTTTCACCCCTTACCATCAAAACGTATGAGACGGCCAGCAAAATTAAACTGTGGCCCCAAAAGAAAGGAGAGTATTCTCTGTGAGGAAATCCAAATTCTAAGTCGGGGGTAGCTAAAGCCATGGTTGCCCCGCAGATTCCCCAAAAATAAGCGCAATGAAAAAGAAGTTTGGGTGCATTATTCTTCAACAAAAAAATTATCATGGCAATGGATGACATGTCACACATGTGCAAAGGAAATTCTTCTTGCCAAGGCAAATTGAATAAAAATATATCGTAAACCGGTTGAGTGAGCATGTGCAAAATCATCAAACTGGCAACTATTTTTCCACCTAGAATCTTGCGAGATTCATTTTGGCCCTGAAAAAATTTAGGCAAACCAATAATTACAACAAAACAAATTAACAGCGACACAAGGTGCTGAGTTCCAAATAGTTCAAATGCCGGGTAATTCATTTAAATATCAATATTTTTGAACCTATGTTATATCAGACTTTATTGAAAATACATCCATTTAGTGATGTTAGAACTCGGGGTGACAGGCTTTCCTTGCTAAAACTTCGAAGGATTAAGTCTGATTAGTCGTAGTTATATTTAACGCTGCACCCATAAGCCACAGTTGAGCCTGTGGTTAAAACTTTTTGTGCAACCAGGTTTGAAAGCTGCGAACTGACATAGTTTGTTGCTTTTGCAAATGAGGCATCAAAAAATTGCATACCTCTTCCAATGTTATCGATTGCCCCTTTGTATCGAAGTACCCCAGTTGAATCAATCATAAACATGTGTGGGGTAGTCTTGGCGCCATAAAGCATACCAATTTCACCTGATTCATCTAACAGCACATGAGATGGATGGGCACCTCTAGAGTTAGTAAGCCCGTTGGCTTTTTTTGGGCTAACATGACCTTGATCACCAGGCGTTGAAGAAATGATGCTGAGCCAGACGACTCCTTGATCACGCGCAATTTTTTGCACAGTTTGCATGTTATTTTCGTTGTAATGCTTTGCCACATAGGGGCACTCATGGTTGGTCCATTCCAATATCACTGGTTTGCCAATAAAATCAGACAATTTAATCATTTCCCCATAACTGTTCATGCCGGAGAAATCTGGAGCCTGTAGATTGGTTGTTGGGTTCTGTAACTTGATATCACCCGCATAGCTGATGCTTGCAATTAAACAAGACGCTATGAGATTTATAAAAAGTTTCATTACATTAATATTACATTGATTTGATTAACAAATCTTCAGTTAGAATAGCCGGTAAAATTTTAGAACCATGCATTCCTGGTTTCCAAAAAATGTACAAAGGAATTCCAGTTCTTTCGTATTTTGCTAATCCAATTGCGATGTCTTCATTGCGATTGGTCCAATCTGCCTTAACGTAAGTAATGTTTTCTTCTGCTAAGTATTTTTTCACTCTGTCTCTTGCGAATGCAGTCTTCTCATTTGTTTGGCAGGTAATGCACCAAGCGGCAGTAAAATTTATTAGGTAGGCTTGATTTTGTGCTTGCAGCTCGGACTCAATTTCAAGGCTCCAGCTTTCTGCAGACGCATCTTCCTTGATCTCATTTGAGCTTGCAGGAAGATTGTTAAATATTTGAAAGACTGCAATGGCAGTTATCATCATGCCAACCCATTTCCATCTGCCTTTGAATGTTGCAATCATCCAAACAGCTGCACCGAGAATTAAACTTAAAATAAGTAATAAAATTAGGGCATCGCCAGATGTTTGCACCATAAATACCCACATTAGCCATAGAGCTGTGGCAATCATTGGAAATGCAAAAAATTGCTTTAGAGTTTCCATCCAAGCACCAGGTTTTGGCAAGGTACTTATCCAATCAGGTTTTAATGCAAGAATTAAATATGGTCCGGCAAAACCAAGTCCAAGAGCTAAGAAGATTGGCAAAGTTGCAAAAGATGGTTGTAACAGAGCATAACCAATCGCTGCGCCCATGAATGGAGCAGTGCAGGGAGATGCAACAACCACAGCCAGAACCCCAGTAAAGAAAGAGCCAGAATAATCATTTCTAGATTGCGCGCTAGAACCAAGGGTTGTTAACCCAGCAGCAAAATTAATATTGGTAAGCAAGACTAAACCTATTCCAAGCATAATCAGAGTTAAAATTCCAACCACGACAGGAGATTGCAATTGGTAACCCCAACCAATCATGGATCCTGTTGAGCGAATAATAATTAAGGCTGTTGCAATTGATAGAAAGGTAGACATAACACCCCCTACAAATGAGAGGGCATGATTTCTTATTTTTGCATGATCATCTCCACCCATAGAGACAAAACTTAATACCTTAAGGGAAATCACTGGAAAAACGCAGGGCATCAAGTTTAAGATTAGCCCGCCGATCAAAGCAAATAAAATGGCTTGCCATAAAGACATGTTAGAGGGTGATTGCAGCTCTTCCTCAACTTGAAAGCCTTTTCCATCTATGCTGAGAATGCCTGAAAAGAAACTTATATCTGAACCTAGAACAGGAAGAGTAATCTCATAGGTGTCTTCATTTAATTGGACTAATTTCTGAGTTGGCATATAACGAAACAAATTATCTTGTCTAGGGAAAAGATATGCGCTGTCAATTGGTTCTGAAGATTGAAAAGTCACTTTTAACTTTTTTTGATCACTCGTACTTTTTGTTTGAATGAAATTTTTTGGCAGATTATTCACTGCTTCACTCACAAGAGGGCTTCGAGTTGCCGAAGATAAATCTAGTGTTAAAGATGCACTTTCAGGGATACAAATATCTGCGCAAATTAAAAAATCAAGTTCAAGGCTAATGCTCTCAAGTTCAGAATCAAGAGAGCGAAAAACTTTAAATGGAAAAACTACATCACCTTCATACCCAAATGTCATCAAGGGTGGATAAGGGATTGTTACAGGAGTTGGCCATTGAACGTTCTCGACTATGATGCCTTCATTCGCACTCCAGTCAGCTTCAAATGGACTGCCAGAATCACCAGGATTCTCCCAATAGGTATGCCAACCTTCTTGCATTTCTAAGCTAACTCCAACATAGAAAGATTCTTGATCAGAATTTTTAAGATCGGTGATTAAGCTAGCTCTTGCATGGCCAGTCTCTACAGGGTTGGATACGGCTACTGTGCAAAGAAACAGACTGCAAGCTAAGAAGATGTGTTTCATGTGCTTCATGTTAAACCATTGTAATAAAAAAAGGGGAGCAAAGGCCCCCCGATCCAAGTTATCTTGAATTACTTGCTGCTCAGTATTTTTGGGGCTTTGATATCAATCAGACGAGGCTTCTGTGCATCTGGAACAATCTTCTCCAATTCAAGAGTTAACATTCCATTAATCAACTCAGCACCATGAACTTCGACATTCTCAGCCAAGGTAAATTGTTGCTTGAAGGCTCGTTGAGCAATGCCCTGATAAACAACTTCATTAGAGTTATTTAATAGCTCAGCCTTGGGGCCTTTGTGCTCAATGGTTAATACGCCCTCTGCCAATTCAATGTTGAGATCTTCGCGAGCAAGACCAGCAACAGCAACATCGATGAAGATTTTATTTTCATCTCTTCTAATGTTGTATGGCGGATAGCTTGAAGATTTCTCAGTAGTTTCAGAGAATCTCTGCAGTCTATCAAATAAGTTTTCAAAGCCTAACACACGAGTTGTTAGGAACGGATCGGTAAAATTAAGTACCATAATATAGTCCTCCTTAGTAGCGACTAATAATGCATATCCTTGCGGCATATGCTGTTAATATAAGTGAACCCAATTGGCATCCACAACTCTTATTTAAGATCGATTAAGAAAAAATCAAGACTTTAAATTTTATTTAGTCCCAACGAATTATAAATTTTTTAAGATCCAGTTGGGGAATTTGTTTCATTGTTCCTGAGGGAGTTCCAACATAGAGATAGCCGATAACCCTATACTCGGAAGACAAACTAAAGTATTTAATTATTTCTTGATTTAAAGCTAGCTGGCCTGTTCTCCATATACCTGCAAAGTTTTGTGCATGAAGTGCTAAAAGAATATTTTGAGCTGCAGTTGCAGTTGAGAGGAGCTGCTCTACTTCTGGAACTTTTGGGTGTTCAGTAATTTTAGTAATAAGCACTATCACCATTGGCGCTCTATAAGGAGCAGATTGATATTTTTCTAATTGCTCTGGCGTAACCTCTGAAATATTTTCTGTAGCAAAGTCTACAAAAAGCTTAGAAAGCCTATCCAATCCTTTCCCTGTTACCTCAATGAATCGAGATGGTCTAAGCCAAGCATGGTCTGGAGCTCTTAATGCAGCAGTATAAACAGTATCCATCTGTTCTTTTGAGGGAATGGGTTTGCTTAGTTCCCGTGGTGAGTTTCGAGACAGAAGATTTTCGAGTGCATCCATGGTCTTATTCTAAGTTATCTTTAATCTTTTTTAGAAAAATACTGCTATCTTTTCTTGGATAGGATTACACTTATTAAATAAATCTTTATATTTAATGAATAAGTAATTATGG
>Ga0302120_10001629_pt1 | contig 10505 bp, 6 predicted proteins | sample AG5_Bottom_MG_FD_203118 | JGI IMG/M metagenome (GOLD analysis project Ga0302120, IMG submission 203118) | Marine microbial communities from Western Arctic Ocean, Canada - AG5_Bottom | ecosystem: Environmental > Aquatic > Marine > Oceanic | place: Canada: Western Arctic Ocean | collected 2017-10-01 | reverse complement strand
CCTTTGCGCACCACGTTCTCGATCTCGTCATCGCTGATGGCGGTCTCGAGCACGCAGTCCCAGTTCACCAAACGCGAACCCCGATAGATGAGGCCCTTGCTCCACAGATCCACGAAGGCCGTGCGCACCGCGTGGGTGAGCCCCTCGTCCATGGTGAAGGCCGTGCGCGACCAATCACAAGAACAGCCCAGACGACGGAACTGCTCGAGAATAATGTTGCCGTGCTCTTCCTTCCACTTCCAGACCTTGGCCAGGAATGCCTCGCGGCCCAGATCTTCGCGAGTCTTTTTGTCTTCGGCAAAGAGCTTCTTTTCCACAACCGCCTGAGTGGCGATACCCGCGTGATCCGTCCCCGGAACCCAAACCGTGTCAAAGCCTGACTTGCGGCGATGGCGGATGACGATGTCTTGCAGGGTGCCATTCAATGCGTGGCCCATGTGCAGAACGCCGGTCACATTGGGCGGCGGGATGACGATCGAGAATGGCTTGCCGCTACCCTCACCCTCGGCGGGCGGCTTGAAGGCACCACCGGATTCCCAGGCCGCGTAGATGGGGCCCTCGAGGTCGGCCGGTCGGTATCGCTTAGAGAGGTCCATGGTCCGCAGAGTCTAGGGCACAAAGGCCCCTAACGCATCGCCTGCGCGAGGCCGGTAGCCACGTCCGTCAAGGGCAGTTCCAGAACACCTCGGGCCGCCGAACCATCCAGGCACACGTCCGCCGGACGCTCTTCATGGCCAGGGAGGTCCATGCGGCTCCTGGATTGAATGCAGCCCTCGGCCTCGTCGGGCTCGAGCCCCATAGCGCGGAGTACGGCGAGGCCCAGGTCTAAGCGGGAGATTCGCTCGGAACCGGCGAGATGCAAGAGGCCCGTTGCGTCGTCCCCGGCCAACTCGATCAGGGCCTCGGCGACGTTGCTCACCTCAAGCGGCGTGCGGTACTCGTCGTGAAATAGGCCAGGTCTCTCCCCGCGATCGATTGCCTCGAGGATGCTATCGGAGGCGCCGATCCCACGACCTCCAGAGTTCCCGTAGAGCAAGGGCAGGCGTACGACGAGGGCCCCGGGGTGGACCTCAAGGACGATCTCTTCGCCGCGCAACTTTGTGCGCCCATATTCGGACAAAGGCCCCCCTTCGCAAGATTCGGTGAAGCCTCCCGCAGGTGGCTGGGTGGAGCCGAACACGAGATCCGTGGAGACGTGCACCAGGCGGGCATCGTGAGCCGCACACCAGCGGGCCACTTCCCCAGGAACCTCCACGTTCATGCGCGCGGCTTCTTTGGGATGCTCCGTGCAGTCGGCTATGCGGGCAAGGGCGGCACAAGAGAAGACGACGGCGGGCTGAAGCTCGTCGAGGAGAGTCTCTGCCGCACCAGGCGGAAGGAGATCACGGAGCACGTACTGGACCCCATCCCGAGGTGTGCAGAAGCGGGGGGAAGCCTCTGGGTTTCGACCCACGGCGATGACCGGCGGCCCGGAGGGGTCGGCTAGGGTGGCCACAGAGAGTGACTGATGGAAGGCGGCAGCCGAGACGTGAGCCCCGAGAAAGCCGGTGCCACCGAGAACGAGGGTCGTAGACATGCTGGAAGAGTACGAGGTCCAGAGGGGGCGGCCCATTGTCCTCCCTCCAGATCCGAGCATCCCCCGCCCGGACCCAATCCCATGCCCGACTCCGTACACTCATCCCATGCCCCTGACGTCGCTCAAAAAGAAATGGACCACACTCTCCCCCGATCCTGACCGGGTCGCCGCACTCGCCAGGGAGTATCACCCCACAGTGGCTGCACTGCTCGTCAACCGTGACATCCAGACGATCGGGCAGAGCACGGAATTCCTTACGCCCCGCCTTACGAACCTCCACGACCCGTCCCTGCTGCCCTCAATGGCCGCGGCCACGGATCGCATTATGGAGGCCATCGACAAGAACCAGACCATCCTGGTGCACGGCGACTACGACGTGGACGGCGTCACCGGCACCGCCCTGCTCGTACGCCTCTTCGAACATCTCGGAGCCTCGGTCGCATGGCACGTCCCCAACCGTTTCACCGATGGGTACGCCTTCGGCGACCACTCCGTAGAGAAGGCCAAAGCCACAGGCGCCAAGCTCGTCATCAGCGTCGACAACGGCACATCCTCCACAGAGACCATTACCAAGCTCGCGGACGCAGGTATCGACACCATCGTCACCGACCATCACGAACCGCCGCAGGGTGAACTCCCCGCAGCCGTCGCCATTGTGAACCCGAAGCTGCCGGAATCCGAGTATCCCTTCCGAGAGCTGTGTGGAGCAGCGGTGGCATTCAAGCTGGCCTGGGGCCTCGCGACCCGAATCAGCAAGGGGGCCAAGGTAAGAGACGACCTGCGCGACCTCCTCGTCGATCTGACAGCGTACGTAGCCATCGCCACGGTGTGCGACGTCGTACCCATGGTCGGGGAGAACCGCATCCTCGCTTACTTTGGACTCAAGGCACTTGAGACGACGCAGTCCGCGGGCTTGCGCGCGCTTCTCAAGTCTGCGGACCTGGATGGACGCCGGCTAGGAGCAGACGATATTGGATTCCAGATCGGACCACGCATCAACGCCTCTGGTCGCCTGGGCTCAGCAGGTACGGCCCTTGAAGCGCTCATGACCACGGACGCGGTGAAGGGCAAGCAACTCGCCAGTGAGCTCAATGCCCTGAACATGGAGCGCCGTGGAATCGTGGCGAACCTCATGACCGAGGTTCTTCCTGCAGCCCAGGTTTTCGCGGATGCCGAGCGCTACCCCGTCACCGTGGTCGCTGGACAGGGCTGGCACCAGGGGGTCATCGGGATCGTCGCGGCGCGCCTCGTGGAAGAATTCGGGAAGCCGGCCATTGTTTTGGGACTCGACGGCAAATCCGGACGCGGCTCGGCGCGGTCCGTCCCCGGCTTCTCCATCCTCGAGGCCATGCGCGGAGCCTCGCACCTGCTGGGCAAGCACGGGGGGCACGAACAGGCCGCCGGGTGCGACATCGATGCCGATCAGGTCGAGGCCGTGCGCGAGGCCGTCTGCCAGCGCGCCAGGGAAATGCTCACGGGCGGAGCCCTCCCCGATCCTGAACTCCTGATCGATGCTGTAATCCCCTTCGAGCAGATGACCGCGGAACTGCAGCGACAACTCGATCAACTCGAGCCCTTCGGAGCCAAAAATCCCGCACCCCTCCTCGCCTCAACGGACGTTCGCCTGGCCGAGCCCCCGCGCATCGTAGGCAAGGACAAGAGCCACATGATGCTCAAGCTGCGCCATGGAGAGCACGTACTCAAGGCAATGGCCTTTGGCATGGCAGTTCGCGAGCCCGAACTACGGAGTGGCACTCCGCTCAAGGTCGCCTACACCCCGCGCTGGAATACGTTCCGCGGTACGACAGCCCTAGAACTCACCCTGCACGACTTCGAGATCTAAGCCCGAGGCAGAATCAGCCAAGGGTCAGAGAGTAAAGGTCACGGCCTGGCCGTTGGAGAGGTTGGATCCAGACCCGCAGGGGCTCTGCTTGATATCGCGGCCCCAGGACTGGAAGTACATCGTTGTCCCCGGCGAGATCATGCCCGGTCCCCAATTGGTCTCAATCGTATTGATCATCCCCGGCCCCATGCTGAAAGCCCCTGCAGCTCCTGTCGACAGTGCCGAGAAGCGCCGGATCCAAGTACCGCCGACACAGCGGATACCGTCTGCTACGAAGGCGTTGGCGGAACCATTGCCCATGAAGTACATGCCGAACTTGTTCAGAGGCATGTTCGTTGTCTTCAAGATCATGTCGTCTAGGTAAATGCTGCTCGAGCCGGTGGCATCCAACCGAGCTCCGACGCCTGTGGAGTTGGCACAGCCCGCATCCATATCCGCGTTGCCGCACGGAGCAGCCGTGCTATCGCAGAAACAGAAGCGCGTCCCCGGAGGCTCGCATTCATCTGGAATTCCGTTCGCGTTATTGTCAGGACTGCCGCCGCCACCGATATCGATGGCGTCTTCGATGCCGTTGGGTTGACAGTCGAGGTAGGGGTCGGGATGGCAATCTCCCCCGGTCATGTCGTCATTCTGGCTTCCTCCACTTCGATTGGTCGACAGACCCATGGACTCTGCCGCGATGTAGATGGCGGGGTTCTGGTGAGTCAGGCCCGGAGGCGGGGGGCCAAGGAGATCGCCCTCCGATATAGGCAGGCCCTGCAGGGAATCCAGTTTGCCGATAATGGCTGAGCCACGCCGTACGGAGAAAAGCAGCATGTCTGAGCCACCGGCGGGCAACCAGTCGAACAAGGTCTTTGAAGGCTGATAGCCATCTACGCCGTTCTCAAGCAGGATCAGAACGTCCAAGTCATCCGTGTCAGGGCCCAGTCTGTCCAAACCGAGGTTAGCCGCCGTCGCATAGATCTGAAGCGCCCCTGATGCCTGGCGCTCAAGCACGTCTGCGCCGCTGACCCCTTGAGCCCCACTGGTGTCTGAGTTCAACACCCCAGCCCTCGGATCGAAGAAACCCGAGTCCACAGAGAACCAAATAGAATCCTTCTTGGGATTGCTCACCGGACCAAGGTCCAAGGCGTCCACGTTGGACCCTTTGTCGAACGGCGCATTGGGAAGCCCCGTATCCGGGATGTTGGGTTCCACAATGCCCAAGCCGGGATTGACTAAGCCCCCTGTGGCCCCCTGGGAAAACAAGCCGTTACCGTCCACCATGGAGACATGGAGCCCTGCCTGAGAAGGAGCCACAGGCATGACAGGCATAACGAAGGTCGTGATCACATCAGCACAAATGTCGCCCAAGGGTGCCTCGCTGAAGATGGTATGGCCCTGCATGGGTCTACCTATCGCGTATTCATCCACGGCGAACAGAATTCGATAGGGTGCGTTGGGGTCCTTGGGGATTGGGAAATCCCGGCCATAGGAGAGTGCATCGACCTCGATACCGCAGCTCGTGCCCGGGCCCGAATCAACGCACTGACTGTAATTCACGAGCCCAAGGAGCCCACCCGTAAAAACGATGTCGGGTACAGGGGCACCGAAACTGGCCATCCCTCCCGCAGGACGCAGGATATCGCCAGGCGTTATGGACGTATTCGTGGCTGAATCCTTCACCCCCTGCATGGGACCGTGCCAATCCAATGAGAAAGACAGAGGCACCATCTGAGCGTGGGCTGATGAGGCGGCAACTCCGCCCGCAATCAGGAAAAGAAATAGACCGCGTGGATAAAGCATGTTGAAGATCGACGAGAAGGTGCAAGCGGCCAGGGAAGACGCCCCTAGTGAGCCATCCTAGCCTAGGTTTGAAATTGTGGCGCACCCGACAAGGCTACCCCCCCTCATACTCGTCGGGAATGCCGTTGAAGTTGGCGTCAAGGCAAACCCCGCGTGCGATGTCGATGGAATCCTCGATCCCATTTTGATTGCAGTCCGAGACACCTGGAGTACGCAACCGCGTGCTGGAACCGGTGGAGTTCGGAGACTCGAGTATGAAGGCCAACCCAAAGGCGCAAGCAGCAAGGAAGAAAGCGAACCGAAAGTTGAAACGTGGATTGAACAGCATGGGTAAGAGGAGGGCCGGTGCACTGAATGGGTTACTACGTAGGTGAGCGGGCCCCATCACAGCGGACAACTTTCAAGGAAATCCTCGACCACGCGGACGCCCCCAAAAAGGGGCCGGACTCACTCCCCCCCAGCTAGGGACCACTCTCTCTGTGATTCAAGAATGCTGAACTCCCTGGGCCGCCTCGCCCTGGCCGCTGGCACGGGATCCACGGGCCAAACTTGAACACTTCCGTCCTCACCAGCGCTGATCACGCGGCAGATTGGAAAATCCGACGAGAGTGCCAGCTCCGAGACCGGTTGGCGGCCGTTCGAGCTGAGCAGCGTGCCATCGACACCGCTCCACACGTCAACCTTGCCTTCCTGTCCCACGGCAACCAGCCACTGCCCATCGTCACTGGGGCGGGCCAGGTGCACCGCGCCCATGGGCTGACTCGGCTTAAACATGCCTCCCGAGTCTAGGTCGTAGAATCGAGTACGCACTCCGCGCTGCTCGTCCCATCCGAGCACCACTCGCCTCGACCCCATCCACAAAAAGCGGTGGTGGGCGAACTCGGTGCCCCGCAGTATGGGATTCCCGACGGGATCGAAGCTCCAAAGCCGCTGAGCCCCATCCAAAAGGGCGAGTTCTTCCCCATCGCCGCGCCAGTGAAGATCCGCTGCCCTGCGAGCGAACTCCGAATCGGACTCCGGAGACCAAGCCAGAGACACCTGCTCCCGACCTGTGGCCAGATCCAAGAGAGCGAGCGTGCCCCCGTCGGTTGCAGCAGCAAGCCGCGTGCCGCCCGGCTGCAGGGACATGTGAGTCCAGCGGGCCTCTCGATCTGAGCAATTCCAACGGCTGGGCGGCTCGCTCGAATAGGGGTCGAACCACAACAGCTCACCCTCGCCACTCAAGATGCTCACACGGGGAGGCTGCGTACACAGGGCTATACGCTGGATCCTGGGCGAGACCTGCTGGGACTCCCCGACCCTCTCCCACAACTGCAAGTCGAACAGGCTCACACTTCCGTCGTATCCGACGCTGACCAGTAACCGCCCCCCAAAGCCGAGGCTAGCCCACTGCACCCCGCCCAGGTGAAGTTCGACCTCCTTGAGTAGGCGGCCAGATTCACTCCAGGCCTCGGGATCCGTGCCAGGGGGCGTCCTCCACAGTCTCAACCATCCATCGTCGCACACAGTCAGAGCACGCTCTCCGCCGGGTAGGAAAGTCGCCCAGCGCACGACCGCCCCGTGCCCCGCCAACTTGTAGGAGTAAGGCATGGGACCTGCATTCCAAACGTGCATGCGGGAGCCGCGTGTCGAGCTGATCACCCTTTGACCATCGGTAGACCACAACAGCTGAAACGGCAGCATCTGGACCTTGCAGGCCTTGACCTCCTCAGCCCTCTCGCGATTCCAGATCCGCACGGTTCGATCTTGCGAGGCGCTCGCGAGTCGCTGCCCCTCAGGGCTCCAGGACAGGGAGGAAATCCGCCCGCTGTGGCCCTTGAGTGGCCGTGCTTCGCGCGCTGCCAAATCCCACAGGGTCGCTCGAGAGTTGGCCCCAACGTCCGTGCCCGTGGCCAGAACCAAACCATCAGGAGAGAAAGCGGCGCAGTGCACGGGCCCCAAGTGGACCAGCGGCTCCCCGAGCGGCTGACCCAAAGCCTCTCCCTCAACGTTCCAGAGCCGGACTCGACCATCCACGCCAGCTGTCGCGAGTTGGTCCCCGACCGGTGACCAGCCGGCCCAGTTCACGTAAGAGTCAGGATCGCTGGTGTGTTCAATGCGGGCCAATTCCTGACCTCTGATGACGTCATATATGCGTACCCAGGGCGCTCGGCATTGCGGGGGCGCGTCGGACGCACCGCCGGACAACAGCAGTTTCGCCCCATCGGGAGAATAGGACGCCACGGATGTAGTCAGGGGAGCCCCGCTCCAACGCGAGAGCAGTTCGCCCTCGGGATAGCGGTAGCGCAAGGTCTCACCAGAGGCCAGCTGGACCGCGAACTCCATTCCGCTGGGTGCAAACTCAATCCAAAGTACGGCCCGCTGAACCCCACTGGCCGTCGCACCGGGTTGATGTTCAAACACACTCGTATTCGACTCCAAATCCAAACCCAGGAGGCGCCCATCGTCAGTACCCACCACCACCGCCGTGGACCCTGGTCTCACCCCGAGCGCACGCACGGTGGCACCGGGAAACTCCAGCAGAGTGCGGCGTTCCCCGCTCTCCCAATCCCAACTGTCCAATGTACCGATGGGAGGACTCCCGAGACCACCCGACACAGTCGTGGTCCCCAATATTTGACCTGGGAGGCCTTCAGCCAAGTGCCAGAATCGAAGAGCCATAGGACGGTCCAGAACCGTTCTAAGTTGGCAGGTTCCCAAGGGCCCGAACAAGACCGAACGTCCAAGATGATCATCAAGGCGGGCGGCAGCCTCAAGCCCCATGAGCATGGCCAGGTCCGGGTTGTCGTCCGTCAGCTCCCGGGATCGGGTCGTGAACTGGCGGCCGTGTGCACGCTCCAGGGCGCGCTGATTATCGGCCAACAACTTGAGGGTCGCTCCCAACCCGATGGACAAGGACAGGAGGGTCACGCAAGTTGCTGCCGCCACAGCCGGCTGGCGGTGCGCCCAACGGGCCAAACGCAACCAAACACCAGCGGGCCGAGCGTGCACGGGCTCAAATTCGCGGATGCGGCGTAGGTCCTCAGCGAACTCCAGGGCGTTGGGATAGCGGCGGGCAGGATCGCGCTCAAGGGCGGTCTTGAGAACCGCTACCACGTCACGACCCAGGGCGGCGTTGAACTCACGCGGATCGGGCAGCACGTCCATCAAAATGGCATTCTGCAGAACGAAGCGGCTATCCCCTTCGAAAGGGCGCCTTCCGGCCAAACACTCGAACAAGCTCACGCCCAGGGCATAGACATCGGCGCGCCGGTCGGTCTCATCGTGCTCGCCACGGAGTTGTTCGGGCGACATGTAGTGCGGCGTACCCAAGAGGTCATCGGAGCGCGTCAGGCCATCCACACTCTGCAGATCCTGGGCCAAGCCAAAGTCGAGCAAAACCGGTTCGCCGTCAGGCGTCACGATCAGGTTGCCGGGCTTGATGTCCCGGTGCACGAGGTCCGCCTCATGTGCTGCATGCAGGGCGCGAGCCGCCCGTTCAAAGAAATGCAGACAGCGGCTCTGCTCATGACGATCCGCGGGAACCCAGGGCAGCCCTTCCGGCACGTCACCCTTCGCGCGGGCGGCTTGAGCCATATTCAAACTGGCAGCCAGATCCTGACCCGGCACGTACTGCATGGCGATGTAGGGTTGCTCCCCCTCCACCTCCGCTTCGAGCACGGAGCAGATACCAGGATGCGCGAGACGCGCCACGCTCTCAGCTTCGCGTCGCAGTCGACTCCTGCGGTCCTCGGTGATGAACAGACCGCTGAGCAACTTCAAGGCGACCCTGCGCTGGATGCGGGTGTCCGCAGCAAGCCACACACTGCCTTGTCCTCCCCGCCCCAGCTCATGCAACAGGCGGTAAGGGCCCAGGCGCTGCTCCCCTCCTAATTCGAAAGCACCGCCATCCTCACCCGAAGTCCCCACGATGGACTCATCGGAGATCCTATCTCCACGCAGATCCTCCTGACGCAGATACTCTGCGGCCACAAGGCGCTCGTGCCCCGGAAAGCGCGCCAGATAGTCCGCCAGGCCCGGTGAGCGGCCCGCGTCCAAATCACCGAAGTAGGCGGCAACAAAATCGAAGACGACGGCGCGATCTTCGTCGGCGCAATCCTTGAGAGGGGGGTCGCCAGGCTGGGCTTGGAGGTTCATCGGGTGACGGGTGGGCCCCGCTAAGATACGATCGGAGCATGGAAGGGCCTAGTGAGCATCCCCAGCAGTCCGATTCGGACCAGTCTTGGCTACTGCGCGTGCGCTCCGAGGGAGAGAGTGCATTTAACGAGCTCTACGCCGAGGTCGCCCCGGCTCTCTTCGCCTGGGCTCGTGTCCGAATCCGCGCCGGAAGGGGCGTGCACCTCGACCCTTCGGACCTGGTTCAAGAGGTCTGGTGTCGAGCCTGGCGGGGTCTCGACGATCTCGCTGAGGATATCCCCCTACGGCCCTGGTTGTTCCGGATCGCCAAGAACGTCCTCCTGGAAGCCCTACGCTCCCATCAGCGCGACGATCGCGGCGGAGGAATGGGACCCACCACGCGCCACATGGTTCTGCACAACGCCCCCGACTTCGCCACGACCGTCAGCCGAAGAATGATGCGCGATGAGAACCTGGCCGCATTCGATAGGGCGCTGCAAGGGATGCCCACCTCGGAGCGGGACCTGATCGTATTATGTGGGCTTGAGGGTCTGCCCCTCCAAGATGTGGCCGCACGTTTAGGTCTGGGCCTCGAAGCCGTCACCAAGCGCTGGCAACGGTTGCGCGGACGCCTTGCGACAGAGCCTGGCCCGGCCGATTTGTTGCTGTAGGGCTCACCCTCCCCCCCCACGGCTTGGACCGTGTCTCGTTTAGGGATAGCCCACAGATCACGAGAGGTGGCGCTAGGATGCAGGCTAGCACTCTACCCATGGAACTCCTCCCTACCGAATCACTTGACCCTTACGTCGGCATCTTGATCTGGCGCAAGAATTTCGCCGGGCGTGAGGTCTTCGTGATTGAACACGGCCAGCAGGTTGTCCTGCCCAAGGGGCCCCTCGATACCGAGGAAGGCGAGGCCGCGGCCGCAACGCGACTCGCTGCCGTCTTCGCCGGATCCCGAATTTCAAACCTGCGACACCTATTCACCGATCATCCCGAAGGCCCCGGCGGACGCGCTTGCGTTGGCTGGTGGAGCGCGGAGTGGGTGGGAAACGCCCCATCAACGCCGGAAACCCTTTCCTATAGAGGGCGCTGGGTCGAGACGGGCGAAGCCTGCACACTATTATGCCATGCACGCGAACGAGAACTTGTAGGCGAGCTGAAGCCCGCACGTTGGGATGATTT
>Ga0302120_10001628_pt1 | contig 10505 bp, 5 predicted proteins | sample AG5_Bottom_MG_FD_203118 | JGI IMG/M metagenome (GOLD analysis project Ga0302120, IMG submission 203118) | Marine microbial communities from Western Arctic Ocean, Canada - AG5_Bottom | ecosystem: Environmental > Aquatic > Marine > Oceanic | place: Canada: Western Arctic Ocean | collected 2017-10-01 | reverse complement strand
CCTCAACCCCACGGAGGCGTGGCAGAGCGGCCGAATGCACTGGTTTTGAAAACCAGCGTGGCGCAAGCTACCGGGGGTTCGAATCCTCCCGCCTCCGCCATCCTGCACTGAGTTGCAGCCTCCCTACCTAAACATCACCTCGGTCGCGTCGGTGGTGTTGGGGGAGAATGTCTCGCGGGAGCTGTCCAGCGTCCGCCACAGGCACCACGGCGTCAGTGCGCTGCAACCGCTAGGACAAGAGGCCTGACACCACCTCGCCGTGGACGTCGGTCAGGCGGAAATCGCGACCAGCGTGGAGGTGGGTCAACTTCCGGTGGTCAATGCCCATGCAATGCATGATCGTCGCGTGGAGATCGTGAACGCTCACCGGGTCACGCGCGATGTTGTAGGAGAAGTCGTCGGTCTCCCCATAGCTCGTCCCGGGCCGGAAGCCGCCGCCCGCCATCCAGACGGTGAAACAGCGCGGGTGGTGGTCGCGGCCGTACTTAGCGAGGGTCGAACTGCCTTGAGCGTAGACGGTCCGGCCAAACTCGCCGCCCCAGATCACGATGGTGTCCTCCAAGAGCCCGCGTTGCGCAAGGTCAGTGACCAAGGCTGCTGAGCCCTGGTCCGTCTCACCGCACTGAATCGGCATGTTCTTCGGGACGTCGAAGTGGTGGTCCCAGCCGCGGTGGAAGAGCTGGATAAAGCGCACCCCCCGCTCTGCGAGCCTGCGCGCCAAGAGACAGTTCGCCGCGTGCGTACCAGGAACCCGCGCGTCGTCGCCATAGAGCTCGAAGGTGCTGTCGGGCTCGTCGCTTATGTCCGTCAACTCAGGGACGGACATCTGCATGCGGTGCGCCATCTCGTACTGGGCGATGCGGCTCGTGACCTCCGGGTCCCCGATCTCCTTGGCACGCAGCTCGTTGAGCTCTGCCAGGCGATCCAACATCCGGCGCTCGTCGGCGCGCGAGCTCCCCGCAGGGTCGTCCAAGAAGAGCACCGGGGCGCCTTGAGAGCGAAGCTTCACTCCTTGGTGATTGGACGGAAGGAAGCCCGCCCCCCACAACCTGTCGTAGATCGGCTGCGCGATCGGGTTCGTGTTCTTCGAGAGCATCACGACGAAGGCCGGCAGGTCCTCGTTCTCGCTCCCCAAGCCATAGCTGAACCACGAGCCGATGCTCGGCCGCCCGGGCTGCTGGTTGCCGGTCTGGAAGAAGGTGATAGCCGGGTCGTGGTTGATAGCCTCGGTGTGCATCGAGCGCACGAAGCACAGCTTGTCGGCGACGCCCGCAGTGTGCGGGAGCATTTCGCTCACCCAGGCGCCGGACTCACCGTGCCTCTTGAATTTGTAGCGCGAGGATCTGACGGGGTGCGTGGATTGCCCAGAGGTCATGCCTGTCAGGCGCTGGCCCATGCGCACGGAATCGGGGAGCTCGATGCCATCGTGAGCTTGGAGCCCCGGCTTGTGATCGAAGAGGTCCAGCTGCGATGGCGCCCCCGACTGAAAGAGATAGATGATGCGCTTGGCACGCGGCGCGTGGTGCAAGCCGCTCGATGGAAGCGCACCTCCCTCAGCCTTGAGCAGTCCGCCCAGAGCCAAGCTGCCGAGGGCCATGGGCCCGGCCCGCAAAAGCTGACGACGGTTTATGTTGAGCTGTGCTTCGTGGATGGGATTCATGCTTAGCTCCGGTGGATAACCTCATCGAGGTTCATAAGGAGGCGACCTACGCTCATCCACGCAGCTTGCTCCACCGCAGAGAGGGTCTCCTCTTGTGGGGTCATGCCAACCCCGAGGGCGCGCTCGACCTCTTGTGGCGCAGCCTCAAAGCGCGCGCGCTCGGCGTGCAAGTAGCCCAAGACCTGTGCGCGCTCCTGCAGGGAGGGAGCCCTCCCTGTCGCCACTTCAAAGCCGAACACGACGCGCGCAGTGTCGGAGTCCTCTGACTCACGCAAGATTCGCAAGCCGAAGGCCCGCGCGGCCTCCACGAACTGCGGGTCGTGCATCAGGGTGAGAGCCTGCAGGGGGGTGCTGGTTTTAGAGCGGAGCACCGTGCAAGCCTCACGACTAGGCGCATCGAAGACCTGCATTGAGGGCGGCGGCAGGGTCCGCTTCCAGTAAGTGTAGAGGCTGCGGCGGTGAACTCCGGCAACCGTCGGGGCCGGGTAGGCACGCGAGAGTCCTGGTCGGTTGTTGATCTCCATCCAGAGGCCAGCGGGCTGATAGGGGTAGACGCTCGCTCCGCCGACCTCGGGGTCCAAGAGCTTGGAGATCGCTAGGGCTTGGTCGCGGATCGCTTCGGCGTCGAGGCGCAAGCGCGGCGCTCGTGAGAGCAGCCTGTTCTCTGGATCCGCCACGCGGAGCTCGTCCGAGCACTCGCTCCGCTGTCGGTAGGTCGCAGAGAGCACCATGCGCTTCAGCATGGCCTGCACATCCCACCCACTCTCGACGAACTCCAGCGCCAAGTAGTCCAGCAACTCCGGATGGCTCGGGCGAGCGCCGCGCGTTCCGAAGTCCTCAAGGGTCTCCACGAGGCCTCGGCCGAAGAGGCGCTGCCAATAGCGATTGACCGCGACGCGCGCAGTCAGCGGGTGCTCAGGTGATGTCAGCCAACGCGCCAGCCCGAGGCGATTCGTGGGGAACTCTGTGGACATACTCGGCAGCACGGCAGGCACACTCGCCTCGACGAGCTCGCCCGGCTTGTTGTATTGGCCGCCGGCGAGGACGTGCGTCGGACGAGTCTTACCCTGATCACTCATGACCATGACAGAGGTGCGGCCCGCATCGAGGGTCGCCTCCCTACGTGTGCGCAGGAGCCCTAGCTGGACGCGCGCCGAAGCCCTGGATGGGTGAGCCGCTAGGTATTGAGCGGAGAGCAGCGCTCGGTCCGCATCGCTGCGTTCGCCCTCGTCCACTTCGAGGGCTCGCACCACATCTACAGGCAGCGACGCCAGCGCGCGCAGGGATGGGTTCTCGCTGACCTCAACAAGCCCGTCGTTCGCAGCGTCCCGGACTTCGAGCAAGGTACCCTCTGAGAGCAGGACCTCGAGGCCGACCGTCCAAGCACCCCGTCGCCAGACGAGCGGGACGTCCCGAGGTCCTCCTGTCGTGACCTGACCGTGGGGAGAGGGAGTCTGGGTGAAGCTATGCTCGAAGAGTGTCTCCCGGTTTTCTCCGAGCACCATGACCCTGCACCCGTCGAGGCGTTCGTTACAGCAGTCAGTGCGGTTGAACAGTTCGATCTGGTGGATCGAAGCGGGGATCGCGAGCTCCACCTCCCACCAGGGGTCGCGTTGGAGAGCCGTGTGCGTGACGGACCCGCCGGAGTGTGCGCCGTTTGCGTTCCCGTCGATGGCCCTCGGGGCGACCCCGCCGGCGCTCATGCTGGACTGAGTGGCCTTCCCACGCGGGGCGATGTTCTCTCCATCAGAGATGACGAGCACCTCCGCCAGGCTCAGGTATTGCTCTCTTCCGGGGAGATCGACGCGCACGTAGCGCCCGAGCGGCGCGCTCCCTTCGGGCGGGTGCACCCTGAGGGTGGGCGGCTGACTGGAGTTCGCTGCCCCCTCAATGCGGAGACCGGTCAAGTCGGTTGTGGGACAAGGCGCCATGAGAACGCCCTTATCCAAGCTCCCGATTGAATGCCAGGGTGCATCGCGCGCGAGCTCCTCAGTCCAAAGAGCCAGCTCCTCTGCGTCCGGCATGGACTCCGCCTCAAGCACTGCGATCTCTCGATTGATCTTTGCGGCGGTCTCATTCGCTCTTCTCGTCGTCACGGAGAGCACCGGATTGAAGCCGTTCAGCCCGCGCTCCGGGACCTGATTGAAGAAGGCATAGAGCCCGTAGAACTCACGCTGTGAGAGCGGATCGTACTTGTGGTCATGACACCGGGCGCAGGCGACAGTCAGGCCCATCCAGGCCGTCGCCGTGGTCCCGACGCGGTCCATCACGTACTCGACGCGGTACTCCTCATCGATGACGCCACCCTCGATCGTAATCGGATGGTTGCGGTTGAAGCCCGTCGCGACCCGCTGGCTCTCGGTCGGCGATTCGAGGAGATCACCTGCGAGCTGTTCGACGGTGAAGGTGTCGAAGGGCATGTTCTCAGCGTAGGCTTCGATCACCCAGTCTCGCCAAGCCCACATCTGCCGCTCCTGGTCGTACTGATAGCCGTGGGAGTCGGCGTAGCGCGCGAGGTCGAGCCAGTAGCGCGCCATATGCTCTGCGTAGTGAGGCGAGGCCAAGAGGCGCTCGACGACGCACTCGTAAGCATCCGTCGCCTCATCGGCGATGAAGGCGGCGAGCTCCTCCGGTTGGGGCGGCAGCCCTGTCAGGTCGAGAGTGACTCGACGGAGCCAGGTCGCACGATCCGCCGCAGGAGAGGGCTCGAGCCTCGCGCCCTCCAAACGCCTCTGGACGAACGTGTCGAGCCCCTCACGCGCCCAAGCGGCGTCGCGCACGGCGGGCAGCGGAGACCTCACGCTGGGCACGAAGGCCCAGTGTCGCTCGTAGAGAGCGCCCTCTTCGATCCAGCGAACCAGGAGAGCGATCTCTTCTTCGCTGAGCTGTGCCTCAGCGTCCGAAGGAGGCATGCGGTCGTCGGAATGCTCTGCAGTAATGCGCTGAACGAGAATGCTGGCCACGGAGTCACCGGGTGCGATGGCAGCACCTCGGCGTCGCTCAGCAGTCGCGCCCTCGCGCAGGTCTAAGCGCAGGCGAGCCTCGCGCTGCGCCGCATCCGGTCCGTGGCAGTTAAAACAGGCTCGCGCCAGGATCGGCTGAATGTCTCGGCCGTACTGAAGCTTCCCATCGGGACCTCCCTGGGCCGCGAAGGAGCTCGTACATAAGAGCAGCGCGAGGGCAACAGCAGAGCGAGCAATCATCGTTGCGCCATCCTCGCACATCTCCACAAAGGCGCAACACTGGGCTGGAAAGGGGGCTGGAATGAGCGAGGCGTCCCGACCCAAGGGGGCCGCGCACCTGCATGCTCTCGCAACCAAAAGCACCGGTTCGTACACGAACCACGGACACGATCACCGACACACTTCCCTACCGGCCGGTTGTGAGGGCTGCGTCGGCTATCCCCGTCACCCCTTGCAACTACTCCAAGGCGACGCCGCAGTAGCAACTGGCGGGGGCCTCGATATCCGCACGAGCCCAAGCAGCTTCGACACGTGCCTGCATGTCGGGAAGGTCGGAGCTCTTGCCTTGACGCTGTAAAGCCTGGCTCAGACCCAAGAGGCTCCAAGCATTCTCCTTGTGCTTCATCAGGTCCTCCCGGTAGCTGGCTTCAGCACCGGCCGCATCCCCGCTGGCGAGTTGAATCGCACCAAGAGCGTGACGGATCGGGATCATCCACGGCGGCGGCTCTGTATAGAGGAGGTCGTGTTCGGTCTCGCACGTTTCTTGCAGCAGTGCAATGGCCGAAACCGCGTCCCCCTCGCGCCAGAGGGTTTCAGCCTCAGCAACTCTGCGTGCCAAGCCGAAGACAGTTTGACTGGGGTTGAAGCCAATGGACCACTCCTCCGGCACTTCTGCCGTCGCATCATCAAAATGTGCAAGCTCAAGGCGCGCTTCATCCGTGCGACCCAAATTCGCAAATGCCACCGTCCTTGCATACCGATAAAGTGCACGGCTGGCCTTGCGGAACTCCGCATACTCGGGGAGGGCTAGGATCTCCTCCCACATCCCGAAGCGCACGCAAACGTGCAGGCGAAGAGCAGCCATGCCATCCAGGAAGGGTGCAAACTTCCTGAGGACCGGCTCGGTGAACAGAGTTTCTAGGCGGTCAACATAGTCAAATGCGAGAGCCTTGCGCCCTTCCATCATCGCCCCAAAGGTGACGAAGTGGACATTGTGGGCGTGGTAGTTCAGGTAGGCAGTCGGCTTTTGGAATGCCGCAAAATAAGCCTCATCAAGCTTTACCGCGCGCTCGTTGACCGAAACCGCGTCCGCATAGCGGCCAACGTTCGCATATATGTGCGAAGGCATGTGAACGAGGTGCCCGCTACCCGGCATCAACCCGCCAAGCAGATCGGCCGAGGGAATCCCACGCTCCGCATTCCCGGAAGACTCAACCATGTGAATGTAGAAGTGATGGGCTCCCGGATGCTCTGGGGAAAGAAGCATGCAGCCTTCCAATAGCGCAACAATCTCCTCAGCCCTCTCAACCGGCTCAAATCCGGAAGTCCAGTAGTTCCAAGGCTGCAGGAGCATGAGCGACTCGGCGTAGAGCACGCCGATATCGACATCCTGGTCTGTGTCGGCCCAGATGGCCGCCAGCGCCTCGGAGTAGGCCTTATCCAGATGGCCCCGCCCCTCCGGGCCAGGAGGCGAAAGCACCGTCCGCTTCGACTCAGCCCGAATCAACGCCTGCTCCAGGGGGGACGCCAAGTGGGCAAGACCTTCGGCCTGCCGCAGGGCGACCACGGCCCAGATCGCCTCATTCTCAGGGATCGCCTGATTGTTTATGTCTACGGAGAGGATGTGGGCCAGTCCCCACCACGCCATGGGGCAATCCGGTGAGGCCAAGGCAGCCCGCGCATAGCAAGCCGCTGCCTGATCCTGGTTGAAGCCGTAGGTGTAACGGATGGCCTGGTCAAACCATGCCTGGGCTTCGTCGGAGGCTCCGCTTACTCGGCGGCTGTAGCTGCCAATGGGCGGGACTTCAAGCGCTCCCTCTCCCAAGAGCGTGGCGACCTCGGTTGAAGTCGGAAGATCCGCCTCAGCAACGCCAACGAGGGCGCAACCTTGGGCCAAGCCAAGAACAGCAGTCAGTGCAATCGCGGTTCGGTTCATCCGATCATGATGCCCAAGCGCGAAATGTTTGCAAATAGAAACAAGCTCAAACCGACAGGTCCAAACCCATCAACTCGCAGCCTCATCTGATCCTAAAAACCCGCCCTACCCGACCGACGAGTCAAGCAGGTTGCGCGACACCCGTCACCTGGGATGGACCCGCCAAAACCTCGAAATCTGTAGCCGTGATGTTGACCAGAGCGGGGTTCGCTCCGATGGCGGCGAAGAGCTCGGACTCCTTGTAGTCCACCATGGCCTGGCGATTCTCCCAAAGGTAAACGCCCCCGTAGGTGTTGGCCTCTTCATTGGCGAGCCAGTGCTTGGAGATCAGCCCAGGGACAGCGGCGAAGGTCTCAGCGAGACTGTCGCAGACCTCCTCGTACTGGGTGCGGCTCAAGTCGTTCAGATTGAAGTTGATGATCAGAATGTGCATCGGAAAAGAATAGGCATCCCCGGAACTAGGTCAACGCAAAAATGAGCCCAAGACCTAGCGACCCTCGAAAATCTCCACGGCCCTAAATCGCGGGTTCGGCCCCCACGTTGCCAAGCCCACCCGTGTCCGGCCCGGGATCGGCCGAATGGAGACACGGTCGAGGAGCACAACGCCGTCGATTGTCGCCGTCGCCCAACCACGCCACAAGGTCAACACCAACTCGCGGCCGTCCTCTGCAGCGGGCAGATCCATCGGATCGGACTCGTACACCAGTCGGTCGTAACGCTCGAGTCGCGCGGCCACCCGATCCGCACCGTGAGGCACCAGGATCAGGTTCCACCCGGACAATCCGTCGCGATTCCCCTCACCCTGCACGGTGACTAGAACCTTCGGCGCCGCCGTCGATGCGAACTCAATACGCACGCGCACAGCATCACCTAGCTTGCGCGTGATCGTCTCCTTCACCCATAGAAGATTTGAGGGCGAGTCCTTGGGGAATCCCGGACGCACCGTCCACTGCCGCCACGCAACCCCCTTGCCCGTCTCCGTCCCGCCGAACTCCTTGCTGCGCGCACTGAATCCACCGACCTCGGACTTGGCCTTGGAACGAAAGGACCGGTAGTCGATGAGGGCCAAACGCTTCCAGTAGCGTGGCTCGCTCACAGGCTTACGCAGTCCGACCGAGTCCGGGTCTTCGGTATCGGCGCTAAAGGCGAGCGGTGAACCGTCTGGGTCCGCAAGCGCCAGGGCCACCCCTGCACCACCACTCCGGTTCCGAACCTTCACCAATAACTTGTTACGGCCGGCGCGCAGCGTGATCGGGAAATCGATCGCGTCGGGTACATTCAGGTACGGCCCGCGCCAGCGTTCAGTCGAGCTATTGCTGCCGCGCCCCCGATAGGATCCCGCGCGCACGTCATTCACGAACAAGGCCACATCGTCATTCGCACGTAGGTGTGCCACGGCCTCCGTATCTGCATCGACCGTGACGTGGGTCAACGCATAGATTGCCGAGCCGTCATCGCCGTAGGGTCGATAGTCAAAGCGTAGCCACCCCGACGGCTGAAGTTCCACGTTCTTATGGCTTGTGGAGGGCCGCCAACTAGGCCAAGGATCCTGCCACACCCGCTGCGTATGGTCCGCTCTACTCGAGCGCAAGCTAGTCGGCTTCTTAGAGAAATCGATTTCCAGCTCTGGCGGGAAAACGTGAGCTAAGGGGTTCGCCTTGGCTGCGAAAAATGGACCTACTACCTTCCAGTCGAAGACAACCCCGAGCTCACCACGCAGTCGCTCGCATGCTTTGAGGTCATTACGCTTGGAGAAGCGGCTGAGGTCCTTAGCAATAAGGTCCCGCGGCAGAGGGGAATTGGGACGCTCGGCGAAAGCATCGGCGAAGTCCTCGACCGCCTCGGACTCGTACGCCATGAACTCCTCGAACAGTTGCCGGCGGTCCGTCTCGGCCAGCGGGAACCGGAAGCGCACCAGGTCGTCGAATACCTGTGGTCCGAAAGCGCGGCCTAGGTAGTGAGCTAATGCCCGCGGAACCTCTGGCTCGCGCCCATCCCGGATCGGAGCCGCGCGATACTCGCGGAAAAAACGGCGCAGGGGCGTCCAGTCGTGTTGGTGCTTACCCAGCTTGGCGTAGTTCTCAAGGAACGACAGAAAAAAGCCCGCGCTCGGCCCGTAGTTCTGGATGCGCCAGAAGGGCAGGTCACGCGCCAGGTAGAACTCCTCAAACTGGCCCAGGTTGCCCTCGAAGGAGTGCAGGGCGTCTCCGTTCTGATCAAGGGCCTCGTGGGCGTAAGCCGCGCCCAGGTTGGCCAACCCCTCGCGGAAGCCGCCGGTAATCGGATTGGTATCGTCAATGCAATGGGTTAGCTCGTGGTACAGCAGCCCATTGTCGACACGCACCGGCTTTTTGGGATCGGGTGGCGCACGACCGATATCAATGATCTTGCCGCCACCGACCCCACCGCCGAAGTCCCACAACTCCTTGAAGTAGACCGTGACCCGTTCGCCCTCCGGATTAGGACGACGGCCGAAGAGGTCGGTGAGAAAGACGTAGGCCAGGTCGAAGTGCAAGCGGGACGGCTCGGGAATGCCCTCGACTAACTTCCGCGGCCCGATAAAGAGAAACTCATGACTGCTCGACACCGCAGTACGCTCCCACGCCGGGTGCTCGCGCACCGCTCGCACCAACTCCTCTTCGTTTGAGGGTGTCGCTTCCAGGTACGCAGCGCCGACCACTTCGAGCCGCTCCTGCGCACTGTCGTAGAGCTCGATCCCATCGAACCGGCGCAGATTGCGATAGAGAGCTAGCGCCAGTGGACGTTGCTCGTCCTTGGCCAATTCGTCTGCATGTTCGAGCAAGGCCTCGGTGCGTCCGTACTCTTCTAGCGCTTCCTTAACCGCCACCTCCGCCTCGGCATCCAGTTCCGTTAGCAGTCGCTCTCGTAGGTCCTCGATGCGCGTCGTCATACGCTCAACTTCGTTCAGCGCTCCGATCACGGCCTCGTCTGCATCCATGGCCAACGCGCCGCCGACCTCCTCAAGCAGTCGCAAGGCACCGTGCAGGTGGCCGCGCGCCGCCATGCGCCCGGCCTCGAGCCGGAAGACACGCCCCTGCTCAGAGCGGATGCGCTGGCCCACAACGCGTTCCTCCCCCTTCGAGGGTGCAGCCGGGGGAAAGCGGCCCACCTCAATCAGGGCATCACGCACACGCTCCTTGGTCGCGTCGTCCGCTGCGTCCCGAAGAGCCTGAGAGAGAAGCCGCCAAGCCGCGGGCGGGTCATCCTTGCGTAGAGCCTTACCCTGCGTGAGAACGTCCTTGAGCCGCTGCGCACCAGCCACACCAACAAAACGTGGCACTTCGATGGTGTCCAGGTCCGCGAGGCCGTCCGGGTCAATCAGATATCCATCGACGGCGGGCGTATACAAAGTGCTACCGCTCATGAAACCAAGCCGGATGGCAACCAAAGTGCCGCCATCCAAAATGAGCTCCTCGGGCAGCGCCAGGGGGAAGGCCAGATCGACTGTCTCGCCAACGACCCAGGTACGGGTCCCGGGCTTGATCTCGTGATCGCTCTGGTGCACGTCGTCCACACCAATGGTGAGCCCAACGCGCAGGGTAAGGTCCCGCTCCAGCTTCTCCGTGGGCGTGCACTCCAAGCGCAAGATGAAGGTGCCCTCGTCGGTGCACGGGGTCATCACCGTACGCACCTCGATCGCCACCCCAGCGGGATCGTCCTGGATAGGAGACAGAAACAACGGGAAGACGAGAAGGGCCGCGAACAT
>Ga0302120_10001627_pt1 | contig 10507 bp, 8 predicted proteins | sample AG5_Bottom_MG_FD_203118 | JGI IMG/M metagenome (GOLD analysis project Ga0302120, IMG submission 203118) | Marine microbial communities from Western Arctic Ocean, Canada - AG5_Bottom | ecosystem: Environmental > Aquatic > Marine > Oceanic | place: Canada: Western Arctic Ocean | collected 2017-10-01 | reverse complement strand
GTGGCTCTGGTTACGAATATGTTCGCCATGGTAAAGGCGGGAACTACGCTTGGGCTGATGGACATGTCAACATGACTACTTGGGAAGTTATGTCTACCGGAAAAAATAGCAAAATTGATTGGTATTATATGCCAACACCTTCATCCGTCCCCCGACCCAAATAAGACTCAATGAAACACCTCGTACTCACAACAATCGCATTATCTGATTAAGTGACTGTGTAGTGAAGCAATAGTTGACAAGAATGGTAGGTGAGTAAGACAATCCCGTGAAATGATGGAATCCTACAGCATCGAATCTGTGGTTGCAGCGGCTAGGCAAACTAGCGTGCAAAATTTTGGCGAGTTTCTAAACGATACGACAAGTCAACCCGCTGGGATGCTGCAGTCGGGTTATGGACAGTACGTTAGCCAAATGATCGGTAACGGTTCAGACGTGGAATCTTCCAGTATTGTATCCAAAGCAGCGGCAGCTAGGCAGTTTGCCACTGAAAGTAGTATTGCAGAATGAAGCGCTTTTTAATGCTGAAGGTCCTCTCGATCCAGATTGGCGGAGCGGTGATTCGACCTGGAGTTTGGTTTCAGATGAGGATCTGCTAGGAGTGCTTCAACATATAAAAACCTTGCGTGATTCGGGTAAACTAAAAGCCTTCATGCAACAGCATGACAAACCGCGAGCCACCATTGCACGCAAACAACTATCTGCGTGAAAGTGATTGTGCGACCACGTAGATGTTTTCAAACATCAGCAGAGCACCCGTCAAAGCAGTGTTTCCGGTTGGATCAAAAGGCGGTGCTATGCGGTTAACCCCTATTTTAGGACTACAGGCTTAATATGCCGGTAATGCGCAGGCGGCTGGCTCAACTACGGTGCCAGTAGGTAGAGGCGGTAAAACACGGTGGTCTTGTTGGCTGGCAACGTAACGACGGCGACAGTCTGCCCTTGGCCAAGCGGCAGGCCAGTGTTTTGCCACGCCTTCAGGTCGAACGATTTCTGCATCTGCAGCCTTTGCGATGTCGCACCTCCCCAAGTGAGCCTGACCCGGTTGCCGGACAGAAACTTGGCTATGAGCTTTGGCCGGGTGCCGAGCGACTCAAGACGCACAGTCATTTTTTGCCCGTCCTTCTTCAGGTTGAACTGAGACTTGGTCTGCACTCCGTCGGCGGTCACGCTCAGGTCGTACTCGCCGTAAAAGCCTCGGCTAGTGAACGAGCCGCCTGCGTTACTGAGGCCGTTTTCGCTGCTGTGCCAAGACTCTTGTGTGAGTTCCCGAAACGCCTTGCCGTTTGTTTTCTCTTTCCAGTTGGCGGTGTAAAGCGCCGCGTTGGGACGCCAGTGTTGTTTCTCCCAAAAGCCCCACAGTTGAACCCCGCTGACTGACGGATGGCTGAATGTGGCGTAAAGAAAATCCCGAGTATAGTCGGCCTGCATCGACTCGTCGGCGACATCGACATCGAACTCGGTGATCTTCATTGGGAGTTTGAGTTTTGCGTATCGGTCGAGCAGTTTCAATACCTTCTCGGGAGGGGTAAGAGGACTGGTGAAATGGCCTTGAAACCCCAAGCCGCCAAGCGGCGCTTTGTTGCTAAGCAGGTAGCGCGCAGTAGATTCGTAGTGGTTTTGGTGTGCTGTGTTCAGGCCAGCGCCGGAAAGGATTCCGTAATCATTCAAGTACAAGCGAGCCGTCGGATGTTGCTGCCGAGCTGCCTTGAACCAGTCCACCATGATTTTGCGGCCGAAGATATCCATCATGTCATGGTTTGCGTACGGCTCGTTTAGCACATCCCACTCGTAAACATTGTTTCGAGTGGCACGCCCAACGTCTTTTATGTGGTCGAGGATCAGGCCGGGAACCGGCTCGGGCTTGTTTTTGTGGCGACTGACCGAGCCCGGAAGATGCTCCCAACTCGGCCAAACCAACACATGCCCCCGGGCCGGTATATCGTTGTTCTTCATCCAGCGGAGACCTCTCAGCGCTATGCTCCGGCCGAAGCGGCCCGTGCCCCAGTCCCCAATCCACGGTTCCCACTTGAGTGCGTTTTCAGGGCCGCCTGCGTTGAACAGTTCCAGAAACTTTTTTTGATAAACCTTGTCCTCCGCCGCGTTGCTGACCAGTCGCCACATGGCCATCGCGGTGCCGAATTGAAACGCATGGCTGCGCTGGCTGACGCTGACTTTGGCGCCGGGCACCGGCAACCCGTTGGCGTCTGTCACTTTGATGGCAAAGTCACCCTTACGGATTTGCTCGATGCGCGCTTGCGCCTGCTTGCGCCACCTTGCGTCCGGCTCTCTCCCTTGGTACGTCTCGGCCGTCTTCGGCAACTCATTCACTGATAGTTTGCTTCCATAATAGATCAGTTCCACGGCAGCCAGTTGCAGCGTCTGCGGTTTGCTCGCCCCAAGGCCGAAGGCGAGCATGGCTTGGCCGGATTGGTAGTCGCTGGAAAACGTGAACGGGATCAGATACTCACGCCACTCCTTCCCCACGATGATTTGTTGGCTGACGGACTTTTCCCAATTCGGAGACGCCTTCTGGCAATAAGCTTGGATCACACCCTTTCCGTCGGCGCTTTGAGTGGATGTGCAGCGAAGGTGAAAGCGCAACAGTGCCACCCCGTTTTTTTTGACTGCCCGAGTGATGGGGGTATTGTATTCCGCGCCCCAGAAATTGGAGGTCTCCTTGCGGGTGGCCAGTTCGACGGCTTTACTGAACGGTTGCCCGGCGATTGTTCTCACTTTTTTTGTCGCCGATGCACTGCCGGAATACTGGGTGAATGAGGCTGGGAAAGCTCCCGCAATAAGGGACACTCCACCCGGCGGTGATTCCTGCCCCAACAGCCCCACCGGAAGCACCACAAGAAAGAATATAATTATATTAGATAATTTCATAACTTTTAATTACTCATTGCCCGCTTGGCCAAGCGGGCAGCATCTGCCTACCTCGATTCCGCCAAGGCCAAGGCCACAAGCACGTAGGCGGTGGTTAGGTTGGGGTCGCCCTCCATCCAGCGCTTGGTTGAATTTTGCCATGAGCCGTCTGGTTTTTGTAGAGAGATCAGCTTGGCCGCCAGTTCGTTTCTCCACTTGACCTGTTTCCCGCTTGGCCCCGTAAGTTGACTCACACCCTGCGCCTTCAGCGCCTTGGCCATGAGGTGGTAGTAGTAGTACACGCCCTCCGATCCCATGCCGGGGTTTTCCTCGATGGTATAATTGCGGCCGAGCCAGTCGATGACCGCCTTGACCCGTTCGTCATCGCGGCCGATCCGAGCGTAGGCGAAACTCATCATTCCGGCATAACTTATCGAACCATATGAGCGCAGGGCGAGGCGCCGGGTTTGCTCATCGACAACCTCCCCTGCCTTGCTCTCGCCGGGATGGTAGATGAATCCGCCGCGATCCTCGGCCGAACTGGAGAGACTCGGGTTGTTGCTGCGCTCGGGCAGGTTTTGGCAACTGGCGAGGAAGTGCTCGAGTGCCTTCCAATCGAGATCGCTTTCCAGAGGCTGATCGGGTTTGTCGGGGCGGCGCAGGGCTAGTTCTGACATTCTCATTGCCTCGATGGCCATGAGTGTGTTGTTCATGTCCGAGTGGTCGTACTTGCTGTTGTAGCCAACCCCGCCATCGTGGTAGTCATCCATTTTACCTTTTTCACCAAGGTCGATTTGTGAATCGGCGATGTAGGCGCGCGCCTTGAGAATCAACGGACGAAACCGAGGCTCATCGGCGAGCGACAACGCCATGAGTGAACAGGCGGTGTTATAGTTGACAAGTTGGCCGCGATGAATCGAGCCGTCCGGCTTAGCCGAACCGGCGATGAAGTCGAGCGCTCGTCGCCGCTCGGAGCCGTATTTCGCATCGAGCTTGGCCACTTCCGCCATCTCCAGCGCGACCAGCGCCAACGCGGTCAGCGCCGGAAGTTCGGAACTGGACCACCAGCCCGCTGGGTTTTGGTTTTTGTAAAGAAACCGCGCGCCCCGCTCGATGGCTTCTCGCACCTCTGTCGGCTTTGGCTCGTGGTCTTCAGCGTATGCCGCTTGGCCAAGCGACGTGAGCAGCAACAAACTGGCGAGAGCACTTTGCTGGAGCCTCTGCAAAAATCGGTTGCGCTCTCCCTCTCCCCGGCCCTCTCGCGCTGGGAGAGTGAGGCACGGCAAACGCGTTTGGTTTTGTATCGGGAATGAGGACAACCGGGGAACTCGTGGCACGTGTTGAATGCGAACGCTCATCATTTCCGAAAAAACTTCAGCAAAACAGTTGGTTTGTCCATTTAAATCAAATTTTTGTTGGTGCCGGTTTGCGAATCAAGTAGATTTTCGCGACGCGCGAATTCACACAACCAATGAAAAACACAGTTCCGAAAAGGACGCTTCGCAAATTGCCGACTCGAGGCTTTACCCTGATCGAGTTGCTCGTTGTCATCGCGATCATCGCCATCCTCGCCAGCATGCTGCTCCCGGCGCTAGGCAGTGCGAAAGCCAAGGCCCACCAGATTTCCTGCATGAGCAACTACCGGCAACTTCAGTTCTGCTGGCAAATGTACATCGATGACAACAATGACCACCTGCCGCCCAACGCCACCATCCGGGGCAATTCGCGTGGCAGTTGGGCCGCCACTGCGGCGACGTGGATCAAGGGCAACGCCTACTCTGATTCCACTGACAAAAACATCCGCGCCGGCGTTCTTTTCAAGTACAACGACTCGGTCAAGATTTACAAGTGTCCGTCTGACCGTTCCACCGTTGGCGACCGAGGCAAGATCCCCCGCTTCCGCAGCGTCGCGATGAACATGCACATGAATCACATCCCCAACCCGCAGGACCGCACGAGCTGGCACAAGTTTTCCGAGATAATCGCCCCGCCGCCGTCCAACGCCTTTGTGTTCATCGACGAGCACGAAGGCAGCATCGATAACGCCCGGTTCGCCGTGACCCAGCGGCACGAATGGCGGTGGATCGATTTTGCCGGCACGCGCCACAACGACGGTTGCGTGCTCAGCTTCGCCGACGGTCACTCAGAGCTTTGGAAATGGAAGGAGTCGCGCACCCTTGAAATTTCTAAAATGAAAGGCTGGATACAGGGCCAGACCGGCGTGTACGGGAAAGATCGCGACTTGGGCCGCATCTACGACGCCATCCCCGTTGTCCCCATCAAGTAATTACTTCTTCTTTTTCGCGATGCAGTAGAGGAATTTTTCGCCGCGTAAAAATATCGCGTCACCCACCAGTGCGGCCGACGCGCTGAACCGATCATCCAGCTCGTTCAACGCGATTGCTTTTGGCTCAGCGTCATTGCTGATGACCAGCGTTTTCCCGTTCCGATCCGTCACATAAACCCGCCCCGCCGCCGCCACCGGCGACGAGTAAATATTGAAAACTGACCCGAGCCGAAACGGTCCGCTTGGCTCATCGCCAGTCTTCGCGTTCACGCGTGACAGCACGCCCTGATAATGTCGGAGATAATATAGCCAGCCGTCGTACAACAACGGCGACGGCACGTACGGCGTGCTGCGATTCTTTCGCCAAGCGATCTGCCCGCCTCCTGTCAACTCCCCTTTCGCCCCGGCCAAGCGAATCGCCAGCAGAGTCTGCTTTTCATAACTGCCAGCGGCGAACACCATCCCGTCAGCGCCGACCGGCGAGGCGACAATATTCCCCGGCAACCCGCCCGCTTCCCAAATCACCGCCCCCGTCTTGAGGTCGTACCCCCGCACACGCTTCGTTCCGCTGACAACTACCTGCGCTTGGCCGTTGTGCGTGACGACGATCGGCGTGGCCCACGAAGTGACCTCGTCCCGCGAGCGCCGCCAAAGCTCTCCGCCGGTTCGCTTGGCCAAGGCGACAATGAACGACGCTCCCTCGTGATCCCAGTTCACGACCACGGTGTCGCCGTGCAACACTGGCGACGCCCCCTCGCCGTGGCCGTGCTTCACCCGCATGTCACCAAAATCTTTTTCCCAAACCAACCGCCCGCCAGTGTCGAGGCAGTACAGGCCGTTCGAGCCAAAAAACGCAATGACATGCTCCCCGTCCGCCACCGGCGAGTTCGACGCCCACGTCGCCGACTCGTGCGTGCTCTCGTGAGGTTGCAGTGTCGCGACCGTCCGCCGCCAAGCCACCGTACCGGTTTGCCTGTCGATCGCCATTACGGCGAACTGATAATTCGACTCCGGATTCATGTTGTTGTGCGCGCCGTCCGGCGTCACGCCGGTGAACGGTTTTTTCGCGCCCGTCAAATCGGCCGTCGTGACAAAGAGCAAATCCCCCCAAACCACCGGCGACGAGTGTCCCAAACCGGGCAGCTTGGTTTTCCATCGGATGTTTTTCGTCTCGCTCCACTCAAGCGGCGGCTTGGCCTTCAGCGCAACCCCAGTGGCCAGCGGCCCGCGCCACTGCCCCCACTGAGCCAAGGGATCCACCACTTGGCCAAGCGCAGTCGCTGCAACAGCGAACACACCGGAGGCGAACAGCATACTGATACATTTACGCGTCACAACGGTTACCAACTGCCGCCCACCCTGCCCCGCCCGGCTCCCGATATCAACCCGCTTGGCCAAGTACACACCCACACCGATACCCGGTTTTCAATTCCTGTATATCCCGTCCATCCATGTTCTAATTTGAACTGGAAATCATCCTTCCATCCTGAGGGTTCGTCCGTAATCTTTTGCCTGTGAGTATTTCTGGACAAAACGCAGTCGTGGTCGGCGGGGGCAGCGGCATGGGGGAAGCCATTGCACTTGGCTTGGCCTCGGAGGGGGTAACGGTCGTCGTGGCTGGCCGGCGACAGGCCAAACTGGACGAGGTCGCCGCCCAAGCCGGCGGGACGATCCTCACTCACACGGTCGATGTCGCTGATCGTGCCAGCGTGAAAACGTTGTTCGACTGGGTCGGTGGGCAGCTTGGCCAACTGCATTTGCTGGTGAATTGCGCCGGGGCGAACGTGCCCAAGCGTTCAATGAGCGAATTGGCGCCGGACGACTGGGACAAGTTGATGAGCATTAACGCCACCGGCGCGTTCAACTGCATGCACTACGCGCTGCCGCTCATGCGCCCGCACAAGACCGGCCTCGTCATCAACATCTCATCGACTTCTGGCAAGCGCGCCGCCCCGCTTGGCGGCGTGGCTTACAACGCGAGTAAGTTCGCCATGGCCGCGCTGGGCACGAGTGCCAACGAGGACGAGCGCGAAAACGGTATCCGAGTGACGACGATTTTCCCCGGCGAAGTTGACACGCCGATCCTCGCCAACCGACCGGTGCCGCCGTCGGTGGAGCATCGTGCGAAAATCCTGAAAACCGGCGACATCGCGGATATCACGTTGGCCATCGCCAAGCTGCCGCCGCTGGCGCACGTGCCGGAGTTGGTCATCAAGCCGATCGGCCAGTCGTTCATTTAGTCGCCGAATTCGCCCGGTCTTCCAAATTTATTCCGTGCAGCCTCGCTGAAGTCGGTTACGGATTGATTAAGTTGCTTGAGCAACTCGGTGCGAGTCAACCCCGACGCTCCTCGAGCCGCTTTGATGACGGTGTTGCATTCGTTTTCATCCATGAAAACCGCCGCATCCAGCAGTCCCTTTTCCTCCCCGGGCGGTACCGCCAGAAAGCCGTGCTTGTCGGCGTGGATCAACTGGCCGGGCTCAACCCTCTGCCCGAAGACCTGCACCTCGCAACCCCAGTTGACTGGAACCACGTGTGCATGCCCCACGCACAACCGCCTGGCCAGTGCCTTGAACCCGGCATTGGTCATCTCATCAACATCTCGTACCGCGCCATCCGTGATGGTTCCGACGCATCCGAGTGCGCGATGAATGTTTGCGTTGACCTCGCCCCAGAAGGAACCGGTCGTGGCCGGCTTGTCCAAATCCTGCACAACGACGATCTTCGGCCCCGGGATGCCGGCGATGTATTCGCGATATTCCTCATCTCGACGCGCTCCGTCTTCCTTATGCCGTGATTGGCTCGGTTCGATCTGCAACGTGACCGCCCAACCGACCATCGGGCCCATTTGCGGCATTAAATCGGTCGTCACCTCGAGATTGATCGCGGTCTGAGCCGGGTCATGCTGGGTGATCTGTTCCCATCCGTTGTAGATGGTCGGCGTGTTCCAGCGCTTGAGTTGTAGCAGCACCTCGTGAGGCAACGGCGGAGTATAATGCTTTTTATCCATGGGTAAAAACGTTCATTGACCGCGTACGGCACGCGGAATGTAACGACTACCATTACTGTGACCAATAAAAACCCTCGAGCACAGCCTGAGCGAACCAGCGCAGCGAAGGCGCTCAGTCCGGGCGCTTGGCCAAGCGGAGAGTCCGGACACTACCACCATCGGCAACCTGCCCATGCGCGAGTACGGCGATCCTGAGTGGGTTAACCACCGGCTTTGACAATATCATCCGAGTTGAATGTCTTGATATCACGAGGGTCATTCCCTTAAATCGGGCAGTGCCGAGGGTCATCGCCATAGCCAACCAAAAGGGAGGGGTCGGGAAAACAACCACAGCCGTTAACCTGTCGGCCTGCCTTGGCACACTTGGCAAACGCGTGTTGTTGATCGACATGGACGCGCAAGCCAACTGCACCAGCGGCCTTGGCTTCGAGAAAACACCCAACGAAAGCCTCTACCCTGTCCTGCTTGGCGAAAGCACGCTCGAGGAGAAAATCAAGGAGACCGAATTCGACGGCGTGTCGCTGATCCCGAGCGAGTTCGACCTGTGCGCCGCCGAGGTGGAGTTGGCTCGGATGTCGTTCAACGCAGACAGCGGCGAGTCCGGCGGGAACGCTGATCGTCATCTCACATGGCTAAAGGAGGCACTGCAACCGATCGTCAACGGACGGCGCTTTGACGTGGTGCTGATCGACTGCCCGCCGTCGCTCGGCAAGCTGACGCTGAGCGTGTTGATTGCCGCGCACGGCCTGCTGATTCCGCTGCAGTGCGAGTATTACTCACTGGAGGGCATCAGCTCAATCACCGATCTGATGGAGCAGTTGAAGACGTCGGATGTGAACAAAAATCTCGAGTTGACCGGCGTGCTGATGACGATGTTCGACAGTCGCACGAACCTCTCGCGGCTGGTTGTCAGCGAGGTGCGCAAGCATTTCGGTGACAAGGTGTTCCGCACGGTGATCCCCCGGGCCACGCGGGTCGCCGAGTCGCCGAGCCACGGCAAGCCAATCCTTTACTACGACCCTTACAGCGCCGGCTCCGCCGCATACGAGGGAGCCGCGCTGGAGTTGGCCAAGCGGCTTGGTCTGAAGTGAAAAAGCCTTGCAGCAACAGTCGGTAAATCCTACATTCCGCGCCGCTTTAGCCACATTGGCCGCTTGGCCAAGCGATCATTTATAAACCATGAAAAAACTGAAAAAGATAAATATTGCCACGATCGTGGCAGCGTTGGCCTTATCGGCCGGTTGCAGTGAAGCCCCTTCCGCCGTCGACACAGGGCAACTCGATGCCTTGAAGAAAGAAAACGAATCCCTCAAGGCCGAGGCTGCCAAGAGCCAAGCGGCGTTGGCCAGCCTCCAGGCCGAGATCAAAACTAAAGCGGCCGACAGCCAAGCGGCAGTTGCCCCGGAAGAAGCTGATCCCCCCGCGACGGGCGAACAGTCGACGGGCAATCCGTCCACGAAAAAGGAACGCTTCAGTTACGCCGTCGGCCTACAAATCGGCGGCGATTTCGGCGGCAAGGAAATCGAGATTGATTTCGGCCAGTTCGCCGAGGGCGTCAAGACGGCTTACCTGTCGAAAGACAAATTGATGACCGAGGACGAGTCCAAAAAAATCCTCGATGAAGTCTGGAAAGATTATCAGGATAGGGAAAAGACCAAGCGCACGGCTGAGGCGGACACCGCCAAGAAAGCGGGCATCGATTATCTCGCCGCAAACGGAAAGAAGCCCGGCGTCAAGGTGACGGCCAGTGGTTTGCAATACCGAGTCATCAAGGCTGGCGAAGGCACGTCGCCCACGAAAAGCGACAAAGCAGAAGTCCACTACCGGGGCTGGACGATCGATGGTGAAGAGTTCGACAGTTCTCATTCACGCAACGAGACCAGCACGTTTGGGGTGACCCGGGTCATTCGCGGCTGGACCGAGGCGCTGACGATGATGAAGCCCGGCGGCAAGTGGGAAATCGTCGTCCCGCAAGAACTGGCCTACGGGCCGGGTGGCAAGCGCCCCAAGATACCGCCCTACTCTGCCCTGCGTTTTGAGATCGAGTTGGTCTCCGTGGAACAAGCCAAGCCCGTCGCCAAGAAGCCGGTGACAAGCAACATCGTCCGCATCCCCTCACAGGCGGAACTCGACCAAGGTGCCAAGCCGGAAATCCTGACCAAGGAACAGGAAGCCGAACTGAAAAAGAAGAACCAGTAAGGCCGAATCTATCCAATTGAGGGGCAAGTTTCACCTTGCCCCTTTTTTTGTGCCCTGATTTGGGACGAGGTGGAACTCGTCCCTCCCGCGTTATCGCAGGTGCTTGATGCTGACGTTGCTGAAGGATACTGCGTCGCCGTGGC
>Ga0302120_10001623_pt1 | contig 10519 bp, 14 predicted proteins | sample AG5_Bottom_MG_FD_203118 | JGI IMG/M metagenome (GOLD analysis project Ga0302120, IMG submission 203118) | Marine microbial communities from Western Arctic Ocean, Canada - AG5_Bottom | ecosystem: Environmental > Aquatic > Marine > Oceanic | place: Canada: Western Arctic Ocean | collected 2017-10-01 | reverse complement strand
CTGCCGCCACCCCCATGGCAACCAACATGTGAGTCGGCGCCTCCTTGCAACGAATGCCCGAATCATGGCCGAAAAATGCGAAAAAGGGCACCTTGATCCCAGAATGCTCCATCACCCCTGCAGACGCTATCAGAAGCCCAATCCATACCAGCACGTAGTGCCCTTCGACCACTGCCGACAAGGTCAGCGACTTAGCGACAAAACCACTGAACAAGGGGAAAGCGGAAATGGACATGGCACCGACAATACAAAATGCAGCCGTCCACGGCATCGATCGGTACAACCCTCCAAGATCCGTCGCGCGGATCGTGCCGGTGCGATAGAGCACGGCGCCCATGGACATAAAGAGCAATGCCTTGTAAATAATATGCACAAAAGCATGTGCGACGGCTCCATTCAGCGCCAATTCGGTTCCGATGCCGATTCCCACCACCATGAACCCGAGTTGATTGTTAAGGCTGTAGGACAAGACTCTTCTAAGGTCATTTTCGATGACCGCGAAGAAAATAGGAAACAAGGTCATCACCACACCGATTCCAATCAATACCTCGGTGCCGGGAAACCCCCGTGCCAACGCGTAAACTGCCAGCTTAGTGGTAAACGCACTCAGGAAAACTGCGCCGGTCACCGTGGCCTGGGGATAGGCGTCCTGCAACCAGTTGTGTAGGAACGGAAACGCGCACTTGATGGCAAAGGCGACCAGTATCAGCAGCACACCCGGCTCCGCGTCAGCCAACTGTCCGCTCATGCTGATTAACTGCTCAAAAGCGAGAGAACCGGTATGCTGGTAGTGAAGCAGAATGCCCGACAACAAAAGCACGCCGGAACCGACTTGAATAATCAGATAGCGCATGCCAGCCCGGTACGCCTGTTCGCTGCCACTCGCCCAGATCAGAAACACGGACGAAAGCGCCGTGATTTCCCAATAAACAAACAGCGTCATCAGGTCGCCAGCAAACACCGCGCCGATGGCGCTACCCACATAGACCAGTGCAGACACCTGCTGCGTGGCATCACGAATATGGAGTGCGTACAAAGCCGCGATAAAGGCGGCAATATGAAAGATATAACCAAAAATAAGACTCAGTCGATCCACGCGAACCAGGGTTAATTCGTATCCCGCGACTCCGATTTGGGCATATAACCCTTCGGGCAGTAACAGCAGCTGTATAAACCCAAGCACAGGCAACACCAGTGAAACCACTGGCCGAGAGGCGCCCGGCAACCACGGCAAGAGCAGTCCGCCGAGGATGAGAATAAGGCCTGGCGGAACACTAGTCATCGTAGTAATCGTCATCACGCCGAATGACCCGGCGCAGCTGCTTGCCAAGCAACACAATTCCGGCGAAAGCGACGAACCCGAAGATCGCATAGAACCCGGGCCAACCCTCCCAAGGGTACGTGGCATGGCGATGCACCAACCACTCGATGACGACGAGGGCTGTGCAAACAGCAGCCAGCCATCCGAAGACGGTAGCCGAGATAGTTGTTGGTATATCGTGCTTTTCAGGCTTATTCATGTGTCCTACTCAACAAACTGGCGGGCCAATTGCACGATCCAAGTGGGGTTAAAAAACAACGCGACGCACCCGGCCACTGTCACACCCATGGCAAGCAGGCACGCAATCGGCGCCTCTCGAATCTGTATTTCACTGCCAGCGTCCGCCTTACCAAAAAAAGCGCGAATAGGCACCGGAATCAAATACGCAATGTTCAGCAAGGTGCTCACCATTAGCACTCCCACGAGGACAGCATATCCCGCATCAATTGCGCCAAGAGCGAGATACCACTTGCTCCACATACCGCCCATTGGCGGCAGCCCGACGATGCTGAGACTTGCCAAGAAAAACGCGCCCATAGTCCACGGCATCTGGCGACCCAAGCCATCCAACTCGCTAACCTTGGTCTTGTGGCTAGCAACGAGAATGGCCCCAGCACAAAAAAACAAGGTGATTTTGCCAAATGCATGGGTTGCAAGGTGCAAGGTGCTGCCGGCCAGCGCCGTCGAATTCACCAGTAATGCACCCATAACAATATAAGACAACTGGCTAATTGTTGAATAAGCAAGACGCGCTTTGAGGTTATCCTGGCGCAGTGCAATAACCGACGCCACCAGGATGGTGAACGCCGCGACCCACAATAACCAATCGGTCACGCCAGTATCTCGAAGCAGATCTAACCCGAAGATATAAACCGTGATCTTAAGGATCGCGAAGACCCCTGCCTTAACAACCGCTACAGCGTGTAGCAGCGCGCTGACGGGTGTTGGTGCCACCATCGCCGCGGGCAACCAACGATGAAAAGGCATCAGCGCGGCCTTACCGATACCAAACACATAGAGCGCGAACAGCACCCCAATAACCAGCGGCGAGGCCGCTCCGGCGAGAATGCCACCCGATGTAAAACGGAGATTGCCCGTCAATTGCCAGGTCCACACAACAGCCAACAGTAAAAACCCCATAGAAGTTGCCATCAGGATACCGAGGTAGATCCGGCCACCCTGACGCGCCTCTCGAGTCCCCGCATGGGTCACCAGCGGATACGTCGACAACGTCAACAATTCGTAAAACACAAACAAAGTGAAGAGGTTGTCGGCAAATGCGACGCCCATCGTGCAACCCATGGCGATCGCAAAAAAGGCGTAAAACCGAGTCTGATGGGCTTCACCATGACCGCGCATGTATCCAATTGAGTAGACCGTGGTAACAATCCAAAGAAAACTCGCAATCAATCCGAACAACACCCCCAACGGCTCGGCACTGAAAGCCAGTGATAAGCCGGGTATTGGCTCTGCCAAGACCGTCGCGGGCCAATCGCCAGACAGCACCCGGGGTAGTAGCCGCACGACTAATGCCAGCAAAACCACGCCAGCCCCGAGGCTCATGGCTTCGCGCAGATTTGGCCTCGAACCTGCCAACATCACGGCCAAAGCCCCTAATAGCGGGACGACTACCACACCGATGAGAGCCACTTGGTCGCTCATCCGTTCGACCCTGTCAACAAAGCCGCAGCCTGCCGCGCCATGCCAACACTAAATCGTGTATCAATCCCGAAATAAACATTGGCCCCCGCCAACAACCACGTCGGGACTAACAGAGATAGCGGGGCCTCCGTCACTGACAACTTTTCCGGCGGAGGACGCAAATACGCCATCTCCACAACACGCCAGACATAAATAATAGCCAGCAGTGAGCCGGCGATGACGACCACCACGAGTGGCCACCAGCCGCGTTCTACCGCTGCCAGGATCAAATACCATTTGCTGACGAAACCAGCCGTTAGCGGGATGCCAATCAAGCTGAGTGCCCCGACTAGGAAAGCGGCCATTGTCCAGGGCATGCGCTGCCCAAGGCCCGCGATCGCACCAAGGCGAACGCTACCCAACCGGTAAGCAACACAACCAAGTGCGAGAAAAAGGGCTCCCTTCATCAAGGCATGATTGAACAGATGTAACACGGCGGCCGTTAGACCCGCGCTCGATACCAAGCTGATACCAAGCACCATATAACCAACCTGCGCGACGCTCGAATAAGCCAACATGCGCTTAATGTTGTCCTGAAAGATAGACACGGTAGAGGTTGACAGGATGCCCGCCGCGGCCAGTACCGCCAGAAAGCCACCGAGGGGCATCGCGCCAAAGGTAAATGAAGCATCAAATACCTGGAACAAAAAACGCAACAACATATACACCGCTGCCTTAGTAGCCGTAGCCGCCAGGAAAACGGTTACCGCCGAGGGCGCATAGGTATACGCGTTGGGCAACCACAGGTGAAGCGGGAAAAGCGCCAACTTAAGTCCGATACCAACCGTAAGAAACGCGAGCGCCGTCTGAACCGTCCGACTATCGCCGAGCACCGCCAGACGCGCAGCCAAATCCATCATGTTCAGTGTCCCGGTCACCATGTATAGAAGCCCGATACCGATGAGGATAAAGGTCGCGCCGATTGTCCCCATGACGAGGTACTGAAATGATGCGGTCAGGGCACGGCGGTCCTGACCAAGACCGATCAGAACGTAACTCGACAAGGAAGAAATCTCGAGAAAAACAAACAGATTGAACACATCTCCGGTGATGGCAATACCTAACAACCCGGTTAAACACAGCAACCATGCGGTATAAAACAGCCCCTGTTTATCACCCGCCACCTCCTGAGCCACGCTGGTCTTGGCAAACATCAGAGTGACCGTGCTGATCGCCGTGACAATAATGAGGATAAATGCATTCACCGCATCGACCCGGTACTCGATGCCCCACGGCGCGGCCCAACCCCCGATCGCATAAGAAATCACCTCGCCCGTATAAACCCCGCGAAGTAACACAATAGAAATCCCTAGGGCCGCTAAGCTGACCGTAAGAGCCAGCAACCATGCCCACATCGCTCGCGTCAACAAAAGACATAGCGGTGCCGCGACCAGCGGCAATGCCACCTGCAAAACCGGCAGGTGTTCCTGAATCACAATGAGTCGTCCTGTCGATGAATGTCTTCTTCTTCCACCGAGCCATAGGCTTCTTTGATTCGGACTACCAGCGCCAACCCCAAGGCCGTTGTCGCAACACCCACAACGATGGCTGTGAGAATAAGCACGTGGGGCAATGGATTAGAGAAAACGCTAACGCCGTTTCGAAGAATCGGTGCCGCACCACCTTCTACCGTACCCATGCTGATGTAGAAAATAAAAACGGATGCCTGAAATAAGTTGAGGCCAATCAATTTTTTTACCAGGTGTCCGCTGGCGATGACCACATAAAACCCCATCATCATTAACAAGATGACAATCCAATAGTTGTAAAGCCCCAGAACGTCCATAGTCAGTCTGGCGTCCGTCCGGCAAACGCCACAAAAACGGTGATCATGACCGCCGCTACCGTGATCCCTACACCGAGCTCTACCAGAAAAATGCCCAGATGCTGGCCCACTAGGGGTTCTTCGGCCAACGCGTCATAGTCCAGATAGCGCTCTCCGCCTAGAAGAGACCAAAATCCGACCCCTGCGAAAAGCAACAGGCCTAGAGCCGTCATGATGCGCAACGCTGCTGCAGAAAACACCCGCTCAATGGCCTCGACCCCAAACACTAGCGCGTACAAAATGAAGCCTGCTGCAAAGATCACCCCCGCCTGAAACCCACCACCAGGACCGTAATCGCCATGGAACTGGACATACAGGGAAAACACCAGAATCACCGGCACAATGATCTTGGTAACTACGCGAAGCACCGCGTTGTCTTTCACGACTCGCCCCTTTTGCGCCGGCGAATGCCGAGAAGCGCGAGCACGCCGATGCCCGCCGTAAAAATCACCGTCAATTCGCCCAGCGTGTCGTAACCTCGGTAACTGGCCAGCACTTCGGTAACCACGTTTGGAATACCAATTTCCACCGGCGATTCTTGAAGATAGTGAGGTGCAACGTGTTGATGAATCGGTGCCAATGGATCACCGAAGCGCGGCATGTCGAGGGTGCCGTAAACCAGCACCATCCCGGTGAGAGTGACCACCGCCAGGGGCAAGCCAGGCCGGTGGGCCGGTCGCTTTTCATGGCGCCCCACCAGCCCAATCGTCGCCAACATCAAAACCGTAGATATCCCTACGCCAACGGCCGCTTCGGTGAAGGCCACATCTACAGCATCCATCGCGACGAATACCGCCGCTGCCAGCAGGCTGTAAATACTGAACATCATGACGACAGCAAACAGATCGTGCAGCCGGATAGCCGCTATTGCCGTCACTGCAAGCATCCCAAACAAAATGACAGTGACCACTTCAATCATGACGTGTTAGTCCATCCATGGCCGGCGCAATCCATGAAGCGCCGCCCGCGCCAACGCGTGACAAGCCGTTGGATTCAACAACAATAAAAACACCAGCATCAGCAACAACTTGACCAACAGAAGACTGAAGCCGGCCTTCAGGGCCAAACCAAGTAGCACGCCCGCAGCACCAAGCGTGTCGGTAATTCCCGCTGCGTGCAATCGCGTAAACACATCTGGCATGCGGACAATGCCGATACTTCCGATCAGCGTGAACACGCTGCCCACCAGGAGAAAAATTGCACTCGCAATACTCACGATGTCAGTCATTTGCGCGGCTGTTCTGCCGGGGTCGACCGGACAGCACCCGATTGGCCCAGGTTACCGAATTCGGAAACTTTGAGCACCGCCACCGTCGCGATAAAACCGACCAGGGTATACATCAGCGCTATATCAACGTAGTACTCCGCCTCACCGACCAAAAAGCCAAGTGCCGTGATCAGCAGCACCGTTTTTGTACTGAAAACGTTGGCCGCTAGAATTCGGTCGTATACCGTCGGACCTTTCACGGCACGCAGTAATGCGAGCGCCATGGATCCGAGTAACGCTAGTAAAGTCAGCGTTAGCATCTAGTGTGCTTCGCAGGCTGTCACGCGTCGACCCATCTCATTTGTACAAAGATCTCGGGCACCTTCGCCTGTCAGCGCGTGAACCTCAATTGAGTTCTCCTCGACTTCAAGCGTAATCGTCCCGGGAGTCAAAGTAATCGAATTGGCGTAAACCACCCGGCCGACTGCTGTCTTTTGGTCAGCGGGCACCCGCACCGTCACCGGCTCAATCGGCAGTGATGGCGTCACGACGCGGCGGGCGACGTCTATATTCGATGCAACGACCGCCCGCGCTAGCCATGGCAAGTAAGCGATTAACCGCGGTAACTGTTGCAAGGGCAGTCCCTCAGCGTCGTCGATCCCCATGCGCCGCGCCATCCACACCGTCACCGCGACAGACAAAACACCCAACAGGAGCAAGCGTACATCCCAATGGCCAGACAACATCAGCCAGAGCGCCGACAGCAGTGTTCCCAATAAAACTGATCGCGTGTTTGAGGGTGTCATTGGTTCTTCACCTCTTGACCCTATGCGAGCGTTACCGTGAATCAAAAACCGATGATAATCGATTGCCAGACTCGGCCCAAAGGTGGCGCCCTATGTTCAATGTCTCGGGAACGAGCGAGGAAATCACAGCGAGACACTGCGTCATGATTCTGGCAAGCAATGCCCGACCAATCCCACCAATTGCCTGAGAAAACGGTAGGTCAAACCCCAAATAACGCGCGAGTCATCTGGAACAAAATGTACCGCCGGATAACGCCCTGAGCTCAGAACTGGGTACTCAATCGTTGTGCGGTTACCTTTATCCAACAATACCGAAAATGGCACCTGCACGATATCCGCCACCTCGTGATTAAGCGTGAATGCGGCCTTTTTATCAACACCAAAAACCAGGCAAGAAATGACCAAACCCTGGCTCCGCCCAGCATGTCGGCCCTGCAAATCATCAAGACGGCCAAGTAAACTATCGGGTGGAAGATGAAGCCCAATTTCCTCATGCGTCTCGCGGCGTGCCGCATCCATGACACTCTCTGCACTGGTCTCACAGCGCCCTCCTGGAAGAGCCATATGTCCGGACCAGGGGTCTTTCGGATCTTGTGCCCGCTCAATAAAGATAACCTTCGGATCACTTTGAGAGCCACTGCTATCGATGATCATGGCCACCGCTGCCCGGTTATCGCGACCAAGCCGACCAATCAGTGCAGGCTCATGGCCTGCTAACACCAAAGACAACTCGTTTAAAGAAATCATATCGATTCCCATCCTGCCGCATTAGCGGCAACAATGGCACTATTGCTCTCCCATCCATCTAATGCTACCCCTATGAGCAACGATCCGAGTGTACGCCTCGACCGATGGCTCTTCGCGGCCCGTTTTTTCAAAACGCGTCATTTGGCCAGCGAAGCTGCCCACCGCAACCACGTTGTCGTCAATCAACAACGTGCGAAACCCGGCAAACGCGTTTTTATAGGGGATCACATTTCAATTCGAAAGGGGCCTTTGACTTACGACATCGAGATTATCGATCTTGCAGAAAAGCGCCTCGCGCCCGCACTCGCCGCTGCACTGTATCAGGAGGATGACGACAGCTGTGAACGACGCCGTCTTCGCCAAGCGGAACTCCAACAACAACGCCATGTGGCCGTCGCACATGGCCGGCCTGACAAGCGACAACGACGTCAATTGACCAAGTTTAGAAATCTCTAGGCTGTGCGTCCAACACGGGCCCAAGGCCTTGGGGTGCGGTCTATCGCGCATGTTATGATCTTCTCTTCTAGACTAACAGGACACCTCGGTTTCTTTTGTGCTGGTGTGTCCAAAAATAACGCGTCTGATTCAGCGAGGCCGCCGGCATGCTCTGGGTCAAATCTTTTCACCTTATCTTCATGGTGACGTGGTTCGCGGGGTTGTTCTACCTGCCACGCCTTTTCGTCTACCACGCCATGGCCGATGACGCAGCTAGCCAGGCTCGCTTCAAGATAATGGAAAGAAAACTGTACTACGGCATTGCCACGCCCGGGGGGCTTCTCACAGTGGGGTGCGGCTTGTGGTTGTGGCTTGGATATGGGCTGGGCAGCGGCAGTGGCTGGCTGCACGCCAAGCTTATTCTGGTCGCTGCGCTCATCGGCTATCATCTTTTCTGCGCCCGACTGGTTTATCTCTTCAACCACGATCGCAATCAACGTAGCCACGTGTTTTATCGCTGGTTTAACGAAGCCCCCGTCTTGATCCTGGTAGCGGTCATCGTACTGGCCGTGGTTAAGCCACTCTAACGCCGCATCGGGGAAATGTGCCAACATGTTTGAAGTGGTTCTGTGTCAACCGCAGATTCCCCCAAATACGGGCAACATCATTCGCTTATGCGCGAACGTTGGGTGCCGTTTACACCTCATCGCTCCACTTGGGTTTGATCTCGATGACCGCAGTTTGCGCCGGGCAGGACTTGACTACCGGGTAATGGCCAGCGTCAGCGTTTACCCCGACTTCGACTCCTTCATCGAGCAGCATCCGGATGAGCGTTGCTTTACCTACTCCAGTCACCACACCCGTCCTTATCATCAGGCCGAGTTCCAACCCGGTGACGCACTCATCTTCGGGTCTGAAACAAATGGCCTGCCCACCGCCGTCTCCAAACACACACCAGCGGAACACCAGTTGTTATTGCCGATGCGCGCGGGCAGCCGCAGCCTTAATCTGTCGAATGCGGTTGCAATCGCTGTCTACGAAGCTTTTCGACAACGAGACTTCGACGGCCTTGGCACGCGAACCCTGCTTGAGTCTGCCCATGTCCTTTAATCAAGACCTCATTGACGCCATTGAAGCGGCTTGCCAAGACAAAAACGTCCCAGCAGTAAGCGGGATTCACCTGCCCCCTGCAAGAGCCGATGGCACACCGTGCAAGAAATTTGGCGCGGTTGAGCTCGCTGATGGGAGTTGTGGGTTTTTTTCTACCCACTTTGATAACGCTCTGCCGGCTTTGCGCAGCGCGATTGAATCGACCCCTATCCTCAGCCACTGCGCGCTTTCGTTAGCACAAGAATTCACTAGTAAAAATGCGGCACTCTGCGCGCTTGGCCTCGGCGCCAGCAATGCGCTCAGCCAACACCACTTCGCCACCATCCCACACCAACTCGCCCCGGCACCCGACCCCCTGGTTGGACTTCACCCACGTGGTGGCGATCACGTCGGCATGGTTGGCTTCTTTCGACCCCTTCTTGACCTGGTGCCCGAGGAAGCATCGCTGACCATCATCGAACAAGACACCCGGTTTCTGGGTGAGGTGGGACGTTTTACGGTGACGCTGGATCTTGCTCAACTCAAGGAGTGCAACCCGGTCTTCATCACCGCGCTCACTTTGCTTAACGGCAGCCTGGATGAGGTGCTCAGCCACTGCTCGACCTCGGCACGGATCGCCGTCATTGGCCCCACCGCCAGCTGTCTTCCTGAACCCCTCTTTGCGCGTGGTATCGAGGCGGTAGGGAGTGCACGTGTTGTGCGCCTAACACACTTTCGAGAAAAGTTACTCGCTGGGCAACCGTGGGCCGAAACGGTTGCCAAGTACTGCATTCACCGCGACCAGTACCAGGGTGTTGGGGCGGGCGCTCCAACAACTGCAAAACAATGATCGATTTCTTTAACTCTCTTCGTAACAATCGATGGTTTCAAGCCGTCGTAATCGGCGTGATTCTGTTATCGGCGGTTGCCTCGGGCGGTCGCACTTATCCACTCAGCGACGCCGCTCTTTTCTTGATTGACCAAATTGGTTATGCGATCACACTATTTTTCGTGGTTGAGTTATTAGTCCGCTTCATCGGCGAGCCAAGGAAACGTGATTTCCTGAAAAATGGCTGGAACGTATTCGATAGCGCGATCGTCTTGATTTCCTTGATTCCCATTGACCGCAGCGAATCCGCCTTCCTGCTTCGTTTGTTACGAATCTTCCGAGTACTGCGCCTGATTTCTGTCCTGCCGGAGTTGCGATTCATCATCGACAACATGCTCAAAGCCATCCCCAGAATCTTTTATGTTTGCCTGTTGTTGTTCATCATTGTCTATATTTACGGCACCTTCGGCTCGATGGTTTTCGCTGACACAGATCCTGCGCGTTGGTCTGACGTTGGAATTGCCATGCTGTCGCTAGTCCAGGTGATGACGCTATCAAG
>Ga0302120_10001621_pt1 | contig 10520 bp, 13 predicted proteins | sample AG5_Bottom_MG_FD_203118 | JGI IMG/M metagenome (GOLD analysis project Ga0302120, IMG submission 203118) | Marine microbial communities from Western Arctic Ocean, Canada - AG5_Bottom | ecosystem: Environmental > Aquatic > Marine > Oceanic | place: Canada: Western Arctic Ocean | collected 2017-10-01 | reverse complement strand
GAGTACTCCAAGGCATGGCCCGAAGGCGCAGAGGCCGATGATGATTTGCTCGAAGGCTTAGAGGAAGACATCAGCCTGCGAGGAATGCTCCCCACCAGCAAGGTTGCCGAAGGCGAGTCCTGGGACATCGAACTCGACACCCTGCTCGACATCATGGCCCCCGGGGGAGACCTCTCCATGAAAATGGAGATGGACGGCCAAGAGGGCAGCATGAACATGGGACCTGACGCGAACATGCTGAACGACTTTCGCACGTTACTCAGCGGCGACATCAGCGGTTCCTTCACCGGCAAGCTCAGCGGCTACCGCGAAGTGGACGGGGCGAAATTAGCGGTCATCGAAATCGAACTCGAAGTCGACTGTGCGACCGATATGATCGAGACCATGCGTGAGCAAATGCAAGAGAGCCTGCCCCCGGACGCGGGCGTCACCATGGATGTCAGCACCGCAGATGTTAGCTACATCATGGAAGGCGAGGGCGAGCTTCTCTGGAACGCCAGTGCCGGCCATATCGCCGGGATGACTTTCGAAGCAGAAGTGGCTATGGGCATGGAGACGACCATGGGCATCGACGCGGGCGGCATGCAGATGGACATGGAAATGAACATGGAAATGTCCGGCGCTACGACCCTCTCGGTCACAGTCAAGTGAGCTTCAGCTGAACTCTCAGCAACCCAAACTTTGCTGGCCCCCGGAAGCTTCATGCTCCCGGGGGCCGCTTCTTTTGGGTCCCTAGCACCCGAATAGGGCATAATTCAGGCTGACCCATGACTCCCGACCGCCTCTTGCCCCAGCGCCCGTTCCCCGCCTATGCGTTCTTGCCGGGTCGAGACCCCCATCCCACCCGGGATCCAGCGGGGCACTCGGCCGGCAACGAGGATAATCCTGCGCCGAAGGATCTGCCAAAGCCCCACGAATGGCCTTCGAGTCCCGATTACCTCTACGGGATCGACCTGTACAACTACGGCTATCTCTGGGAAGCCCACGAAGCCTGGGAAGGCCTTTGGCACTTGGCAAAGAACGACCCCGATTCCCAGCGGGCGGATTTCTTGCAGGGTTTGATCCAGTGCGCCGCCGCAACTCTCAAAGTGCGCATGGGACAACCGCGAGGAGTCGTAGCCCTGGCAGGCATGGGCACCGAACGCTTAGCGCGAGTCGCTACCCACAGGAACGGGGACTACATGAATCTCGATGTGACGAGCTTTGTGGAGGCCTTTCGGACCTTCGCCGCTTCACAGCCAGAGGACATTCAAGCACGACCCATGATCGTGTTAGATCACTAAGCGCTGGCCCCCTGAACGGTCAGCCCAGGAATTCTTCGTAGATCTCGGCGGAAAAACCCACCAAGACCTTCTTGCCCAAGCGCACGGTGGGCGCGCGGAGATTGCCCGTAGGCCCCAGCATGGCCTTGGCGATTTCCGCAGCGGTCGGCTTGTCCTTGGGCAGGTCGATGGTCACGACCTTCTTCCCCTTGGCTACCACGAGTTTCGTCGCGTCCTTCAACACGCCCTTGAGATCCTTGGCGCCGATCTTGTCTTTAGTTGCATTCACCGTCTCACGGATGGTGATGGGCCGACCGTCCATCCAGTCGTCGGCCCGGGTGCAACTCGTTCAGCCCTTGCGGTGGTAATAGAAATCAATGCGCTTCGCCATGGGGACTAGGATGGGGACCTAGGCCTCCGGACGCAAGAGGCCAGCCCCCTAGGAACGAACCTGCCGGAGAAGCCCGTCCACCAAAGCCGAGACCAGGGGCAACTGGTCTCCTACCGACTGTTCCTCCCAAGGGGGCACATGCAAGAAGAGGGCCTGGATGCCCAGCTCCGCTCCCCGTTGCAGCCCATGGGAATAGGTCCTCTCGCACACATAAGCCCCCGCATCCCGGGATTGCCGGACCTTCATGGCTCCGGCGGCCCGCAATGCGTCCTCGAGGGCATCCAGATCAAGGGATGTCTCCCGGTCCGGTCCCGCCAACCCGAGAGAAGAAACCGTGACCCCCTCGTTATCTTCCCTCTCCCCCACAATTGCCCCGCCAGCCCTCTGCTCTAGGCGAAATCCAGGCCCCGGGTGCACCCCGAGACTCAAGATCCCAAGGGGCGGCTGCCCGAGGGCCTCGAGCTCCCGATCCAGGCCCTCGGCCGCCCCGCGAAAGGTCACGGGCAACTCGCACCCATGGCAATCGGGTCGCTGGCCCAGCAGGCGGGCCAACTCCCCAGAAGGGTTGTGCTCGACCCCGGCAAAGGGTCCGAATCCTGTGATCAGTAGCTGGGCTTGCATGGACCACAGACTACTGCCTCGGGAGCATGGACGGGAGTACAGCCCGCCCGTTACTCTCTCCAAGGACAATTCCCTCCCTGAACCGGTGAGAAACGAGAAGACAATGAAAAACAAGGTCCTGATCGGAAATGGCCAAGGCTTTTGGGGCGACTCAATCCTGGGTCCCATCCGACTGCTCCGCGAGGGGCCCCTCGACTACCTGACCCTCGATTATCTCGCGGAGGTCACCATGTCGATCATGCAGAAGCTGCGCCAGCGGGATCCCAACGCAGGCTATGCCACAGACTTCGTGACCCTCATCGACAGGGTCTTGCCCGAGTTACTGGAAAAGGGCACCCGGGTGATCGCCAACGCGGGGGGCGTCAACCCCCACGCCTGCAAGGATGCCCTCCTTGAAGTCTGCCGCAAGCACGGAGCCACCGGCGTGAAGATCGCAGTGGTGGACGGAGACGACATCCTCTCGGACCTCGACCGCATGATCGGCGGCGGGGAAGAGTTCAATAATCTGGACACGGGTGCGCCGATTGGCGACGTGCGTAGCCGGATCACCAGCGCCAACGTGTACCTCGGGGCCTTTCCCATCGCCGAGGCACTGGCCGGCGGCGCGCAAATCGTGGTCACTGGGCGCGGGACCGACCCGGGACTTGTGCTCGGCCCCCTGATCCATGAATTCAACTGGGGCCCCGAAGACTGGCACAAACTCGCCGCGGGAACCGTCGCTGGGCACATCGTGGAATGCGGTGCCCAATGCAGCGGAGGCAACTTCACCGACTGGCGTGCGATCCCAAACCTATCGATGGTCGGCTATCCGGTTTTGGAAGTCGAACCCAGCGGCGATTTTTGTGTCACCAAACACGAGGGCACAGGCGGCCTAGTCAGCGTGGAAACCGTGACCCACCAATTGGCCTATGAGATGGGCAACCCAGAGCGCTACCTAACCCCCGATGTGATCGCAGACTTCACGAGCTTCCGCCTCAAGGCAGACGGAGAAAACCGCGTGCTGGTGCAAGACACCCGGGGCCTCCCCCCCACGGACACCTTCAAGGTCTCCATGAGTTACTCCGACGGCTGGAAGAGCGTCGGCCAATTGACCATCAGCGGCCCGGACGCCTTGGCCAAGGCGCGCCTATGCGCCAAGATCGTTTGGGATCGCTTGGCCTATGACGACTGCGAGTACTCAGAGGAAGAACGGCTCGAAGAATATGTGGGTGCCGGCGAGTGCCACGCGGGCTTGCCCGGGGGCACCTCGGACTCTCCTGCAGAAGTGGTCCTGCGCCTGGGGGTCAAGGGCCCCGACCGCGCCAAGGTCGCGCGTTTCGGGCCAGAACTCGTACCTCTGGTGACCAGCGGCCCGCCGGGGGTCACCGGTTTCGCCGGCGGCCGTCCCAAAGCCCAAGAGATCATTGGCTACTGGCCCGCCCTGATGAGCAAGCACCTGATCCAACCCACCGTCACCGTCGTCGAAAGCTAAGCCCATGCCCACAGTCCCCCTCCATCGCATTGCCCAAGCACGCTCCGGCGACAAGGGCGAAGGTTCCAACGTGGGCATCCTTGCCCGCTCTGAAGCTGCCTACACATTCTTGGCCGAGACCCTGACCGAAGCGTGCGTCCAAGACTTCCTGAAAGAGATCAACTTTGGCGGCGTGACGCGCTACCTGGCGCCCAACATGCGCGTTTTGAATTTCTTGCTAGAGGACAGTTTGGGGGGTGGCGGATCCGCTTCCCTCAAGACCGACGCCCAGGGCAAAACCCACGGCATTGGGCTCTTGCGCCTTGAAATGGATGTGCCCAGCGCAGTGCTTGATGCGACCCCCCCCCCGCCCGCCTGAACCATGGACCTGATCCTAGAACTGCACGAGAAAGCACGACGCAAGAACGCCACCATCGTGCTGCCCGAAGCGGCAGACGAACGCGTCATGCAAGCCGCCGCCCGCTTGGCCAGCGAAGGTCTGGCTAAGCCTGTGCTTGTAGAAGCCCGGGGCATGGGCTCCGTGCCCCCTGGGGTGGAAACCGTACGACCCTCTTCCGACCCACGTCTGGAGACCTTCGCCAATGACCTTTTCCAGCGCCGGAAAGCCAAGGGCATGACCATCGAAGACGCCCGTGAGCGCATGCTGGATCCCCTTTGGTTCGGTGCAGCCCTGGTGGCCTCTGGCGCTTGTGACGGGGGCGTTTCCGGATCCATCGCATCCACCGCGAATGTGTTGCGGGCGGGTCTTGGAACCATCGGCTTGACTCCAGGCCTCAAGACCGTCTCCAGCAGTTTCTTGATGGTCCGGGGGGACGAGGTCTACACCTTCGCGGACTGCGGAGTCGTCCCCGATCCCACAGCCGAACAATTGGTGGACATCGCCTTGGCCTCGGCCGAAGGACATCGCCGCTTAGCGGGCACTGCGCCGCGGGTGGCCATGCTGTCGTTTTCCACTTTGGGATCAGCCCAGCACCCATTGGTGGACAAAATGAGCGAGGCCACAGAGTTGCTACGCAAGCGAGCGCCCCAGTTGACCGTGGACGGAGAATTGCAATTGGACGCAGCCATCGTGCCCGCCGTGGCCGAGATCAAGGCTCCTCGCTCGTCCCTGGGTGGGCGCGCCAACGTATTGATCTTCCCGGATCTCAATGCAGGCAACATCGCCTACAAGATGGCCCAACGCTTGGGGGGCTTCACCGCCATCGGTCCCCTGGTCCAAGGTTTCCGCCGACCGTTCCTAGATCTTTCCCGCGGATGTACCGCCGCGGACATCGTGCACGTGGCTTGCATCGCCGCACTACTCGGAGACTAGCCCGTGACCGCTCGCCGCTCACCCCTGCCAGACCCCCTCTGGAAACTCGACCTGCACGGCGCCACCCCCGAGCGCGCCATCCAACTGGTGCAACAGGAACTCGCCTCGCGCTACCCCCGCGGCCACAGCCCGGGCCGGATCATCACCGGTCGAGGCAATCACTCGGTGGTCGGCAAATCCCCCGTTCTGGTGGCGGTCAAGCGTTTCCTCCACAGCCCCGAGGCCAGGGCCCTAGGGGTCAAGAACGTGCAGCCAGACAAGGGCGGGGGCGCCTTCATGGTGACCCTATACGCCCCAGGTGAGGCACCAACCTAAGCCAACCGCAGGCACCAACCTGCCCACCAGGGCCCGGGGGCAGTACCCTGTCCCCACCATGGGAATGCGCAAGGTCTACATCGCCTACACCGGAGGCACAGTCGGAATGCAACCGACCGAGCGGGGCAGTGCCCCGGCCCCCGGACAATTGGGAGCATTGCTCGCCTCCCTGCCCCAATTCCAGGCGGCGGAGATGCCCGAGATCACCCTGAAGGAGTACGACCCGCTACTCGACAGCGCCAACATGACCCCCGCGGACTGGGTGGCCATCGGTGAAGACCTCAAGGCCAGACAAGAGGACCACGATGGGTTCATGGTGTTGCATGGCACGGATACCATGGCCTACACGGCCAGCGCCCTTTCCTTCCTCATGGAAGGACTCGAGAAGCCGGTGATCCTAACCGGCTCGCAAATCCCCCTTTGCGAAACCCGCAGCGATGCCCTCGAGAACCTGACCACCGGGTTGTTGTTGATCGAACGGTACGCGCACCGCATGTCCGAGGTTTGCATCTGTTTCGGAGGTCGCCTGCTGCGGGGCAACCGTGCCAGCAAGACGGACTCGGAGGGATTCGACGCCTTTGAATCCCCGAACCATCCACTCTTGGGCACGATCGGAATCGACTTTGAGTTGAATTGGCGCATGCTACGCCGGCCCAAAACGAGCGGTCTACCCCTTCGGGTGCGCAAATTAGGGGACGCGTCTGTGGGCGCCTGCCGCTTGTACCCTGGCATGCCCGCGCGCACGCTGGCCGCATTCCTCGACGGCGTATCCGGTTGCGTCCTTGAGTGCTATGGCGCTGGCAACGCACCCAACCGAGACGCGGATTTCATGAAGGTGCTTCGTGATGCGTGCGACAGTGGCACGGTGATCGTCGCCGTCCCCCAGCCCCTGCGGGGCAGCGCGGCCCTTTCGCTCTATGCCACGGGCCGCACTCTGCTGGAAGCAGGAGTCGTCAGCGGATTTGACATGACCGCCGAGGCAGCCCTGACCAAGCTTTCATACCTGTTCGCTTGCACCTCCGACCCCGCCGAAGTGCGCAAAATGATGCAACAGAACCTGCGCGGCGAGCTCACGCCCCTCACCAGCGAAAATGACTGAAGCCCCTCAAGAACCGCGTTTGGCGATCGTTCTCGAAGGAGGCGGTGCGCGCGCTGCCTGGCAAGTGGGTGCCCTACGCGGGCTCCTGCGCGAGCTGCCGGAATTGGCGCCGCGTATCTTGGTGGGCATCAGCGCCGGCGCGATCAACGCATCCAGCCTCGCGAATTCCACCAAGCCCTGGCCCCTCGCAGTGGACGACCTGGCAGATCTTTGGCGAGGCTTGACAGTCGAACGGGTCTTTGAAGCTCACCCCACCAGCCTCTTGCGCCGGATCCTGCGAGTAGCGCTACGCATAACCCTTGGCGTGGGAGCCAAGCGCGATCCGATCCTGGGTATGGTCAACACCGACCCATTGCGCGCCACCCTGAACTCGGGGTTGGACACAAGTTCGGGCGGACGCATAGATGGCGTGCGCGCCAACATAGCCAGCGGGCGGCTGAATTCCCTGGCGCTCTTGACCACGCGCTACAACACGGGCCAGACCATTTGCTTTTTTGAAGGGGGCCAGATTCATGGCTGGAATCGCCCCAACCGTCGGGGGGTTTCCAGCGACCTGACCGTGGAACATGTGATGGCGTCTGCGGCCTTGCCCCTTATCTTTCCGCCAATCAAGCTCGACCAGGATTGGTACGGGGACGGGGGCGTACGCTTGATCGCGCCCCTTGCACCGGCGGTGCATTTGGGCGCCACCAAAATCCTGGCCCTCTCCACCCGTTACGCCCGCACGGAAGAGGAAGCGGGCCAGGTGGTAGCCCATGGTCCCCCCAGTCCCGCCCTGATCGCAGGCAACCTGTTCAACGCGATCTTTTTGGATTCCCTGGACCAAGACGCGGCGAATCTGCAACGTTTGAACCGCCTGATTGCCAACCAGTCCGATCCGCAGGAGGGCCTGCGCACCATCGATCTTTCCCTGATGCGCCCATCCGTGGACCTGGGGCGCTTGGCTTCGCGCTTCGAACCAGAGTTACCCTGGCTCTTCCGCCGGCTGTTGCGCAACCTTGGCACCAAGGGCGCTGACAGCCAAGACTTCTTGTCCACGGTGCTTTTTGATCCGGGCTATGTGGGGTTGCTGATGGAGATCGGCGAGAAGGACGGCCGGGAGCATGCCCCCCAGGTGGCCCAAGACCTCGGGCTCTGAAATTCCCCGTCCAAGCAAACCAGCAGCCCCCACCGATCCAGCAGTCCAGCCTTCCCTGATAGGCTCCCGGGCCCTATTCTGATCCCAGCCCACGATTCCATGACCAAGACCCTCTGCAAAAACTGCCGCCACCTGAAGACGGCGCCCTACCAAGCAGCCCACACCGGCTGCTGGCATCCGGACCTCATGCAGACTACCCAAAAGGATGCCTGGCTGGATCAACAGCAGGTGCCTGGCAATCACCACCAGATCAACCTGAACGGGGACTGCGCCGAATTTCACGCGCCGGCCAAGAAGGCAACCTTCTGGCAGCGCCTTGTAGCTTTCGGGACCTAAATCCGGGCGCCCTTAGCGCGCGGGGCTAAGGTCCAATTCAAAGTCCCGGCGCAACAAGTTGCACTCGCCGCTCTCGCCGATACAAACCGGATAGAGCACAAAGCCCTTAAGCACCGGCGGCGACGGCGGCGGAGCGCCTTCCTGCGGGGGACCTGGCGGGGGCGCAATGAGCTCGAAGTCCAGGCGCGGGGCTTGGACACTCCCATCGCCCTCTACCTGCAGATCGAACCACGAACTCCTTGCGCGCCAGCCCTCGGGCAAGTCAATCCAAATCCCAAGGGGACCGCCTGCTGGTTCGATGCTCACGTTCTTTTTCGGCAGAAGAGTCAAGTGTACCCGGGAGGTTCCCGCAGCCACGCGCACATTAGGACCCGCAAAACCCGTGTGGGGAGCCACGGCCCAATCCAGGGACACGTGCTCCTTTTGGTCGGAGGGGATTTGCCCCCGGGGATCTGGGTTCTCTTGGATTTGTGGCACGGGTAGGTCATAGCCACCCTTGGCACGCTCGGTCCCCGAAAGGGCCACGCGCCAAACCCGAGGGGTCACGCCCCGCTCGATCAAATCCTTGCGTGCCAAAGGGACCCAATCATAGAACGGGTAGGGCTTGTCCAGGCGCGGCCCCCACTGCTGAATTCGCCTGCGCCATATGTACTGGCCCGGATCGAAGGCCAAGGCCCGGCTCCAAGAGTGAAGCGCGGCTTGGAAGCGCCCAGCCACAGGGGCCTCTTCGTCAAGCAACATTCGCTGGGCCACCCCCGCCCGAAAGTGATCCCGGGCGCTGGCCTGGTCCCCTTGGGCCCATTTCACCAGGAACCGCATGGCCTCCAGGCGCAAGGGAAGCGCATCCCCATCCAAGCCCTCGGGGTCAAACAACAGGATCGCTATAGCGCTTTCGGGCTCAAGCGCCTGCGCCCTTGCCTGGGCATCCGAGCCAACCCCACGGGCAAGCTGCGGCCCAAAGCGTGCGGGCTGCTCCAACTCCTCGGCCGCGCCGGCCATGCGGCCCATGACCTCAAGCAAGCCCCCTTCCTCAGAGATCCGCTTGGGATGCAAGCTGTCTTCTAAGACCAGCCCGCCGGGCTGCACCGCGAGGATCTTGGGTACCACCTTGACCCCAAGCTGATTGAATGGATCCCAAGCCACGGGCCAATCGATCTGTTGCCACTTGAGCCAAAGGGCCGCGCGCTCGGGGTGCTGTTCCTGCACCACGCCGATCACGCGCAACTTGCCTGCGGCCACCAGTTCTTTTGTCGCCTCATGCCACACGGGCACGTGCTTGCGGCAGCCAGCTCACCAGGAGGCAAAGGTGACCAGCAGGATCGGCCGGAGATCATGGGCCTCACCACGCAAACGCAGCGTGCCCTCCCCACTCACCAAGGGCAATTCTAAGTCCGGTAAGAGTTGCCCCTCAGCGGTTCCCAGCTCGCCATCCTGGTGAGCATGCAAGGGCCCACAACACAAACTCAACAACAGGACGAACGCTAGGAGATGCAAGGACATGGCTTGAGTCTAGCCAAGGGGAGAGTGACCTGCCACTTAGCACATGCCCGAATGGACCCGCGGGGCAAAGGAAAGCCCCTCCAGTACGGTTGCCTCAAGGCGGGTGAGTTCGTCCAACCGCGAATTCACTGCAACGCCAAATAAGTCGGCTGCCAGTCCAAGGAACACGGCCCGGTGCTGAGCCTCACTGGCGCACAGGCCCCCAAACAACGCGCGCAGTTTCACATCGGGATGGAAACTGGACAACAAATGCAAGCGCTCCAAGCTGCGCCCTTCGATCAAGTGTGCAATCAAAAGCCGATCCAACAACATCGAGGTACGACCCTTGGCTGAGCCCCGGTGCAAGCCATCCGCGTAGGGACTCGGTATCTGCTCCCCCAGGCTGCCTCCCCGTCGGGTGAGTTCCCGGAAGACCAAGCCAAAGTGCTGCATCTCCTCGATCACTATGGGCGTGATCGCTTCCACTAGGGTCGGGTACTCGGGGTTCTTGGCAATCAGCACCTGCCCCATGGCGGCGGCTTTCAGCTCGCAATGGGCATGATCACTGAGCAGTTCCAACTCATAGGGTGCAATTCGCTCGACCCACTCCACAGGGGTGGACCAACCCAAGTCGAGCCCCACCTAGCTTTCCTCGACTTTTCCTGCGGGACGCCAAAGCACGTCGCCTTCACCCGCAGCATGATTCACATAGCGGGCCAGCACGAACAGCAGGTCAGAAAGTCGGTTGAGGTAAAGCAGCACTTGGGGATTGGACTGGGCCGCCTCTTCGGGATCCGCAAAAAGGGTCACCACCGAACGCTCGGCACGGCGGCAAACCGTGCGCGCCAGATGCAACCATGCGGCACCCTTGGTCCCGCCGGGCAAGATGAATGAAGTCAGATCCGGCAAGTCGCTGTTGGCGCCGTCGATCCAACCCTCTAGGCGTTGCACATAAGCCTCGCCCATGCGCGCCTCACCCTTGGGATCCCCCGGCCGGCACAAATCCGAACCCACATCGAACAGGTCGTTTTGCACCTGGGCCAGGCGCTCGTTCCATTGTTCATCAAGGCCTTCGGCTATCACCAAGCCCAGAACA
>Ga0302120_10001618_pt1 | contig 10530 bp, 8 predicted proteins | sample AG5_Bottom_MG_FD_203118 | JGI IMG/M metagenome (GOLD analysis project Ga0302120, IMG submission 203118) | Marine microbial communities from Western Arctic Ocean, Canada - AG5_Bottom | ecosystem: Environmental > Aquatic > Marine > Oceanic | place: Canada: Western Arctic Ocean | collected 2017-10-01 | reverse complement strand
GCCGGCGGCGACGAACTCTGGCCCCCTCCGCTCGACCTCGCGTAGCAGCTGCTGGCGGAGGCGGACACAGACCGCGAGTCTTGCTTTCACGTCGAGAGAGTTCTGTCGAGGAGTACGCACCGAATTCAGCAGGAAGTCGAGGTGATCCCGGTGGAACTCGAACTTTCTCCCGATCCGGAGCGGCGTCACGTGGAGGCCTTCTTCGTAGCGGCTGCCGATTTCCGGTGACCACCCGCCCGGCGACCGCGAGCCGGTCTCTCCTTGGTGCCCGCCGCACGCGACCCAGGCGATCAGTTCACCGTCGTGGAAGACGGGCATCATCAAGAAGTGGTCGTAGGTGTGGACGCCGCCGGCATCGGGGTCGTTGAAGAAGAAGATGTCACCGTCCTCGAGCCCGACGGTCGGGTCGTTGACGTAGTGCTTCAGAACGTATTTGACCGGACCGTAGTGGAGGAGGGCGTGAAGTATCACACCCGTCGACATCCCGGCAAGGTCTCCCTTCGCCGTGAAGATCCCGACCCCGAGGTCGCCCGCCTGCAGCATCTCGGCCATGCTCAGGTACTTACAGACGTCGCGACCGTCGTCGATGATCGAGTCGAGCTTGTGGAGGAATATTTCGAGGTCGACCTGGTCGAGACGGTCCTCGCCGGCGAGTTCGAGAGCGGTGGGCGCCTCGAGGACCTCACGGTGCAGTACCTCGGGGTCGAGACCGGGGCTGGCCTTCATCAGTGGTCGCGCGAACCGTCCGACGCGCTCGGCCAACGCCATGTCGGCGACATCGAGAAGGAGACCTTGTTTGGCCATGGCTAGTGCTCCTGCCTTGTCAATGTGTCCTGCGTGGTGAGGGAGTCCTGGTCTGTCAACGTGTCCTGCCTTGTCAGCGTGTCCAGCCGTGTCAGCAACCCAGTGCGGTGCTCGTCGAGCCGGTAGCTCCACTTCGGAGGAACGGCCACGACCGTGTCGACATCTTCGAGCAGAGCGGGACCGATGGTCTCGAACCCGACCGGAAGCTCGCCCCGTTCGTACACCGGTGTCTCCACGGTCCCCAGGTCACGCCACCACGCGGGCCGAGGGGTTTTCTCCATCGGCCGACCCGTTGGCTGTGGTGGGCGGGGCATGTCGGTGAGCTGGCCCCCGTTGGCAGTCGCGACGAGCCGGAAGAGCTGCACGATGATTCCCCCTTGTGGGTGAATCGAACCTTCGCCGTAGGTCTCGGCGAAGACGCGGTTGAACGAATCACACACGGCCACGATGTCGGCCGGCCCCTCGAGCAGCATCTTTGGTGCCTCGAGCCGTACAGTGTGGTGCTGTCCTCCGTAGTTCATGTCGAGTTCGAGCCGCAGTGAGACCGATTCCATCGGGAATCCCTCCTCGACCATGTCGTGCTCGGCCAGGTCGGTCAACGAACGCACCACCGCGTTGAAGACGTCGATGTCGTCCACGTAGTCGTCGCCGTCGTAGAGCTCGGCCATCCGTGTGCGCTCGTAGGTCTGCAGGACCGGCATGGTCGCGACCCCGAACGCATTGAACTCGCTGCCGTAGGGGAAGGTCATGACGGAGGTGACATCGCCGTACTCTGCAATCTCGCACGCGTGAACCGGGCCGGCTCCTCCGAAGGCCAGCATGGTGAAATCGCGGGGATCGAATCCTTTCAAGGCGGTTTGGCGATAGATCTCCTGGCCCATGACGCCATCGATAAGTCGGCGGACTCGTTGCGCGGCCTCTTCGACATCGATCCCGAGGGGGTCAGCGACGCGTCGTTGTAATGCTCGCCGGGCGTGCCGTTCGCTTAGACCGATGGAGCCGCCCAGGAAGTAGTCGGGGTCGATGTAGCCCAAGACGATGTCGGCATCGGTGACCGTCGGTTCGGTACCGCCCTGTTGGTAACACGCCGGCCCCGGCATCGACCCCGCGCTACGCGGACCCACCTTGAGCTCCCCACCATCGTTGATATGGGCGATCGATCCGCCGCCGGCCCCGATCGAGTAATTGGCCAGTACGGGGAGGTGGACCCGCCACCGGTCGATCACGGGATCGAATTCATAATTCCGATCCTTGCCGTCGAGGATGAGGCCAACGTCGAAACTTGTCCCGCCCATATCCGCGGTGATCACTCGATCCAGCCCGTAGTCGGACGCCACTCGAGCGGCCCCGGACAAGCCGGCTACCGGCCCACTCCCGAGGAGGTGCAACGCGGTTGTTCGGCTCGCCGATGCTACCCCGCCGGTATTGCGGGCGACGAGGAGGGGCATGCGATAGCCGAGCGATCGCAGCCGATCGCTGAGGTCGATTACGTGCTCTTCGGTTTCGGGGGCGAGAAAGGCACTCAGAATCGTCGTGATGCTGCGGCGGTACTCATCGAGTTTGGGGGCGACCTCCGATGAGAGCAGTATCGGGCATCGGCCAAGGGTTGAGTCCGGGTATTCACGGCTGATAATGTCTCGCACCCGCTGCTCGTGTTCGGGATTCATGAACGACCACGTCAGGCAGACAGCGATGGCTCGGACGCCGAGACGGACCAGATGATCGACCGCGGCAAGGACGTCTTCTTCCTGGAGCGGCATGATGACGTTGCCGAAACAGTCGACCCGCTCACGTACCCCGACCCGCAGCGCGCGGGGGACGAGATCAGGAGGGCGTTGTGCCCGTGTTCGGTCGATTTGCACCTCCAGGGGCATGCCATCGGCCCATGACCGCGAACGGGCCACGTGAATGGTGTCTTCTTGACCCGCCGTGGCGATGAGTCCGACGCTGGGTCCGGTTCGCTCGATCAGAGCGTTGGTGCCGACGGTGGTCGAGTACTTGATCACCTCGGCCGCGGTGACCGCCTCTTCGAGCCCGAAGCCGAGCTTGCCTGCGGCTTCGCTGATAGCAGTGAGCATGCCGTTGGACAAGTCGGCGTGAGTTGTCAGTGATTTGCCGGTGGCCTGCACTCCGTCCAGGACGACAAACGCGTCGGTGAATGTGCCGCCGATATCGACGTTCAGAAGGTTCGAACCCTCCACGTCGGAGTGGGTGCTACTGGACGGCATCGAGGTCGATTTCGATGTCGTGGGTGATGGGATGCCCTGGTGGGAGATACTCCACGTCGAACATCACCGCGCAGTTCGGGCAGTAGAACTCGATCAGGCGACACCAGTCCGGATGCGGACTGAAACTGAAGTCGGTCGGCTCATCGAAGGGGACATGGATCTCTTGTGGATCGCGGTCGTAGATGAGACACCCTTCCTTGTAGTTGCGGTCAGCCGGACCGAGATCATGGTCACATCGATTGCAGATCCACCGCCGCGCGCCAACGTCGAGATCGAGCGCTTCGGTGATTCGCCGGCGAGGCTCGTCGTCACCGGTCATGGATCACCGCCTCATCGCTCATTGTTGATTTTGTTGTCAGTTCGACCGCGGTCGGTACGGGGTTGCGAATGTTGTCGACGAGGTCGCGGAACCGGGCCACGTTGGCCACTTTGATCTGCTCGTAGCCGCGGACGATGTCGGGCGCCTCGGCGAGACGAATCGCGCGGCCGTGAGTGGAAGGTGCCAGATCAGCGACCTCTTCCTCCACGATCGTTCGGTACTCACCAATGAGCTCACGTTCGAGGCGCCGCACCGCGGCCCGGCCGAACGGATCGAATGGGGTTCCTCGGAGTCGACGCATCGCTCGCAACGGCCGTAGCGAGTGGCGAGAAGCCGGCCCGAAGCGTATTTTCTTCTTGCGTCCGATCGACCTCAGCAGCGGGGGATGCAGCAGGATCCGATAGCCCTGCGCCCCGGGGATGGAATCGTTGAGGGCGGTCTCGAACTCGGTCCGGAGGTAGAGGCGGGCCACTTCGTACTCATCCTTGTAGGCGGTCAGCTTGTAGAGGTAGGTCGCAACCGCGGTCGCGAAGTCGGTCGAGTTCGAGATCACCTCCGCCTCTCGGGCGGCCACCCTGGAGACAAATTGGACGTAGTCGTCGGCCAACGCCGCAGACTGGAAGTCGACGAGATCAGCGGCCCGGCCCTCGACCAGTGCGGCGAGTTCGCCTGTGATGGTCGATTTGGCGATCAGCGTGGCGGCATGGGTGCGAGCTCGTTTCGATGACGTCACCGATTGGGAACCGGTGCGGGGCTGCTCCGTCGCGTTCCGTACTGCTTCAGGGTTGATCTTGTGGTACCGGCCCCAACGGAATGCGGCCTTGTTGACGTCTACCGCCACGCCGTTGAGCTCGATCGCCTTCTCGATGGCGGTGGCGGAAATGGGAAGCCCACCGGCCTGGTACGCGGCACCGAGCACCAGGAAGTTCGCCTGAAGGTGATTGCCGAACAGCTCCTCGGCAAGGCTGAGGGCATCAAGGAAGACGTCGTCGTCCTTGCGGGTTGCTCGCTCGATGCTCTCGAGCAGGCCATCTTCGTCGGGGAAGTGCAGGTGCACATCGGTGACCATGTCGCCGGTCGGGACCTGGCTGGTGGAGACGGCCGCGATGGTGCGATCGGACGTGGCCCGGGCCAAATTGCGCGGATCGGCGGCCACCAGAATATCGAATCCTAGGTAGCAGTCGGCCAAGCCTGCGCCGATGAGATTGGACCCGTGGGCACCACCTTCGAATAGCCGCAGGTGCGAGACCACCGGCCCTCCCTTCTGGCTGAGTCCGGTCTGATCAAGGCCCGACACCTCGAGGCCTTCGAGTACGGCGGCCGTGGCCACGACCTGGCTGACGGTGACGACGCCAGTGCCGCCCACTCCCATCATGTACAACGAATGTCCGGCCTCCGCGATGCTCGGTCGCACCGGCTCGGGAAGCTCGTCGGGAATGGGCCGCACTGCCGGAGACCGTCGTTTCTTCGCTGGTCCCGTTTCCACCTCGACGAAGGAGGGGCAGTCGCCCTCGATGCAGGTGTAGTCGAAGTTGCACGACGATTGATGAATCTGCGTCTTCGCCCCGAACTCGGTCTGCACCGGTTGGACCGACAGGCAATGGCTCTTCTCCCCGCAGTCGCCGCATCCCTCACATACGGCTTCGTTGATGAAGATTCGTTTCGCCGGTGTGGCCAGCGTGCCTCGCTTGCGGTCTCTTCGCTTCTCGGCCGCACACTGTTGGTCATAGATGAGCACGGTGACGCCGGCGATGTCGCGGAGTTCCCTTTGGGCGTCGTCGAGGCGATCGCGGTGCCAGACGAGGGTGCGGTCGGCCAGCGCTCCGGGCCGGTACCTCTCGGGCTCCTCGCTGCACACGATGATTCTGGACACGCCTTCTGCGATGAGCGCGTCCGCCAATTCAGGTATTGCCATGACGCCGGCAATGTCTTGCCCTCCGGTCATGGCGACTGCGGAGTTGTAGAGGATCTTGTAGGTGATGTTGGATCGGGCGGCCACTGCCGCGCGGATGGCCAAGCTGCCGGAGTGGAAAAAGGTGCCGTCACCGATGTTCTGGAACATGTGCGTCCGGTCGGTGAAGGGGGCCCGGCCGATCCAGGTGGCACCCTCACCCCCCATGTGGTGGATGGTGAGCGCCCGATCATCGATCCACAACGACATCGCGTGGCACCCGACACCGCCACCGGCGTAGGAGCCTTCTGGCAGAGTTGTCGAACGATTGTGGGGACATCCGCTACACCAATACGGCGCGCGGCTCAGCTCGGGAGCCTCGGCGCGCAGAGACGACTCGATGATCGCGAGACGGGCCTCCACCACGGGCGATGTGACCTTGGCCCGAAGTCGATCGACGAGGACCGGGGCGATGCGGTCGGCGGTGAGCTCGCCATCGGCCGGCACCAGTCGGCGCCCGTTCTCGTCCTCCTTGCCGACGATGCGCGGTGCGTTCGTCCGGCCGTACAGGATGTCGCGGGTGAAGAGCTCGATGAAGGAGCGCTTCTCGTCGAGTACCAGGATCTCATCGAGGCCCTCAGCGAACTCGTGCACGATCGTGGGCTCGAGGGGCCAGACCATGCCGAGCCGTAGCAGGCGGATGCCGTATCGACGAAGCTGGTTGTCGTCGAGGCCCAGATCGGTCAGCGACTGGCGAAGCTCTTGAAACGTTCGCCCCGCGGCGGCGATGCCGAGCCAGGCACCGGTCGACGCACCGGTGATCTCGTTGAGGCCGTTGGCCGCGGCATAGGCTTTTGCGGCCTCCAGACGGCCGTACACGATGTCCTTTTCCTGGCCGAGACTGTGTGGGGTGACCAACCCGGGTTGCTGCTGGTGTTTCCAGAGCGTGCCGTCGATCATGAGTTCGGGCAGAACCGGCATCACGCGCTCTGGCCCTACCTCGGCCGTTCCTAGCGCGTCGGCCATCGTGGTGACGATCTTGAAGCCGACCCACAATCCTGAGTAGCGAGACAGTGCGAATCCGTGGAGTCCGAGGTCGATGATCTCCTGGATCGATCCGGGGTAGAGGATCGGCATCTGGGAGTCGTAGAAGCTGGGGTCCACCTGGGTCGGCAACGTGGACGACTTGGCCATCGGATCGTCGCCGGCCAGCGCGAGCACCCCGCCGTTCTCGGCGACACCCTTGAAGTTGGCGTGTTTGAAGGCATCCCCGGACCGGTCGACTCCGGGACCTTTGCCGTACCACATGCCCAACACGCCATCGTGGGCTGCGAGCGGCCCGAGTAGCGGTTCCTGACTACCCCATACCGCGCTGGCGGCAAGGTCTTCGTTGACGCCGGGAACCCAGACGATGTCGTTTTCGCTGAGCAGCTGCTGGTTCTGCGCGAGCGCCATATCGAATGTCCCGAGCGGCGACCCCTGATACCCGGAGATGAACGTGGCGGTGTTGAGCCCTCGGGCGAGATCGGCGCGGTGTTGGTCGAGCGGAATACGCACCAGCGCTTGAATGCCGGTCAGCAGGATCTGGCCGCGTTCCGTCGTGTATTTCTGGGCCAGATCGAAGTCGTCGCGCACCGTTACCGTTCTTCCCGTGGTTCTGTCGGTGTACTGTATACCGGATGTCTCGACCGGGGCCTAAGGCCTGTTCAGGACCACAGTTCAGGCGTCCCGCACTCGTTCAGTCGCGAGACAGCGACTCGAAATAGGCAACGACCGTCTGCTCGCTGACGACATCGGCATACTTGGCCCCGAGGTCGAAAAGATTCGCCCGATGAGGCCGCTCGTCACGATCGCCGACTGCGTCCTCGACGATCACGGTGCGAAACCCATGTTGCATCGAATCCACCCCAGTGGCCCGGATGCAGCCGCTGGTCGTGAGCCCGGTCAAGATGACGGTATCCACTCCCTTGGCGGTGAGCGTTGATGCCAACGACGTACCGAAGAACGCGCTGGCGTATTGCTTGGACACGACCAGCTCGTCGGGTCTCGGACTCAGCTCCGGAGCAATCGACGCGAATGGCGACCCGAAATCGAACACCGACAGCGATGGAATCTTGGTATACCACACGCCACCGTCCTCGCCATTGCCGTGAAAAACAACCGCGGTGAAGACGCGGAAGACGTCGGCCGCTCGAGCAGCATCGAGTACTCGGCGACATGACGCGAGCGTGGTCTCGACCCCGGCGTAGAGCGGCGACGCCGGATCGAGGTAGGCAACGGCAAAATCGATGATGAGCAGCGCCGGACGATGGCCGAAGCCAAGGGGCGCGCCGAATCCCGCGCCGGCGTAGTCTGCGTCAAGGTCTGCGTCAGGGTTAGCGTCGGTGCTCGGCGTGCTCACTTCAGGTGGCGGCGGTGAAGGCCGCGGCTGCGGCGGCCGACGCCACCACGTCTTCCGCGTGTTTTGCCCCGGAAATTCCGAGTGCGCCGACGATGGTTCCGTCACTCGTCCGGAGCGGCTCGCCGCCCTCAACCGCAAGGATGTGATGGCGTGCGGTCATCGGCGGCCCCAGCGACTTGTCCTGCTGGAAGTAGTCGGAGAGCGCACCGGTGTCGCGTTTGAAGGTCTGCGAGGCGATCGCTTTAGCGATTGCGTTCTCGTACGCAATGTCGACGACCCCATCCATGCGTTCGACCAGGATGACGCCTCCCGTCGCGTTGACAATGGCAACGCAGATGGCGATCCCGGTTTCCTCTGCGGTCGCGATGGCGACGTCGGCCGCGAGCTTTGCACCGCTCAGCGTGATCGTCTCGACGGTGGTGACGTGTTCGGACATCGGCATTTCTTCTTCCGTTTGGTGGTCAGATCTGAAAAATTGCTTCGACTTCGACGGATGCCCCGAGGGGGAGCTCAGCGACGCCGATGGCCGATCGGGCATGGCGACCCGCATCGCCGAATACTTCGATCATCAGGTCGCTCGCTCCGTTGACCACCTTCGGCTGCTCGTTGAAGCCAGCGTCGCTGGTCACATAGCCCGTGAGCCGGATCACCCGCTTGACGCGCTCCAGGCCACCGAGGTGCTGGTGAACCGCCGCGAGGATTGCGGCACCGGCACCTCGTGCGCTGATCTGACCGGCGGCGGCATCCATGTCGCCGCCCAAACGGCCTGCGTGGGCGATCGCGCCCCCACCCTCGGCCAACGCGATGGACCCGGAGACGTACAGGATGTCGTTGACTTCGACGACCGTATCGAAGTTGCCGGCCCGGATCAGTGCCATGTCGAGATCAACGCCGGCATCGCGTGCCTGTTGTTCGTAGCCCATGGGGTCCTCCGATCGTGAAGCAACTGCACGTTAGCAAATCTCGCGATGTCCTGTATTCTGTATCCCATATGGATCTCGAACTGCAAGGGCGGCGGGCGATCGTGTTCGGATCCACCTCCGGGTTGGGCCGCGGCATCGCCGAATCGCTTGCGTCGGAAGGTGCCCGCGTCGCAGTGACGGGGCGACGCGGCGACATTGCCACTGAGGTTGCGTCGTCGCTGGACGGGGCAGTGGCGGTTGCCGGTGACATCACCCAGGCCGGCGAGGCAGGTCGCGTGGTCGAAGAGGCGGCTGCATTGCTCGGCGGACTCGACATCTGCGTCGTCAATACCGGGGGAGGGAAGCCGGGTGGGATGCTGAGCGTCTCGTCTGAGGACGAGTCGGCGGCGTATGAATCGATGCTGCGGCCCGCGCTGGCGATCGCCCGCGCCGCAGTTCCGCACTTGCGGGAAAACGGTGATGGCCGTCTGTTGTTCATCACGGCCCGGTCAGTAGTCGAGACCTCCCCCGAACTGGCGCTTTCCGGTGTGTATCGAAGCGGCGTTGCCGCTGCAGCTCGTTCGCTGGCGGTGGAGCTCGCGCCGGATGTGCTGGTCAACGTCGTCGTACCGGGTCAATTCGACACGCCGGCGCTCGGCCGATTTCAAGAAGCGCAGATGAAGGCCGACGGGACTGCAATCGAGGACGTGCGGGTCGCGCATGTAAAGACGATACCGATGGGTCGATTCGGGCGAGCCCAGGAGCTTGCCGATGTGGTGACCTTCCTGTCGAGCGCCCGCGCGAGCTTCGTCACCGGCTCCGTGGTGAGAGTCGACGGCGGCGCGGTGATGGGCTACTGACGGGTCTCACCGGCCAACGCGGCCGTCGAGTTGCTCGCGCAAGACATCGGCGTGACCGGCGTGGCGCGCGGTCTCCTCGATCATGTGAAGGAGTACCCATCGGAGGTTGACCGGGTGGTCCCACCCCTGACGAGCCGCCGGCGTGGTCGCGTCGCCACCGGCCCACGCGACATGTTCGTTACTACGCGCCGTCGTGCGCTGGTAGTCGCCCACTACGCCGGTGACGGTCGTGAGCCTGTCCACCTGCATCGATCGTGTCGGCAGCGGATCGTCAGAGCCCGCGAAGACCTCGCCGAACCATTTCGCCTCGGCCATCGTCAGGTGCTGAATGAGTCCCAGCAGGTTGGTGCCGGAACCCACCAGCGCCAAGCGGGCTGCTTCCTCGTCGAGACCGTCGAGCTTGGAAAGGATAGACTCCCGCAGGTAGTCGAGGAACATGATCATCATCTCGACCTCGCCGCCGAGGTCATGGGCAACCCGTGTGTCGCGGTTCACCTCGTTCCTTTCTACGGCCTGTAGCCGACGATCATGCCCTGACGAAGGTCCTTGAAGAGCACATCCACCTCGACAAAACCGGCTTCGTCGAGCCACGCCAACTGCTCGCGCAATGGAAGCGGCGGTGCCGCCCGCTTCGTGACTCCCGGCGGAGCCACCTCGGGGCCAGCGGCGGCGGCGGCGTACGTCGCGCCGGCGCGATCACCGGGTGGGCTGAAGATATCGAGGTTCATGAAACACCCACCCGGGGCGACGATGGTCGCAACCTCAGCGTAGATCTGGCGAACCCGTTCGGGGTGACGAACATTGTGGATTGCCTGCGAGGACACGACGGCATCAAAGGGACCGTCGAGGCCCACCGCCCAGTCGGAGTTCTGCAGATCCGCACGGGCGAAGGTCACTTGATCTCCGAAGCGAGCGAGGTTCCGCGCTGCGTGTTCGAGCATGGGCTCGGAGAAGTCGACTCCGAGAACCCGGGCCGACGGGAAGACCCTAAGCAACTCCTCGGTGAGTGCTCCGTAACCGACCCCGATGTCGAGCACACGAATTGGTGTGTCGCGCTCGACTGCGATCGCGGCGGCCAACCGACGCATCTGCGACCGCCGGTCGGCGTCGGACTCGCGCCTCGCC
>Ga0302120_10001616_pt1 | contig 10536 bp, 8 predicted proteins | sample AG5_Bottom_MG_FD_203118 | JGI IMG/M metagenome (GOLD analysis project Ga0302120, IMG submission 203118) | Marine microbial communities from Western Arctic Ocean, Canada - AG5_Bottom | ecosystem: Environmental > Aquatic > Marine > Oceanic | place: Canada: Western Arctic Ocean | collected 2017-10-01 | reverse complement strand
ACGCACTAACACAATTTCACCATTAATACTTTTGTTGGCTTCTTCTATTGTCTTAGTGATGGCACGTGAGAGAGACGTAATGGAAGAAACATGACCTTTTCTAACACCTGAAGAGGGGCCAATACCGTGACCAATAAGTCGCAAAACATCGTCTTCTTTTTCGGCCACCAAGACAGCGATTTTATCGGTACCAATATCAATACTTGCAATAAAATCTATTCCGCTATTCATGATTTATTTTAAGATGAAATGAGTGAGTTTTAATGAATTTTACCTTAGTCCTTCTATATCGAAGAAGCCTATTGTACTAAATTTTAACAATATTTAACCATTCATTGAGATGATTCATTTCAACCGTCTTTCCACTGAGTAGTCGACGAAATAATTTGGCATTTTTTTCACCATGATACAGGCCCAAAATATGCCTAGTCATTGACCTAATTGGCACACCTTTTTCACATTCATTTTGAATGTAGCTCATATACTTAATTAAGATATTTTCTCGATTTTTTAGTGACTTTTGTTCGCCATAAAATTGATGATCTATTTCTGCCAATAAATATGGCTGTTGATACGCCACTCTACCCAACATTACACCATCAACATCAGACAAATGTTGATCAATCTCAAACGCATTTTGCACGCCGCCGTTGATGCAAATAGTCAATTTCGGAAAATCTTGCTTTAATCGATAAACCCATGGGTAATTAAGCGGTGGAATGGTGCGATTTTCTTTCGGACTTAGTCCTTGCAACCATGCCTTTCTTGCATGAACAATAAACTGCTCACAACCATTATCAGCAATACGCTTGATGAACTCACTCAACTCAGCATAACTTTCCATCTCATCAACACCAATTCGACATTTAACCGTCACTGGAATATCGCAAGCCTCTATCATCTTCTCAACACAGGAGCCAACCAAATCTGGCTCTCTCATCAAGCAAGCGCCAAAACTTCCCGAAAGAACACGTTCGGACGGGCAACCCACATTAATATTAACAGCATCATAACCCCATTTCTCAGCAATTTCAGCGCATTCCGACATCTCGCCAACATCACTACCGCCCAGCTGTAGAACAAGTGGATGCTCTGTTGCGTTATAATCAAGCAGACGATGTTTATCGCCATTTAGAATGGCTTTGGCAGTAATCATTTCAGTATAGAGCTGAACTTTCTTACTTAACAATCGATAAAAATAACGACAATGCTTATCGGTCCAATCCATCATTGGCGCAACTGAAACTGTGTGTGCAGGAATCAAAGAGAAGAAATCAGATGGTTTAAGACAAAGTCAACACTTTGGGTGACAATTTCCTCTCGAGTGCCTTGAAAAGACTGTGTGCTTGTTGACAGGCTGCCTTTTACGGCAAAACCAAAGCAAACTGTGCCGATCGGCTTGTTTTCTGTGCCGCCAGTTGGCCCTGCAATACCAGTAATTGCCACAGCAATATCGGAGCCTGATTGCCTGATTGCACCCTTAACCATTGCAATAGCAACAGCTTCACTTACAGCGCCCTCAGTGGTAATAGTTTGAGGATCAACTTTAAGCATATCAATTTTGGCTTCATTACTATAAGCAATATAGCCACGGTCAAAGTAGCTTGATGCGCCTGAAACACTGGTTAAAGTGCTTGCCAAGGAGCCACCCGTGCATGACTCTGCGACAGATATTTTTAAATCTCTATCGATTAACAGCGTTGCTAGAATGTGGGTCTTCTCAATCATGGACACTATGCCAAGGCTTTATTGACAATTTCATACACGTCACTCGACAAATTCTGAAGTGAACAAATACGCTCAAGTTGATTGCGCTGTAACTTAGAATAGTTATGACTAAAACGTCGCCAGTGATTCAATGAGCTCACGAGTCTTGCAGCCATTTGCGGGTTGATCTTGTCCAACTCAACAACACTGTTGGCCATTAGTTGGTAACCTTCATCAGTGTGAAACTGAATATGATTTTGACTAAAAGCGCTGAGCACCGAACGCACTCGATTGGGGTTTGTTAGGCTAAAAAGTGAATGCTTCATTAGTACTTTCAATCGCTCAACATTCATTGTTGGAGACAAGCTTTGAACAGCAAACCACTTATCCATCACTTGTACATCATCACAATATTGAGAATAGAATTCAGCAACAACCTCTTCACGATAAGGATTTTCCTTTGCAAGCAGAGCCTGCAGTGCACAGAGTTTATCACTCATGCAATTGGCTTTACTAAATTGCTCAAAGGCCAATTCAAATTCGCCGCCTTGCACAAGATAAGTCAAACACAAATTCTTCAAAGCCCTTTTACCTACTGATTCTGGTGAAAGCTCAAATGCCACACTATCACTTAACTTTATATAAGTGCTTAGTAATGCTGGCTTGAGAGTCACGAGCATCAATTGGATGGTGTTTTCACGCTTACGATGAAGCTCACCAATATCAATTTTAGTTACGCTTTGATGTAATATATTCTCGCTTGGCAAACTCAACATTTCCGAAAGCAAAGCGTAGTCACTTTCATTTTCAAGCAATTCTGCAAAGGCAGAAAACAGTTTTAGTTGTTGGGTATCTTCATTCATCAAAATACAATCAAGCCATAATTGTTGTGCATTATCCCAACGATTAAAGGCGTCGCTATCATTGATACAAAGGAATAATTTCTGCTCAAATGAAGCATTAGAATGAACACGGATAGGCGCAGAAAATCCTCTAAACCATGAAGCAATAGGCCTGGAATTAATATTACTAAATTCCAGTGTTTTTTGTAATTCATCAATCATAACAACATCGGTTGTTAATTCATTACCATAGTCATCCAGTAAACCAAAAGCATTAGGTATGCACAATGCACTGTCCTGATTGATTTGAACAAAGGTTGCACGGTAAGTTTTCGTTTGCTCGTCATATTCTTCGACGATTTCAACTTCAGGTGTGCCAGCGCGCGAATACCAATGCAGGAAGTGACTAAAATCATAATCATTAGCGTCTGCCATACTGGCAACAAAATCATCAATGGTGACAGCATCGCCGTCGTGTCGTTCGAAATATAGACGCATGCCTTTTTGAAAACCAACTTCACCGAGAATGGTGTGAATCATGCGAATCACTTCAGCACCTTTGTTGTATACAGTTGCGGTATAGAAGTTATTCATTTCAATGTAGGACTCAGGGCGCACTGGATGTGCCATAGGACCAGAATCTTCTGCAAATTGATAAGTCTTGAGTGCAACCACATCAGCAATCCTTTGAATGGATCTCGAACGAAGGTCGGAAGTAAACTCTTGATCTCTAAAAACCGTTAACCCCTCTTTCAAGCTGAGTTGAAACCAATCTCGACAAGTGACTCGGTTGCCCGTCCAATTATGAAAATATTCATGGCCAATGATTGATTCGATATTAATAAAGTCTTTGTCGGTTGTGGTTTCTTCATTCGCCAATACGCAGGCAGAATTAAAGATATTAAGACCTTTGTTTTCCATGGCCCCCATATTAAAATCATCAACCGCAACAATCATGTAAATGTCCAGATCATAAGACAACTTAAAGCGACTCTCTTCCCACTTAAATGCATTGATTAGGGAGGTCATTGCAAATTTGGTTTTGTGCATATTATGCGGCTCAACGTAGAGCCTTAAGTCCACTTCACGCCCCTCGGCAGTCGTGTATGAGTCTTGTAAATAATCGAGTTTTCCTGCTACTAGAGCAAAAAGATAACAAGGCTTGGGCGCAGGGTCATGCCACAATGCATGTGTTTTAGACTCTTCCAACAAGTTGCCGTTGCTAAGGAGTACTGGATACTCCTCACGATTGGCAGTGATTCGCGTAGTAAAGATGCTAAGCACATCGGGCCTGTCTAAATAATAAGTAATCTGTCTAAAACCCTCTGCTTCGCATTGTGTACAAAAATTGCCGCTGGATTGGTAAAGACCATTAAGACTGGTATTGGTCTCTGGATGAATGCGGTTATCAATCTCCAAAACAAAACGTTTAGGCAAATTAGACAATAAAAGACCGTTGTCTTTTAGCTCGTAATCTGCAGCACCTCCATCAATACTTACACAGAGTAGCTCAAGTGAAACACCGTCCAAAAATAATTCAGAAGATATGTTGTTAACATGAGGGTTTTGGTAAAACACAATGCGTGAAGAAACAGTCGTGCCATCATTGCCCAAATCAAAACTGAGTTCAGTTGTTTCGATAAGATAAGCACTTGGCGTATAGTCTTTGCGAAAAATCTCTTGTCGGTCTAAAGTAGAAATAACAAACCCCCTAATAATAATCTATAAAGCACAAATGGTAACATTCCCACCCTATCAACCAAACGAATAAACATCGTAATGGTTGCATAAGCAGTCAAGGCAGAAATCACAAAACCCAACAATAAACTAAGCCAGTCAATAGAGTTAGTGCTGGTGGCCAAATCTATTGTCATCAACAGGGTTGATAAAATGATAACGGGAATAGAAAGCAAAAAAGCAAACTTCAATGACAACTTGTACGACAAACCTAATAATAGAGCTGCAGTGATGGTAATGCCGGACCTTGAAGTGCCAGGCACTAGTGCGATGGCCTGAAAGAGGCCAATAATAATAACATCACGCCAAGTAATCATCTCCCTCAGTTTGTCTTTTTTACGATGAACCCAATCGGACAATCCCAACAACAAACCAAAAAATAAGGTTGCATAAGCCACCACTTCAATAGCTCTCAAGTTCAGCTCAATAAAATCTTTAAACAACAGACCTACCAAGCCAACAGGTATGGTGCCAAGTATAACGCCCCAGGCCAACATTGCATCCGCACTTAACTGTCTTGTTTTAAATGAACCGAAAAAATCATTAGACATCGAGTGCAAACTGCATCGGTAATAATAGACGACAGCACTGAGTGATCCAAGGTGCAGAACAACGTCAAACGCAAGTCCTTGATCTGGCCAATTAAAAAGTATTGACGGAAAAAGCAAGTGTGCAGAAGAGGAAATTGGCAAAAATTCAGTGAGGCCCTGAATAAGCGCGAGAGCAATGGTTTGGAGAATATCCATATATAATTTTTTTATTAACTAAAGCTTATTGACTAAGTTTTGTTCCTTAAACCCTTCCAATTTTACTGATTGTTTTTTTGTCAATGCCAACACTTTAAAACTTTCGCCCATCGCACTTGGTAAAACCAACTGCTTAACTTGTTGAGCCAGAATGCCACGTCTATCCAAATCTTTTTCATCTAGCAGGTATTGATCAATCCCTAGTGAAATCAAAAACATTGCCTGAGTGCAATACCCGACAATTGTAAAGCCGCTCTCTAAGGCTTGCTCTGCAACATCAGAAAAATTAACCGAGGTGGTAATGTCTTGTTTGCCAATATTCTCGAACGGGTTATCACTCGCCTTATGTTGATAATAACATCTAAGTGTTCCCTGGGTACGCTGCTCATGATGATACTCGCTACGCGCCATACCGTAATCAATAATCAATACTAGACCATCTCTCATCGTCTCGTAAAGTGATTCAATCCAAGCGATTGCCTGTTGATTAACTTCTGTCATGTAACCCTCGGTGCAATTGTTAGGTAAAGGCGTTAAAGGACTGCAGAATGGTATATTTTGTTGTTGCCACTGGAACAATCCCTTTTCGATAGAAACATCCAATTCAAAAAACTCACCCTGGTGAAAACGTACTCTTTTAGCTGGCATCGCATCCAACACTTCATTTGCAATAGCCACACCGGAAAAGTCACTTGGCAAACTACTGAGCCACTCAACACGTTCAATAAGTTCGGGCAAAACTCGAGAAATCGTTTCTTTTTGCTTTTGTTGTAATTGCCCACTAAGCTCTAAAATGTAGTATTTTTGAGGCAATGAATCAAGCCTAGCGAGCTCAAAAAGTATTTGCGCGGCGAGAGTGCCAGTGCCAGCACCAAACTCAAGAATGTTGCCGCCACCATTAATAATTGGTTCGCATTGTTTTGCTAGGCAATAACCAAATAGGTCAGAAGTTTCTGGTGCGGTAATAAAATCGCCTTGCTCGCCAAAAATGGCCTCACCACGACGATAATAACCGAGCGTAGGCGTGTAAAGCGCTAAATCCATAAAAGCATCAAAACCAATTGTGCCATTATTATCACGAATGGATTGCGCTATAATATCTTCAAGAGTCATAGGCAAAATATTTTATACGCACAAGGTCTCGTTTTTGTTTGAATAGTCAAATTGAAAAATAATTTCTTTACAGGTTCAGCTTAATAATGAGAACAGCATTGATCACAGGTGGTGCCGCAAGAATTGGCGCCGAAATTGCAAAAGCACTACATGATAATCGGTTTAATGTCATTATTCATTACAACGAATCAGAGCAAGAAGCAAAAGCTTTGTGCGACAAATTCAACAAAAAACGTCAAAATTCTGCACAAATAATTCATGCAAACTTGACCTTTGTTAATGATATAAATCAACTTGTAGAGTCAGTTGAAAACATTAATTTACTCGTAAATAATGCCTCTGTGTTCTATCCCACACCACTTGAAAACTGCACTACGAACGATTGGGACAATATCATGAATATCAATGTAAGAGCGCCTTTTCTACTATCTAAGGGTCTAAGTAAAAAACTTAAAGATACACAAGGATGCATTGTCAATATTGTTGACATTCATGCCGAACGCCCCTTAAAGAATTACGCGATTTACAACATCTCAAAAATGGGTGTTAAAACACTAACCAAAACTCTGGCCAAAGAGCTTGCACCGGACGTAAGAGTTTGCGGTGTTTCCCCAGGATCTATTCTTTGGCCAGAACAAAAAGCGAAACTTGAAACACACACAAAACAAACATTGATTGAACGTATCGCCCTAAAAAGACAAGGTTCACCTGCCGATATAGCTGAAGCTGTACTGTTCCTTGCTAACGCTAATTACATTACTGGCGAAGTGATTAATGTTGATGGAGGTCGAACCCTTCATCAGTAAAGTGGGTTGTTATTCAAAATTATGATATAATGCGGTCGTCGAATATTTGAATTCGACCAACAACAATTTTTTTTAATACTCCCTGATGACAATAATCAAAAACAATCAAGGGGTGTACTTTTTTGGGCTATTTGAAGCCACATACAGAACAAATTATTATTAGTTGATGACTCACATTATTAACACTTTTATTACCATTCAATACTCCCGTATTGAGCCTTTGTACGTGCTCGGTAGTCCTGATATTATAGGACTTTATCATGAATCACATTCTCATCAATGCAACTCACAAAGAGGAAATCCGAGTTGCAATCGTAAGGAATCAAAAACTCACTGACCTCAACATTGAAACCAGCCTTAATCAAAAAACAAAAGGCAATATTTATAAAGCAAAAATCTCTCGAGTAGAACAATCTCTTGAGGCAGCCTTTATAGATTACGGAAAAGAAAAGCATGGCTTTTTACCGTTTAAAGAGGTTTCAGAATTCTTCGCAAGTGGTGTAACACCAAAAGGCGATAAACTCACAATTAGCGACGTTCTTAAAGAAGGTCAAGAGATTATTGTCCAAGTTGAAAAAGAAGAGCGCAGTAACAAGGGTGCGGCTTTAAGCACTTACATCAATCTTGCTGGTGCCTATATGATTTTGACGCCAAACAATCCCAAAAGTGCTGGTATTTCACGCCAGGTTACCACTTCGGATCGTCAGGAATTAAAAGAATTACTGCCACAAATTCAATTGGCCAAACACTCTGGCTTAATTATTAGGACTGAAGGTGCAGGAAAATGCCTAGAAGAGCTCCAATGGGAGGTTGATCACCTTACTCAGTTATGGCGCTCAATTAGGACAGCCACCAAGAAACAATCTGACCCCTTCCTGATTTACCAAGAAAGCGATATTACCATTAGGACTATCCGTGACTACTTAAGGGAAGACACTGACAGCGTCATCGTTGATGATTTAGAAACCTACCAAAGCGTTAGAGAGTTTGTTGGCTTTGTCATGCCGCACTACCTTGACCGAATTAAATTATTCGACTCTTCAGAACACACATTGTTTGCCCATATGAGTATCGAAGCACAGGTTAAAAGTGTGTTTACACGTGAAGTTTCTCTAAAATCTGGCGCAACAGTTGTCTTTGATCCTACTGAAGCATTGACTGCAATTGATATTAACTCAGCAAGAGCAACTAAGGGTGCCAATATTGAAGAAACAGCCTATAAAACAAACCTTCATGCAGCGGCTGAAATTGCCGCACAAATTCAGCTCCGTGATATTGGTGGCTTGATTGTTATTGATTTCATTGATATGTCTAGCACAGAACACAGACAAGCGATTGAAAAAGCAATGGAAAAGGCAACTGCAAATGATCGTGCACGTGTTCAAATAGGTAATATCTCAAGATTCGGTTTACTAGAACTTTCACGCCAACGCCTGGAAAGTTCTGTCAGTGAATCGATTAGCAGAACCTGCTCTCAATGCAATGGTAGCGGATACACGCCAACAATACCAACGCTAGCGCTATCGATCATCAGACAGCTTGAAGATACCTGTAACAGCAGCAAGCAAACGGGTGGCTTTACTGTACAGTCAACCGTCGAAGTGATTACCTACATACTGAATGAAAAAAGACAGTTTATATTGGATATGGAAGCTAAGCACGGCATTAGAGTTACGCTACTACCAAATCAATATCTGCACTTCCCTGCGTTTAATATTACTAAACAGAAAGGTGTAATAAGATCACAACACAAGAGTTATCAAGGCATTTCAAAGCCACAAGACTCACTCGACTTCGGTTTGGTGGAAAAACCTGCTAAAGCAGTCATTACCATGAACCATCCAACAACTAAAAAACCTGAGAAGAAAGTTTCTTTTTTTGCTAAATTATTTAGCTTAAAAGAAAAAAATGAAACAAAAAAGTCACAAGGCAGACAGCAAAATCGAAATCAGAATCAGAATCAGAATCGAAATCAGAATCGAAATCGAAATCGTAACCGCAATCAAAACCAAAACCGCGGCAATCAGAACAAAGATAACGCCCAAGGTAAATCTGATAATCAAAACAGAGGTGGGAAATCGACTGAAAAACAAACCAATAGACCGACTCAAAACCAACCTAAAAAGCCAGTTGAGAGACAACAAAGTAAACCAATTGATGCGCCAGTTAACAAGCCGATCGACACTCAGGTCAACAAGCCAGTTGAGAGGCAAATTACTAAGTCTGTAGCAAAGCCAGTGACTCAACCAGCAGAGAGTCAAGCTAATAAGCCAGTTGAAAAAACCGCCGCTAAGTCTATTGAGAAAACGAGCAGTACAACTGAATAATGGATAACTACGCTGTCTTTGGTAACCCAATTGAACACAGCTTATCGCCAACGATTCACACCCAATTTTCTGCGCAAACTGGGTGTGACATTAGTTACGCAAAAATCCTAGCAGAAAAAAATAGCTTTACTGAGTCTGTTCTTGATTTTATTTCTTCAGGTGGTAAAGGCTTTAATATAACAGTCCCATTTAAAATAGAAGCTTTTAAGCTTGCTAATCACCTCACAATTAATGCCAAAACAGCGGGCGCCGTCAACACCATTAAAATTCAAGACGGCGAACTCTATGGAGAAAATACGGATGGCAAGGGTCTTGTTAATGACCTTTGCAACAACCTAGGTCTATCGTTAGAAGGTAAAGACATTTTGATACTGGGCGCTGGTGGTGCTACCCAAGGCATTCTACTACCTTTACTAGAGAAAAAACCCGTCAGAATATTGGTTGCAAACAGAACAAAGTCCAAAGCTGAAAAACTGGCTATTGATTTTGCCAAACACGGTAAGGTTTGTGGTTTTGGTATGGATCAAATTAAAGCCAAACCTGTTGATATTATCATTAACGCGACCAGTGCCTCTTTATCGGGAGATGTGCCAGCGATACTACCAGGGGTAGCAGAAGGGGCTTTCTGTTACGATCTAATGTATGGTCGAAAAACGCCTTTTATGGATTGGGCCGAACAAAGTGGTGCTAGCGATGTTAGTGATGGCTTGGGGATGCTAGTTGAGCAAGCAGCAGAAGCGTATTATTTCTGGCGAGGTGTAATGCCTAAAACTGATGATGTGCTGTCGTCACTCAGGGAGACAATCGACTAACAACCCATTCGCCCTCTTTTCTTTTATAGATAAGACGATCATGAAGGCGATTTTCTCTACCCTGCCAAAACTCAATACTATCAGGTATAACACGATAACCACCCCAAAAATCTGGCAACGGCACTTCGCCTTTAGCAAACTTATTCTTTATAGATTCAAATTGAGTAAGCAACAAATTTCTTGAAGAAATACTTGAAGATTGTTGAGACGCCCAAGCACCTAACTGCGACTCTTTCGGTCTGGAAGCAAAATACTTAATTGACTCCAAAGTTGAAATTCTCTCTACCTTGCCCATAATTTTCACTTGTCGCTCCAAAGCAAGCCAAGGAAACAGTAAGGCTGCTTGTGCTCTCGTGCCCAACTGATGTGATTTTGTGGACTCATAATTGGTAAAAAAGACAAAGCCTTTTTCATCAAAAAACTTTAATAAAACTGTACGCACACCA
>Ga0302120_10001611_pt1 | contig 10557 bp, 10 predicted proteins | sample AG5_Bottom_MG_FD_203118 | JGI IMG/M metagenome (GOLD analysis project Ga0302120, IMG submission 203118) | Marine microbial communities from Western Arctic Ocean, Canada - AG5_Bottom | ecosystem: Environmental > Aquatic > Marine > Oceanic | place: Canada: Western Arctic Ocean | collected 2017-10-01 | reverse complement strand
GCCAGATCGGTAGCAACCAAAATATCGATATGACCTTCTCTAAACTGCCCCATGATTCGGTTTCGAATACCCTGTGTCAAACTTCCATGAATTGAACCTGATGAAAATTTATTGATAGCTAAATTCTTTCCAAGTTTATTAACTGCCGCTTTGGTTTTACAAAAAATCAAACCACGCTGCCCTAATCTAGTATTTAAAAAATGCATTAAAATATCTAGTTTTTCGATTGGTTCTACTACCATATAGTGGTGATCAATGTTTAGATTTCCAGTTATTTCCATGTCTATTGCTAGTTGTACTATATGCTTTGACATATAGTTTTGTATCAATTGTTTTATCGCTCCGGAAAGAGTTGCTGTAAACAATAGTGTTCTTCGTTTTTTTGGAATCTCTTGTATAATACTATCTAAATCTTCATTAAAAGTGTTCACCATTTCATCAGCTTCATCCAACACCAAATACTTTAGATTCTTAATATTTATTGCATCTCGCCTTATTAGGTCAACCAAACGTCCTGGCGTAGCAATAACAATATGCGTAGGGTTTTTCAAGAGTTCTATTTGTGGTTTTACGGGAACTCCTCCACAGACTACTACAATAGAAACTTTAGAAATGTGCGCGGCATAATCCATTAAATTAGAATGAATTTGATTCCCTAACTCACGAGTAGGCGCCAATATCACTCCCTGAATTTGGTTGTTTTTAATATTAATCAACTGCAATAAAGGCAATCCAAATGCTGCAGTTTTACCGGTTCCTGTTTTTGCCAAAGCCACAACATCTTCTGTTTGGTTTAGCACCACTGGAATTGTTTTTTTTTGGATGTCTGTGGGAATCATAATGTTTAAATCGACAAGGCCTTGTTGTAATTCGGGGGAAATTCCTAAATCAGAAAACGGTTTTAACATGAAATATTTTTGTGTAAAGATAACTATACGGAATCTTTGAAGTATCTATAATAGAACGCTATTATTTTAAATAATTGATCATTTCAAAGATCGTGTTCTAAGCTTCTTATGAGATGCGTTTTAATTTAATATTAAGCTCTTGGGGAATATGTTAGGATTTTTTATTATTGGTATATTGTAATATCATAAAGCCAATACAATGAAAAAGCTACTTTTTATACCTATTCTATTATTTACAATTTATAGTTGTTCCCCAGATGAAGAAACACAAGCGCCAACTAAATATACTTTAACAGTAACAGCAGACACAGAATATGATTGGGATACATTTACTAAAGATAGGAACTATATGTTCAATAAATATTTAGGTAAATAAAACCCCCTAAAATAAATACTTCAGAGGGTTTTAAAACCACAGGCATATCTTCTTCTTTTAAATCAGGTATTTATAATTTCCTTACATTTAAGAATATGAAAAAGCTGCTTCTTGTTTTACTGTTAGTTCCACTTGTTTCTTTTGGGCAAAATGAATGGATTGATGGATATGAAAATGGATTTAAGAATGGCTATTGCGTTGGCGAGATTGGTTGTTTGAGCCCAGTTCCTCCTTTTAAAGTCAATAATTCAATAGAGCACACATATCAAGATGGATATAATCAAGGTGTGGTTGATGGAAATAAAGCGAGACAAAAACAAGAAGCCAGTAATAAAGTAAAACGAATTCCCCTTCCTAAGATATCAAATTCAAAATCTAAGACATCTGAAAATTCAACTTATGAGTTTAAATCTGGTATAGATGCTGGTCTAGCAAACAATTATATGAATCCAACACACAGTGCAGGTGACGTAGCGTTTATCAATAAATCATTGTTCGATGCTTTAATTGTTAACTATGATATCGAGATGACGGGGGTAACACAAAAGTTTCGGGCCATTTCTGCATCCACATCATTGGCGAAGAGCCTTGACATTGAAGTTGGTGCACCAGTACTGGAAATCATCAGAAAGTTATCGACCAATAAGCAGGGGTTTCATGTGTATTCCTTCACCTATTGCAATACAGATGAATTTACCATAGAAACATAAAAAATGGATTTTAAAAACACAAGTTACATTATCATGGGTGGCACAACGGGGATGGGGCTTACCGCTGCTTTAGCTTTGCAGGAAAAAGGCACCAAAGTATTGGTCGTCGGAAGAAACAAGGAAAGCTGTGAAAAAGCCCAACAACAATTGAACCCTAAAGGCTTGGTATTAAGCGGAGATGCCACCAATCCGAAAACCATTGAAAAAGCAATAACAATGGCCCATAATGAGTTTGGTACCATAACAGGCCTTTTTCACGTAGCGGGTGGAAGTGGAAGAAAATTTGGAGATGGACCATTAGACAAGATTACCCTCAAAGGCTGGAACAAAACCCTTGAGCTTAATCTTACCTCCCTTATGATCTCTAATAGAGCTATGGTAAATTATTTTCTTGAAAATAAAAAGCCCGGGGTTATTCTGAACATGGGGTCCGTACTGGGATATTCCCCTTCTCCCAAATACTTTGTGACTCACGCCTATGCCGCTGCAAAATCGTCCATAATTGGTTTTTCAAAATCTATCGCGGCCTATTATGCATCAAACAATATTCGCATCAACGTTATAGCACCAAGTCTTTATGAAACGCCAATGGCAAAAAGGGCGGTTGAAGATGATGATATTCGATCCTTTCTAAAGACAAAACAACCCTTGGACGGTGGACGCCCAGGAAAATCAGAAGATATCAATAATGCAGTATTAATGTTCCTATCCCCCTCATCCAATTTTATCACAGGGCAAGTATTGGCCGTTGACGGTGGATGGAGCATTAGCGAAGGTCAGTATAAATAGGGAACAATATGAGAACAAAATATTTAGGTATTGATATTGGCGGCACCAAAATTAAGACCGTGGTGTTGGATGAAAATGGTAAAATTCAAGAGCAGAGTGAGGTGTTTACCAAGGATTCGTTCATCAACCCCGATTTATGGAAAAAGACGGTTTTGGATCTGATCAAAAGTAAGACCAATACCTTCTCCCCGGAATTGATTGTCGTTGGAGGTGGAATCACTACTGGAGCCGGTAATGCGCTGTTCAATCCTTTAAATGAATTCATGTAACTCTATGAATGGTAGTCTAGAGGGCATCGGGTAAAAATAACAAAAGCCCATTATGGCGGTTATGCCGGGGCTATAGGAGCAGCATTTTTTGCAAAATCAAAAAGAGACCAAAACGAATTATGAGTTATACAAAACAATATCTGAAAAAAGGGAAGGAAACTATTTCCGTGGTGGAACGGCAAGAGCCTATCATTCAAGAAGTGGCCAAATTATTTGCAGAATCCATCTTAAAAGGGAGATTGGTGCACATCTTTGGGTCTGGACATAGTAGGATGCTCGTAGAGGAAATGTGGCCTAGATATGGATCTTTCCCAGGCTTCAATCCTATCGTGGAGCTATCATTATCGTTTCACAATCTGGTTGTGGGCTGCAACGGACAACGACAGGCCATGTTCTTGGAAAATGTATCTGGTTTAGCCGCAAGAATCCTTAGAAATTTTGATATCAATGATGATGATACCGCCTTGATCATTTCATCAAGTGGGTGCAATGTTGTGCCTATTGAAATGGCGGAGGAGTTTAAAAAGCGTAACCTAAAAGTGGCGGCATTGGTAAGTAGTATGCACTTGGAAGGTAGCACCTCTAAAAGAGCGGATGGTAAGAAACTGATTGATTTCGCAGATTATGTTCTTGATACCGGTGCTCCTTTAGGAGATGCTATGCTAAAAATAGAGGGTCTGGACACCCCTGTAGCCCCTGGATCTACCTTGGGAGGGGTATTAATCATCAATACATTAAAAGCAGAGATTGCGGGAATCCTTCAAAAAAATGGAAAAACGCCCAAGGTATTGAGTAGCGGTAAAATTATTGGCGAACAACGAGCCGCGGACTTATTTGAAGCAGCTTACGATGAACATGCCCACAATATGGCAAAACTATATCAAAATGTGGGATCAAAAAAACTAAGACAATGAACTTTTCTTCTTCAATAGCAAAATCTTTTAAGACCGATATCCTTGTCATTGGTAGCGGAAGTTCGGGGTCTATGGCAGCAATTGCTGCTGCAAAAGGAAAATACAAGGTGACGATTGTAGAGCGATATGGTTTTCCAGGAGGATCCTCCACACAGATGCTGGATACTTTTTATGGGTTCTTTACACCATCCGAAAATCCAAAAAAAATTGTTGGGGGTCTGCCTGACGTGGTGGTAAATGAATTGAATAGATCTGGAAACATATTTTTAAGACCCAATACCTACGGAGCGGGAACAGGGGTGAATTATAACCCTGAAAAATTGAAGGAAGTCTGGGACAAGTTGTTGGTAAAAGGGGGCGTCCAGACCATCTATCATTCTACCTTGGTAGGGGTGGAAGGTACAGGGGAAATCTCAACCTGTATCTTTTTTAATAAGGGAATGGGATTTTTCTCCATTAGAGCGAAACGGGTAATAGATGCCTCTGGGGATGCTGACTATTGCCACTGGGCGGGATTGCCCTATGAAAAAGCGGGGGAAATTGAACTTGCACAGAGCATGACCACCACATTCCGAATGTCAAATGTGGATTTGGAAGAGTTCAATGCCGCTGGAGGCAAAAATATGTTGAAAGAAAAAATGAAAGAGTCCTATGAATCGGGCAAGTATTCATTACCGAGAAAAGAAGGTTCGGCACATGAGATGTGCCAGCCCAAATGCATTTCAACAGTTGCCGTGAAAGTAGTAGACTTTGACCCCTTGGATCCAGAAGGTATTACCAAGGCTGAGATTGAAGGGCGGCGGCAGGCATTCATTTTTGAAGATTTTTTTAGGGCAGAGGTTTCAGGATATCAAAATGCCAAGATCATTGGCCTCTCCAACCAGATTGGAGTTCGGGAAACCCGGCGTGTATATGGCGAATACAGATTGACCAAAGAGGACTGCATGACAGCCAAACAATTTAAAGATCAAATATTGCTTTGTGGTGCACCCATTGAAGATCACCGAAAATCGGCTGATGGCACATCGGAAACTTTTTGGGAGTACATACCAAATGGCGGCTCTTATGGAGTTCCTTACGGAACATTGATTCCCAAGGAAAGTCAGAATACTTGGGTAGTCGGCCGTTGTTTTTCTGCTAGCCACGATGCCCATGCCTCCTGCAGGTCCATGGCCCAGACTATGGGCATGGGGCAAGCCGCAGGGTTCGCAGCAATCCAATCTCTGGATACGGATAGTGGTGCTAAGAATATAGATATTAATGTATTGCAGAATACGTTGTTGCTACATGGGTCCATTTTGGAATTGCCGGACAAGGTTGCCGACACCTCTCGTAATGGTTGGGCAAATAATTAAATTATGAACAAAGATTTCTTCAGATCGGTTTTGGGAGATAAGAGTTCCTCGGAAATGGGTCTCACCTATTCCCATGAGCATATTATTATAGAGGATAGTTACCCCACGGCTTCGCATCCGGAATTTCTGCTCAATGATGTAAAAAAAGTATCTGAAGAGCTTACCTCATTTTACTTGGCCGGTGGAAGAACCGTGGCAGATACCATGCCCGCTAACTGTGGCAGGAACGTATTGAAATTAGCAGAAGTAAGTAAAATCAGCCAAGTTAATATTATTGTGCCAACAGGTATTCATTTGGAAATCTACTATACTGAAAACCATTGGAGATACCATTATTCCGAAGACCAACTAACAGATCTTTTTATTGCAGATATTGAGGAAGGAATAGACCGGTTGGACTACTCAGGGCCCTATCCGTATAGGACATCGCACAAGGCTGGACTCATTAAACTAGCAACGGGGGATGAGCCCATAACCTCTCATCAAGAGAAAATTTTTCATGCAGTTGTCAATGCGCACTTGGCCACTGGTGCTCCCATCCTAACCCATACCAATTTTGGGAGACAAGCATTGGAACAAGCAAAACTTTTTGAAAAATTAGGTGCCAAATTGGAACATGTGGTACTTTCCCATATAGATAGAGCTAAGGACTTAGATTATAACAAATCGGTTTTGGATATTGGTGTAAAAGTGGAATATGACAGTGCCTTTCGCTGGAAGGAGGGAGATATCAACTGGACATTACGTCTGCTGGAGCATTTGTTACCGCTGTACCCAAATCAGGTAACCTTGGGTATGGACATGGCCAAAAATGCCTATTGGAAAAGTTATGGGGGCAGTCCCGGATTAAATTACCTTATCAAGACTATACCCGCTTTTTTGGAATCCAAAGGACTAAGCGAACATTACGAAAAATTGTTCTTTGAAAATCCTAAGAAACTGTATACATTTTTTGACAATTAAATCAAGTAATATGAAACAAAAAAATCCGAAATACCTTCTCTTTATCAGCTTGGTTGCCGCTTTAGGTGGTTTACTCTTTGGATTCGATATTGGAATTATAACAGGTGCGGGACCTTTTTTCACCAAGACCTTTGGACTGAGCCATATTCAGGTAGGTTGGGCATACAGTTCGCTGTTGTTCGGCGCTATTGCTGGAGCTGCCTTTGTGGGGCGTGTGACCGATACACTGGGACGTAAAAAAATTCTTTTTTTTGTGGCCCTGTTGTTTTTGATTACTTCATTATGGTCAGCTATAGCAGCTAGCCTTAGTTCATTGGTCATGGCTCGAATCGTTGGCGGTTTAGCCGTTGGGGCCGCATCAATGGTAACGCCAATTTACATATCAGAGATAGCCCCGGCGAAGTATCGGGGAAGTTTGGTATCCATGTACCAACTTTTTATTGTTACGGGCATTTTGATCTCATACCTTATCAATTATTTGCTTCGCGATATTGGAGAGGATAACTGGCGTTGGATGTTCGCAACGGGAGCAATGCCCTCCGCCCTATTTTTTATACTACTGTTCTTTGTACCAGAAACCCCCAGATTTTTATTCAAAAAAAACAAAAAGGAGCTAGCAAAAGAGGTATTGGTAAAGATTGGAGGCGAGGAGTTGGCTCTTACGGAGATGGATGAGATTAATCAAAGCTTTAAAAACACCCCTGTAAACTTCCGCGCATTATTTGACCCCTCAATGCGAAAAGTTCTATGGGTTGGTTTTGTGCTTGGGGTATTTGTACAACTGTCCGGCATTAACACTATTATTGATTATGCCCCAAAGATTTTCGAATCGGCCGGGTGGGGATTGGATACGGGTTTATTCGCAACATTTGGCCTGGGCATCGTAAATTTTGTCTCTACTTGGGTTTCTATCCTGATTATTGACCGCTACGGTAGAAGACCACTTTACATCATAGGTTCAACAGGTATGGCAATGGCTCTGTTGGGGCTTGCCTTAGCGGGGTTCATGGGCCAGTTTTCCGGCATATTGGTCATGTTGCTTATTATGATGTTCATTATTTTCTTTGGTGCCTGTGTAGGGCCTGTATTTTGGACCTATATGTCAGAGATTTTTCCCAATAGAATAAGAGGCACCGCCATGTCCGTTCCCGTATTTACCCAATGGGTTTTCAATGCCATTATTGTGCTTGTTTTCCCGGTCCTGTTAAATAAGCTGGATACAGGGCCTACCTTCAGTATACTGGCATTTTTTGCTTTTTGGCAATTATTTTTTGTTATTAGAAATATGAAAGAAACTAAAGGTAAATCCTTGGAAGAAATAGAGCAGATTTGGAGAGTGGATTTAAAAGATTAATTACTGAAAAATGACGTTACTATAAGACAAATAAAAATCAATTAATAAAACCTAAAAACCATACAAAATGAAAAAAAACGTATTCAGAACAATGATGTTACTATTTGCAATTTTATTTTTATATAAGGGCAATGCACAAGAATCCCAAGTAGAAACATACTTATCTCATTTGGACATCAATTCTCCAATAAACACATTGACCGAAAAGGAAAAGCAGCATGGGTGGGATTTGTTGTTTAATGGGAAAGACCTTAAAGGATGGCGCGGGTACAATGAGCAGGACGCTCCCGATTGCTGGCGGGTCAAAGAAGGCGCTTTGGAAATACTTACAGAAGGAGGAAGAGAGGGTGCACTCGGAATCATTACTGATAAAAAATACAAAAGTTTTGTACTGAGCATAGAATTCAAACTAACACAGGGGGCCAACAGCGGTATAATATTTCAGGTAGAAGAAAATGATAAGTACACCTATCCCTATGAAACGGGAGCGGAATTTCAGGTCATAGACCATGATAACTGGCCGAATAACTTAGAAGACTGGCAAATCTGTGGAGCTAATTACGCAATGTATCCACCTAAAGTAAAACCTTATAAACCCATAGGGGAATGGAATCAGGTTCTATTGATCGTAAACCATAACAAAGTGACCCAATTGCTAAACGGCAAAGTGGTGGTGGAATATGAAAAGTATTCCGATGAATGGAAACAGCTTCGCAACAGTGGCAAATGGGGAGATTTTCCCGATTATGGAAAATTTAATGAAGGTCATATTGCACTTCAGAACCATGGTACGAACGTGTTCTACAGAAATATCAAACTAAAAGAATTATAAACCATAAATTTTTTGATTATGATAATAAAAAATAAATCTCGTAGAGAATTTGTAAAGAAAACAATAGTAGCCGGAGTCGGATTTACAATTGTGCCAAGTTTCGCGGTTAGCGGCCTAGGCCATAAGGCCCCCAGTGATAAGATGAACATAGTAGGAATTGGTGTAGGTGGCAAGGGTCATGGTAATCTGGGTGCAATGGTCTCAGAGAATATCATTGGCCTATGTGATGTGGATTGGAAATATGCTTCTAGATGTTTTAACGCATTTCCGAAGGCCAAACGATATTATGATTGGCGAGAAATGTTTGACGATCTGGGAAAATCCATTGATGGGGTAATGGTGGCAACTTCTGACCATACCCACGCAGTTATAGCCGCAACGGCAATGACCATGGACAAACATGTGTTTTGTCAAAAGCCCTTGACACATTCGGTCTATGAGTCCAGATTGTTGACCAAATTGGCAGCAGAACATAAATTGGCAACCCAAATGGGCAATCAAGGGAATTCTGGAGATGGTGTTCGCAAACTTTGTGAATGGGTATGGAATGGAGAAATAGGCGAAGTAAAGGAGGCCCATGCGTGGACAGATCGTCCTATCTGGCCCCAAGGATTGGAACGCCCAACTACTGTAATGTCATCTCCGGATACACTTAATTGGGACTCATTTATTGGCCCCGCTCCAATGAGGCCTTTCCATGAAATTTATACGCCATGGAACTGGAGGGGGTGGTGGGATTTTGGCACCGGTGCTTTCGGAGATATGGCATGCCATGTCTTGGATCCTATATATAGGGCTTTAAAACTTGAGTACCCTGACGCTGTTTCAGGAAGTTCAACCTCTTTTAATTTGGAAAGTGCGCCACAAGCCGAAAAAGTGAGATTTGATTTTCCGGAACGTGAAAGCATTGAAAAATTAAAGATGCCGGCAGTAAAGGTACATTGGTATGATGGTGGCCTGCTCCCCGATAGACCTGCTCTCTTGCACGAAGGGGAAAGTCTTATGAAGGATGGATTGGGCGGTTGCATATTGGTTGGAACAAAAGACACATTAATTTGTGATTGTGGAGGATTTAATCCGAGACTGCTTTCTGATCGTGTTCCTGACGTTGAACCTTATCTTCGTAGGATTCCTGGGTCTGTAGATTATAGTGACGGTCCCCATGAACAAGATTGGATCAGGGCATGTAAGGAGTCCCCAGAGAACAGAGTGGAAAGTTCTGCCAACTTTGCTTATTCAGGTCCTTTCAACGAGATGGTGCTATTAGGTGTTTTGGCCATCCGTCTGCAAAGTTTGAACAAAGTTTTGAAATGGGACGCTGAACAAATGAAGTTTTCCAATATTTCGGCAAATGAAACCTTGAGAGTGGTACAATCCGACGAATTTAAAGTGATAGAGGGGCATCCTCATTTTAACACAAAATATGCTGACTTGAATGCCCTAGAAACGGCTTCAGAATATATAAGGCATGCCTATAGGGACGGATGGAGCTTGCCAGAAATGCCAATGTGATGAATACAAAGTAACGATGGGAGAAAATATAAAGTTATTTTCAACTAAACCACAGGCATATCTTCTTCAGTTGGATAATATACCCATATAGCGAAGCACTCCCAAAAAGGAAAGTGGATTTATTTAGACCTAGTGGGGGTCTTTCTTTAAGCTCTTGGAGCAGATTTTTTAGACTTTTAGTATCGCGCAGGTAACAAAAAACATATGATTTGTTGCCAATATGTTGCCAGAATAGATAATAAAAAACCGCAACATCTTGTTTACAAAGACATTGCGGTTTCTGTTGGTGGTCCCACCTGTACTCATTACTATTTATAACTACTTGATTTTCAGTGTATAAAAATGCATCTATAGTACCCTGGGGTACTGTTTTAGTCCCTTTTGGGTACTAAGTTATTTGCTGGGGTACTAACAACCTCTGTTAAATCTAACAGAAGTTAATTCTACACTATTTTCAATCATTTTTTATCGTTTTCTAAAACTTTCTATACTTATAAGTGTAACCTTCTCTCCAACATAGGGTAAAGAGAAGTTCACCCATGAGGGACGAAAGTTAGTTAGTTAGTGGGAAAGAC
>Ga0302120_10001610_pt1 | contig 10559 bp, 8 predicted proteins | sample AG5_Bottom_MG_FD_203118 | JGI IMG/M metagenome (GOLD analysis project Ga0302120, IMG submission 203118) | Marine microbial communities from Western Arctic Ocean, Canada - AG5_Bottom | ecosystem: Environmental > Aquatic > Marine > Oceanic | place: Canada: Western Arctic Ocean | collected 2017-10-01 | reverse complement strand
AGGAGGAGCCGCGGAGGCGGGAGCAGACAAATCCCTTCCGGGCTGCGGCTGGGCGAGGGGTGGGGGAGAGGCAGGCATTCCGTCCTGTTCGATTTGGCTCAGGATATCGATGAAGGCATCTTCCAGGTTGCGTTCCTCGCGGTGAAATTCGACCACGCGGACTCCATCGCGCACCATGCGGCTGAGGAGCCCTGCCGCTTGGGCCGGGTCCGCGGTAGGGATCCGAATCCGAGCGCCGCGCTTGCGCGATTCCACGATTTCAATGTCGGGATTGAGGATGGCCCAGTCGGAGACGGACTCGGGTTTGGCGTCGACCTGAATGTCGTAGTAGACACCCCCAGTGGCATCCGAGCCCAATTTGAGAGACTCGGCATCGCCATGATGGACGATCCGTCCGGCATTGACGAAGAGAAGAGAGTCACACATCTCGCCCAACTCGGAGAGAATGTGAGAGGAGATGAAAATCGTCTTGCCCTCTTCTGCGAGGATGCGGATGAGGTGTTTCAGCTCGACCCGGGCGCGCGGATCGAGTCCGGCGGCCGGTTCGTCCATGATGAGGACCTGGGGATCGTGAATGAGGACGCGGCCGAGGCAGAGGCGTTGCGTCATGCCCTTGGAAAGTTTGTTTGAGAGTCGGTCGGCGAGCGGGCCGAGATCGGCGAAGTTCATCACCTCCTCGATACGACGGCGACGTTCCTCCCCTTTATAGCCGAGGGCGCGCGCGTAGAAATCGAGGTACTCGAGCACGGTCATGTGTTCATAGTTACCAAAGTGATCGGGCATCCAGCCAATCAGTGAGCGCACCTTGTCGGGGTGGTTGACGACATTGAAGCCGCAAACCTCGGCGGAGCCCATGGTGGGGTAGTCGAGGGTGGCCAGGATGCGCATCGTGGTGGTCTTGCCTGCACCGTTTGCGCCGACGAATCCGCAGACCGATCCGTGAGGGATGTCGAACGACACGCCATCGACCGCCTTCAGCGGGCCGAAGTAGCGGAACATGTTGCGGACGGAGATGGCGGCGGACATGGAGGGAGGAACTGGGGATTGGTGCGTGGGAAAAACGGGGGAGACAGGAACGTCACGGGATCCGGACCTGGCCTGTGAGAAAGGTGCGGGTCTCACTCCAGTTGAGAGAGTCCAGGGTGTCGATTCCGGGAGCCTTGGAAGAAGTGGCGAAGAAGCGGGTTGACCGAGTCTCCATGAGGTTGAGACGCTCCTTGTTCTTGGCTGCAAAGCGCGCCGCCTCGGACTTGAACCAACCGTCGAAGAGCGCAGAGGTGACCGAATTGAGGGTGGTATTGCGCCCCTGTTGCACGTCATCGGCGCGCCAGAGGTCGTCCTTGGCATCGCGATAGAAGAGCGTCTCAAGCGGGAACTCGAATGTGGAGTTGACGACTGGAGCGCTGCCTGTGCTGACCAAGTTGATGCGCCCGCGGGACGGGCGGATGGTTTCGAAGATATGACCGTGTTCGCTGCGGCTCTGAAACCAGTCACCGGTGACCTTCAGTCCGTCCTCCTCCAGGGCGACATTGTAGCGACCCCTTCCGCCTTCGTTGTCCAGGGTGACCCGGGCCCAGCGCGAGTTGGAAATCATGACGGGGCTCAGGTAGCCGTGATCCGAGGTTGTGAAGCTGGTGTTGAGGAGGACTCCAGTGCGGGCGATTTGTTCCTGCGAAAGGTAGGCGCTATTGTCCGGTCCCACTTCGTGGAGAATTATGCGTTGCCCCCGCCCCCCGAGTCCATCCTGGAAGAGGATTAAAACGACCAGAAGGGCGCTCGCTCCCAGCGAGATGATGGGGGTGGTGATGAACAGTTTGTGGCGACGACCGGCGCGGGCGAAGACGAACAGATTGACGGGGCCGACGAGGATGCCAAAGATGATGAGGATGAAGATAAAGAAGAAGATGTGAGCAGTCTTTGATCCGAAGGCCGTTTGCAGCGGCCAAGAACTCCGGAAATTATTCCGCAGGTTGTGGAGGCGATTGCCGCCGGTGAGATTGACGGAATCCAGGACCATCTTTACGGTTTCATCGGGGGGCAGGAGTCCGTCGCGAAGGAGGAGCTTGAGACGGATTGTTCCCCAGCCGAGGGCAGCGCTTCGTTGTTCGGTGCCCTCCTTGTCAATGCTCAGAGTGGCGAGGGTAGTGGATGAATCCCGGGTGTAGATGAAGAGCGCGCCGCCCATTCGATTCCATTTGAGCAAGGCAGTTTTTGCGCCGACGGGGAGATCTTCCCATTCATTTTCGGTGAGGAGGCAGGCGTCATAGCCGCTGTAGGCGCGCCAGTCGTTCGACATGCTCTTGGGGTCGAAGGCGGCGCCAAACTCAAGGCTGCCCGCCCCCGCGTAACCTCCCCGGTGCCTGCCGGAAATGCCGGGGGGGGAAGTGCTGCCTCCGCTGATCGAGGAGCTGACTGCATGTTCAAGTGCGTTGCCGTTCCGGGTATAGAGTTCTTCGCCGATCATGACTGAGGGCCAGGATTCTTCGACTTCTGTTTCAATCCGTTCGTGGGAATTGGGAAGGGGAGCGGGGGCCTGCACCTCGATCTCCAGGATCGCCGATGCTCCGTAGGAGTCCCGATAGATCGTGACGAGGGGGACCATGAGATCGATCTGGGTGGACGACTTGGCGTCGCAGGGCACTGAGAAGCTGGATCTCAATTCGTTGCCCTCGGAAGGAGGGTCGGAATCGGTGGAGACGAAATTGAATCTCCAGGTACGGTTGATCTTGGCGTCGTTATTGATGTAGACGCGGATCGAATAGTATCCGGAGGTGGGGAGTTCATCGAGGAGAGAGCTGATGCGCAGCTCGGTCTTGATTTTCCCCTTGGGGTCGTAGGGCTTGCTGATGATGGAACGGGCATCACCGAGGGCGGAGCTCAAGACGACCAATGCCAGCAAAATGAAGAGCCGTTCCCTCATGCCGCGGTTCACGTGATCAAGCGGAGGCTGTGGATTGGAGGGTTTTGGGAGTGGCTCCGCCTTGAAAGGGAATCTCTTCCAGGAGGTCTGCGATGACGTCATTGCTGGTGAGGCCTTCCACCCGCGCGTTGTATTCCAGAATGATGCGGTGGCGCAGGACTGAAGGCGCCACGAATTTGACGTCCTCAAAGCTGGCGTGAGGGCGTTCGTTCATGAGGGCGCGGGCCCGGGCGGAGGCTGCAAGGGAGAGCGCGGCGCGAGGGCTGGCTCCATACTTGATGTTCTTGCCGGAATTCGACTGGCCGGGGTGGGTGCCGTCAACGAGGCGTGCGATATAGTTGGCGACCACTTCGGGCAGGAAGATGCGGCGAGTGAGAGCGAGCACGCCATCGAGGGTATCGGCATCCATGACGGTCTGCACTTCGGGCTCAGATCCAAGTTCGCGGTGATTGACGATGCGTTCGAGGGTGCGAACGTCATTGCGGGTGACTTCGAGCTTGAAGAGGAAGCGGTCGAGTTGAGCTTCCGGGAGAGGGTAGGTGCCTTCCAGTTCGATGGGATTCTGGGTGGCGAGAACGAAGAAGGGATCTGGAAGGGAATGGGTCTCGCCAAGGACCGTCACGCGACGTTCCTGCATCGCTTCGAGAAGCGCAGACTGCGTTTTGGGCGAGGCGCGGTTGATCTCGTCCGCAAGGACGATGTTTGTGAAGACGGGGCCGGGTTGGAAGACGAACTGACGCTTGCCATCGAACTCTTGGAGCACCGGGTTGCCCGTGATGTCCCCGGGGAGCAGGTCGGGCGTGAACTGGACGCGCTTGGTGTCGAGGAGAAGGGCCCTGGAAAGACCTTTGACCAGTTCTGTTTTGCCGAGACCGGGGAGTCCTTCGAGGAGGATATGGCCTCGGGAAAGGACTCCGGTGATGACCAGTTCGATGAGCTCTTCCTGACCAAAGAGAACCTGGTTCAGGGCGTTGAGGAGGGACCGGACGTGCGTGCCGGCGTCAGTGACTTCGGTTTCCGAGGCGTGCTCCATGGTTGAATAATCGTGTCAGTAGTCTGAATTTGGTTCAGGAGGGAGGATTGCGGGTGAGGAGGGTTACAATGTTCTGCCCGGACGGCCACTGTCTACGCTCTCCCGCTCACCGTCAACCGGTCAGCTCGCTTCTTACTTGAAGAACTCCTTGAGCGCTTTTTTCTCGGCGGGCAGGAGGGAGTCTTTCCAAACTCGATCTCCGCCCCGGCCCTCGCCCTTGATGCCTCCGCCCTCGCGGAGGCCGATCTTGGTTTTATCGATCTCGTGTTTGCCATCGGCCAGTTCCAGAAGATCTCCGGGAAGGCTCTTGCTGAGATCCCTGGACTCGAGTCCCTTGAGGTCACCCGGGTTGAGGTCCTCAGAAATTCGTCCGAGCACCCCGGGTGCGGTCCCAGGTCCGCGATTGGTTCCTCCATTGCCCGCTCCCTCGCGATTGGGATCTCCTTCTTCTCCTGGAGTGCCGTCGCCCTCGTTCAGCATCTCGTCGAGCCAGTCGTCCGTCTCCCCTTGACCCTGTCCCTGGCCCTGCTCGCAATTCTGGGCCTGGCGTTTCATGTTCTCGCGCAGTTGGTTGAGTTGTTCCGGATTGAACTGGCCCAGATTTTTGGGATCGAGCTCCTTGAGTTGATCGAGTAATCTCTGGTTGGGTTTCATGGTGCCCTGTTGGAGCCCCTGCATGGCTTCTTCAAACTTGTTGAGCATCCGTTGCCGTCCCGCTTCGCTCATCTTGCCGCCATTCTTCTGGAGGGATCTGAGGGCGTGCTCCGCATGGAGGAGATTGCGGTTGAGGCTCTCAAGCTCCGCACCATGCATTTTCTGCAGGGCATCGGTGGCTTCCATGCTGGAGTGGCTGTACCACTCGTTTTCGTTTTGCTTGCGCAGCTCTTCCAGTCGTTTCTTGAGCTCCTCCAGGTATTGCTCCTGCACGGTGGAATCTTCAGCGAGGGCCTCAATGTCTGCTTCGAGATCCTTCCAAGCTTGAGGCTCATCCCGGCCGACGGCATTGGGGTCGGTCCTCGCGGTCACCGGGAGGAGGACGCTGGCGGTAATGAAGAGGGAGGCAGCCAAGAGAGGGGTGATCAGTCTGGACCAACGCCAGCGGGTGCCATCGTCCACCTTGGGAGGAAGGGTTGGCCAGGGAGAGACGCCCTGATTGGCGGCACTCAAGGCGTTGCGCATTTTCATGCTGGCCTCCAGGCGGACCAGGGACTGCTCGGGAGTTTCGAAGTTGCGACGAGCGAGCCACCAGGCCATGAGGCCCATTCCAAGAAGGAGAATGAGACCGATGAACATGGTCTCGGCCCAGGGGAACTGCGGGAGTTCCCGGCGAGCCATCAAGATCAGGCAGGACGCGATGAGTGCGGAGATCACCAGGGGGACGGCGAGTTTTTCAAGCCACCAGGCGGTGTTGATCTTTCCGGATACTTTCCGGGCGAGCTTCCGCCACTCGTTACCGCTGGATTTGGGATCGCTCATGAGGCCACATGATTGATAACCCACAATTTGCTCCAGGGCTAGGGAGATTCTCCCGAGGAGGGCGTGGAGGAACCACTGGGCTCCGGTCCTTGGGTGGTCATGAGGAAGAGCTCTCCAATCCCGCCCCATGCCTTCTAAATGGGGTCAGTCCTTCTCCGAGCGTGGAGCACGGGTGAGAAGCTCCTGAAGGGCGGCGGCGGCCGGCTTTTCCTGATAAAGAACGGCGTAGAGGGCATCGATGAGGGGCGTTCGGACACCGGCGCGCTGGGCTGCCTCGTAAATGGATTGGCAGTTCGGGATTCCCTCCACGACCATGCCTTCCGTATTGAGGATCTCCTGCACGGTGTTGCCTTTGCCGAGGGAGATGCCTGCACGGTAATTGCGCGAATGGTGCGAGTAACAGGTGGCGATGAGATCGCCCACTCCGGAGAGGCCCACGAAGGTGCCCGGGCGTCCGCCGAGGGCGGTGCCCAGTCGAATCATTTCGGCCAGTCCGCGAGTAACCAGGCCGGCGGTGGCGTTGTCACCGAGTCCCAGACCCTTGGCGATCCCGGAAGCGATGGCGAAGACGTTCTTGATCGCGCCGCCCCACTCTATTCCGGTGAGATCGTCGCAGGTGTAGGAGCGGAAGGTGGGTGAGGAGAAGAGGACCTGGAGGTAGTTGGCAACTTCCTCGGTGGGGGATCCGATCACGGTGGCGGTAGCCAGTCCCTTGCAGACTTCTTCCGCATGGTTCGGTCCCGAGAGGACGGCCAGTGGTTGAGCAGGAAGGACTTCAGAGATGATTTCCGACATGCGTTTGCCGCTTCCTCGTTCGATGCCCTTCGAACAGGCGATGAGGACGGCGTTGGGTCTGAGTTCAAGCTTTGCGACTTTCTCGGCAACGGAGCGGGTGGCGGAACTTGGAACGACGAAGAGGATCAAGTCGGCGTTTTTCGCGAGAGAGAAATCGTCGCTGGCGAAGATATTGTCGGCGAGAGTGATGCCGGGAAGGAAGCGCTCGTTGCCGTGATTATTGATGTTTTCAATCACCTTGGGGTCGCGCCCAATCAGGGTGACCGTGGATGCGGCGTGAGCGAGAACGGTGGCGAGGGCGGATCCCCAGGATCCGGAACCGAGAACGACGACCTTGGGGATGCGTGGAAAGGAATCAGGATTCATGTTTGAACTTCTTGTTGCGGATGAGGCGGTCTTCCGTTCCGGCGAGAATGCGTTTGACGTTGGTGCGATGACGCCAGATCGCGAGAACGGAGGCCACGAGGGCGAAGACAAGGAAGGGTTTGTTCCAAACGCCTGCTTCCCAGAGGGTAAGTTCGGTGTTGTCGCCATCAACATGACGGATGTGATCTTCGCCATGTCGCAGGATGGGCAGGCTCAGGGCGGCGAAGATGCTGGCGAGGGAAACATAGCCGCTGAGGTAGAACGTGATGAGGAAGAGGGTGAGCATTCCCAGAAAGACGAGGGGCATGAGGGCGACCAAAACTCCGGCCGAGGTGGCGATACCCTTGCCGCCCTTTCCGCGGAGGAAGAGGGAGTAATTGTGCCCCACGATGGCGGCCATCGCGGTAATGACCTGGATGGTGTGAATCGAGAGTTGCTGCGCGATCGGGATCTCATCCGTGAGGCCCGAGAGAAAGGAGATGGGAACCGGCGGAAACTCTCCATGAAGGTGAAGGATGTTCGTGGCGAGGACCACGGGAACGAAGCCCTTCAGAAAATCGAGAAAGAGACAGAGGACGCCAAATCCTTTTCCCACCACCCGGAAGACGTTGGTGGCGCCGACATTGCCGGATCCATGCTTAGTGATGTCGATGCCTCTGGACTTCGCGATGAGCACCCCGAAGGGGATCGACCCGACGAGGTATGCGAGAATGGGAAAGAGCCAGGGCATGGAGGAGAACCGGGCCAGCGGCGCCGCCGATGGGCGGCGTGCGAGAGGCCCTACTTGGCCTTGGGAGCGATGACCTTGGCGGATTTGATCACAACGTAGGTCAGGGGAACGTCGCGCATGGGTTGGGACTGCAAGTTGCCGCCGAGACCGCGGGCCTTGAGCTGCTTGACTCCAGTTTTCACCACCTTGATCTTATCGATGACCTCCATGCCTTCGACGATTTTGCCAAAGACGGCGTAGCCATCCGGGCTGAAGCCGCCGGGGTCGAGTCCCGCATTGTCGACGACGTTGATGAAGAACTGGGTGGTCGCGCTATTTGGGTTGTTGGTCCTTGCCATCGAAATCGCACCGCGGAGATTTTTGAGCCCGTTCTTGGCTTCGTTCACGATCGGCGCCTTGGTTTTCTTCTGCGTGCCCACTCCGTCCACGAGTTCGAAGCCCCCGCCCTGAATCATGAAGGTGCTGATCACGCGATGGAAGATGGTGCCGTTGTAGAACCCATCGTTGACGTAGCTCAGAAAGTTCTTGGAGGTGACCGGGGCCTTGGTGGGATTGAGTTCGAGAACGAAATTGCCCAACGAAGTCTCGAAGGCCACCCGGGGACCTGCCGCATTGGCTGGAGCGGGGACTGGCTTCTTATCTTCGGTGGGGGTTCCTTCCTTCTTGGTTTCCTGGCAGGGAGCAAGTCCCGCCAACGCGATGGCAAAGAGAGAGAGTCCGATCGTAGGCATTTTCATGACGAGCTCCGTCTAGCGCCTGGTGGTAAGGGAGAGCGAGAAGAATCTTACCGGGGTGTCATACAAATTGCAAGGAAAGGAGAATGTTTGTTGGTGTCGTCACGTTCTTGGAATTGACGGTTGATCGGAGGAATCATACTTCGTCTGGGTATGACAACTCCCACCACTCGTGTTCCAAGGCACGGCTTCACGCTTGTTGAAGTCCTCGTGGTCATCGCCATCTTGTTGACCCTCGGGGCCTTGGTCTTCATGGGAGTAGGAAGGGCGACGCTGGCGGCTCGCAAGGTGGAATCGATCAACAACATCAAACAATTGAGTGCAATTTCGATCAGTGATGCGGGTGAAAACAACGGGGTCTTTCCGGACATTCACTTTGGAAACCTCCCCTTTTGGTTTACCTGGGAGTGGCGGGAGCGGAATCTCATCACCAGAGATATGGCCTACTCGTCGGCGAACGAATGCTGGACCAAGAATGGAGTCGATATCTGTTCGAATCCCAAGACCGATCTTTGGGAATATGGCGGCAAGGAAGAATCCTCGCTTTTTGCCTATGCGTGCCTGATCGAGAATGAGATCTGGACGGAGAGCGGAACCTTCGTGGAGCCAAAAAATTGGTTGGATATCAAGGACGATGTGACCAATGAGGATGCGGAGGAGGGATCCCCGGACCGCATTCGTTGGACGCCCTCCCGCATGGCGGGGCAAAAAGTCGCCTACCCGATTCTCTGGATCGACGTGGCGATGGTCTGGAATCAGAAACCCATCGCAAACTTCATGGGAAAGCAACGGGTTCCAGAGCCCCAGGGGACCCACATTGGCTATCTGGATGGGCACGTGGAATGGGTGCGAGGCGCAGACATGAAGGTCCGCTTCAGCACGCCGCAGTTGAGCCTGTCCTGGTAGGGCTTCTGGTTCGCCAAGGGCGTGCACAACCTGTTCGGCGAGGACTTAGCGCCGGTGCTCGGCACGGTAGGATCGGGGCGTGAGCCCCGTCTTCTGTTTGAAGAGATTGGCCAGCGCGCTGGCGGTGCGGAACCCGGATCGCTCGGCGACTTCCTGCAAGCCAAGATCGGTTGTGGTGAGCAGTTTTTGGGCGAGTTCAAAGTGAACTCGCCAAATCTCTTCGTGCAGGCTGCGGCTGAAGTGACGGCGAATGCGGTTTTCAAGTGAGCGTCGCGAAATGGAAGTTGCGCCGAGGACGTCCTTCACTTTGATCGACTCATGGGCGTGATCGTGAATGAAGCGCAAGGCATTGCTGAGATCGACGTCTTCAAAGGCGTAGATGTCGGTTGATCGACGGGTTGAGATGCTGGTGGGAGGGATCCGGATGGGACCGTTGATTCTTGCGTCCCCCCTCATGAGTTGGAAGAGGAGGGAGGCCGCTTCATAGCCCCGAGCTTCGAGATCACAGTCGATGCTGGAGAGGGCGGGAGTACAGAGCTCGCAGAGTTGGGTATTGTTGCCTGCTCCAAGCACCGCTATTTCCTCCGGAACGGCAATTCCGGCGAGGTGACACGCTTCGAGGACACTGGAGGCCTGACGGTCTGAGCTGGTGAGGATGGCCAGCGGGCGGACTTGAGCGGTGAGCCAGTTGGCGAGTTGTTTCTCTTCACCCAGGGTGGCTTCAAAACTGGTGGGGATGATACTCTGCTCCTGACAGAGGCTCAGGAATGCGGTGCCCAGGTCATCAGAATCGGATTCGTTGCCGATGAAACAGAAGTGGGCGAATCCGCGATCTTGAAAGTGTTCGAGGGCCATGCGCGCGCAGGCTGGGTGGTCGCTCACGACCGAGACCGTGTTGTGGTTGAGCGCTTGGCCATCCACATTGACGACCGGAATGTTGCGGCTGTTGGCCGCTTCCTGCATTTGCTCGCTGGTGAGAGTGCAGAGCATGCCATCGCCTTTCCAGCGGCGCGCGAGTCGCGCCAGTTCGCCAGGGTTCCCTTCAAAAACGGCGACCGTCCATCCTGGATTACCCCGAACCCATCGTGCGACCCCATCCATGATGCGCCCGTCAAGCCCGTGAAGAGGCTCTACCAATAATCCTACGTGTTTTTCCTCACCAAGTGGCATGGGATTTTGTGCGCTGACGCCGCAAGATCGGCGGAAGGGATGGAAAGAATACTGGAAGTTGACTTGGTTCCTTCCGCTAAATGAGGGGGATTCACACTTTGTGCGAAGGCCGACGGGTAACCATTTAACGATCAGATGCTAGGGTGCCTTCACGAAAAATTTGGAGGCTTCTGGGGGGTGCTCCCCTCCAAAAGGCGTCTCTGCATGGAGCGCTCGGAGTCAAGCGGTTGCACGTTGAGCGGTTCCGCGTGGGTGGGAATCGGCGACCTTCTGTTAGAGCGGGACGGCTGGCCGCGAGAGGTCGATCTTGACGGATCGGGAGCGTCCTGATGGTCGGCCGACTTGGTTGCCAGCTGAAGAGGACCTGCTGCTCAATGCAGGGGAGAGGGGAGCGCTCCGATCGGAGTTCCCTTCCGGTCGGAGACGCTA
>Ga0302120_10001601_pt1 | contig 10584 bp, 8 predicted proteins | sample AG5_Bottom_MG_FD_203118 | JGI IMG/M metagenome (GOLD analysis project Ga0302120, IMG submission 203118) | Marine microbial communities from Western Arctic Ocean, Canada - AG5_Bottom | ecosystem: Environmental > Aquatic > Marine > Oceanic | place: Canada: Western Arctic Ocean | collected 2017-10-01 | reverse complement strand
GATGTGCAATGCAGTGGAATATGTGACGGGACAATATCCGTACTTGCATCAGGAGGCAGTGCACCTTATACATATTCCTGGGATGATCCAGGGTCTCAGACAGACATCACAGCGACGGGATTGTGTGGCGGGACATACACTGTAACTGTTACTGACAATAGTGGGTGTGAATCATTCGCCACTCAGGATATCCATGAACCGGCTGCTCTAAGCGTGGCTGTGTATGTAACAGATGAATCCTTGGGGTGTGATGGTAGCATGCGCGCGAATGTTGTTGGTGGAGTGGAGCCATATACCTACCAATGGGATGATGTCAATACCCAGACTACCTATGATGCTATAAACCTTTGTGGAGGTGTTTATGCAGTGAATATTACAGATGCCAATGGTTGTGTGGTATCAGGAGGTGGAACGGTAATAACAAGCATATTGGAGCAACAACCAGGTTTGACAGCAGAGGTTTATCCAATACCCAATAAGGGGAGGTTTGAAGTTAGCATGACATTGGGCACACGTGAGTATTTGTCGATAGCTGTAAAAAATCTCTTAGGGCAAACAGTGCATGCTGAAGATATTGGCAGCAGTATTGGCCATGTTCGAAGTCAGGTCAATATTAAATCAGCACCTGCTGGAATCTATTTCGTTCAGATACAGGCGGGGAATCTATCACGGGTCGTGAAGATCATTAAGCAGTAGCTTGAATTATCCTGCGTGACGAAGCCCTATTTGATGAGCTGAATGGTATCCGTTCCAAAGGAGACGAAATATAACCCCTTATCAAATTCACTGGTGCTGAGCCGAGCCGTACCGTGTACCATGTTAGCGGTTTTTACAAGTTGACCCAACACATTTCGAATGGTGACTTCTCCAGATGGAAAGCCGGGTGCACTGATCAACACATGATCTTCAACAGGGTTGGGCCACAAGTGGAGGGTTCCCCTGGGACTGATATTCTCTACACCGCTTGCCGTCGGACAGTAATTTCCGTCTGGTGCAAGCTGAGGGAGTTTATAAGCCGGGTCAGTGATCAAATTGTACATTAGGGTGTCAGTCGTTTGAAACAAGGTGGGGCTACAGGGTTCCCATTCATTGGCAATACCAGCACAGGTGGCAGCATCGTCAAGAACTCCCATCCAGGAGACAATGCTCCAATACATATACTCTATCATCATGCACTTATAATCGCAGGTGATGTCGTCGTAGTGGTACCACGCTGCAGCTGGGTAAGAATTGGGTGCTGTCAGAAACTGCCCGGCCCGGGCTACATCCATAGCCGCCGACATCAAGGATGAACTGGTATCAAGGTCAAAAGCAGCAGGGTACACATTGGTATGGCCAACGTGATTGATCGTATGCAATATTTCCTCAACGGAGGCATCATCACCCCAGTGACCAGTCTGAGTGGGATCAATTTCATCATTGAACAGAACAGCACTCACGCCATCTCCCGTATAATTGTTTTCAAATGTGTTCATTGCTGCAGAGCCGTCTGACATGAACAATGGCATTAAGGCCGAATAGTTTTGCAGCTGGGTTTTGATCTGGGGATCATCCGCAATTCCATCCTCATCATTATCCAGCAGCTCGGCTGCCACGGCTGCTGCATGGAGTACCTTATCGTCCGCAATCCCTGCTTCCGCATATATCTCAAAGCAATCCAGCACATTGACATATTTGGTGAATGCTCCCAGGGCAGGGTCAGAAGAATTGGGATTGGTTTCAATAGTGAAGCAAACGGTGTTCTGGGAATATGCGCCAGCACTTATCAGGCAGAGTAGTAGGGCGGCTTTCAGTTTCATGGGGATATTATTTATGTTAACGACAAAGATATTGAAAAAGAACGTGCACATAATATCAGATATGGTAATCAGATCATCTCATAAATTGATAGCCCTAAGCTATTCTGGAATATCTTCAGAGCTCAAATTGCTGAAGTGTTTTTCCCGGACTTTTGATTTGATGTGCTCAGGAAGAAAAGAGTGTTCCAGGGCATCCGCGTTGATCTTCATAAAATCATCACCGGTAAATCCAAATTTGTCAATAATAAGTTGGTACTCGTGCATGAGGTCAATACCCATCAGGTGTGCATCATCTGTATTGATTGAAATTGAAACTCCTGATTCATAAAGTTTTTTGATGGGGTGGTCTTCGATGGAAAGGGACGTCTTTGTAAGCCAGTTAGATGTGACCGATAGTTCCAGGTGCGCATCCCTTTCTTTGATCAGGTCAATAACAGCAGGATCATCCCAGCTCTTGACGCCATGGCCAATACGTTCGGCCCCTAAAATATTCAGCGTTTTTCTAACATGCTCTGCATCGGTATCTTCTCCGCTGTGAATGGTGATATGCAATCCACCTTCGCGTGCAACAGTTATCAGGCCGAGAAAAGAGGCCGTCTCAAAACCCGCTTCTGCGGCGGCGAGGTCATAGCCGACCAACCGGCTGGCATGGGGGTGAGCTCCATGCTTTATTTCTATTATATCCAGGAGCGCTTGCATATTGTCCTCTTCTTTCATGCCGCGTACACCAATTCCGATCAGGCCCACCTCAATGTCGTAACGTTCCATGCCCTCTTGAATGCCATCCAGCACACCTAGGATAATATCATCGTTTGACAGGCCTTCTTTTCCCAGGGATATAAATGTAGGGGCAAATCGCAGCTCGAGCAGCACGACGCCATCATGGTATGCGTCCTCTACATTTTCAAAGGTGACCCGCGCAATGTTCTCACGGGAGTTCAACACTTTCTGGTGCACCCAGAAAACATCAAGTACCTCCTGCAGGCTGTTCATTGGCTCGCGAACAGTGCATATATCCTCTAGCTCATCAATTGATTCTACACCCAGGTCAATACCATCGGCCTGAGCTATTTCCCAGATGGTATTCAGGCGAACAGAACCATCTAAATGAATGTGTGTTTCAACCTTGGGCAAGGATTTTAGCCAATCTTGTTGCCCAGTATTTCTGTCGATTGGGGAGCACCCAAAAAGAAGGAAGAAGAAAATAGGTAGGTTCAGTGGCTTCATGCAGCTAAAATAGTAATTCAAAGTGACCCAGCTAAGGCCATTTTTATACATGAGCTTTTATCAGAGGTTCTCTGAATACCCCACTTGCATTGCCACCTCACATTCCCATATCCTCAACATTATATCCCGATCGGCCTCGATCTCTCTTGACCTTGTAGTGATTGATCTTATAGGTAAAACTGAGGAAGATCACCCGGGTAGTACGTTGATATTTTGTTTCTATATAGAAGCCCCTTCCATAGGTCTCCATCACGTACTGCCGGGAATTAAGCACATCACTCAGTTTTAAGTTCAGGGTTCCACGATCTCCTAAAATGTCCTTCTTGAATCCAACGTCGAAAAAGTACATTGCCTTACGTTCACCCTGGGCAGTTTGTCTTGGGCCTCTGTAGTTGAACATGGACTGAAACTGAAATCCCTTCAGGAATTGTACCGTCGAATTCATCCTTCCGGAATAGCTGAAAGCGTCTGTGTCGTAAGATCCGTCAAGATTGCTTCCATCTAAAATGCTTCGAAAATAATTGAAGCTACCATTCACCTTCCATGTTTTGGTGATGTCAGCAGAGAAGGTGACCTCAACTCCAAAATCATTCTGCTTTGACAAATTTTGTGGTAGGGTGGTACTCACACCATTGGTGTCGATAGTGCGTATTCTTGATATTACACTATCTGTGCGTCGATAATAGAGTGTGGTGCCAAGGAAGGCCTTGTCCCAATACTTCAAGTGCCCAAATTCATAGGAGTTGGTGAATTCCGGATTCAAGTTTGGGTTGCCAACCCATAGATTCAACGGGTCTGCGTAGCTATTGAACGGGTTTAAGCTTCTTGCCCGTGGCCTACGGATTCTTCTGCTGAAACTGAGTAATAAACTGCTGTTATTTTTTAGTTTTTGAGACAAATGTATGGAGGGGAAAAGGTTCAGGTACTCCTTCTTATACACCTGGGCCGTTTCTCTAAGTGTTGATGTGAGATAGGTCTGTTCTGCTCTTATTCCCAACTGGTAACTGAAATCATCAAGCTTATTGGAATAGAGTCCATATCCGGCATGAACCTGTTCGTCATAGATGAAGTGGTTGCTCACATTTATAAGGTTCACCCAGGTGTCTGCAGTATCGTTCAGTTCTTCGACCAGGTATTCCAGATCGCTGATTTGCAGTCCTGATTTATACCCGAATTCCATTTTTTCGTCCTCTTTAATCTGGTGAATGTAATCAGCCTGGACCAATGCATTGGTTTGTTTTTTTAGATCATTGGTACGTTGATGAAGGGGGTTGCTCAAGTCAGTAGTATAATTGTATCTCTCATATTCCTCCAGAATTTCCGTCTGCCCATCTTCGACGCCAACACTGTATCGTGTGTCTGCTGTTAGTTTGCGTCCCCTTTTCTTAAACTTCTTTTCGTAGCTAAAATTAAGATCCAATGAAGTTTCCATTTCATTGTCATCCGATGTTCTGTTTGATAGGTCTTTCAGAATATTTGCATCGTCATAAGTGCTGTAGTCCGTAGCCCGTTCATTGTTTCCTGTTGATGGAGAGTAGTTCCCGGAAATAGTGACCGTGTTTCTTTTGTTAAGATAGAAATCAGCACCTAAACGGGCGTTATAGGAAAGTCCGCCTCGTGTAAAGAGGCCGTTCTGATTCAGGGTTGTAACCGTGTTGTTAACTGTTGTTTCGCGATGATATACCACAGAACCTGGGCGTTCTCTGTACCTTATTCCTGCACCGCCAAACAGGTTCAACTTGTCAAGCTTTTGATTGAAGGAAAAGTTGGCGTTGTGTCGATGGGGATAACCTGTAGTGAGGTTCAACATACCGTTAAACCCTGCGGCTCGGTCTTTTTTGAGTATAATATTGATAATACCCGCGATTCCCTCTGCATCATAGCGTGAGCTTGGGTTGGTGATAATTTCTATGCTTTCGATTGTATTGGCTGGAATCTGCTCAAGTGCCCTCGCAGGGCTGATTCCCATTAACCCTGATGGCTTTCCATCTATCAATATTCGGACGTTCTCGCTTCCCCTCAAACTGACGTTTCCGTCGACATCGACTATTACTGACGGCACGTTTTCCAATACTTCTGATGCAGTCCCTCCTACACTAGAGAGATCCTTCTCCACATTAAACACCTTCTTGTCAAGGCCAATTTCTACCTGGCTTTTTTGAGCTGCGACTTCCACTTCCCCGAGGTCTGAAGTCCGCCTTGCGATAGTGATCGTTTTAAGATCTACCTCGAGGTTATCCGGATGGAGTTTTACATTGGCGAGAATCTTTGGGGTGAAAGCAATGAATTCGATCTTGATGAAGAATTTGCCGGCTTTGGTATCGATATCAAACCGACCATTCTCATTGGTAATGGCACCGGTGATCAGCGTGGAGTCCCTCATGCGGTAGAGTGATACGGTTGCATATTCTACCGGTTCGTTATCGCCGTTAAGCACAGTCCCGGTGATAGAGCCCGTTGGCCTTTCACCTCCGCTACGTCCGCTCCTACCGCTACGGTCTTGTCCTGCCACATAGTGGGCAAGGAGAAGGCAGGGTACGATTAGGAGTCCTATGAAGCATCTAAACATTCCGTAAAATTAGTCCTTGAGCAGCGATAATCAAAAGTGTTGCTTACTGGAATTTGTGAGGAGCCCTAATAGCCGGGATTAGACAACTAGCCGATACAATATTTTAATTCACGGTAAATTGCCACAACCTATAACCAATTAATAAGTCATAATTCAATACTTTTGCACATGGCTGCCTTGCGGGCCGCCCAAAATATTGTAAACGTTCTTTTAATTATGCTGAGCAGACGCCAATTAAGGATCAAAGTGATGGAAGCGCTATATGCTTATCATTCGCAGGATACGCCTGATAAGGAAGCACAGTATGAGGAACTTACAAGTGTATTCACTCACATTCTGGATCTTTATTACAACCAGCTGGCTCTTTTGGTGGCGCTGCGTGCTGCCTTAGGCAGGACGCTGGACAAAGGGAAGCTTAAACAAATACCAACGGAGGAAGATATCAATCCCAATATGCGCTTTGTGAATAATGCTATTTTGATGTCTCTCCAAAAAGATAAGCAGTTTAAGGCGTTGTTGGAGAAGAAAAAGATAAAATGGGGTGATGTCGATCTAATAGCAAAGACGGTTAGAGCCATCAAACAGTCCCACGAATATTCGGAGTATCTCGCTCTTGATGAGGGTTCCTTTGAAGCTGATCGGAAGTATCTGAAGCAGATATTTAAGCGGAGAGTAATGGAGAATGAGCTATTGGATAATTATTACAGTGAAGGCAACTTATATTGGGCTGCTAATATTGATATCGCCAACCGTCTTGTATTGGATACAATAGACGATTATAAAAGGAGTTCTGTCTCTTCCAACAAGCCGCTGTCTCATGTTATAACGCAGTTGCTGACTAAAGATGAGAAGACATTTGTTCAAAGATTGTTTGAACTCACTATCAAACACGACCTTGAATTTGAGAAGCAGATTGCAGATAAAGCTAAGAATTGGGAAACAGATCGAATGGCTGTGATGGATACAATTCTGATGAAAATGGCAATATGTGAAATACTTGAATTTCCTGTAATCCCCATTAAAGTAAGTATGAATGAATATATTGAGATTTCAAAGAATTATAGTGCAGAGGACAGCAAGGGGTTCATTAATGGGGTTCTGGATAACATTGTATCAGATTTAAAAAAGGAAAACAAGATTAAAAAGAAAGGAAAAGGATTAATAGAATCCTAACCATCAATAATATTGATTGCTATCTTTGAAGTATGAGAGTTGTACCATATATCTGTATTGCGTGTCTGACAGTTGTTATTGCGTGTGGTGATGGTTCATCAAATGAGGAGATCTCTACAGATTTAGTTTCGAATCCCCTATCAGCCTCGGGAAGTGAGAGCTCCAGCCAAAAGGCAGTGATTTCATTTGAACGAACCGAATACGATTTTGGCAAGATAATTCAGGGAGAGAAAATCGCTTATTCCTATACCTTTTCCAACGATGGGGATGCTCCATTAATTGTGTCTAGTGTGGGAGCATCTTGCGGATGTACGGTTCCCAAATGGTCGAGGAATCCAATTGGTGGAGGAGAAACAGGTGAGATTGAGGTTGTATTTGACAGTGACGGCAAGAAAGGTGTACAGGCCAAGGACATCACCGTCATAACGAACGCGGTTCCCAATACCATGGTGTTGCGTTTGTCAGGAGAAGTTGTAGTACCATAATAATAATAATAATAATAAATTGTAATAAAGAGATGAACTTATTGAACATATTACTCATGGATACGGGGCAGGGGCAATCCAGTCCCATGGCAACCATATTCATGTTTGGGTCTATTATATTGGTTTTCTATTTTTTCATGTTGAGGCCCCAAATGAAGAAGCAGAAGAACCAGCGGAAATTCAAGGATGAAGTTAAGAAAGGGGATAAGGTTGTCACACTGGGCGGTATTCACGGAAAGATAGCTGAGATTAGAGACAGTGTGTTTATACTCGATATTGAAAATGGCGGTAAAATAAAAATTGAGAAGTCTGCCATTTCCATGGAATATACAGATCAGGTCAATAAGAAGTCGTGAAAGGTGGCCGCGCACTAAATCTTGATTGGTGTGTATGGGCTAAGACATTCTTGTTAGGGGTCTGTAATTATATATTTCCCTTTAACCTCCTTTTCCTGGTCAATGCTTAAAGTAGGAATCACAGGCGGAATAGGCAGTGGAAAGTCGACGGTATGCAAGGTATTTGAACAATTGGGGATAGCGGTATACGATGCAGATTCCAGGGGCAAGGCAATTCTTTCAGAAAATGAAGACGTAAAGAAAAAAGTGATTGAAGCGTTCGGTACTATCGCCTACAATGAGAACGGCTCTCTCAATCGCAAATTTCTTGGGGAAACAGTATTTTCCAGTACAGAAGCCCTGGATAAACTAAACGGGTTAGTACATCCCGAGGTTAGATTGGACTTTGAGTGTTGGATAGGTGAGCAGAAAAGCGCTTATGTGATCAAGGAAGCAGCTATACTAATCGAATCTGGCGCCTATAAAGAGGTTCATGAGATTATTGTAGTGAGCGCCAGTGAAGAATCAAGGGTCAGCCGGGTAATGAAAAGAGACCAGGTTGATGAAGGTAAAGTGAGGGAAAGGATGAGTGCTCAGCTGTCAGATGAACAAAGAGGGTCCTATGCAGATCACACTATTGACAATAATGATGACCAATTAGTTATTCCCCAGATACTTCAAATTCATGAAGATATTATCAGCAGAGCAAATAGCTGAGGCAGATGCCTATACTATAGAGAACGAGCCTATCAAGTCAATTGACCTGATGGAACGCGCTTCTAAAGCTTGCTTTGAGTGGTTTGTAGCTAACTATGACAAGAGCAATGACTTCTATGTATTCTGTGGCGGTGGCAATAATGGTGGTGACGGTTTGGCAATCGCTAGATTACTGACAGAGAAGGGATATAGGGTGAATGTGGTGATTGTTGCTTTTTCTGATAAACCCAGTCCCGACTTCTCCACGAATTTACAGCGCTTCAAAAAATTAAATCCAGGTGCAATCACCACCCTTACGGAAACAGCCTATAAATTCAGCTTTGAGATCAAAAATGCTGTTGTTATTGATGCCATCTTCGGATCTGGATTAAATCGGACAGTCAGAGGGTTTGCCGGTGATGTGATACGTAAGATCAATGAGACTGGTCTTGAGGTGGTATCTATAGACATCCCATCAGGGCTATTCGTTCAGAACAATAAGAATAACAACACCAATGGTATTATCAGGGCAGGTATAACCTTATCACTTGAGCTTCCCAAACTCTCCTTCCTTTTTTCGGATAATCAGAAATTTGTTGGGGAGTGGATTATTGTTCCTATTGGCTTGGATCATGAGTTTATAGCGCAGCAGAAATCCGCAAATCGTTATTTTCTGGAAGAAGATGTTGAAGGTCTGATTGGATCACGAGCTTCATTTTCACACAAAGGGACCTTTGGTCATGCTCTGCTGGCAGGTGGTAGCAGAGGTATGATGGGTGCTGCTGTTCTGATGGCCCAGGGATGTCTCAGGTCAGGGGTAGGTTTGGTGACTTCAGTGGTGCCTAGGTGCGGGTATAACATCATTCAGGAAGCTGTTCCTGAAACTCTTTGTGTCACGTTAAAGGAGATGGATATATTATCGGGTTCGTTGGATACAGACAATTATAATGCCTTTGGGGTTGGCCCGGGCATTGGTACCCATAGGCGTACAGTGGCCTGGTTTACCAAGGTGCTGGAAAACATCAACGTGCCTATGGTTATCGATGCTGATGCCATCAATATACTCGCCCAGAACAAGGCATTGATTGACTTACTGCCTGAAGAGACGATACTTACTCCTCACCCTGGAGAATTTGATAGGTTGGTAGGTAAATCTGAATCTGGTCATATACGTATGGAAAGGGCCGTTGAATTTGCAGTCCGGCACAATACCTGTGTTGTTCTGAAGGGAAGACACACGGCGATTGCTACTCCTAATGGTGAGGCTCATTTTAATAGCTCTGGCAACTCTGGAATGGCCACTGGAGGTTCCGGAGATGTGCTCACGGGGTTGATTACTGGACTTTTAGCCCAGGGTTATCCGCCATTATCAGCCTGTATTATTGGAGCCTTTATCCATGGGCGGGCAGGGGATATCAAGGCTCAGGAGGGTTCTGAGCAATCACTTATAGCAGGTGATATTGTACACGGCATAGGGCCGGCATTCCGTCAAACACTGGAGTCATGAGACAGAATTATTGTTACTTGAATGGTGACATGTTGCCGGTCAGAGACGCGCATATTCACATCTCAGATCTTGGGTTGTTGAGATCCTATGCGGTATTTGACTATTTCAGAACGTACAATTCTAAACCGTTTATGTTGGCCGACCACCTTGATAGGTTTAGGAATTCAGCTGATGAACTACGACTCCCAATTAAGCTGACCGATGAAGAAATAGCATCCATCATAGATGAGTTAATACACAGAAGCGAGGCCCTTGATGTTGGAATTAGGATGGTGATTACAGGTGGATATAGCCTGGATTCCATGGCAGTTACAGAGCCGAATTTCATGATTATACTGGAGGAACTACCGTTGATGTCAAAGGAGGTTTACACTAAGGGGGTTGGCCTGAAAACCTACGAGTATTTAAGAGAGGCGCCGGTGATTAAGTCAACCCACTATCTAAATGCGATCAAACTGCAACCGTTGAAGGAACAGTATGGTGTATGGGATCTGTTATATTATTACGAAGACGGTGTGTTGGAATCTCCTCGTAATAACTTCTTCATCTTTAAAGATAAGGTCCTAATTACACCCAGAGACCATGTTCTGAAAGGGGTGACACGGAAAAAGATACTGGAACTGGCTGAAGGAGTGTTTGAAGTTGAGGAGCGCAAGCTAAGCTTGTCGGAGCTGTGGGAGGCGGATGAGGCCTTTATCAGTGGTACGGCCAAGCACATTATTCCGGTAGTGGAAATAGATGGGAAGTCTATAGGCACTGGTACGGTAGGGGAGTGTGCCAAAAAGTTAATTAA
>Ga0302120_10001598_pt1 | contig 10593 bp, 5 predicted proteins | sample AG5_Bottom_MG_FD_203118 | JGI IMG/M metagenome (GOLD analysis project Ga0302120, IMG submission 203118) | Marine microbial communities from Western Arctic Ocean, Canada - AG5_Bottom | ecosystem: Environmental > Aquatic > Marine > Oceanic | place: Canada: Western Arctic Ocean | collected 2017-10-01 | reverse complement strand
TTCTGGAAATCGTAAACCGAGCCGAGTCGCATGATTTTTGTCAGCTCATCAAGCGCTCTGCAGCCTTCTTCGTAAAACCTCGGATCCGCCAAGTCGTCAACAGTGAGCTGATCACGATAATGCGCCTCGATCCAAGACCTTAGATCTACATACAAAGAATCATCAAGCACAACGCGTGCCGACATGGAGTCAACCTCTTGTTGAGATAGTAAAATTCTTAAGCGCAAACACGCAGGCCCGCCACCATTTTTCATGCTTTGTTTGACATCGAAAAAATGCACGCCCATCACAGGGTTGTCGCTCTCAATGATCTTGTCAATAACCGACTTAACTCTAGCACTGTCTGCACACTCTTGAGGTGCAACAATATGCATACCGTTGTCAGCATCTCCAATAAGCTGCGAGTTAAACAAATAACTAGAAACCACGTCCTCGATAGGCAAATCTTCATTACTCACCTCATGAATATAAAACTCAGTGGAAAAAGCTGACTTGAGCTTGCCATAGGTTGCTTCTTTGTTCCAAAACGCCATCTCGTGACACATCATAAAGTTGCCGTGGCCAACAGCAATCACGTCGTTATGAAACACACCAGCATCAATAGCGTCGGGGTGTTGTTGTGCAAAGACAGTATTAGAAGCGCTTAATTGGTGATTTCTAGCAATAATGGATGATGCTTCAAGTGTCTGTCTAGCCGGGTAATTGCTAGGTTTGACCGCACTCGGTGAACTGGCAAAAGACTCGGCACCATAAACAAAAAATTCAACACCAGGCTCAGAATGATTGCCATAAAAGCGCGTATGGTTGGCGGCACCTTCATCTCCGTAAATCATATTTTGAGGTAGTGCTTTGTGGTGTGAAAAATAACGTGAATCTGCAAAAATAGCTTGCAAAACAGTGCTTGTGGTTTTATGTTCAAGGCTGCGGTGATACATGGCCACCAAGTTCGCTGGAGTGAAATGAACTGTACCATCTTGTGTATCCAAAGATGGTGAAATTGTCGCGGCATTGGCTGTCCACATACTTGCCGCAGAGCAAGTTTTGGCGAAAATTTGAGGATGCGCTTTTGACGAGTTTTTAATGACTTCAGCATTCGAGCCTGAAAAACCCAACCGCCTTAAAGCAGGCAAAAACGGTCGCTCTTGCGGGGGAAGAATTGCCTGACCCCAGCCGCCAGTTTGCAAGCCCATTTCTGCCAATGTTTTGGCTTTTTTCAGCCCCTGCAAAGCGGCTTGTTTTGGATTAGACACAGCGGCCTTATTAACACTAGAGGCCACATTGCCAAAACTGTGCCCACCGTAGTGATGAGAAAGGCCCACTAGGCCGTCAAAATTGTATTCGATATAGCTCATTCGTTAGAAAACCCTTGCGGCAATTGTGCCGGCATAACCACTTCATCAGCCTCAACAGATGCGATTGGATAAGCGCAATAATCGGGCGCATAAAACGCACTCGGCCGATGATTACCGCTTGCACCAATACCGCCAAATGGGGCAGAACCGCTAGCGCCAGTTGTTTGTCTGTTAAAGTTAATAATGCCTGCACGAGAGCGGCTCAAATAGCGTTCATAGAGCGCTCTGTCATCCGAAATCACGCCCGCAGAAAGGCCGTATTTGGTGTTGTTAGCCGTGGCAACAGCAGCATCAAAATCTTTTACTCGATAAACTTGCAAAAGCGGTGCAAAAACTTCTTCGTCCTCAATGCCATCTACATTAGTCACATCAATAATTGCCGGTGTGACCAAGGCATGAATATCTCTGATCTGCATCGGCATTAAATATGGTTCAGCACCTCGCTCAACTAAGTCATCAACGGCAGATAGAAAATGTTTTGCAACGTCGCCACTGACCACCGGACCCATGTACGGCTCTTGCTCGTCGCTCCACAAACCAACTCTAAGCTCCTTTGTCATTTCCACAAGCTTTGCCAGTAATGCGCCTGTCTTCTCATTGTCATCAGGCAAGATTAGACGCCTTGCACAAGTGCAGCGCTGGCCTGAGGTGATGAAGGCAGATTGAATAATGTGATAACAAGCAGCTTCTAGATCAGCCACATCCGAAACAATGAGAGGATTGTTGCCGCCCATCTCTAAAGCCAAATTAATCTCTGGTCGCCCGGCAAAATGCCTGTGAAGAATCTTGCCAACTTGAGACGATCCAGTAAAGAAAAGCCCATCAATATCGGCATCTGCAAGTGCAATGCCCACTTCTTTTTCGCCTTGCAACAAATTAAGGACACCTTTTGGTAGGCCTGCTTTTTCCCATAAAGCCATCATTATTTCGCCGATTTTTGGCGTAATTTCACTAGGCTTGAATAGTATTGTATTGCCCGCCAATAATGCCGGCACAATATGCCCATTCGGCAAATGACCGGGAAAATTATAAGGCCCGTAAACCGCAACAACACCGTGCGCTTTATGGCGCAGCACACTGTTGAATGCTGCCGATTCGTTTAATTGAAAGCCGCTGCGCTGCTGATAAGCTTTTTCACTCAGTGCAATTTTGCCGACCATTGCGCCCACTTCAGCGAGGCTATCCCATAATGGCTTGCCCATTTCACGGCTGATCATTTCTGCCAATTCGCGGGTGTTTTCTTTAAGTAATTCAGCGTATTGACGGACGATTTCAGCTCTTTTTTCGTAGCCAAAATCCATCCAAGCGTCGAGCGCTCTTCTGGCGGCTCGAGCAGCTTCAATCACTTGATCAGGATCGGCTGCGCGCCCTTGCCATTCAATTGAGGAATTGGCTGGATTGATGGAGGTAAATTCTTTGCCCCTGCCAAGAATCCACTGGCCATTTATATAGCATGCATTGTTAATCATAATTGTTAGCCTGCCCTGCCAGGTGCAATGGTCAGCTGATCACCAAGACCAACACCTAAAATAATTGCCAGCGACTCACTAATAACAACACTGTCACCCTTAATTAATACGTCTGCTAAACACGCTTTAAAACCAACCAATGATGTTGTTGTTGAGACCAGCATTTTGTTTTTTGTTTCTGGCAGGTCTTGGAAAGCAGAAATCGTTAATGATTGGGTGTTTTTGATGGTGGCAATATTCTCTCTATAAACTTCAACCGTTGGGCCGCCATCAAAAATATCAACATAGTCATTATAGTGAAAACCTTCTTTTTCCAGCATGCGCAATGCAGGCGCAGTTGCTTCAAATAATTTACCAATCGCCTCCCTTGCCTGAGGGTGCAATAGGTCGATATAAATAGGATATTTTGGCATTAGGTCTGCAATAAAACTGTTGTCACCAATACCCGATGACATAATATCCGCCTCATCAAATGCCATGCCAAAGAAGTGCACGCCCAGATGATCCCACACAGGGGAGCGGTCATTTTCATCTCGATAGCCGCGCATTTCGGCAATAATCTTATCGTCAAATCGATCAGGGTGGTTGTACATCACCATGTATCGAGAGCGAGACAATAGAGAGCCGTTTCCGCCAAAACGATACTCGGGCAAAAGGAATAACGAGCCAATTTCAGTGGTGCCGGTGTAGTCGTTGGTTAAGGTTAACAGCCTAGTTTCCTTGGTTTTATCAAGCTCGGGACAGCGCTGAGTTACTCGCATCACCTTGTAAGAATAGAAAGGATGGTCCCTTCCAATATTAGTGTAAATCGCTGTTGTACCCACCAAATCGCCACTTTCAACATCCTCTAAAACCATAAAAAATGTTTTGGCGCTGTCACCATTTAAATTGCCATTGCAAGATTCAACACTTGTCCTAATACGCTTTTCCAATAACTCGCAATCTACCGGCATGGAAGTCATACCGCCGCCCGTTTTAGAAGCCAACTCGAACAATTTTTCTAAGTCTTGGGTTTTAATAGGTCTAACAATTTGCACCTTCTTTAAGCCTCTTTTAATTTTTCGCTGTCACGAATAAAATCGAATTCACCCTTTGCCATACGCATTAATATCAATGCGACAAATTTAGTACGCTCAGCCAAACTATCAATCACCATATATTCATTAATACTATGGATATCGCCACCACGAACACCTAGTGTATCCACGTTCGGAAGACCGCTCTGCGACAAGTTGTTTCCATCACAAACACCGCCTGTTGCTCGATAAGCAACATCTATCCCTAGCAAACCACCTGTTTCAGTGATAAAGTTTTGTAAGTTTTGATTGGCCTTAGTCAATGGCTTTGGCCTTCTGGTGATGCCACCAAATAACGCCACTTGATAGCCTTCGGCCGAATCGTGGCTGGCAATTAATGACGCAAGTTTTTCTTCTAACCATGTAATATCGTCATTACTCTCAATACGGCAGTTGAAACGACCCACAGCTAAATCAGGAACCACATTAAGGGCGCCGCCGCCTTGAATATTAGCAATATTAACGGTTAGGCCGCCTTTCTGCCCATGCAATGCATTTATCTCATTAAACAATGTTATCAAGTGAACAAGCGCATTGTGGCCAGCCTCAATATCACGGCCAGCGTGAGCAGATTTGCCATTCACACGAACAGTGAAATTACCCGAACCTTTGCGCTCTCCCACCAGTGTCCCATCGGGCAAAGAAGGTTCGAAAATAAGACCAACATCGTGATACTTTGCGCGCTCAACTAAATAAGCACCTGAACATGGTGAGCCGATTTCTTCATCAGGATTAAGCAATATTTCGATTCCAATTTCATTCATCAAGCCACTATCGCGTAAACACTCAAGAGCTTTAAACATGACCGATAAACCGCCTTTTAAATCAGCAATCCCCGGGCCGTTGATCAGTCCGTTACCGAGATCTGTGCAAACTTGAAAACTGTGGTCTTTATCGTAAACCGTATCGTAATGACCCACCAACAATACCGATGGCTTATTCACTTGTTCTTTGCTTAATCGAATAATAGGCGGCGATGGAAATGACACTTCTTCGCCCTTGTCATTAACAACGACACGATCTGGTAACTCAACAAATTCCGCCTCGCCAAAATCCGATAACTTGGCAATTAAAACCTTGGATAATTGACTGAGTCCATCAAAATTTGTACTACCAGAATTAATATCGCACCATGTAATAAGCTCGGCCAACATGTCTTCCTTCTGGCTATCTATTTGGCTAAATAATTGCGCTATTTTTGCTGATACTTTGCTCATAATGGTCTTTTATTTATTTCTTAATATTATTACATATAAGTTATATATTTCTGATAATTATACATAATTAAAGAATTTTATTAATATTTACACCCCTTTATGGCATAATTAAAGGCTATTACTTCGTCTATAATCTACGCATCAGTATTTTCCTAGATACAACCCGTTCGCATCATCGACCGTTATGACAAATAAACAATACGACAATTTAGTTGATATTAATAAAAAATCAATTTTTCACCCCGCTTCATCAATCAGCGATGTACTGAATAACGGCACGAGCATTTGCCTTGAAGGCAAAGGTGCAACTATCACGACCCACAATGACGGTGAACTTATCGACGGCATGTCAGGTCTATGGTGTGTCAATATTGGCTACGGTAGAGAGGAGCTAGGAAAGACCATGCTGGACAGTGCCAGTTCAATGGGTTACGCGCACAGCTTTGCAAGCACTTCAAATACACCGCAGATTGAACTTAGTGAAAAACTACTGGATCTTACACGTGGGGTTTTCGCCAGAGTGCAGTACGGCACTTCAGGTTCTGACTGTATTGATACCGCTATCAAGCTCGTTCGTTACTATAACAACCTTAGGGGCAAGTCAGAGAAAAAGAAAATCATTGCTAGGGTTAACGCCTATCACGGCACCACATTAGCCGCTGCTAGTGTCACCGGCATAGCCGCATTTCACACAGCCTTTGATCTGCCAATTGATGGTGTTTTAAGAGCGCCCAAGCCGCATTTTTACGTTGACGGCAACGAAGGCGAAACAGAAGCGCAATTCACCAAGCGCATGCTTGATGAAATCGAGGCAATCATTATTGGTGCTGGTGCAGATACGGTAGCGGCATTCTTTGCCGAACCTATTTATGGTGCCGGCGGCGTCATCACCCCGCCACAGGGGTACTTTCAAGGCCTACGTGCGCTTTGTGACAAATACGATATCTTACTATTGGCCGACGAAGTAATCACTGGCTATGGTCGCACAGGCGAGTGGTTTGCCCACCAATACTACGATTATAAGCCAGACCTTATGACAACAGCGAAAGGCTTAACATCGGGATACTTTCCCTTATCGGCGCTTTATATTGGCGACAAAGTTTGGGACGTTTTGGTAGAAACAGCTGACGAACTCGGTGCTTTTTTCCATGGCTACACCTACAGCGGTCACCCGACTGGCTGTGCTGTCGCACTGAAAAATATTGAAATTCTTGAAAGAGAGGGTCTTGTTGAGCGCGCCAAAGAAACGGGCGCTTACATGCACGCTCAATTTAAGGAAAAATTACACGGCTGTCCAATCATTGGCGAGGTTAGAGGTGCTGGATTATTAGCCGGCCTGCAAATTGTCAAAAGCAAATCACCAAAGACGTTTTTTGAGCGTGCCGACAAAGCTGCGCCATCACTACAAAACGCCATTAGGGAGGAAAAAGTACTGCTCAGAGGTCTACCTTCTGCCGACACCATCGCAGTGTCACCAAGCTTTGTTATCACCGAACAGCAAATTGACACCATGGTTTCCGCCGTTGTTAACGGCGCCGCGAAAGTGCAGGAGAAGTTCGGGATTTAAGACCTAACGCCAAGTCAAATCTAGCACCAAAAACAACCCGTCTGCTATTCCAAGACACCAATTGTTACATACTGATTACCAAAAATTGGGTATATTGTCGATCATTATCCATTTTTGCGTGGCATTATGTCTATTCAGCACCTACAACACATTATTAACGGCACTCAAACCTCGGGCAGTTCTGGTCGCGTATTTGATATCCACAACCCTGCTATCGGTCAAGTCAGTAAACAAATTGAAGGTGCAAGTGCGGCAGATACTGCACAAGCAATTGCTGTTGCCAATGACAAATTTGCTGAGTGGTCAAAAGTGCCTCCCTCAAAACGAGCGCACATTATGTTTGCTTATCGTCAATTGATTATCGACCACACCGACGAGCTGTCGGAACTGATTTCTCAAGAGCATGGCAAGACATTAGCCGACGCCAAAGGCGAGGTAGGCAGGGGTTTGGAGATTGTTGAATATTGCACAGCAATTAACAATCACCTTAAATCCGACTTTACCGCTGACGTTTCTAGCGGTATTGACAGTCATAATTTACGCCAGCCATTAGGTGTTTGTGCAGGCATTGTGCCTTTTAACTTTCCCGCGATGGTACCAATGTGGATGTACCCCGTTGCCATTTCTTGTGGCAATACTTTTATCCTTAAACTCTCTGAAAAAGTGCCTTCGTGTGGCCTGCGTCTAACTGAATTAATGCACGAAGCTGGCTTACCAGCTGGCGTACTCAACACCATTGTTGGCGACAAAGAAGCGGTAGACGAAATTCTAAGAAACGACGCCGTAAAAGCGATTAGCTTTGTTGGCTCAACGCCAGTTGGTGAATACATTTATCAAGAAGGTTCCAAACACAACAAGCGCGTACAAGCGCTTTGTGGCGCCAAGAATCACATGATTGTAATGCCAGATGCCGATCTAGAATTAAGCGTTGACGCTGTCATTGGTGCAGCTTACGGTTCTGCGGGTGAGCGCTGTATGGCTATTTCAGTCGTGGTAGCAGTTGGCGATGAAACGGCAGACAAATTAATTGCCTCTCTTGCACCAAAGGTTAAGTCTCTTAAGATTGGCGCTTACAATGAGCCTGGCGTTGAAATGGGACCCGTAATTTCCAAGCAAAGCCAGGAAAATATTCTGTCATACATCAACGCTGGCGTTAGCGAAGGCGCCACGCTTGCAGTTGATGGTAGGGCGGCTAGCAATGAACACGACGGCTTTTTCGTTGGCGGCTGTTTGTTTGACAACGTTACCGCCGATATGTCAATTTATACCGATGAGATTTTTGGCCCAGTGCTTTGCGTGGTGCGCGTTGCAACTTACGATGAAGCCTTAAAGCTTGTAAACGATCACGAATACGGCAATGGCACAGCCATCTTTACCCGTGACGGTGACACGGCCAGACACTTTACAAGCCACGTCCAAGTGGGTATGGTTGGCGTCAATATACCAATTCCTGTACCGGTTGCCATGCACAGCTTTGGTGGCTGGAAACGCTCGCTTTTTGGAGGCTCCTCAATCCACGGAATGGAGGGTGTTCGTTTTTACACTCAACTGAAAACCGTCACTTCAAGATGGCCCTCAGGGATTCGTAAAGGTGCTGAGTTCAGCTTTTCTAGCGGAAAAGACGTCTAGCCATAACACCTAAAAAAGCCAAAAAAACCTAATCTAGCGCTTCGTCCGGCTATCAAAGTGCGAGTAAATTGGCGTTACCGCCAGACGCCGTTGTGTCCACCGTTGTTACGCGCTCATTTAACAGCCTCCAAGGCTCGTTAATTGAGTCAATAACGGGTGTGATGCCGGCATTTCTATCCAGCACCGCAAGTTCAATAGTCTTGGTATTGCCACCATACAAAATAGCATCGTAGTAATCGTTCCCCAAGAATTCGTTATTAGGCCCCTTATTCATTCTCAAGAGTGTGTTGGAGTCGATACCCAGATTAATCAATTGATTAAAATCTTGCTGATTGAGCATTGACATCACACTATTGCCCAGCGCCAATGCAACAATACTTTGTTGCAATGCATCGGCATCGCTTGGGCCAAGACAAAGCACACAACCCTTAGAATGGTAACTCAGCGTATTGCTTTCACCTGTTGGCCCTGGCAGTTCAATACTCCGCCCATATTGATTAACCGTATCAGCAAGGTGATTAATAAAAATTGACTCAAGCTGCGGAAACGCGCTTGTTATTTTATTAAGCATCACTTGATCAAAACATGCCGTATGTTTTGGCAACAGCACAACATCTGTACTGGCAATATTTGTGTCAAGTTTTCGGCTGTAACCGTGCAATGCGTTTGGCCCTCCGGCTTTTGGGCCCGTGCCAGAAAGCCCTTCTCCACCAAATGGCTGCGAACCAACAATGGCACCCACTTGATTGCGATTAATATAAATATTACCTGCATTGATTCTCTGGCTGACCAAATCCACTTGCGTTTTGATTCGCGAATGAATGCCAAATGTCAAGCCAAACCCTTTGGCATTCAATTGATCAATCGTATCTTCTAGGTGCTCAGATTTATAACGAATCACATGCAGAATCGGGCCGAAAAACTCCTCGTTAATATCATCCAAACACTCGAGCTCAATCATCGTTGGTGCAACATAATAACCATTCACATTACTATCTCCAACTTTTGCAATGACTTTGGAATGAGCGCCGGCATTATCAATATGCGCTTGCAATTTTGCTTGCGAGTCCATGTTAATAACTGGCCCACAATCCGTACTTAAGTATTTAGTATTGCCAAGAGTAAGCTCGTGCATTGCGCCTTTAATCATCGCACTAACGTCATCGAAACAATCCTCCTGAACAAGTAATATCCTTAGTGCCGAGCAACGCTGTCCTGCACTTTTAAAAGCGCTATCAATCACATCACGCGTTACCTGCTCACTTAGCGCAGTGGAGTCCACCACCATCGCATTCAGACCCCCAGTTTCGGCAATCAATCGGGCACTGCTATTAGCAAGTAAATTGCGCTTAATGTGTTTGGCCACTGTTGTCGAGCCAGTAAAGGCAACACCAGCGATACTGGCATCATTCGTAAGCGCCTCACCCAAATAAGAGCCCCTGCCCAATACCAGTTGTAATAAGCCAATCGGAATGCCAGCCTCATGTAATAGTTCGGTCGCACGATAAGCAATTAAAGAGGTGCTCTCGGCTGGTTTGGCAATCACAGCGTTGCCCGCCGCAAGGGCGCCGGCCACTTGGCCAGTAAAAATAGCCAACGGAAAATTCCAAGGACTGATGCAAACAAATACACCAAGCGCTTCGCGCTGTTCTGGCATCACAACTCTTGACAAATTGGCGTAATAACGAAGAAAATCAACCGCTTCTCGTATCTCGTCAATGGCGTCTTGATAGGTTTTTCCCGCTTCGCGCATGGCCAACACGATCAGCTCTGCTTGGTTGATCTCAAATAAGTCCGCGGCCCGCTCTAAACTGAACAGAATCGACTCTGAAAAATGATCATTACCAGCAAAAGCCGCCTTTGCATCCAACACACACTGCTTAACTTGCTCTTCATGTGTAAAGATCGCACAACCCAAATCGTCCGATAAATCCGCAGGATTTACCACTTGACACTGAAAGCTATCGCCATCAACTGAAGTTGCCACAATAGAGGCGGCACGCCACTCATAATCAATCCAAGACTTTTGCGCAACATTCAGTGCATCCACTTCGTCTTGCTCAGAAAGCACAATTGATTTGGAGTTACCACGAGCGGGCTGATAAATATCCTTCGGCAATGGAATCTTTGAATGCCTCGCTTGAGAAGCATTCTCTACTTCACTCAAAATATCAGTAGCTAATTCACTTGGTTTGATATTCTCATCAAATAGATGATTGATGAACGAACTGTTTGCACCATTTTCCAATAGGCGCCTCATTAAATAGGCCAATAAATCTTTGT